>Ga0207064_1065_pt2 | contig 14380 bp, 14 predicted proteins | sample Alteio_BWMinCont_26_FD_153488 | JGI IMG/M metagenome (GOLD analysis project Ga0207064, IMG submission 153488) | Enriched cells from forest soil in Barre Woods Harvard Forest LTER site, Petersham, Massachusetts, United States -... | ecosystem: Environmental > Terrestrial > Soil > Temperate forest >...
CATTACCGGCGCGTCTGCGGGCGTGTCGACTCTGACAGTCAACAGCACGTCAACCACCACCGCAGGAGCCTACGTGGTGACGGTCGTTGGTACCTCGGGCGCCATAACTTCAACGACGACAGTGAACGTGACCGTAACTTCAGTTGGAGGCAACGGCACATTCGCTCTCGGCAATAGCGGAACCATCTCTGTGAATCCGGGCGCGACATCGGGCAACACTTCGACCATTACGGTGACGCCATCGGGTGGCTTCACCGGCACAGTTAGCCTGAGTTGCGCCGTCACCAGCAGCCCATCTGGCGCGATTGATATTCCTGCATGCGGTTTTGCCTCGCCTTCAGTGATGATCACTGGCGCGACGGCACAGACAGATGTTCTGACCATCACAACCACAGCAGCTACAGCGATGAACAGTCCGCAGAAGCTGTTCTGGCCGACAGCGGGTGGAGCCACGCTTGCATTGTTGCTGTTCTTTGTTCCCAGGCGGCGTAACTGGCTGGCTATGCTTGGCCTGCTGGTCCTGTTTGCATCCGGTGTCGCGATTGGTTGCGGCGGCGGAGGCGGCGGGAACGCCGGCACTACGTCTGGCAGCTACACAGTAAGTGTGACTGGCGTATCAGGGGGTATCACACAGACCACTCAAGTGACCGTCACGGTACAGTAATCAACTTGGCACAAGCGGTGCATTGGCCCTTCCTTCGGGAAGGGCCAATGTTTTTTGAGGAGGGCTATTTAGAGAGGCTGTCGAGGGCGAGGTTCAGTTCGAGGACGTTGACGCGGGGTTCGCCGAGGAAGCCTAGCTGGCGAGCGGTGGTGTTCTGCTGGATAAGCTGGCGGAGGCTGTCCTCAGAAATTCCGCGAGCTTTAGCGACGCGGGGGGCCTGAAAGTATGCGGCGTCGGGTGTGATGTCGGGATCGAGGCCGGAGGCGGAGGTGGTGACGAGATCGATGGGAACGGGCTTGCCGGGGTTTTCCTTGGCGAGAGTGTTGATAGAACCCTGGATGCGATCGACCAGGGCCTTGGAGGATTGGGCCAGGTTGGTTCCACCCGAGGCAGCGGCGTCATAACCGTTGCTGCCGGCAGCCGATGGACGGGGATGGAAGTACTTGTCGGAGGTGAAGCTCTGCGCCAGCAACTCCGAGCCGATGATCCGGCCGTCCTTGAGGATAAGACTTCCGGCGGCTTTGTGCGGGAAGAGCACGCCGGCGATGCCGGTGACGACGAGCGGATACCCAACGCCCAACAGCAGCGTGGTCACGATTGTGAAGCGAATTGAGGTGCGCCAGACGGAATGTGTCGTTGATACGGTCTGGGCGGAAGAAACGGGAGCCAGGGTGGATGTGGAGTGCACGGTAAATCTCCTTGAAACTTTGCCTCAGGGGCTAAAGCCCCTGACCTTCATTGGCTCGAATGGTGTACAGGCTGAAGCCCGTACCCTTCGAGCAAAACGGGGTACTACGCCAGATGCACGGCTACTAAGAACATGTCGATGGCCTTGATGCCGACAAAGGGAATGATGATGCCACCCACGCCATAGACCAGCAGATTATTGCGAAGCAGAATATCGGCGGCCTTAGGCTCGTATTTAACGCCTTTGAGGGCCAGCGGGATGAGGGCGACGATGATCACAGCATTGAATACGACCGCGGAGAGGATAGCCGACTGCGGCGTCGCCAGGTGCATGATGTTGAGCGCACCGAGCACCGGGAAGACTCCGGCGAACATGGCGGGAATGATGGCGAAGTATTTGGCCACGTCGTTGGCGATGCTGAAGGTGGTAAGCGCGCCGCGGGTCATCAATAATTGTTTGCCGATCTCGACAATCTCAATCAGCTTGGTGGGGTTGGAGTCGAGGTCGACCATATTCCCGGCTTCCTTGGCCGCCTGCGTGCCGGAGTTCATGGCCACGCCCACGTCGGCCTGAGCGAGGGCGGGGGCGTCATTGGTGCCGTCGCCCGTCATGGCCACCAGTTTTCCCTTGGCCTGTTCGCGTTTAATCAGATCCATCTTGTCTTTGGGCTTGGCTTCGGCAAGGAAGTCGTCAACGCCGGCTTCGCGGGCAATCACGGCGGCGGTGAGCGGATTATCGCCGGTAATCATGATGGTGCGGATGCCCATGGCGCGCAGGCGGGCCAGGCGCTCCTTCAGGCCGCCTTTGACGATGTCCTTGAGATAGATGACGCCAAGAGCTGCTGCGTTCTCCGCAACTACCAGCGGAGTGCCGCCGGCGCGGGCAATCTCTTCAACGTGGTCGCGGACTTTTTGGGGCAGTTGCGAGCCTTGTTCTTCCAGGAAACGGGCAATGGCATCGACAGAGCCCTTGCGGATGCGGGTTCCGGGCAGGTTAACGCCGCTCATGCGGGTCTGCGCGGTGAAGGGAACGAATTCAGCATGAATGCCGCTGAGATCGCGACCGCGTAAGCCGTATTTTTCCTTCGCCAACACCACGATCGAGCGGCCTTCAGGGGTCTCGTCTGATAGAGAGGCGAGCTGCGCGGCATTGGCGAGGCGTTCGGGACTTACGTCGGGGGCGGTGAAGAACTCGGTGGCCTGGCGGTTGCCCAGGGTGATGGTGCCGGTCTTGTCAAGGAGCAGAGTGTTCACGTCGCCCGCAGCCTCAACAGCGCGGCCGCTCATCGCCAGCACGTTGTATTGGACGAGGCGGTCCATGCCGGCAATGCCGATGGCGGAAAGCAATCCGCCGATGGTGGTGGGAATGAGGCAGACCAGCAGCGAGACGAGCACGAAAACAGTCTGCGGAGCCTTGGAGTACATGGCGAAGGGCTGCAATGTGACCACGGCGAGCAGAAAGACGATGGTGAGTCCGGAGAGCAGAATGCTCAGCGCAATCTCGTTGGGAGTCTTCTGGCGGGTGGCGCCTTCGACCAGGGCGATCATGCGATCGAGGAAGGTTTCGCCGGGGTTGGATGTGATGCGGACCTTGATCCAATCCGACAAGACTTTAGTTCCGCCCGTGACGGCGGACCTGTCGCCGCCCGCTTCACGGATAACGGGAGCCGACTCACCGGTGATGGCCGACTCATCGACCGAGGCAACACCCTCGATAACTTCGCCGTCGCCCGCGATGTGCTGGTTTGCTTCGACATAGATAATGTCACCGGCGCGGAGCAAGCCGCTGGCAACCTCTTCAAAGCCGCCGTTGGCGGTGTAGCGTCGTGCAATTGTCTCGCCCTTGGCCTTGCGCAGCGTGTCTGCCTGGGCCTTGCCGCGGCCCTCGGCCATAGCCTCGGCAAAGTTGGCGAAGAGCACCGTGAACCAGAGCCAGAGGGTGATCTGGAGGTTGAAGCCAAAGCCTGGGCGGTGGTGCACGGCGTTGTCAATAAGCAGCGCCGTGGTAAGCACGCTGCCCACTTCCACCACGAACATCACCGGGTTCTTGACCATGCCGCGGGGATCGAGCTTGCGCACAGAATCGATCAGCGCCTGGGCCAGGATTTCCGTATTCCAGAGACCTTTTTTGGTAGCCATGAGAGTCCGTTTCGCCTATTCCTTATGCGGTTAGAAAAGTTGCCCTGCCTTGAGCTGCAGGTGTTCCAGAATCGGTCCCAGGCTCAGAGCCGGGAAGAAGGTGAGTGCGCCTAGGATAAGGATCACGCCAATCAGGAGCACAGTAAACAGCGAGCCATTCACAGGGAAAGTTCCCGGTGAGGGGGGCACGCTCTTCTTCATAGCCAGGTTGCCCGCCAGCGCAAGCACGGGAATCATCATGAAGAGCCGCCCAAACAGCATGTCCCAACCCAGGGCCACGTTGTACCACCAGGTATTGGCATTAAGCCCCGCAAACGCCGATCCGTTATTGCCCGCGCCCGAGGTGAAGGCGTAGAGAATCTCGGTGAGTCCGTGCGGACCCTGGTTGTTGAGGCTCGAGAGCCCGATGGTGGGCGAGAGCACGAAGACGGCGGTGAGCGAGAGAATGATGAGCGGGAAGATGAGCACGTAGAGCATTGTCATCTTCACGTCGTAGGATTCGATCTTCTTGCCCAGATACTCGGGAGTGCGCCCGACCATGAGACCGGCGATGAAGACGGCCTGCACGACGAAGATGAGAATGCCATAGAGGCCGGAACCCACGCCGCCGAAGATCACTTCGCCAAGCATGATGTTAGTGAGCACCACCATGCCGCCCAGCGGGGTAAAGCTGTCGTGCATGCTGGTTACCGCGCCGCAACTGGCGTCGGTGGTGATGGTGGCAAACAGGGAACTGGCGGCGATTCCGTTGCGGACCTCTTTGCCCTCCATGTTGCCTACGGGCGCGGTGGAAGTGCCGGTCTGCGCGACGCCATGAATGAGGCCATGAGGCTGCGACTCGGCCCAATAGACGGTGGCGAATCCGGCCGTGAACAGGACGAACATGGCGGCAAATACGGCCCAGCCGTGGCCGGGCGAACCGGTCATGCGGCCCAGTGTATAGGTGAGGCCGGCCGGGATGATGAAGATGGAAAGCATTTGCAGGAAGTTCGAGAAGGGGGTCGGGTTTTCAAAGGGATGGGCGCTGTTGGCGTTGTAGAAGCCTCCGCCATTGGTGCCCAGCATCTTGATGGCTTCCTGCGAGGCCACGGGGCCTTGCCCAATGGTCTGGATCTGGGAGGGCTGCTCAAGAGGATGGGCAGTAGTGTAGGCGTGCATATTTTGCGGGACGCCCTGGCTCACCAGCAGAAGTGCATAAATCAAGCACGCCGGGAGCAGGATATAGAGATAAGTGCGTGTGGTGTCTACCCAGAAGTTGCCTATTGTCGAGGAGGTTGTGCGCTTGATGCCGCGAATCAGCGCTACCGCCACCACAATGCCCACCGCCGCGCTGCCAAAGTTGTGATACGCCAGACCGACCATCTCCGTGAGGTAGCTCATGGTGGTCTCGGGCACATACGACTGCCAGTTGGTGTTGGTGGTAAAGCTGGCCGCCGTGTTCCAGGCCAGGTCCGGGCCCACGGCGGCCAATCCCTGAGGATTCCAGGGCAAGAGGTTTTGCAACCGCTCGATGACATAGGTCATGATCATGCTGACAGCCGAGAATCCCAGCATCGCAAAGGCATACTCGCGCCAGTTCATCTCTTTGGCTGAATTCACGCCAGACAGCTTGTAAATGAGCCGCTCGACGGGGCGAAGCAGCGCATCGAGCCAGGTGCGCTCGCCCTCCAGCACACGAGCCAGATAGATCCCGACCGGACGAACGCTTGCAAGCAGGATCACAGAAAAGACAGCAAACTGAAGCCAACCATTGGCGGACATGTTAGAACTTCTCCGGGAAGAGCAGGGTGACAGTCAGGTATCCCAGCAACAGGACAGAAAGAACCAAGGCTGTGGCGGTGATTATGTCGATTTGCATGGGCTACCTCAACTTCTGGCAGGCCTTGACGTAAAAAAACGCCAGGACGAAGAAAACTACTGTGAACAGCAACATCGTTAAATCCTGCATCGTGGTCTCACAATTCCTGTGGGCAGCCGGATTCGAGGAAGCGCCGTCTATATGGCGCTTCCTCGAGAGCCAGACTCAATACCCAAGAGTCATTCTTGCTCAGGTTTAGTTTTAGTTTCAAAAGGGTTTTCTAAATAAACCGTAAGGGATCGCAGAACAAGCGATAAATGCCGTGAAAAGAAGGTGAAGGTTTACTGGGTGCGGTTTCCCGGTAAATCTATTTGTACGAAGAAGTTACTCTTCGTTCTCTTGCCAGCCTTCAGGGATAAAACGATAGCCGACCCAAGGCTCGGTCTGGATGTACTGCCTGCCTGTCTCTGCTTCGAGTTTCTTGCGCAACTGGCCTACAAAAACGCGTAGATATTCCGGCTGGTGGGCCGACTGCGCTCCCCAGACAGTCGTGAGCAGGGCGCGGTGAGTCATGACCTTTCCCGCGTTGCGGGCCAGGTGCAGCAGCAGATCGAATTCCTTGGGAGTGAGGTGGATGGGTTTGCCCAGGACAGTAATGGCGTGAGCGTTTGCGTCGACGACAAAGTCGCCGACCTCGATAGCCGCCGTAGTCCGCTCAGGTGCGCGGCGCAGGTGTGCGCGGATACGCGCCAGCAGCTCCTGAATACTGAAGGGCTTGGTAACGTAGTCGTCGGCGCCGGCGTCCAGCGCCTCCACCTTGGAGCGCTCGTGATCACGGACAGAAAGGATAAGTACGGGTGTGGCAGAATTGGTGCGAATGGCGCGCGTGACATCGACGCCGGAGAGGCCAGGCATCATGAGGTCAGTAATCACGAGGTCCGGCGGCCAGTCCCGAATGGCTTGCAAGCCCTCCTCCGGATCGTTGGCGGTGCGAACATCATAGCCCTGCGCAGAGAGCGCGGCGCGCAGGACGCGCGTAATCTGCGATTCGTCGTCGATAACAAGAATTCTGCCCGGCATGAGTTTCTTCTTTCATCGGAAGATTACATCATCGGGCCGCCCCGGTATGATTTCTCTGATGAAGATCATGGACGGTCTGTCGGAATCGCGAGGGATCATTCACTGGTTCGTCGGAACGGCGTTAACGGCGCTGATCACAATTGCGCTGGTCTGGATGGGCGCCAACTCGACCGCCGCGGGAATGGCCTTTCTGGTGCTGGTGGTGTGGTCGTCCACGCAGGCTGGGATGGGCCTGGCTCTTTATATTGCAATACTTTGTGCGCTTTCCTTCGATTACTTCTTCCTGCTTCCCTATCACACGCTACGGCTGGCCGGTTCGCAGGAATGGGTCGCTATGCTTTCATACGTGGTCTGCTGCCTGGTGGTTGGGCGAGTGGCGGAAATGGCGCGCAGACAGACCAGGCAGGCAGAACAGAGGCGCGAAGATGTTGAACGGCTTTACTCGCTTAGCCAGGAAATGATGTTGCATGAGGACGCCGAAGCGCTGACAAGTGAACTGCCCCGCCTCATCTCCCACATCTTTGCACTGGATGCAGTAGTGCTCTACGTCACCGATAAAGACCAGTTCTACAGCTCAACCTCTGAACTGACAATAAGTATCCAGGCCAGTCTGCGCGCCATGGCGCACGGCCCCAACCCGACGCTCAATTTGCCGGGTGAGTTCACCGCGGTGGCATTAATGCTGGGAATGCGTCCCGTGGGTGCTCTTGGCTGGCGTCCGGATAAGCTTTCACGCGAAGTTACATCGGCGGTGAGCGCTCAGGTTGCAATCGCACTGGCGCGCTCAATTGCAATCGAGGCCAATGCGCGTATGGAGGCTGCCCGCGAGGGAGAACGGCTGCACACGGCGTTGATCGACTCATTGACGCATGAACTGCGAACCCCGCTGACTTCGATCCGCGCGGCAGCTACAACGCTGTTGGAAGCAAAGGGACTGGATGAAGCCGGACGGCTGGATCTGGCGGCGATCGTCGATGAGGAAGCCTCGCGGCTGGACTCGCTTATCGGCGAGGCGGTCGAAATGGCCGAGATCAATGCCAACGTGGTGCACATCCATTTGGTTCCGCAGCATCCTCGCGCGCTGCTCGATCTGGCCGTGGAAGAGTCGCGCAAGTCCCTGGCTGCTCACCGCGTAACGATTGCCGAAGAGGACCCTGACAAACCGCATAGCCTTAACAACCTGAATGAACCCGTCTGGTTCGATCCGCACCTGCTGGGCCGTGTGCTGCGCCACCTGCTTGAAAACGCAGCGAAATACACTCCGCCGGGCAGCCGCATCACTCTGAGCAGCAGACGGGCCGGCGACCGTCTGGAGTTCTGCGTGGAAGACAACGGTCCCGGTATCGATGCCGTCGATCTGCCGCTGATTTTTGAGAAGTTTTATCGAGGCAAGAGAAGCGCAATTGTGGGCAAAGGCTCGGGGATGGGCCTGGCGATTACGCGCGCGATTCTGGCCGCGCACGGCGGAGCGATCGAGGCTTCCAGTATTCCTGGAAAGGGAACAAGCTTTAAGTTTTGGGTGCCACTGGTGGATAAGGAACCAGCGAACGAGAGACGATGAGAAAGTAGTGATCTATGTATCAGGTTGTGCTCGACACAAACATATTGGTAGCGGCTATGCGCTCTAGGCATGGCGGCTCCTATCGTCTTCTGAGCCAATTAGGAGATGCTCAGTGGCGCCCTAATGTGACGGTTGCGATTGCGCTTGAGTATGAGGCCGTTCTCAAGCGGAGCTGCCAACAATTCGGCCTGACAAACGACGACATCGACGATGCATTGGACGCATTGCTCTCCATTGCAGGGCTGCATCGCCTGTATTTTTTATGGAGACCAGTAGCGGCCGACCCCGACGATGATCGCGTGATGGAAGCAGCAATTGCCAGCCACAGCGATTTCATCATCACATTCAACAAAAGAGACTTTCCGGAGTGCCGGAGATTCGGAATTGTGTGTTTGACCCCCAAGGAATTCCTTATACTATTAGAGGATCAGCTATGAAGAGCATTCAACTTCCCGACGATGTTTATCAGCGAGCCACGGAATTGGCCGAGGTCGATCATGTTTCTGTCGACAGGCTGGTGGCTGCGATTGTGAATGAGCGGGCTAGCGATTGGGCCAAGCTACAAGCTCGCGCAGCACGGGGTTCGCTGGAGAAGTTCAGAAATGTTTTAGCGAAGGTGAGCGACGAGCTACCGGAAGATATTGATCGTCTGTAGAGGTACATCATTCCTACAACGGTTATGGACTCGCCGGTTCCTGGCTCCAATAGCAGATGATTTCGCAGCGTTTTTCGGAGCTTTCCGCAGCCCACTCGAGCAAACGGGCGACGCGCCATGCATCCAGGCCGGTAACAGGTGCGGGAGATTTGCCGAGAAGCGTATCACGGACAGCCGCGTAGTAAAGCCGGTAGTCGCCGGGAACGGCTTCGACGGGCCGTGTAACCATGCTGCCGTCGACGTCTACGCTTAATGTGCCCCAGTTGGCAGGCGATTCGTGGCCCCATGTCGAATCTTCAATGCGAGCGATCTTACTGAGCGCAGCCTCCTGCGGGTCGAGACCCAACTTGCGGTAGTTTCCCTTTGTTCCGCGCAGATAGAAGCGGGGACGCGCCAGCGCCGCAAGGCAGTTGGAGGACAGAGTGACGGAGAAGCGCGGATAACGCAGGCGCACGGTGAAGGCATCGACCGAACCTTGGCCGTCGCGCTCGCGCTTGACGTCGGCACTGACCGCTTCAGGCTTGCCGAAGAGCAGAAGGGCCTGGTCGGAAAGATGGGGGCCGAGGTCCAGCAGTGCACCTCCGCCTTGAGCGGGATCGTCTTTCCACGCACGACCGGTCGGGACGGGACGCCAGCGGTCGAAGGTAGATTCAAAGTGGACGAGCCGGCCTAGAGAATCTTCATGTAACAGTTTCTGAATTGTCAAAAAATCGCTGTCCCATCGGCGGTTATGAAACGGAATTATGTGCGCCTGATGCGTAGCCGCAAGCTCGATCAAATCGGCAACTTCGGCGGAGGTGACGGCAACTGGCTTGTCGACAACGACACTTTTGCCTGCTTCGAGAATCTGGCGGGCCATCTCAAAATGAGTCCCGCTGGGGGTGGTCACAACGAAGAGATCAAGCGAAGAATCCGCGAGCATGGCATCGAGGGAGCGGTAGGTGGTAATGCCGGGATAGCGCTGCGCGGCATTGTCTGAGCTGCGTTCGACGACCGCGGCCAGTTCCAACCCTTCGACAGAGGAGATCAACGGAGCATGAAAAACTCGTCCGCCCATGCCGAATCCCACCAAGCCTACTCGAATCATTTTGTCTCCAGAGTTCGGGCCGGTTGGCGCCGCAATCAACCTTCAAGTTTATAACGCGTCTCAGCGAGGCGGTAGAGGCGACGCCAGACCAGGCGATTCATGGTGACCACCATGAGTGAGATCAGGATTGTGGCGAGCAGCAGGATAGGAAAGCGGCCGCTGTCTGTAGCGGCATCAATCTGCGCGCCGAGGCCTACGGTTTGCAACGTGCGGTCGGCTACATGGGAGTATTCCGCAAAAACTGACGCGTTCCAAGCGCCGCCGCTGGCAGTAACCATGCCGGTGATGAGGTAAGGAAAGATGCCAGGAAGGATAAGTTTCGTCCATCGCTGCCATTGAGTGAAGTGGAACAGAGATGAGACTTCGCGCAGATCAGAGGGGATGGACATGGCCCCGGCGATGACATTGAAGAGGATATACCACTGCGTGCCGAGCAGCATGAGAGCGATGGAACCGATGCCCAGGCCGCCGCCGATTTTGACCAGGCCTATCAATAAAATTGGAAAGAAAGCAGTGGCCGGCACCGAGGCCATGACTTGAGCAACGGGCTGAACGATTCGTGCGATCTTCGGGTTGAAGCCGATGGCGACGCCGACGGGCACGGTCCATGCGGCGGAGATGAGCAGGGCTGCATTGACGCGCAGAAAAGTTGCACCCGCGCCTTCCAGCAGCAGCTGCATATCCGGCCAGGTGACTGTTCTGAGCATGAGCACGGCCTGTGTGGCTCCCCAACCCACAACGCAAATTGCCGCCAATGCCAAGGCCCACAGCGTGGCGGAGCCTTTATGGGATCTTTCTTCGTCGAGGGGATGAACAACGCGGCATTCTTTGGTGCTTGCCATGCGGTGGTAGATGGGTTCTTCAAAGCTGTTCCAGATGCGGCCGGGCAGGCTGAAGAGATTGGACCGCCGCAGGAGTTCGAGGATCGGGGAAGTGACACGGTCTGCTGACTCAACCTGCTCGAATTTGAATTTATCGCTCCACGCGATCAGCGGACGCCAGAGCAATTGATCGGTAGCTACGACGATGAGAATGACGACGAGAAAACCGGCCACCAGGGCGCGGATGTCGCCCGATGCAGTGGCGGTCTGTAGATAGCTGCCGAGGCCGGGCAGTTGGAAGTTGCGGTCACCCATGGTGAACATTTCACAGGCGATCAGGGCAAACCAGCCGCCGGCGACAGAGACGATGGAGTTCCAGACCAGGCCGATAGCTGCGTAGGGCATTTCAAGCTGCCAGAATCGCTGCCAGGCGGAGTAGCGATAAATGCGCGAGGCCTCAAGCATCTCTCGCGGAATGCTTTTGAGCGAGGAGTAGAAACTGAAGGCGAGGTTCCAGACCTGGCCGGTGAAGATAAGTAGAATGACGCCCAGTTCGATGCCCAATTGATGACCGGGAACGAGTGCGACCATGGCCAGCACGACGGGAGGCAAAAAGCTGAGTACGGGTATGGACTGCAAAATATCGAGGACCGCGACCATCCAGGCCTCGATGCGGGGATTATAGGCAGCAATGTAACCGTAACTGATGGCAAAGGTGAGACTGAGCAGATAGGCGATGCCGATGCGCACGATGGAATAGAAAGCATAGGCGGGCAGCGCGCTGATGGAGTGCGAGATGGGCACCACCGGGATCGGTTTGCCCAGCCAGTAGTTGCCAGTGCTGATGAGCGAGAAAAAAATCGCCAGCCCGCAAGCTGCAACTCCAACATCGATGAGGAAAGGCCAGGTGCGAGCGAAGACCAGGCTTCGTGCAAGGGGTTGGAGTCTCACTTGCTGTCCTCGCTGTCGGCAGTCACTTCCGCTGTCTCCTCCGGTGCGTCGGGCAACACAAAGCGGCGGCGGCTGGCGTCGAAGTCAAACAGCTCGGCGTAACGGCCCCAGGTGATGGCAGTCTCCATCTGCCTCTGCGATTCATCCTCACTGAACTGCTCGTCAAGCATGTCGAGGAAGAAGTCCTCCGGCACGGTGTGATCGGATTTGGATTCGAGGGCGCGGCGAATCTGACGGAGAAGCAGCACGTGCTCCACTACGGCGTCGCGGAACAACTCCTTCTGGCGGAGAATCTCGGAGTTGGCGAACTCTGCGCCGGTCTCGGTAATAGCCGCGTCGCCCTCTTCGATGTTCAGGAAGCCAAGCAGTTGGGCGGCGTCCACGATAGGCAGCATGTCGTCGATTTCGAAGGCTAGATCGTCGGCCAGACGGTAGATATCGTCGCGGCCCCCCTTGTCGAGCAGAAGTTCGAGCAGGCCGGCCATGCCGCCGGGCCGGGCGTGGGGCAGCATCTGATAGTGCATTTGGCGCTGATCGCGGACCCGCGTTTGAGGGTGCTGATGATCGGGAGCCTCGGCGGGGGCAACGTCAGGCCTGGTAAGAACTTTGTAGATGTAATCCACCAGTTGGGCGAGACCGTGGTCGAGGCTTCCAGCGGCGGCGGCGCTGTCACAGCGACCATGAACGGCAAGAAGCAGCTCCTCAAACTGCACATCGACCCTTCGGCGGTCATTGGCCTCAGCGGAGGTCAGCCCGATGTGGAGATGCTCGAGGATCTTGTGGTGGCGGCAATCAACGAAGCCGGGCGCAAGGCCGATGAGGCCATAAAGTCCAGCGTGCAAGGGCTGCTCGGCGGCCTCAAGATTCCCGGCCTGAGCTGAGTCTTTGCCCGATTCTTTTACTGACCACTGTTTTCAGGGAGGCACTCCAGGTGTCACGCTATGCCGAGCCAATGGCCCGGCTCATTGAAGAGTTGAAGAAGCTGCCCGGCGTGGGCTCGAAGACCGCCCAGCGTTTCGCCTTCCATATCCTGCGCTCTACCGACGACGATGCGGCGGCGCTGGCCGAGGCGGTGCGCGGACTCAAGGCCAGCCTGCGCCTGTGTTCGGTCTGCAACAACGTCACCGATGTCGATCCCTGCGCCTACTGTGCCAATCCTACCCGTAATCAGCGTCTGATCTGCGTAGTCGAGGAACCGACGAGCATAGCTGCCGTGGAGCGTGCACGAGGCTACCAGGGCGTCTATCACGTCCTTCATGGAACCCTCTCGCCTCTACATGGTGTGGGGCCTGACCAGTTGCGCACCGGCACTCTGGTCGCTCGCATTGAGCACGGCGAAGTGGATGAGGTGATCCTGGCTACCAGCCCGACGCTCGAAGGCGAAGCCACCGCCAACTGGCTCGCAACTGCGCTGCGCAACCCTTCGGTCAAGATCACGCGCATCGCAACCGGCGTCCCTGCCGGCAGCGATATCGAGTACGCCGACGAAGTCACCATGGCTCGCGCCATGGAAGGCCGTCGCGAGCTTTAGAGAATTTTCAGAGTCATCATCCGCGCAATTTGTTCAACAAATCCTGCGGATGAACCGGCTTGGCCAGAATTTCAAACTCGTAGCCATCGGCGCGCGCTTTTTCCAGCAGATCGGCCGTGGCGGCCTGGCCGGAAAAAAGCAGTATCTTGATCCCCGGCAACAGACTGCGTATGCGAATAGCCGCATCGATTCCGTTCAAGTCGGCCATAATCACATCGCAGATAAGCATGTTGGGTTGAAATGCGGGCGCCAGCTCAAGCGCACTCTCCCCTGAATACACGGCACGAGCGTCAAATCCGCTCTGGTTCAGAATCATGGCTAACGTATCCGCGATCACACGTTCGTCGTCGGCGACCAGCACCTTGGGTTTGGCGGTCTTTTCGGGCATACTCTCCTTGACGCATCATCGGGATGCTTGGCGCAAACCTTGCTGCGCAATCTCAGTCCGACAGCGAACGATGAGGATTTTCCTGCCTGGCGAATCTGTTCCTGGCAGATTAAGCGCTCTTTTAGCAATGATACGCTCGGATTGAGGATATTCGATTTAATCGTCTCAAATCCAGAGCCTGGGCATTTGGCTTCGACGCTACGCTGCAATCCGAATCCCGGACCCGAATCTGGACTAAAATCGGCGCAGATTCATCTGCCAGCAACCGGGAAAACATACACTCGCAACAACAACCGGCCCCAAACAACTCGGCCCCAGCCGACTGAGGCCGTTCCATTCGGAGAACCACGCATGCAGGAAGCAGTCATCCCTAACCAAACCCAGTCTCCGGCCCCGGCTCCGGCCGTTGAGGCGATTATACGTGCCGAGAATGTCGAAAAATTTTATGCCCAGCCAAGCCAGAACCGAATTCAGGTTATCTCGGCCACTGACCTGAGTGTTTTGCCCGGAGAGATTCTCGCCCTTCTCGGGCCTTCGGGCTCCGGCAAGTCCACCATGCTGCGCATGTTGACCGGGCTCTCCACACCCTCTGCCGGCCAGGTTTACTGGCACGAGAAGCCTATATCGGGCGCTGAGATCAACGTCTCCATCGTCTTTCAGAGCTTTGCTCTCTTTCCCTGGCTCACGGTTCTTGAGAACGTGGAAGCTCCATTGCAGGCCCGTGGCGTCAGCCCTGACGAGCGCCGCGAGCGCAGCATGAAGATGCTCGACACGGTAGGACTCGACGGTTTTGAGGGAGCCTATCCAAAAGAGCTGTCGGGTGGAATGCGTCAGCGTGTCGGCTTTGCCCGTGCGCTCGTAGTCGAGCCCGAAGTCCTCTTCATGGATGAGCCTTTCTCCGCCCTGGATGTCCTGACCGCCGAAAACCTCCGCTCCGAGCTCCTTGAGCTTTGGGCCAACAAAACCATGCCCACCAAGGCTGTCTTCATCGTTACCCACAACATTGAAGAGGCCGTGC
>Ga0207064_1076_pt1 | contig 14320 bp, 15 predicted proteins | sample Alteio_BWMinCont_26_FD_153488 | JGI IMG/M metagenome (GOLD analysis project Ga0207064, IMG submission 153488) | Enriched cells from forest soil in Barre Woods Harvard Forest LTER site, Petersham, Massachusetts, United States -... | ecosystem: Environmental > Terrestrial > Soil > Temperate forest >...
TGGGACGGCAAAGATAAGTATTTGGTTTTGAATTCGGAAATGGTGATTGGATATTAGTTGATTTGTGATTAGAGAATGCAGGATTGGTTTAAGCATTTGGAGAATAAACTACCGAGAGTCTAATAAAAACAATCGCAAATTTAGCGTTTCAGAAATTCGGCTGTAGTTATTATAGGAATACCACGAAAAGGATTTAAAACTAACAAATCCTGGTCGCCGGTAACGATGCATGTCGCTTTTGCCGAACAAGCTAGTTCGAGAAATTTATCGTCTTTGGGGTCACGGCATTCTGAAATTGTTACTTCAGGTTCTATAAAATAGGCAATAGAAATAAAATCGTCGATAATTTCTAATCTTATATCTAAAGGCAGGTATTTATCAAATTTAGGTTTTATCAAAACATCCGCAAGTTCATCAGCTGACTCTTTTGAAACAATCACAAATCCATCTTTTCTTGCTTTATTTAAAGCTTTCCGGGCAGCAGAGCTAGGCAGAATGAAAGCGCTAATCAAGACATTTGTGTCAATAACAAATAGATTAGTCTTCGTCATTTAATAACTGATTCAGTTTTTCTTCAGTTAGTCCGTTTTCTTCGGCTATTTTCCCGGCCTTGTCCAGCAATTTGTCAAACTCCGCCTCTTTTAATTCTCGCAACAAATCAGATATCTTATTTTCATAGCGCGACCTTAGAGCCGGTGAACTATTCTTCCACGCCCGCGCTAATGCACCATCAACCTCTAATACAATACGTTCCATGATAATAATACTATTCACAAAAATAACGAAAATTATTGAATGGTTGATGTACAAGTTGGGACAAAGCATTACGAACTAACATATCCGTTTAAAACGTATATGAAGTCTTTTAACGATTCTTGTTCTTCCTTTGGGAATTGATAGACTATATCAATTGAGTAATTAACAAATTGTCTTTTATCGATGTCGTTATTTAAAGTTGATAAGTAATATCGAAGTTTTGTTTTAAACCCGACAAGACCTAAAACATTGTTTCGATCTGAAAATTCGTGTACAAATTGAATAGCCTTTTCTTTCAGGTAGGTCTCTTTATCAAATGCCATGATTTTAATCAGGTTTACCGAAGTTAATAATTATTCCTAACTTTACTACACAGGAAGGCCTCGCTAACAAACGTTTGATTTAGGCTAAACTAATTTCTGAAATTTGGATATAGCAAAGGGGAAAGAGGAGAAACTGCCCGGAGAGATACGAAAAAGCACCCCTTGCTATTCACGGCACGTTGATGAGGCCATGAAAATATTTTTTGTAACGGCTAAAACGAAAAAAAATGATACACAATAGAGAAAATATAATCGCTGCGTTAGCATTTGCTCATCCAATTGATAAACCACCTCTGAATATGAATAATGGTGATATACTCATTTTATCACACGAGCAAGTTGGTCTAAATGCTGATATATCTCGTGAAACCCTCTTGCAATGGATCCGAGTATTTTTTGAAATTGAGGAATATGACGCCAATGAATACGAAATAAAAAAGCCAGTTTTTTATTGGGCTACCTAATCTTATCGTATAATATCTTGTTCCAACTTGTATATAGTTATTACTTAACTACCCCTCAACGCCTCCCTCGCAATAACGATCTTCTGTATCTCAGACGTTCCTTCGCCTATGGTGCAAAGCTTGGCGTCGCGGTAAAATTTCTCTACAGGGAAATCTTTGGTGTAGCCATATCCACCAAATATTTGAACCGCATCATTAGCTACTTTCACAGCCACTTCCGAAGCGTAATATTTAGCCATAGCCGCCTGTTTGGTTACGGGCTGATGGCGGTTCTTCAGATCGCAGGCTTGCATTAACAGCAATTCGGCGGCTTCTATCTCGGTGGCCATATCGGCCAGTTTAAAGGATATGCCCTGGAAGTTGGATATCGGCTGGCCAAACTGGTGGCGCTCTTTTGAATAAGCCAAAGCAGCCTCATAAGCGCCTTTGGCGATACCTAACGACAATGCTGCTATGGATATACGTCCGCCGTCCAGCACCTTCATGGCCTGTTTAAAACCTTCGCCTTCGTTGCCTAACAGGTTCTCTTTCGGAACCCTGCAATTATCAAATATCATTTCGGCGGTTTCTGACGCGCGCATACCCAGTTTGTTTTCCTTTTTACCGCCTGAAAAGCCCGGCGTGCCTTTTTCTATAACTAAAGTCGAAATACCTTTGGACTCTCCCTTCTCACCTGTGCGCACCATTACCACCGCGATATCGCCTGATTTACCATGCGTGATCCAGTTTTTGGCACCGTTCACGATATAATGGTCACCATCCAAAACGGCGGTCGTACCCATGCGCATCGCGTCTGAGCCGGTATTCGCCTCCGTCAACCCCCAGGCGCCGAGGTATTCAAGCGTGGCCAATTTGGGGAGCCACTTTTTCTTTTGCTCTTCATTACCGAAAGTCAAAATATGACCGGTACATAAGGAGTTATGCGCTGCGACTGATAACCCAATGGAGCCGCACACTTTGGCTATCTCCTGAATGACGGTCACATATTCAAAGTATCCAAAACCCGAACCCCCGTATTCTTCCGGCACAACCACGCTCATCATGCCCAGTGCGGCCAACTGCTTAAACAGCTCCCGCGGAAAATGCTGCGGCTCGTCCCATTCCATTACGTGCGGCCGGATATGCTTTTCGGCAAATTCACGTGCCATTTGCTGCACCATTTGTTGTGTTTCTGAAACCGAGAAGTCAAATCCTGGCGGGAATTCGGTACTATGCGTCATATAAGATTATGTAATTAGTGGCCGCAATTTAAGCAAAAACGGGTACTATGCGTGCATAGCAATGTTTATTTACATAAAGATGTGCAGGCGGCCGGCAGTTTTTATAAAATCCGGCCGCTACTGTCGGCATTAACAATTACCTTAGCGCTAAATATTGCTAATGGCCAAAACGTTACTTTCCGCATTCCTCCTGCTTGTTTCTATTGCTTGTTTCGGCCAGAAAAAATACACCATCAGCGGTACGGTAAAGGATCAGTCGACCGGTGAAACACTAATAGGCGCTACCGTCCGCATCAAAGAACTGCCGCAAAGCGGCACCACAACCAACGGCTATGGGTTCTATTCCATGTTCATCCCCGAAGGCGAGTATATGCTGACCTTTACCTATACCGGCTATCTGCCTATGGAGCAAAAGGTTTCGCTGCACCAGGATCAAAAGGTAAATGTTTTGATGCCACAAAACAACAGCCTGAAAGAAGTGGTTATCAGCGCCGACAGGCCAAACAATGATAATATCGCCTCGCCGCAGATGGGCGCCGAAAAGTTGAGCATGGCACAAATCAACCAGGTACCCGTATTGCTTGGTGAGAAGGATATTTTGAAGACGATAGCATTGATGCCCGGCGTAAAGTCAGCCGGCGAAGGGAATACCGGCTTTTATGTGCGTGGTGGCGGAGCCGATCAAAACCTGATACTGCTGGATGAGGCTACTGTTTATAATGCTTCACACTTTTTTGGCTTTTTCTCAACTTTTAATTCTGATGCGGTAAAAGACGTGACCCTTTATAAAGGTGGTATGCCCGCAGAATTCGGCGGCAGGCTTTCATCCGTACTGGACATTAAGATGAATGAGGGTAATAATAAGGACTTTACCGTACAGGGCGGTTTGGGGCTGATATCCTCGCGTATTAAAGTGGAGGGGCCTATTGTGCAGGACAAAGGTTCATTTATGATCAGTGCGCGGCGTACCTATATCGACCTTTTCCTGAACCTTTCTTCCGACTCTACCGTGAGGGGCAGCTCGATCTATTTTTACGATCTGAATGCCAAGGCCAACTATCACTTTGACGATAAAAACGCCATTTATATCTCCGGGTATTTTGGCAAGGACGTTTTAGCCTTAAAAAATACTTTTGGCACCGATTGGGGCAATTCCACAGGTACCATCCGCTTCAACCATTTGTTTAACGACAGGCTCTTCTCCAACACCTCGTTAGTGTTCAGCAATTATAATTATGATATCAGCAGCTTTCTGAGCAATGCTACCTTTAAGGCGACTTCGCAAATAACCGACCTGAACGTGAAAGAAGACTTGTCTTATTCCATGGGCGATAACCATACGCTAAAGTTTGGCTTCAATATTTTGCATCACGATATTTCCCCGGGCGATATTACGGCGGGGCAATCGTCCAGTTTTAATAGTGTTCATACCGAAAAACGTTATGGCTTTGAGAATGCCGTTTATGTGAGCGATGAATGGAAGGCCAGCAATAGCCTGACCTTTTTATATGGTTTACGGGTTAGCGGCCTGTTCCTGCTCGGGCCGGGGACGTTTAAGACTTATGACGCGGAGGGAAATACCTTAACTTCCGCCACCTATGCTTCCGGACAGGTGGTAAAAAGCTACATTAACCTAGAGCCGCGGTTTTCGGGAAGCTATATGCTCGATGAGAAAAACTCCATCAAAGTTTCCTACAACCGCAATACGCAAAATATACACCTGCTAAGCAATTCGACGAGCAATACTCCTACCGACTTGTATGTGATGAGCAGCAATAACGTGAAACCTGAGATTGCCGACCAGGTATCGACGGGCTGGTTCAGAAATTTTGCCGATAATGTTTTCGAGTTTTCGACTGAGATCTATTACAAGTGGCTGCAAAACCAGATCGATTACAAGGATGGCGCGCAATTGCTGGTGAACCAGGATGTGGAATCGCAATTGGTTTATGGCACCGGGCGCGCTTATGGCATCGAATTTTTCCTGAAAAAGAAATACGGTCGCTTTAACGGATGGGTAGGTTATACCCTTTCGAAAACTGAAGATAAATTCGCGGAAATCAACAACGGCAATTATTTCCCGGCGACGCAGGACCGGACGCACGATATTTCGGTAGTGGGCATTTATAAGCTGAACGAAAAATGGAGTTTTTCGAGCGATTTTATTTACAGCACGGGCAACGCGGTTACCTTCCCGACAGGGAAATATAATGTTGGCGGTCTTACTACGTTCTCCTATTCGGAACGAAACGGATACCGAATGCCGTCAACAAACCGGCTGGACATCGGCGCCACGCTCGAGGGGAAGCCGCATAAGAAGTATCATTCGAGCTGGACGTTCGGCATTTATAATGTTTACGCGCACAATAACCCGTACATCATTAATTTCCAGGACAGTAAAACGATCCCGAATACGACGGAGGCGCAGGAGATCAGCATTTTTGCTACCCGGATACCATCTGTTACGTGGAACTTTAAATTTTGATGAGCATGAAGACGACTGTTATTAAATATTATTTCATTGTCCTGATCGCTGCATTTATGCTATCCTCATGCAAAAAAGTCATCAATCTGGATCTGGGCAATGTAAGCGGCGAACTGGTGATAGAGGGCAATTTTACCAATGTATCCGGTCCGCAATATGTGGTGCTTAGCCGAAACGTGCCATTTACCAGTACGAACGTTTATCCGCCGGTTACGGGTGCGACCGTCACCATCGCCGACAACAGGGGCAATCAATACCAACTGACCGAAGGGCCTGCAGGAACCTATTCTATAAACCCTGCCTTTGGTTTTGGTTCGCGCACGTATACGCTAACGGTTACCACCGGCGGCAAAACCTATACCGCCAGTTCAACCATGCCCGGTACCGTACCGTTGGATTCTATTTCGGCTAAACCCAATTACTTTAACGCCGGCAGCGGTGAAAAAGTAATTACCGTACATTTCCAGGACACGCCGGGTATACCTAACCAATACCGCTTTGTGATGTACGTGAACAAGGTGCAGGTGAAAAGCATTTTTGCCTATGACGATGAATTTATTGACGGCAAATATGTGAACCTCGACCTGGAGCAGAATGACACTAAAATTTACGCGAAAGACACCGTGACGGTTGAAATGCAATGTATCGATAAACCCATTTATACTTATTGGTTCACCTTAAGTCAACAGCAGGCCAATAATCCCGGCGGACAGGTAGCACCAGCAAACCCGCCGACTAATATCACACCGACTACTTTAGGCTATTTCAGCGCGCATACTACGCAAACCGTGACGCTGGTGGTGAAGTGAATTACCGCTATTTCTTCTTGCTTAACGCAGCATAATACTTTTTAATCGGTCCAAACGGCCCGTACTTCCGCTGGTTCGCTGAAAACAGGGTATCAGCATAGGGGCCAAATGGCTGGTCATAAGGTTTGCTACTAAGTTTTGGCCAGTCGGCGCTGATGTCCTTAAAAGGGTGTGGTTGCGAGTTCACAAAAGCGGCTACATCCCAGGTTTCTTCATCGGTTAGCTTCCGGCTTTTATAATCGGTGCCATAGGGCATATTGTTCCGGATATAGCCCGCAAATTTCGACAGACGGTAAATACTAGCGCCTATATTATAGCTGTATTCACCCCACAGCGGCGGGTACGTATAAGCTGTTCGAGCCGGGTTAAAGAGGCCTTGCCCGTCTTTACCGTGGCACACCTGGCATTTAGCCACAAAAACGATTCGCCCTTTCGCGGTATCCGCGGCCCGCTTTAAAAACGGCGGCTCCTCAATGCCCGACCCGGCCGGCTTGGTGCCTTTTTTAACGTTCTTACCAATCCATTCCAGGTAGGCCACAAAGGCTTTCATTTCGCGGCTGGTGCTGTCGATCTTTGAACCGTTCAGGCTCCGCTCAAAGCAATCTTCTACCTTTTTTACGATCGTTTCTACCGTACCGCTTCTGTCCTTAAATCGGGGGTAGCCGGTTGCCGTTAAGGAAAAGTTGTTCCCGAAAAGCTTGGTGCCGGCGTTCAAATGGCAGTTCTGACAATTCATTCCATTGCTTTTATGGGCGATAACACCTTTCGGCCCGAAATAATAGGAAGTGTTGACCACCAGCGATCTACCATATTTGATAAGTTTTCCGTCATCTGAGTTTGCCAGCGCATTAGTATCCGGAATGATCCATTGCGGTTGAGCGGTTTTGGAAGCCGCAGGCTTTTTTAAAGCCTCCTTGTTATCCTCATGAACACATGCTGCAATAGCCGTTACTACCAGCAATATGAGTGCGGCAAGTACAATTTCTCTTTTTTTAAACATAAGCGAATTGAAATACCGGATAGCCGGAAACCCGATGGAATAAACTATAATTTCCCGACCTGATTTCCGGCTTTGTTATTTTTTCAGCGATTTATCCCACAAAGCAATAGCTGCACCCGTGTTCCTGCGCCCTGCCTACGGCCCACACGCCCGATGGAACGAGTTGAATACCGGGTAATAGTCCGGTCTCCCATTCCTTTTTAACTGCCGCCGGGTCCTGTTTCATCCCCATTGCTGCCACAGCACTATTGACTGCTATGGCCATATCGCATGCACAAAACATTACCCCGCTGGCCTGCAAATCGTTTATACCTATATTTACATCACCTATACCAGGTATTGTAAAAGGCTTAGGCTGCCAAAAGGGATTGCTGGTAGCAGGCGTCTTGCCGTCTGCGCCGTTTATCTTAAACATTTCGCCGAATTTATACTTCGCCCAAAGGTCGTTCCCCATAGCGTAAGGGATGGCGCTATGGCGCAGGACTACCACTACACCACAATCCTTTTCGGATGTACCCGTAGCGGCATTCGTAGCCAGGAATATCTTCGGCCATGCAAAAGGAAATATTTCGTGCGGTGCGGGCACATCAAATATGATCCTGTGCTTCCCTTTTACTTTATTGAACCATTCGTCGGCGTCAGAAGTATCGATCGAAGGAATCATTGCAGCCGAAGCCACCAAAGGAGCGGCAAGAATACCGGTGCTTAATACCGCGGCGCCTGTAGCAACTTGCTTCAAGAAATTGCGGCGCTCATTTAAACCGGACTGATCATTTTTTTTCATAACTGAAGATTTAAAGTGATGGAATATTCATGTTAAACTTTTTTCTAATTCAAAAATCAACATAACCCGACCTGCTGCAAGCTCTCTTTTAAAAATAGGCAGGCCATTCACGATAAAAAAGGTTTAATAAGTTATTGGAGAGGGGTATCGAAATTTAATATAAAGCTATAGATAACTATTTGGTTTCAAAATATTTAATCAAAAATTTCTCCTCCATTAATAGTCTGCCAGTATAATGATGTTATCGCTGATGGGCCTGATACGTTCCTTGCCATTTAAGAAGCCCAACCCAACTACAAAAGCGAAGCCGGCAATGGTGCCGCCCATTTCATGTATCAGTTCGCTGGCAGCGGTTACCGTACCGCCTGTGGCCAGCAGGTCGTCGTGTATTAAAATATGCTGACCAGGTTCAAACGCGTCGATATGCATTTCGATCACCGCGGTGCCATATTCCAGGCTATACGCCTTTTGCCTGATCGTATAAGGAAGCTTACCAGCCTTACGGATGGGAACAAACGGAACGCCCAATTTGCAGGCCAATGATAACCCGAACAAAAATCCGCGGCTCTCTACTCCCGCGATCACATCTATTTGGGTATGCTTCAGCTTTTGCACAAATGCTTTAAGGATATTTTCACAGAGAACAGGGTCCTTCAATATCGGGGTGATATCCTTGAAAACAATACCTGGTTTGGGGAAATCAGGTATATCGCGTATGGCCGACTTGATCTGCTGCTTTATCATTTGAAAGTTATATAGGGTTTGATCTTTTCTAAGGTCGCATCATCCATAATGGCGATATTTTTCAAATCGGACAACGATTCGTACTCGCCGTGCTGCTCACGGAATTGGATGATCGCATTCATTTGTTTATAACTCAAATAGGGAAAACGGCCAAGCTGCTCAAAAGTAACCGTATTGATGGGGATTTTTTTGATTTGCGAGGCATTAACCGAAACCTGTGCCTTCATACCTGCATACTTTTCTGAATCCAGGCCGAAAACCTCTTTTAATTGCTCTTTGCGGATAAAGCCGCCCAGCCTGTCGCGGTAGCTGATAATACGGCGCGCAAATGATGGACCTATGCCTGTTAATTCTGTAAGCTTTGCCGAATCGGCCGTATTGAGTTCGATGACAACTCCGGGCGCGGCCTTTTTGTAGGCCATTCCGCCCTCAGTTGATGGTTTTGCATGTCCGAGGACGGCAATAGCATTATCCAGTTCTTTGGGGTTTATTGTCGTATCTTTGCGGAACAGTTGGAAAACGTATGGCGCCGCAAGTATCAGCACGATCAATATCACCAGCACAACCATACCATTCCATTCTTTCTTTGATACAGACAGGTAATTTTTGATGCGTGATATCATTTGGAAGCCTTTCCCGGCTGTAAATTAAATTAAAATTTAGGATATTTATTACTTAAACCTGAAAACCACTTAAACAGGCTAAATGAAGATCATAACCACCGAAGAATTTGCAAAAGCAACCAAACTGGATAGGCTTAAAATGCCCGGACTGGCAGCACTGCTGATGGAGGTGATGAAGATAAACCAGGTGAACAAACTGTTTGCCGAGGCGCAGCCCAACCAGGGTCCCGATTTTGTGGATGCGATTCTGAAAGGATGCGGCGTAGACATCGAGTTTGATGAGCGTGAATTAAAGAATATACCCGAAACCGGCAGTTTTATAGCTATTGCCAACCATCCTTATGGCGGCATTGAAGGTATGGTGCTGCTGAAAGTATTATGTATGGCCAGGCCGGATTCCAAGATCATGGCCAATTTCCTGCTCAAAAAGATACCCAACCTGAGCGACTATTTTGTAGCCGTAAATCCCTTTGAAAATATAGAACATTCCTCCAGCATCAGCGGGCTGAAGACCACGATGGAACTGCTGGCCAGCGGTACCCCTATCGGGATATTTCCCGCAGGCGAAGTATCAACCTTCAGGGCCGATACGCAGCAGGTAACCGACCGTATGTGGCACCCTGTGGTGGGTAAGCTTATTGCCAGGGCCAAAGTACCTGTTGTTCCTATCTATTTTCATGGCAATAATGGTTTGCTTTTCAACCTGCTTAGCATGATCCATCCGGCATTACGGACAGCTAAATTACCTTCGGAGCTTTTCAATAAGCAGGGTCACACCATTAAGCTGCGCATCGGAAAACCGATCAACGTGGAGGAGATACCCGGGTATAGCAACACATCACAATTGCTCAATTTCCTGCGGGCTAAAACGTATGCGCTGGGCACAGGCCTCGATGAGGAAAAGAAGATATTTAACCCGCGTAACCTGTTCAAAATACGCAAGGAACCGGCCGAGATAGCGCCCGAAATAGACGCTGCACTGCTGGAAAAGGATGTAGCACCGCTGCGGGACCATTACCGCGTTTGGGTAGAAAAGAACTACGAGGTATTTATAGCGCCGACTTCATCGATACCCAATATTATCCGAGAGATAGGACGGCTGCGCGAACTGACATTCAGGGAGGTTGGCGAAGGCACGAATAAAAGCACCGACCTGGACGAGTATGACATTTATTACCATCACCTCTTTATCTGGGACACCGAAGCCAAGCGTGTGGTTGGCGCCTACCGCATAGGCCTGGGCGACGAGATATTTTACAGCCTGGGTAAAAAAGGGTTCTACATCACCGAGCTTTTCAAGATCAAGGAACAGTTTATGCCGGTATTGCGGAAAAGCCTGGAACTGGGCCGATCCTTTATCCGCAAAGAATACCAGCAAAAGCCGTTGCCTTTGTTCCTGCTGTGGAAGGGTATTTTAAAGTATCTGATCGATAACCCACGATACCGTTACCTGATCGGCCCGGTAAGTATCAGCAATACTTTTTCAAAATTCTCTAAATCACTTATTGTCGATTACATCAACCGCAACCATTTCGATGATGAAATGGCACAATATGTAAGGCCGCGCAAAAAATTCAAGGTCGATTTTTCGAGTATAGATACCGACCTGCTGATGGCCGGCGAGGACAGTTTTAAAGGGCTGGATAACCTGATATCTGAAGTGGAAACGCGCACGATGAAAGTGCCTGTATTGCTGCGTCAGTACATCGCCCTCAACGCCAAGATCATCTGCTTCAATATAGACCCAAAGTTTGCCGATTGCCTGGATGGTTTTCTCGTGCTCGATCTTCAAAAAGTGCCGCAGGACATTTTGGAGAAGTTGGGGAAGAATTTGTGAGTTGGTTGTAGAAGTTGTAGTGGTTGTAAAGGTTGGTTACATCCCATAATAAAAAGACGCCCTAATGGAGCGCCTTTCTTTCAATCAATCAATCTAAACTATTTATTCTTCTTTATTGATGTTTGGAGGCACCGGAGTGCTTCAATATCTTGGCTTCGACGTAGAAAATGATCTCTTCGGCAATATTTTTCGACTGATCGCCGATACGTTCCAGTTTACGGATGATCGAGAGCATAAATAAGGCTTCATTTAACCCGGAAATATCAGACTTGATCAGCTCGCCTATCGTATTGGTCGCGCTTCTGTTGATAACATCCAACACTTCATCACGCTTAAAAATACTTCTGGCAAGCGCGGTATCTTCATTTTCAAATGCGGCGCGGGTATCCGTTACAATATTAATAGCCTCGTCATACATACGGATGATGGAAGTGTTTTCAAGCGCCGCGACATTGAAGTTCACAGGCGATTCAACCACATACCTGGCTACACCGGCCGCAATATCTCCTATACGCTCGAGGTTGGTATTGATCTTTAAAGCAGCCAGTAAAAAGCGCAGATCGATAGCTACAGGGCAGTGCAGGGCGAAAATATTCTCGCAATCGCGGTCTATCTTAAGCTCGAATGAGTTTACCCGTTTTTCCTTTACCAGGACTTCGCGGGCAAGGTCCTTATCAAAATTGACCATCGCATCCTTGGCCTTGTTCAATTGCGATTGCACAAGCATCCACATATTGACCAGCTCTTTTTTTAATGCGACAATTTCGGTTTCTATTGGTGTCATTTCTTTCTAAATAAAAATTCAAAAGTAAAAATTCAAAAGTTGCTGCCTTAACTAAACCTGCCGGTTATATAGTTTTGCGTGCGCTGATCCTTGGGATTGGTAAACATAACCTTGGTATCATCAAACTCCACCAATTCGCCCAAATAGAAAAATGCTGTCCTGTCGCTCACGCGCGCTGCCTGCTGCATGTTGTGCGTTACGATGATCAGTGTATAATTCGCTTTCAGCTCATGGAACAAGGCTTCAACACTTGAGGTAGAGATAGGGTCAAGGGCAGACGTCGGTTCGTCGAACAGGATCACTTCAGGCCGCATGGCAATGGCGCGGGCGATACACAAACGCTGCTGCTGGCCGCCGGAAAGGAATGTGCCCTTTTTATGGAGCGAATCTTTTACTTCCTTCCAGAGCGCTGCGCTGGTGAGCGATTTCTCAACGATAACGTCTTTATCTGCCTTCGGAATACTGATGCCGTTAAGCAGGTAACCTGCTATCACGTTTTCGTATATGCTCAGGTTCGGGAACGGGTTAGGGCGCTGGAAAACCATCCCTATCTTGCTGCGGATTAAGATAGCGTTCATTTTGTAAACGTCTTCCCCGTCGAGTTTCATTACTCCTTCCGCGCGTGCGTTTGGAATAAGCTCGTGCATACGGTTAATGCAGCGTAAAAACGTTGTTTTGCCGCAGCCAGAAGGGCCCATCATCGCGACAACCTCATTCCGGTGGATCTTGATATTCACGTTTTTTATAGCGTGATTATCCCCATAATAAGCATTAATATTTTCGGCGCTTACAATTGTACTTTCCATTTTCTTGTGACCACTTTTGTGACGATGTTTAATACCAAAACGAACATTAACAGGATAAAAGACGCTCCCCATGCCAGGTTGTGCCAGTCGTCATACGGGCTGGTGGCATAGGTGAAGATGAGGTGCGGCAGGCTTTCCATTGGCCTGGCAATATGCCCGGATACATACGAATTACCAAAAGCTGTGAACAATAGCGGCGCCGTTTCGCCAATAACACGGGCGATAGACAAAGTAATGCCCGATAAAATACCGGCGAAACCGCAGGGTACGATCACCTTCAGAATAACTTTATGATACGGAACCCCCAGCGATAGCGCTGCCTCCTTTAATGAATCCGGAAGCATTTTGAGGGTTTGTTCGGTTGAACGTATAATAATGGGCAACATCATAATAGCCAAAGCTATACTACCCGATATGGCCGAGAAGGTACCCAATGGCTTTACGATCCAGAAGTATACAACAATACCCATCACGATAGAAGGTACTCCCTGGAGAATATCAACGCAAAGGCCAGCGAAATAAGCCAGCCTGGTTTTAGGATTCTCGCTCAGGTATATGCCTGCCATCATTCCGATTGGTATAGCAAAAACCGATGACATCAGCACCAGGATAAAACTGCCGATAAGCGCATTGAGCACGCCGCCGCCTTTTTCGCCTACCGGCGCGGGGACATGGCTTAAAAAGGTCCAGTTAACCTGGGTTATACCCTGCCTGATGATATAAAACAATATTATCACCAGCGGTATAGCTATAGCGAATGCGAACAGGATAATAACTCCCTTAAAGATAAGGCTGGCAGTTGACCTGAATCCTACTTTTGCTTCCATGGGATCAATCGTTAGTGAATCTTGAAACTATTCTTTTCCCGATAACATTGATGACTACTGTTACGCAGAACAGTACGAGGCCAAGTTCTATCAGCGCCGACAGGTACAGGGTATGATCGGCTTCGAGCAGTTCGTTGGCAATAACGCTGGCCATGGTATTGCTCGGGCCAAAGACCAGGTCCTTAAATGAATGGGCTATGGCGCTGGTATTACCGATAACCATGGTAACCGCCATCGTTTCGCCCAGGGCGCGGCCCAGGGACAACAAGATACCGGCAAACAAGCCTGAACGGGTATAAGGCATGATCACCTTTCGGATCACCTCGAATCGCGTGGCTCCCAAAGCATAGGCACCTTCTTTTAAAGGCGACGGCGTCATGCGGATCATGGTGATGCCTAATGAAGCACCGTAAGGGATGATCATTATCGCCAGGATGAGCGCGGACGTCAAAATCCCAAGACCGGTAGGAGGAATTACGTGCCAACTCATTTGGAATTTTTGGATAATTGGCGCCAATACGGATAATCCCCAAAAACCGTAGATCACTGACGGCACCGCAGCAATCAGGTCAATAACATCTTTCAGCAGGCTGGATAGCCAGCCCGTGGGGTTATATTCGCCTAAATAGATGGCAATCGCATAAGAAAAAGGTATGGAAAGGATAAGGGCCATGAACGACGTGAGCAGCGTACCGATCAAAAATGGATACGCGCCATAAACGTTGGCAACAGGGTCCCAAACCTTCCCCCATAAATAACTAATACCGAGCGCTTTGATCGAGGGTAAAGAATCGATAACGAGCGTAATAAAAATACCGGTTACTACCAATACCATGACAATACTCAGCACCTTGAGCC
>Ga0207064_1077_pt1 | contig 14318 bp, 17 predicted proteins | sample Alteio_BWMinCont_26_FD_153488 | JGI IMG/M metagenome (GOLD analysis project Ga0207064, IMG submission 153488) | Enriched cells from forest soil in Barre Woods Harvard Forest LTER site, Petersham, Massachusetts, United States -... | ecosystem: Environmental > Terrestrial > Soil > Temperate forest >...
AAAATCCGCCGATGATCCAGCCGGCAACGGTAAGAAAACTAAACACTTTATCCAACTGGTTGGAGATCAATGTGGCCCTGTTCAACGAAAAGTTGTCTTCCTGGCCGGGTTTTATCATTCTTATGGAGCGCATCAGCCCCTCGAGTTCGCTTTCAACATCAACGTCCGTTAGCCCTGTTTTACCTTTTACGATGATGGTTGGCTGGTAAAAATCACTTTGCACGTCGACTACATTTCGTGCGAAATTGAGCGGGATCAATATGGTCTTGTCATCTGAATTTCCGAAAATATCTTTCCCTTCTTTAGAAAACACCCCTATAACGGTTAAATAACGTCCCATTACCTTAACCTGCTTACCAATTGCTTCGCCATTGGGGAAAAGGTTATCCGCGATATCATATCCAATCACTGCTACAGGCGCACCTGTCCGCGAATCAATATCAGTAAAATATCTCCCCTGTGCCAGGTCGAAGTTCCATACTTTATCGTGGTCCTGGGTTACCGCATTTACCTGTACGCCTTCAGCCGTACTGCTTTTGTATTTGATCGTACGGTCATTTATCTGTATTTCATACGTTACAGCGGCTGCCGACTGGCTGCGGCGCTGCACTTCATTAAAGTCCTTCAATCTGGGATTCGGACGCTGCAAGTATTTCCACCAGGGAAAGTCTTCGCCGCCTACCCAGGGCCATTTATTAATATAAACGCTGTTCCCGCCAAGTTTATCCACACTTTTCTGAAGATTGGCCCGCAGGGTATCTACTGCCGAAAGCACACCAATAACGGTAAAAATACCAATAGTAACACCGAGCAGCGACAGCATGGTACGCAGCTTATTTTGCCTCAAGGCATCAAAAGCAAACAGGAAACTCTCGCGGAAAAGCTTTAAAAAAATCATATGTGCTGGTTAAACCCGGTATTATTTCTGGACAATTATCATTAAGACTCTTATTTATCACATAAGTTACACTTTTTGCAGACACAATTTTCAATATTGGTTGTATTTTAGTGAACCAATTATAGATGCAAAATAATACATACGGTCGCTGAAAATTATTCGTACATTTGCGCCCTAAAAATTCATCATATCGCATATGAAACTATCTCAGTTTAAGTTCAATCTCCCCGACTCTTTAATAGCACATACACCCGCCGGCACGCGCGATGAATCGCGCCTGATGGTTTTACACAAGGATTCGGGTAAAATTGAGCATAAAATATTCAGAGATATACTGGATTATTTTGATGATAAGGATGTGATGATCCTTAACAACACCAAGGTATTTCCGGCCCGTATGTACGGTAACAAGGAAAAGACCGGCGCTACCATCGAGGTGTTTCTGCTCAGGGAACTGAACAAAGAGCTCAGGTTATGGGATGTTTTGGTTGATCCTGCGCGTAAAATCCGTGTTGGCAATAAACTTTATTTTGGCGACGACGACCTGCTGATAGCCGAAGTTGTTGATAATACCACATCGCGTGGCCGTACCATCCGTTTTCTCTTTGACGGTACCGATGAAGAATTCAGAAGAAACGTAGAAATATTAGGCGAAACACCGCTTCCTAAATATATCAAACGCAAAGCGACCGCAGAGGATAAGGAACGTTACCAAACCATTTTTGCCAAGCACGAGGGCGCTGTTGCTGCTCCAACTGCGGGTTTGCATTTCAGCCGCGAGCTGATGAAGCGCCTGGAACTGAAGGGTGTAGAGTTTGCAGAGGTGACTTTGCACGTCGGGCTGGGAACCTTCCGCCCGGTTGAGGTTGAGGACCTGACCAAGCATAAAATGGACTCAGAACAATTCATTATCGAGCAAAGACAAGCAGATATCGTAAACCTCGGTATTGAACGGAAAAGTCGCATTTGCGCGGTAGGAACAACCTCTATGCGCGCCATTGAATCGGCTGTATCGGCAAGCAAAACATTAAAAGCCGCTAACGACTGGACCAGCAAGTTCATCTTTCCGCCGTATGACTTTAGCATAGCCAATTCCATGGTCACCAATTTCCACACGCCTGAATCAACACTATTAATGATGGTATGTGCTTTTGGTGGTTTTGAAAATGTAATGCATGCCTATGAAGTGGCCGTAAAAGAGAAATACCGCTTTTACAGTTACGGCGATGCCATGCTGATCATTTAATGTTGTACGTGGTACGTTATACGTTGCACGTTTTATAGATTTGTCAACGTAATACGTATAACGTACCACGTACAACCATGAATCACTACGCCATCATAGTCGCCGGCGGATCGGGCACAAGAATGCACTCGGCCGTTCCCAAACAATTTTTGTTATTGAATGGCGTACCGGTGCTGATGCATACCATTAACGCTTTCCATTATTCCGATACGAAACCGCAGATCATTGTTGTCCTCCACCCCGATTCGCACCAATACTGGAATGACCTGTGTAAAGAGCACAATTTCAACATACCGCATCAATTGGTAAGCGGTGGTGAAACACGCTTTCATTCTGTAAAAAACGGCATTAGCTTAATTGGGGACGATGACGCTATTATCGCGATACACGACGCGGTACGGCCACTTGTCACCAAGGAGATCATTGATGAATCGTTTGATTGCGCCGAAAAGTATGGCAATGCCATCGTCGCGATCAAAAGTCGCGATTCGGTAAGACAGATCAAAAACAACCGTTCACAAAGCCTCAACAGGGACGAGATTTATCTCATTCAAACACCGCAAACGTTCCAGGCGGCGCAATTGAAAAAAGCCTATCTGCAAACTTACCAGGAGAGTTTTACTGATGATGCCAGCGTTGTTGAGCAAACCGGCGTAAATATCAACCTGGTCGGCGGGAGCTACCAAAATATCAAGATCACTTTCCCCGAGGATATCGCCATTGCCGAATTCCTGTTGAGGAATGGTTCATAGTTGATGGTTCATAGTTCATAGCCTATAAGCCCTAAGAATTAAAGTATCGGCGCTATGAACCCTGCCTGCGGCAGGCATGGTCCATGAACTAAATCAGGCGCGCCTGATAACGCCCAGAAGTAATGCGATGATCGCTATCACCAAAAGAACGTGGATTATCGAGGGGGCCGAATAAGCAAAAAAACCGATCGCCCATCCTATAACCAGGATAACTGCGACGACGTATAATAAACCTCTCATAGTATGAATATATTAGTTAGATGATGTTTCCATATCATAACTATTTACATACTAAAAGGTTTTAAAAAGAAAACCCCGAAAGCCGGGGTTTTGTCTATGACGGAAGGTTTGCTAATATTCGTCTTCGTTGAAGAAGAAATCGTCCTTTGTAGGGTAATCGGGCCAGATTTCCTCGATGTTTTCGTAAGGCTCACCATCGTCTTCAAGGGCCTGCAGATTTTCAATAACCTCAACAGGCGCTCCTGAACGGATAGCATAATCGATCAACTCATCCTTTGTTGCCGGCCATGGCGCATCTTCGAGGTGTGATGCTAATTCAAGTGTCCAATACATATATTTTAATCTATAAGATGATTTTTAAGTTCGCAAAAGTATAATATTTTTAATTTGATTATCAAATTATTTTTTCCAAAAATCTACACACGCGGTATCCACTGATTTTCAGCGATTTTTCCCTCGTGGGCTATTTTTCTCGCCAGCGTAAATAAGTAGTCGCTCAGCCTGTTCAGGTAAATGATCACCTTCCCATCTACGCTGCTTTCCGTTGCCAGGTGTACACTTAATCGCTCGGCCCTGCGGCACACGCACCGTGCAATATGGCAATAGGATATGGCATTATTACCTCCCGGCAAAATAAAATGGCGCAATTCAGGCAAATGCTCATTCATTGCATCAATCTCCTTTTCAAGCAATTCAACGTCTGCTGTATGCAGGTCGGGAATCACCATCCTGGATTTCTCCGGGTCCGAAGCCAGCGACGAGCCAATAGTAAATAGCCTGTCCTGAACCTGTTTCAGCAAATCCTTGTCATGTGCGCTGATGTCCTGGTCGCGTATAAGGCCTATATACGAGTTTAGTTCGTCAACTGTTCCATAACTTTCAATACGCAGGTGATATTTTGGTACGCGGGTACCTCCTATCAGCGAAGTAAGGCCTTTGTCGCCGGTTTTGGTGTAGATTTTCATTCTTATTTCGAAATTCGAAAGTGCAATTTCGAATTTAACTTTTTATTCCGAACGCTTATTCATATTAAATTATTTTTCCAGGTCACTTCAAGCGAGATTAAGCGTACTGAAACTCTTTGCCTATTGCGAATGTTGTTAATTTTGACATAACTAAATTCCCGCAAGGAATACCCCTTTATGAAAACATCCAGCAAAGCCGCGTTCAGCATACTCTGTCTTACAGCACTATTGAGCCTTAGATGCGGGGCGAGCAATGAGCACCACGCCAATTATAATATATCTGTAAGCACCTTCCTCAGCGAAAAACAGTTTAACGATCTTTTCCCTATGCGGGATAAGTTTTATACTTACCAGGCATTCATTAAAGCAATTAACAGGGTAGGCCGTATCAAAATAAAGGTGGTGAAACGCGCGGTGTCGGTGTACCAGATAACAAGGACAGATAAGGTAACCGGCAACGCAAAGGTCGTTCGCCAGGATGAGGACTGGAACGAAGATTGGGCCAAAAAGAAGCCGGATAGCTCTTACATCGTCGATTATGGTAATTTCTGCAGCGAAAAAGACCTGCAAACCAATAAAAAGGAGCTGGCAGCATTTTTCGCCAATATCGCCCACGAAACCCGTCACGGCGAGAACGGCAAATATAACGACGGGCTGATGTACACGCACGAAGCTGATACCTCGCTGGCTTATATTGCTGAAAATGATAACTACCCGCCGGTAACAGGGAAAAAGTATTATGGCCGCGGACCGCTGCAGCTAAGTTATAATGGGAACTACGGCTATGCCTCGGACTGTATATTTGGCGATAAAACCGTCTTGCTTAATAACCCCGAGTTGGTTGATTCCGACCCGGTAACCGCCTTCGAAGTAGCCATTTATTTTTGGATGACGCCCCAAACCTATAAGCCCTCGGCACATGATGTAATGACAGGCAAATGGCAGCCAAAGGCCGGCGATATAGCCAAAAACCGCAAGCCAGGCTTCGGCATGACGATCAATATCATTAACGGTGCGGTGGAATGCGGCAAGGGCGATGGCATGTTCAACATGAACGACCGCATAGGCTTTTACCGGTATTTCCTCAAAAAATTAGGCGCAACTGATCCGAATTGCGCTTGTTCCTGCGGGAATATGGGGGCGTATAATTAATTATCGATTGATTGAATTATTGATTGGCTTTCCCTAAAAAATGCACAAAATTCTTTCAATCCTGCCAATCGTGTTTTATACTTGTGCATGAACTACACCTTCGATACCGTCGGGCTTACTTCGGACCAGGTCGATATATTCCAGGAAACCTACGATGCTATAAAGGCCCGGTTCCGTATTGAACTGACCGGTGATATCAATTTCCATTTGCGCGATTTTGAAGTTTTCAGGGATTGTGAAGACGTTAATCTCAGGGGCTCGTATGTGATCAAAAGTGCGCGAACAGACTGTTATATGCTTTTCGTGGAGATTCACAAGATAAAAAAGAGCAGCAGCAAATATGACCCGGGATTATATGACTACTACGAATACCAGACCTGGGCGCTTGCCTACCTGAAGAAGGATTTCGGCCGGGTGATGATCCGACCCGAGACCTTAGTGGATAAACTCATCGAACTGGTACATCCTGTCGAATTGGATTTTGATGATGATAAGGCCTTCAGCGATACCTTTTATGTATTGGTAAATGACCGCTGGAAGGCCGATATGGCGATCGACCGCAACTTCAGGAACGTGGTGATGGATATGCGGCATGAAGATGTGTTGATCGAAGTGATCGATCATACGCTTATCATCGGTCACAGCAGGCCGGTATCACCGGATGCATCGGTTCAGTTAGCTGAATTTGTGGTAAGGTTGTGCTCGAACTGCTGATCATAATTAGCATGATGGCAAAGCTGCAATAAGGGCTATAGAACTGCCGTATCTCTTACCACCTTATGTATATCCGGGTTGAGATGATCATTTTCGATCAGGCCGTCGCGCATACGTACTATACGGTGTGCATGCTTGGCTATATCCTCTTCGTGGGTTACCAATATAATGGTGTTCCCTTTGGCATGGATGTCTTCCAGAAGGCCCATAATTTCAATCGACGTTTTAGTGTCAAGATTGCCCGTAGGCTCATCGGCCAGGATGATTGAAGGTTCATTGATGAGGGCCCTGGCTACAGCTACGCGCTGGCGCTGACCGCCCGAAAGTTCGTTTGGTTTATGGTCGGTGCGATTACCCAAACCTACATTTTCTAAAGCTTTTCTTGCTCTTTCCTTCCTGGTTACCTTGTTGACACCTGCATAGATCAGCGGCAACGCTACATTGTCCAAAGCGGTATTACGGGGTAACAGGTTAAAGGTCTGGAAAACGAAACCTATTTCCGCATTGCGCACGTCGGCAAGCTCGTCATCGGTCATGTGGCTTACATCGATGCCATTCAGGATATAATCGCCTTTGGTTGGTGTGTCCAGGCAGCCTAAAATGTTCATCAGGGTTGATTTGCCCGAGCCAGACGGTCCCATTAAAGCCACAAATTCACCTTTTTTGATCGTTAACGATACCGACTTCAGCGCGTGTATAGTTTCCGTTCCGATCACATATTTACGCCCGATATCTTTAATGGTAATTAGTGGCTCCATCCGTTTTTTGTTTGCTTTGACTGCGGGGGTAGGTGAAATGTTACAATAGAAAAATTCAAAAGGTAAAAGTCAAAATTCAAAACTATTAGCCTTTTGACTTTTTAATTTTGACTTTTGACTTATTTCTCTATCACTTTTGCTACAAGGAAATAATTTCTGTCATGCTTGGGGGCATTTTGCAAAGCTTCTTCGTGGGTAATTTCCTGCTTCACCACATCCTCGCGCAATACATTGATCTCATCGGTCATATACACCAGCGGTTCAACGCCCGTAGTGTCGATCTCGTTCAGCTTGGCCATAAAATCCAGTATCTTACCCATGTCGCCCATCAGCTTCTGTTTTTCATCCTCGGCCAGTTCAAGCCTTGCCAGGTGAGCTAATTTATCTACGGTCTCTTTATCTATGGTCATATGCGGCCAGTTTTTGTTTGATCATATCGTAAACCTTATCGCGCAGCGCATCAGCATCATCAACAGTCATCCCTTTTGTCGCAATGGGCTTGTGTACAAATATATGACAAATTCCCGGCCTGCTGCCATATTTCAGGCCGTTATCCCACATCAGTTGCCAGGAATTGAGAATCATGACGGGTAAAACAGGTATGCCGGATTCAATCGCCAGCCTGAATGGACCATTTTTGAATAGCTGCAATTCAGGCGGATAATTGTCTGCTATGCCGCCTTCGGGAAAGATGATCATGCTAACCCCATTGTGCAATTTTTCTATTGCCTTTTTGTAAGCCCTGTACGATGACATTTTACTGTCGCGGTTTACCGGTACATCTATAGTTCGGAAGAAAAAGTTGGTGACTGCCTCGCCGGTAAGCTCCTCTTTGCCCATAAAACTGCTTTCGCCCTTCACCAACCGGCACATCGCCGGGATATCCAGGTTCGACGTGTGATTGGGGCAAATGATATAGGCCTGGCTCCAGTCAACGGGCTGTTCATATTCAAAACGATAAAATATTCCCGCCATACCCGAGCTGGTCCCGGCCAAAAAGCGCCTGAATTTGGCAATAGCCGGGTAACGGTTGGTATCTTTGGCCAGGAAGTACAAAAAAGGGTAACACAACAGGTAGATGACCCCAACGCTAAGCCTGTAAATGTGAACATGAGCCTTCTTCAATATCAATTTCATCGGTATCAAAAATATAAAAATTACTTACTTTCGCCCCATGAAGGAAACTGTCGTTAGCGGTATTCGCTCAACCGGGAAACTGCATTTGGGTAATTATTACGGGGCCATTCAAAACTTCGTGAAAATGCAGCACGAATACAATTGCTATTTTTTTATTGCCGATCTGCATTCGCTCACTACTCACCCCACCCCTGCCGATCTGCATGGTAACATCAAGCAGGTGCTCGTTGAATACCTGGCTGCGGGCATCGACCCGGAAAAAGCTACCATATATATTCAATCCGATGTGCCTGAAGTTGCAGAGCTCTATTTATATCTTAATATGAACGCCTATTTAGGCGAACTGGAGCGCAGTACTTCGTTTAAGGATAAGGTTCGTTCGCAACCCGATAACGTGAACGCGGGCCTGCTTACCTACCCGGTTCTGATGGCCGCGGATATTATTATCCACAAGGCCACTAAGGTCCCTGTAGGCAAGGACCAGGAACAGCACCTGGAAATGGCACGTACCTTTGCCAACCGTTTTAACCGCCTGTACAATCACGACTATTTCCCCGAGCCTTATGCCTTCAACTTTAGCGAGAACCTGGTGAAGATCCCGGGATTGGATGGTAAGGGCAAGATGGGGAAATCAGAGGGGGATGCTAATGTAGTTAACCTGGCCGACGAGCCGGAAGTGATCCGAAAGAAAGTAATGCGCGCGGTAACCGACAGCGGTCCGACTGCCGAGAACCAGGAAAAACCTGTCGAGATACAAAACCTGTTCGACCTGATGAAAGTGGTTTCTTCAGCCGATACTTATGGACATTTCGATAAACTGTATAACAATTGCCAGATACGCTATGGCGACCTGAAAAAGCAATTGGCCGAAGATATGATCATTGCGACAGCGCCTATCCGCGAAAAAATAAACGCTATTGCAAACGACGCGCCGTATTTAAGGCAGGTTGCAAAGCACGGCGCCATCAAGGCCCGCGAAAGCGCCTCAAAAACTATTCGTGACGTGAGAGAGATCATCGGATTCAGAAGTTTTTGAATGGCTTTTGGTTCGTGGATCATAGTTCATAACAGATCGGTTTAAATTGCTAAAATATTCCTTTGAATTATGATCCGCCTACCATCTATTAACCAAAAAATGTATCTTAGTCCGATATAGTTTAGGTCCTTGTTTGAAAAGCAAAGAGGCCATGAACTATGAACCATAAACCATGAGCTAAAGAATGCACATAGCAATTGTAGGCAACATAGGCGCCGGAAAAACTACGCTAACCGAATTACTGGCTAAAAATTATGGCTGGAATCCCCTATATGAGGCGGTAGATAACAATCCTTATCTCGAGGATTTTTACAGCGACATGAAGCGCTGGAGTTTTAACCTGCAGATCTATTTCCTGAACAGCCGCTTCAAACAGATCATCGACATTCAGAAAAATGGCCGCAACATTATCCAGGACCGTACGATATACGAGGATGCCCATATCTTCGCCGAAAACCTGCACGATATGGGCCTGATGACCAGCCGCGATTACGAAAATTACCGGGCCATATTTGAAAATATAACGGCATTCATCAAACCGCCCGACCTGTTGGTTTACCTCAAAGCATCCGTGCCTACCTTAGTCAACAATATCCATCGCCGCGGGCGCGAGTACGAGATCGGCATCCGGCTGGATTATTTGTCCAAACTGAATGAGAAGTACGAAAAATGGATCAAAAACTATAAACTGGGCAAGCTGCTGATACTGGATAAGGACAAACTCGATTTCGCCAACAACACTGAGGATATGGCGACCATAGTGGAGAAGATAGAAAGGGAGATACACGGGTTGTTTTAGGTTATACGTTGTACGTGCTACGTTATACGTTTTATTGCTAAATAATTGCTATGAACCATATGCTTACGTAATACGTCCAACGTTAAACGTACAACCTCGTAAACATGCAAATCCTCGGTATCATTCCCGCCCGCTATGCTTCCACCCGCTTCCCGGGCAAACCGCTGGTTGATATTGCCGGAAAAAGTATGATACAGCGCGTATATGAGCAAGCTAAAAAGTGTACTCTTTTAAATGAGGTTGTTGTTGCAACGGATGATGATCGCATCTTTAATCACGTAACCGATTTCAGCGGAAAAGCGGTAATGACTTCCACAATCATCAAAGCGGCACAGACCGTTGCGCTGAGGTAGCTTTAAAATACCCCGGATATGATATCATCATCAATATACAGGGCGATGAGCCTTACATCGACCCGGAGCAGATCAGCAAAGTGATCTCCTGCTTTGATGCGCCCGATACGCAAATAGCAACCTTGGTGAAAAAGGTGCAGAATAACGAGGAATTATTCAACCCGAATTCACCAAAAGTTATTCTCAACAAAAATTCTGAGGCCATTTATTTCTCGCGCTCGCCCCTGCCATACATTCGTGGCAAGGAAGAAGCGGATTGGCTGAATTATTTTACCTATTATAAACATATAGGCATTTACAGCTACCGTTCAGCAATTTTACAGCAGATCACCAAACTGCCTGTTTCATCTTTAGAAAAGGCTGAAAGCCTTGAGCAATTGCGCTGGATAGAAAATGGTTATCGCATTAAAGTAGCCGAAACTGACCTGGAAACTTATGCCATCGATACACCGGAGGATTTGGAAAAACTAAAGTTTTAATATTAAATTAGATCAAAAAACTTTCACAATGAAAATTTTTAAATCCTTATCAGTGAGCTTTATATTAATAGTTGTACCTTTTTGCAGCCTTTTCGCTCAAAAATCAATTTTCAACTATGTAATTACCACCAAGGGCGACACCATCCAGTGCGACATTAAAACAACCCTGTTCGGTAAGGTAAAATATTTACCTATTAGCGCAACGGATGATAAGTATATTAAAGTTACTCCTGCCCAGATCAAAGAATACTATACCGCCAAGGACTCGAGCAATTACGTACCTGTAGTACTTCCCGATAATACCGATGCCGAATACCTGAAGTGGGTAGAAAGAGGCCATATAAATCTTTACGAGAAAATAACCGTAACTTATAGCCAATATGGCAGTTACACCAATTATTTCTGGTATGTGAGTAAAGACGGCAGTACGGTAAAACAATTGAAAAGCAATTCTATGTTTACCGATGGCAGCCGCAAAAGCCGTAAGGGCATGTTCAGGGATATGATAGCCGCCGATCAGCCACTTGCGGAAGAATTTGACAACGACAAGGATTTCAGCTTCGATAGGCTGCAATACTATGTGCATGCGTACAATCAGCATCAAACCGGCGAAGTGCAGGTAACTGGAAAGTAAACGGGCGCCCCCACCCGGCCTTTTCAACATCGCATTTCCTTTTCAACAATTGTGATTGGGTTCGTCGGAGTTCCAAAATTTTTGCTACTTTTGTATCCCGTACACAAACATTCGGAACGGGCTTAAAACCTGTTCCAATAATAACTGATCATCATGACCAAATACATTTTTGTGACGGGCGGCGTTACTTCGTCGTTAGGGAAAGGCATTATTTCAGCCTCATTAGCAAAGCTTCTCCAGTCCCGCGGGTACCGCGTTACCATCCAGAAATTCGACCCCTATATCAATATCGATCCGGGTACGCTTAATCCTTACGAACATGGCGAATGCTATGTGACCGAGGATGGCGCCGAAACCGATCTTGATCTTGGCCATTATGAACGATTTTTAAATACCCCAACCTCGCAGGCTAATAATATTACCACCGGCCGTATTTATCAGAACGTGATCAATATGGAACGTGAGGGTGCATTTTTGGGCAAGACGGTACAAGTGGTACCGCACATCACGGATGAAATAAAAAGAAATATCCGCATTTTAGGGGAAAGCGGTCGTTATGATATTGTAATTACTGAATTGGGCGGCACAGTTGGCGACATCGAGTCGCTGCCATATATTGAAGCAGTTAGGCAGTTCAGATGGGAAATTGGGTCGAGCAACTCGCTGGTTATCCATTTAACCCTGATACCATTCCTTGCTGCGGCAGGCGAGTTAAAGACCAAACCTACACAGCACTCCGTTAAAATGTTGCTGGAGTATGGCATACAACCTGATATATTGGTTTGCCGCACCGAGCATCACCTCAATATGGATATCCGCAAAAAAATTGCGCTTTTCTGTAATGTGAATATCAACGCCGTCGTCGAGTCGATAGATGCTTCAACCATTTATGACGTTCCGCTTTTAATGCTGAAGGAGCAGCTGGACAAAACAGTTCTTACCAAACTCAAACTCGCACATTCCACAGAACCCGACCTGGAGAGCTGGAAGGACTTTTTGGGCCGTTTAAAAAACCCCACCTCGGAAGTGCGCATAGCCCTTGTTGGTAAATACGTCGAGCTGCCGGATGCATATAAGTCCATAACGGAGTCGTTCATCCATGCCGGTTCAAAAAATGAGTGCAAAGTAAAGGTTGAATATATCCCATCGGAACAGTTAACGCCCGGAAATGCGGTTGAACGTTTAAAGAACGTGCATGGCGTATTGGTAGCCCCCGGCTTTGGCGAGCGCGGTTTTGAGGGTAAGATTGAGGCTATACGTTACGTTCGGGAGAATAATATCCCCTTCTTCGGTATTTGCCTGGGTATGCAGTGCGCGGTTGTTGAATTCGGCAGAAATGTGCTCGGCCTGAAAAATGCCAACAGCACCGAGATGAACGAGCATACACCGCACCCGGTCATTGCCATGATGGAAGAGCAGAAAAAGATCAAAAACAAAGGCGGAACCATGCGCCTGGGAGCGTACGCTTGCGATCTGAAGAAAGGCACCAAAGCAGCGGCTATTTACGGAAAAACACGCATCAGCGAGCGTCACCGTCATCGTTATGAGTTTAACAATCACTACCTGAAACAATATGAGGAAGCCGGTTTTGTACCATCAGGCATCAATCCTGATAATAACCTGGTGGAGATCATTGAGCTCAAAAAACATCCGTTTTTCATCGGCGGGCAATTTCACCCCGAATTAAAATCAACAGTTGCTAATCCTCACCCACTTTTTGTTAACTTTGTCGCCGCTTCGCTGGAGTATGCACGCAGGAAGTAACAAAGTACGATAACAAACAATGGATAAGAATTCATACATGGGGTTTTTCCTGATCGTTTTGATCATGATCGGGTCTTATTTCTTTTTAAAAGGCCCGGCCGACCAGGCAAAAAAACTACAGGCACAACAGGACTCTATAAAGGCGGTGCAGGCCGCGGCGAAAAAGCAATTACCCGCTACAGCAAAGTTCGATAGTACAAAGAAAACTACGACGGTTGACTCAACCGCGTTAAAAGCTACGCCGTTCGGGGCTGCTTCAGTAGGTTCGGAGAAATTTACCACGCTCGAAAACAAGGAACTGCTTATCAAACTGAGCAATAAAGGTGGACGGGTTTACTCCGTTGAGCTAAAAAATTACAAAACTTTCGACAAGAAACCGCTGGTATTATTTAAAGGGGATAGCAGCAATAGCTTTGGCTTGAACCTCCGCGTAGCGGACAAACCCGTTAATACCAATGATTATTACTTTGCACCAAACGCTCCAGGACTTAATGTAGCTGAAAAGGATTCGTCCTCGATCACGATGCGCTTGAGCTACAGCCCGACGCAATACATTGATTATATCTATTCGTTGAAAGGCACCGGTTTTAAACTGGGCTTAACGATTAAAACCACGGGCCTTGATAATGTCATCGCCAATAGCAATACCCTTAATCTGGATTGGTCGGCCAACCTGCCCAAGCAGGAAATGGATATGAAGCAGGAGCGCCAGTATTCGGAGATCTATTACAGGAATACAGAGAATGAAGTGAGCGATTTTGGCGATACCAAAGATGACCAGAAGACCATTGCCGATAAAAAGATACAGTGGGTAGCTTTCAAGGAGCACTTTTTTTCCGATATCCTGGTGGTAAAACCGGGCGTCGATAAATCATCACTTACGGTAGCAACAGATATCACTGATACGTCGAATGTAAAGCAAATGAGGGCCGACTTGGCCATTACGCGTACAACCGATGGCAGCATACCGATGGAATTCTATTTCGGGCCAAACCAAACCAGTATCCTGAAGGCCCAGGGTAATGACCTGGATAAAGTGGTCAGCCTGGGCTGGGGACCGTTGAAATATATCAACCGCTTTGCCACGGTACCGCTTTTTAATTTGCTAAAGCAATTTAACTGGAACTACGGTTTCGTCATCCTGGCTTTAACCATTATACTGAAACTGGTTTTATCGCCGCTTACTTACAAATCTTACCTGTCGATGGCCAAAATGAGGATATTGAAGCCGGAGATGGATGAAATCAAGGCAAAGGTAGGTGAAGACAACCCGACCCTGCTGCAGCAGGAATATATGAAGCTGTATAAAAAAGCGGGTGTTAATCCGCTTGGCGGATGTTTGCCTTTATTGCTGCAAATGCCTATTGTGATCGCATTCTTCCGTTTTTTCC
>Ga0207064_1078_pt1 | contig 14287 bp, 11 predicted proteins | sample Alteio_BWMinCont_26_FD_153488 | JGI IMG/M metagenome (GOLD analysis project Ga0207064, IMG submission 153488) | Enriched cells from forest soil in Barre Woods Harvard Forest LTER site, Petersham, Massachusetts, United States -... | ecosystem: Environmental > Terrestrial > Soil > Temperate forest >...
CAATGGTGAGGAATTGCTGAGATAGTAATCATCTTGAGTTGAGGTCGCCAGCTGTTTCAGGGTAGCGTCATCAACATTAGTCGCTTCAGGTACAAGCAGGAAAGGGCTGCCCCAGCCGGTCCTGTCTAATCCATAATAATGAAGCAGGAAGTTATCCTCGTCACCGGTGCCGATACCGCCCTGGGCGCTCAAATGTTGCGCGGATGAAACTGTCACTACCAATCCTTTTGCAGCAAGTGCAGATTGGTATATGTCAAAGAGCTCAAGCTGCATTTTGGTTCTCTCCGATTTAAACTCCTCCAGTATCGGGCCAATTAACAATCCGTCCGTAGCGAAGGCATGCCCGCCGCAATTGAGGCCTGATTCTATCCTAAACTCGGAAACCCACAAGCCTTTTTTTGCAAGAAATTTGGCCTGTATAAAAGCCGAGCGGTAGTTACTCACCTTAAGTGTGATCTTTTTACGGAAGTTGCTCTTCTCGTCAGGATAAAAGTCACCAAATGTTTCCAGGTAACTATACAGCCTGGGATTCATACCGGCCGAAAGAATCACGGACGACTCGAGCTCGCTTTCAGCAAAAGCCCTAAGCGCAGCTAAGGCATCGGTATTTTCGTCCCCGCTATATTCGCCATCGGCACCATAATTCTGCTTATCTACTTTGGCCATTATATTAACGTCTATCGCGCCTTTCACCATATGATCTCGCAGCTGCCGCTGTAAAATTTTCTTTTCTTCGCCATCGGGATATTTCTTCATCAGCTCATAGCTCTGTTTAAGAACAGACCGTTCGGGCAATAGGTTAAAATAACGCCCGATATCACTTCCGGTAGTAAATGGTTCAGATTTTAATCGGGCAAATTGTTCGCTAACCAGTGTGTTTAGCAAATTCAGGTATGATCTTATCCTGTTTGACCGGCTATCTTTCGAGGATTTATGAATTGGTGTATAAGGTATGTGATTTAGATCTGAATGATATTTTCGCATACGCTCTATCAGCTCGTCATCCACAATAGAAACTACCGATGAAATGCCGTACCTGGCCACTTTTAAAGGGGTATCAATTGAAAAAGCGAGTCCTAAAACTGGAATATGAAAGGTGTGGGACATAATAAGATTATTAAACTATTTAATTAAGAAAAAAAGCCCCGGTTTTGGGGCTTTCCGATTTTACCAGGTGCGCTTATCAAGCTATCACAAAAATCAATACTGCAACCTGGATCAAAATACTTGCCACAGACAACAACAATACCGTTCGGATGCCGGCGCCGCCCATATAGGCTATAATATTTGTGAAAAAGCAAAACATCGTAATTAAAAGCACCACGATGGGAGCGTTGTAATAATACATCAATACTGCCGGCATCGGTAAAAAGAATATGCCCTGTACAGTCAGCGCCAGGAAAAACCAGATTACTTTTCTTTCCTGCTGCCTGTCTGCGAAGGCTGTAAATTTCTCCCATAAACCCGGATGGCTTTCATGCCCGCGTGCTGCCGCAGACCAGTTTGCGTGTATACCTGTTTTTAAAGTTGACATAATTTTTATTTATCTACCACACAAAAATGGCTTTATCCAATATGCCATGCCATGACGCGCATCAGGAAGAAAAATGATCGTAAGCACAATATTTAGCCTTGCTTTTTCTTCCGCCATCGCAGCAGCCGTTGGCGGTGATTATAGTTGCTATTACTATATTTTTCATATCACTAACTGTTCGTTTACGTAAAGATGTTGCCGCATGATTTTTAATGACCTTAGCATTTGTTCCCCAAAGTTCCCTGGTAACACCCGCCTAAATAATGACCATCGTCACTTAATATTCTGATAGTTAACGGCACAAACGGGCGTAAAAAAAGCGCTCACGTGGTTCAAACGCGGCGCTCTCATTAAAGATATGACCGATTAATTAGGAGAAGCGTATTGCGTCACCACCCCGGGTCTCTGATAAGCTTTCTGCACCAGGGAAAATATTTGTTTTTTAAGTTTGTTGTACTCAGAAAAAATACCGGTAACCATATATTCAAGCTTGATCTGTTTCCCCGACAGCGAGGTTACGTCCTCTGGTATGATGTCTTCCGACATCAGTTCCAACTGCCTGATCTGATCATCAAGCGCTATTTCTAACTGGTTTTTATCTACTTCAAGTTTCATCAGGTCATTATTAAGCCCGATCACCGTTGTGCGATCCTCCTTATACTGCAGGTTAAAAAAATGTGCGTCCAATAAAGTCCGCAAAAAAGCCGCTTCGAATCGATAAAACTCGAGGTCAGAACGCCATTTACGCGCGATAACGAAATACTGAAGCGAACGTGACGATATGCCGTTTATAGTTTCCATATGGCTGAATTTGATTTGGTATAAAGGTGGGTAATTATCGAACCGCGGCCGATGACAGGCATCACATTCGAAAATGATCTTAGTCAATTCTTATGGCGCCGGGACACGCTGCTGTAAAACCACCTTTTCGCAAGTTCGGCCGATAAGAGATAAAGTATTACAATGAGGAACATCCACCCGTAATAGGATAGCGGCAATTGCACAAAGCCGAGCCAGGTGGCAATCGGCAATACCGGGATAAACAATACAAAGATCAGTACAAGAATGGTAGCGATCGATAGCAATTTGCCCGGAAGGCTTTTAAAAAAATGGCAGCTTAGTGCGCACAACTAACACGATCAGTATAGCCGAGATCACCGATTCGGTGAACCATCCCGTTTGAAATGCTTTTTCTTTGGCATGCATAAAAAAGATCAGCACGCCGAAAGTAAGATAGTCAAAAACCGAGCTTAATAATCCAAAAATGATCATAAAACGCCGGATAAAACCCAGGTCCCACTTTTGAGGCGATTTAATATTGATATCATCTACCCTATCTGTCGCGATGGCCATTTCAGGAAAATCGGTGAGCAGGTTGGTGAGCAATATTTGCTTAGGCAACAAAGGCAGGAATGGCATGATGAGCGAAGCGCCCGCCATGCTGAACATATTGCCGAAATTTGCGCTCGTAGCCATAAAGATATACTTCATGGTGTTGGTAAAAGTTTTGCGGCCCTCTATAATGCCATCTACAAGCACATCGAGGCTTTGGCTCAGCAAAACGATATCGGCCGCTTCTTTTGCCACGTCAACGGCGGTATCCACCGAGATACCCACGTCGGCCATGTGCAATGCCGGGGCGTCGTTAATTCCATCCCCCATAAAACCCACTACGAAGCCGGCTCTTTTTAGAATGGCAATGATCCGTTCCTTCTGATCGGGTTCTACTTCGGCAAAAATGTCGGTGCTTGCGGCTTTGCGCGTTAGCGCGGTATTATTCATTTTATGCAGGTCGGCTCCGGTTAAAATATTGGGGGTTTTTAACCCTACCTGAACTGCCAGGCTTTTAGCCACTAAGGCATTGTCGCCCGTTATGATTTTCAGGCTTACGCCCAAATTATTCAATTTTGTCATAGTGGCAGCAATATTGGCTTTAGGGGGATCGAATAAAGCGATGAAACCAAGGAATATCATCTGCTGTTCATCATCCCTCCTAAATTTATCCGGGGTTTCAACTGCTTTATAGGCCACTCCCAGCGTCCGGAAACCATCATTGCTTAATTGCTCGTATTGTTTTAATAGCTGTTGCTTGCAATCAGCAATCGTAATGATCCCTTTTGCCGTTTCCGCCCGGTCGCAAATATCCAGTACCGCGTTTAACGCGCCTTTAGTGATGGCTATGTTTTCTTTGCCATCAGTTACCTGTACGGTGAGCCGTTTACGGATAAAATCATAGGGTATTTCGGCCTGAACTTTAAAAGTATTCGAAGTATCCTGATAGGACGTGCATATAGCCTCATCAATCGGATTGTGAAAACCCTGTTGTAAGGAAGCATTTAACCAGGCGTATTTTAATACTTTATCACTATGAGCGCCTGTAATATCCAACGCGTCCTTCAGCTTCACTTTTCCTTCGGTTATAGTGCCCGTTTTATCGGAACAAAGAATGTTCATACTGCCGAAATTCTCAATGGATGAAAGGCGTTTTACTATCACCTGTTTTTTTGCCATGCGCCTCGCTCCTGTCGACAGGTTCACACTGATAATAGCAGGTAACAGTTGTGGAGTAAGGCCAACTGCCAGGGCAAGTGAGAATAAAAATGAATCGAGGACGGGCTTATGCAGGTATACATTAGCGGCAAAAATTATGATGACCAGCAGCAGGGTCACTTCCATCAGCATGTAGCCAAACTTGCGTATGCCCTTTTCGAAATCCGTTTCAGGCGCCTTAGCCTGCAACCGGGAAGATATCTTGCCAAACTCGGTATTTTTCCCGGTTTTGATCACCAGCACGGCTGCTTTTCCGCTGATAACGTGCGACCCCATGAACAGCGTATTGCCCCGTTTAGCAAGCGGAGTATCGGCAGGGCATACCCCTTCCTGTTTTTCAACCGGGTATGTTTCGCCGGTAAAGGCGGCTTCATCTACAAACATCTCCTGCGATTCGATGATCAGGCCATCTCCGGGGATGATGTCCCCTGCCGTTAAGTAAACGATATCGCCGGGCACCACGGCCTCGAGCGGTATTTCTATTTTTTTTCCATCCCGCAATGCAGTACAATTCAGCCTAACCAGTTTTAGCAATTCTGCGATGGCATTTGCGGCGCTATACTCCTGCCAAAAACTCAACATGCTGCTGATGAGCACTATGATCAGGATAATAACAGTATCGGTCACATCGCCAAGCCCGGCGGAGAGCAAAGCGGCAACGATGAGTAAAATCGTGATCGGGCTTTTAAATTGCGACAGGAACAGCAGGACTGCTGAAGTCCGCTCTTTCGACTTTACCGTATTGGGGCCATAAAGCTTTAACCGCGACGCGGCGTCGGTTGCGGTAAGGCCTTTCTGATCGCACGATAATTTCCGTAATGCGTCTTCCGTTTTAAGCTGCCAAAATTGTTCAAGGTCTGAAGACTGCTGCGTTATATCCAAAACACCGGTAATAAATTAACATGGAAAAATTATTGCCGGCACCGGGATCTGTTCAGGCAGGTTATCATCGATATTTTGACCGAAGATCTCCTCGAAATGAAACCTGTGATTAGCAAAAGCAAGCAGGTCGGCGTGCAATGCGTTCACCATCACATCCATAGCGGCATCTAAATTTCGCTCTTTAATGTTATTAAAGTAAATTTTATCGTATTTAATTTTTGTTTTTACGGCATCATCAAACAAAGTTAAAGCGTACTTATCGTCCAGGTGGGGCAAACCTTTAGCAGATAAGTGCTCAACGATAAGACTGGCGTGGTATACCCGTGCAAGTTCGGCCAGGAACCGCACTATATGCGGCCGAAAATAGCGCATATCAACCGCATAAGCGATATTTTCGAAATGCCTTTGTTTGTATTTACCCGGTATCAGCAGCAAGGGGCATGCTACCCTGTTTAATACCGATTGGACATCGATATGTTGCAACGCAGTCTGTGTGACATGTGATGTCTCCAATCCTTTGACCATCAACCAGATATTCTTATTGATCACCAATTCGCATATCTCTTCCATAGTAAATTCCGAAGCATCAATATCCCATATCGCAGGTTTAAAATCGCCCCCTTTTGACATATTGCATAAATGTTCAGTCAACCCCGTATCAGTGGCATTTGTAACTAAAGTATTTTTGTGTTGTGTGATTAATTGCGCCGGTACATTTTGATCCAGCTTGAGAAGATTTAAAAGCAAAATATTTGCCGCGACCTTTTGGGCAAGCGCCATGCCGAACTCAGCAGCGTTAGCAGCTTCGGCAGAATTGTCATTAAACACTAGGATCGTTCTCATGACCAATCTTAAGGGGTTTAAAACTTCCGTAAAAGTGGTCAAAAATGTTTCTGCTAAAAATGACTGCCGTCATTTGGAAGTATGATAGGCATCATTCAGCCCTTAACCCAACGCAAGATGCCTCTTTGAAGTATGTCCCACAAAATCATTCAGCTCTATCACCTCGCAAACACCAAAACACTATTCGCCGGCAGGGTAAGCGCGGCAGAATATCCTAACCCATCATAGGGCTGCTCATCTACTGTGACTTGCCCGCCGTTGCCGCAAACATTGGGGTTTACCCAGTTTTCATATACATCGCTGTTAAAGGCCTCCTTCCAGGTACCGCCCCAGGGAAAACCGATGCGGTAGCCATAGTGGTCGTTATTGGCAAGACTAATCACTACCACTATATCGTTCCCCTCGCCCTCTATCCAACGATGAAAAGCGCATACGCGGTTGTTGTTATCGGTGTGAACGACGCTAAATCCCTGCCCCCTCAGCGCGGGATATTGCCACCGCAAATGGATCATGTCGGTTGTGAAATGAAGAAAATCCGACATCTTCTTATCCCCGGTGTTCAGTCCTGGCCAATAAAGCAACAGGTCCTGGTAATTGACCATATCGTCGGCCCATTGTTTATTTTCGAGGAACTCCTGTCCCATAAAAAGCATTGGGATACCCGGCGCTGTCAAACAAATGCCCATAGCTACTCTTGACCGGCTCGTTGCATACCAGGAGCGGGGATCAGCCGGATCACTTAATTGGGTTATACGTTGCGAATTACCCCGGTAAACCAGGTCGTGGTTTTCTGGACCTTGTACAAATTGCCATTCCTGGCCGAAACCTCCGGGCCACATACTTGCTGCCAGTGCGTCCATATTCAATGGCCGCTCATCAGGCTGGCTGGCATTGCCAATCACATCCCGGATTATATTCCGTAAGCCATCCGTCAACGTCGTATCAAAACCCGCACCCGCAGGCACACTTTGCACTACCAGTGGATTTACCTGCCAGTATTCTGCATGGCTGATGACTTCTGGTTTAACGAATTTTAATGTCGAGGTCAAATCCTGGCAAAAGCTCCAGCCATGTGGCTGGCCCAAATGATCGATCGTGCTCACCTCATCATAACGGAAACCGTCTACATGATATTCTTCTATAAAGAATTTTGCATTGTCGATCAAAAAAGCGCAGACATCCGGCTTGCTGTAATCAAACACCAAACCGCCGACAAAACCCCGGGCGGTAAAATAAAGCGAGTTATTATTGTCATCAGTTCCCGCCTGGCGGTCAAAAAAGTATATGCTCTGATCGTCGAAACCCCCACCTGCATGGTTATACACCACATCGAACATCACAGCGATGCCATAGCAATGAAACAGGTCTACCAAAGCCCGGAGCTGGTTGGGTGCGCCCATTAGGTCATTCAGCATATATGGCGCCAAGCCCTTTGCAGCCAATAAGCCGTTCACCTGGGCGAGATAGGGCGGCAAGGCACTATCATCCACCGCGAACCGCATTTCGGGCGAAAAATAATCCACACCATTATAACCCTGGCTGAACTGCGTTTCAAATTCCTGGATAGGCAGAAGCTGTACAGCAGTGATCCCTAAGGCTGACAAGTAAGGTATTTTCGCCGCGACATCAAGAAAAGTACCATCGTTGGGCGGTGACGGGGGATCATAAACACCAATGTGCAACTGATAGATCACAAAATCACTGAACTGCGGCGTTACAAAGGCCTGGTCGTGCCAGGGAAAAGCCGGATCGACGATAATACATTTCCATGGATAATCTGTATCTGTGATTGCCCTGGCATATGGATCACGCTTAGGGCCGCTGCTGCCTTTACCCGCAATACAGAACATATACCTTTGCCCACCCTTAGCCCCCGCCACAAAACCCGCCCAATGGCCGTTGCCGATCTCGTTCAGCAAAGTAGTATCGTCCTGTAGCTGGCTGTTAAAGTCGCCCTGGATATAAACAGCGGTAGCGTTTGGCGCCCATACGCGAAATGTTGCACCGTCCGCTAAAAGATTTGCACCCATCGGGGTGCCGGGGCTGATATGGTCTAATGAAACAGGCATTTTTCCGGGATTTAGCGTACGATGATACTAACAGACAATCCTATTAATCCTGCTGAATTTAAGCAAGATAAGGCGCTAAAAAAAGGGGTGTTTTCACGGTATTTTCGGCCTTCATAGCGTCTCCGCCGAAACAATGCGGAGCACCAATGCAAAACCCCAATCCTATATTAGAATCGGGGTTTTGCGCGACTTGTGCGCCCACCTGGGCTCGAACCAGGGACCAAAAGATTATGAGTCTTCTACTCTAACCGACTGAGCTATAGGCGCTGAAAATATGAAAAATTTTCGGCTGCAATATTACGGATTACTGGCGGAATTTGAAAACGTTTTTTGCGTTTGGTTGAAAATGTCGGAAAAGTTGTAAAAGTTGTAGTAGTCAATACCTGCAATATTTCAACATCTTCAACTACTACAACTTTTACAACCACTACAACTACTTCCCAACCTCTATCACATGAAAGCTACCCGGGATCATCGGCGCACGTGGCCGTGGATTTTCAGTAGTTGCCGCCGGAGCGGTTCCAAATTTAGCGGTTGGCAGATACAAATGATGCGTTACCAGGTCGATACCGATGGTACGCGCGCCGGGTTCGGTAGTGATATTTTCGATCAGCTCAAATTTATCGGCATTCACTTCTTTAACGGCAGTTATCGTTCCCTCGCCATTTGATGCGTAAGCTATTTTCAGCTTAGAGTCGAACACCAAACCGTCCGTACGGCCGATAGGGAACGTGGCAATGGTCTTCCCGTTCGAGGCGTCCATCACTACCATGGTTTTACTATCGCCGCATGCAATAAACAGGCGGTTGGTTTTGCGGTCGATATCCAAACCGGAAGGTGAACTGCCGCCATCGATTTTATAGCTTGTAATTTCTTTAAAGGTTGTTGCGTCAACAACGTGTACGGTGCTGTTATCTTCGCCGTTTACAAATATTTTGCCTTTTCCGTCGGATACCGCGGTTTCTAATTTTTCGCCCAGCGGCACTGTAGCTACAACTTTTTCTGTTGCCGGGTCGATAAAGCACAAATCGTGACTGCCGCCGTCGCAGGTGATCACTTTTTTCGAAAAATCGTCATAAAAAATCCAGTCAGGGTTTTTAACCGGCAACGCGATCTCGCCGGTTGTCGTCAGGGTTTTCAGATCGAATACGGTTAGCGAATTGGCCCTGCCATTACTGGTAAAACCTTTATTTAAGTCGTGTACAAGGGCTATGCCGTGTACGCCTGTTGTCTTGGGAATATAGCCAAGCGAGTCGCCCGTTGTACTGATCACATTTACCTGCGTGCCATGCGACACGTAAACGCGTTTATTGGCACCATCAACGATAATGTAATCCCATCCGCCGGGACTGTTTATCTTATAATCATTGAGCACTTTAAAGCCGGTTGAGGTTTGCGACCAGCTCGTAAACGGAATGCTTGCAGCCAGTCCAAACATAGTTAAAGCGGCTGCATATTTCTTAAATAAGTTCATTGTTTTTGAGGTTTTTGTGCTATTTAGTGATTAATTCTGTAAGAAAGTTGGATTAGTTTTAGTTATAAAAGTTGTAGAGGTTGTTATAAAGGTTGTAGAAGTTGGATCTGATCAATTCAAGAATAAACCATACAACAATCTAACAATACAACAATATTAATCCTTTGGTGTTTTGGTATGCCACCAGTTAGCCAATGTTGAACCCGAAATATTCATTATCGGGCCGAATACCGCCGGGGCAAGACCTACGGTGGCTATGCTTCCCATAAGCAGGGCAAGTCCCGAAGCCAGTCCGCTGTTTTGCATACCGATCTCAAGCGAAATCGTACGGCACTCCTTTTCTTTGAAACCCAGTAAACGGCTCAGCCAGTAGCCAAACGTATAACCCGCCGTATTTTGAATAAACATCGCCAGGATCAACAGCAAACCCACTTTAAGTAAATTATCCCTGCCTGTTGCCACGATAATAACTATGATGATCACGATCCCGGCCATTGAAATAACAGGCATCAGTTTATCCAGCCATTTCGACCTTCCCCGCAATAATGCATTAAACAGCAGCCCGGCACAAATGGGGATGAGCACCACTTTTGTGGTATCCCAGGCCATGTCCCAAAAATTCACGGTGATAAACTTACCAGCCAGCAACCGCATAAGCAGCGGCGTTAATAGCGGTGCAAGCAGGTTGGATATAGCCGTCACCGCTATGGAAAGCGCCAGATTGGCCCTGCCCAGGTACGACATGACATTGGACGCCAGCCCGCTCGGGCAGCATCCCACCAAAATAACCCCGGCAGCTATTTCTTTTGGAAAATTAAACAACGCGACCAGGGTGAAAGCGATAAGCGGCATGATGGTATAATGACCGATTATACCCACCAGGATGGCTTTGGGCATTTTGAAGACTATAGCCAGGTCCTTCGGGCTCAATTCGCAGCCCATGCCGAACATGATAATTTCTAAAAGCGGAATGATAAGACCCGACATTTTAAAATGCCCCCAATGCAGAAAAAGCTGCGGGTAATACATGGCAACGCTTACCGCGGCAAATATCCATGTGGTGAATGTGAAGCCCCTTAACTTTACACTGCTCCTGAACGCCAGGCCGAGGGTAATGAAGAAAAGCATCAGTGCCCAGCCGGTTTCGTTATAACATCCCAGGAAGATCAGCACAAAGCTTACAACCAGGAAAAAAAGTGCGATCAGGTATCCGGCTTTAGGTTTTTTCATACATCCAACAAGAGGCATTTATACTCCAAATCTAATATTTACTTTCAGACTTATTCGGACTTCCGTCCCGATAGCTATCGGGATTCCCGACTAATCCGCATATTTGCGCTATGCAAAACATCAAAAACATCATCTTCGATTACGGCAACGTCATCTTCATGCTCGATTTTCAAAAGCTAAAAGACGGCTGGGCTTCCCTATCCATCAATAACACCGAGGCCTTTTTTGCACATGGCGTACAGGACCCTATTTTTGATGCTTTTGACAAAGGGCATGTAACCGCGGCCGAATTCAGGAATTTTATACGGGAAAAATCCGGCAAACCCGAACTGACCGACGAAGAAATTGATGCCGCATGGAACAGTCTGCTTTTGGGTGTTGATGAAGGCACACACGAGGTTATAGCCGAACTCAACAAGAAATACCGCACCTTTCTGCTCAGCAACATCAACCCGATACATTATGGGTATATTATGGACTATTTGAAACGTGAATTTGGGTTTGAGGGCAATGACCACTTGTTCGGGAAAACCTATTACTCGCATTTTGTGGGATTACGGAAACCGGATATCGCCTTTTTTGAGAAAGTATTGAATGAGAACGGCCTGAAAGCGGAAGAAACTTTATTTATAGATGATATTGCCGCAAACCTTGAGCCCGCCAAAGTGTTAGGTATCCAAACCCACCTGATGGCAGCGCCGGATACGATTCAGAATTTTATTAAAAGGGAAGGATTATTATAATGCACCAATTATTAACAGCTCAATACGAAGGGATAAAAGGAGCCCGCAACGCGTTATTTGATTATTGCCGTACGATGAATAATGCCGATCTGCTTACAAAAGTGGAGACTTTTAACAATAATTCGATTTTGATGCTGCTAACCCATATCGCCAATTCTTATTTGCACTGGGTTAAATTTTTCGACCTGCAAATACCTCCGCAGTATTTTAATGAGGAGGCCGCAAGCGATATGAAGGATATCGAACACATGTTTGAGCAGGTGGATGTCGCTATCGCAGGCTTCCTTTCGAGGTATAAGGCTGATTATGAAGAGCCATTCACCAAAACGCACCCACGCAGGGATCAGCTGATCACCACTACCCCATTGTTGCTATACACGCATGTGATCACGCATGAGTTCCATCACAAAGGGCAGATCTTAACCATGAGCAGGCTGCTCGGCTATACGCCGGTGGATACGGATGTGGTAAGAACTTAAATTCCCCTGCGCTTCTTTTCGGTTAGGATCAAACCCAACTCCCGGCTCATTTGACCAGCGATAGCCGTATTCTCCTGTGCGCGCCTGAACAGGTAAGGCAAAACAGATTTTACAGGCCCGTAAGGCACATATTTAACCACATTATACCCCGCGTCGGCGAGGTTGAAACTCAGGTTATCGCTCATCCCCAGCAATTGCGAAAAGTAAACATTGGGGTGATCGTGGGCTATTTTCTTTTCGTTCAGCAGGTCGGCAAGGTAACGGCAGCTTTGCTCGTTATGGGTGCCTGCCAGCAAGGCTATGGTTCCTACGTTATCAATACAAAAATTTACTGCTGCATCGTAATCCCGGTCGGTTGATTGCTTATCCGGTTGTATCAAACATTCGTAACCCATTTCGGTGGCGCGTTTGCGCTCTTTTTCCATGTATGCGCCCCGCACCAGTTTGGCCCCTAAAATAAATCCTTCTTTAATAGCAATCGCGTGATCATCTTCTAACGATTGCAGCTTATCATGCCGGTACAACTGGTAAGTATTATAAACGATCGCCTTCTCTTTATTAAACTCCCGCATCATGTTTAGTGCCAGGTGATCGATAGTATCCTGTATCCAGGTCTCTTCAGCGTCTATCATCACGGGCACGTCCAATTCGTACGCCTTCGAACATATGGCCAGAACCCTGTCCTGGGCTTTTTTCCATTCTGCTTCTTCCCCTGTTGTAAGCGGAGTTTTCGCATCCAGTTTTTCTAACAAGGCAAACCTGATGACGCCTGTGGGTTTAAATACGGTAATGGGAATAGCTTTATCTCCTTTCGCCCGTTCTATGGTCAATTTTATTTCATCACGTGTGTGGTCGAAAGCCTGCTCGTTGTCCCCGCCTTCTGCCGAATAATCTAAAATCGTCCCTACTTTGCCTTCCTGCAGGTTTTTGATCGTACTGTCACATTCCGAAATGGCTTCGCCGCCGCAAAAATGCTTGAATATCGTAGCCCTGATGATCCCTTTGATGGGCAAACCAATTTTCATCGCGAAATTGGTTACAGGTGGCCCCATTCTCACAAAAAAATTGATATTGATCATCCTGAACAGCCAGTAGGCGCGTTTCAGGTCGGCGTTTGATGAATGGCGGAAAGCGATCTCGGTATTATCGAAGGAGAGGTCGTTTGTTTTGTTCATAGTTCATGGATCATTGTTCATAGCTGGTTGCGGTTAATATAGACTGATCTGCCATGAACCATGAACTATCAACCATGAACAACGGAGTGCAAAATTAGAAAATGTAACGCAAATAACTCATTCTCCTTTGAATAGTTTATTTTTGGCCACCCATGATAGAATTCAAACTCGAAGGCGACTTTATCCCGATGATACAACTGCTGAAAGCCACCGGTTTAGTGGATACCGGCGGCGAGGCACAGATAGTAGTTACAGAAGGCGAAGTAAAATATAACGGCGAAGTGGATTACCGCAAGCGCCTGAAAGTACGCAAGGATGATATCGTTGAATTCCGCGGTAACAAGATCAAGATCGTATAATAATGAAGACGCTGCAAAGCATAGGCTACCCGATTTATTTCGAAGATACGTTGGCAGAACTTGTCAATTTTATCAGGAACGGTAAGTACTCCAGGTTTTTTATACTGACCGATGAGAATACCGGCAAACATTGCCTGCCCCTGGTAAGAGAATATATTGACGGGCTCGAAACTTTCGACGTGATCGAAATAAACTCGGGTGAAGAAAATAAGAACATAGACTTCTGCATAGGTATCTGGAAACTGCTGATAGACTATGGCGCCGATAGAAACAGTCTACTCATTAACCTCGGTGGCGGCGTGATCAGCGATATGGGCGGTTTTGCTGCGTCAACGTTTAAGCGCGGGATCGATTTTGTGCATGTGCCCACTACCCTGCTTTCACAAGTTGACGCTTCCGTGGGCGGCAAAACAGGTATCGACCTGGATAATATCAAAAATATCATCGGCACATTTACGCAACCGAAGGCCGTATTTATCGAACATGAGTTTTTGCAAACCTTACCGCCAAGGCAAATACTATCCGGCCTGGCCGAGATGCTGAAACACGGTTTAATAGCAGATGCCGATTACTGGAATAAACTGAAGCACAATTATTTGGATAACCCATCTGCAGCGTTGGTTTATCATTCTGTTGAGATCAAGAATAAAGTAGTCATTGAAGACCCGCACGAGCAAGGTATCCGCAAGAGCCTCAACTTCGGGCATACCGTGGGCCATGCTATCGAAACGTATTCGTTAATGAATGATGAAAACCCGCTTACCCACGGCGAAGCCATCGCGGCGGGAATGATCTGCGAGGCTAAACTTTCGGTGATGAAAACCGGGTTGAGTGAGGCAGCGCTTACTGAAATAGTTGAAGTAATACATGGGCTATATCCAAAGTATGATATCAATAGAAAGCAGTACGAAACGCTTTACAACATTATGCTGAAGGATAAGAAGAACCA
>Ga0207064_1079_pt1 | contig 14248 bp, 10 predicted proteins | sample Alteio_BWMinCont_26_FD_153488 | JGI IMG/M metagenome (GOLD analysis project Ga0207064, IMG submission 153488) | Enriched cells from forest soil in Barre Woods Harvard Forest LTER site, Petersham, Massachusetts, United States -... | ecosystem: Environmental > Terrestrial > Soil > Temperate forest >...
GTAATACATATGCCGGGTCGACCAAACGAGCGTTTGACAAAATTGATGCATAACTAACCGAAAGCTCTTCCTTTTTTTGCAAAAGATAGGTATAAAGATTGTCCTTTAATGTTTGATCGCGTTTAAGTCCCATAAGGTCCTTGACCTGAACAGGCACATTCCTTATAGTCGACTGATATTTTCTATCATAACTTTCCAACTGCCTTTTTTGCGCGAGTAAAGACGACTTAATGTTTCTTACATTGTCAACAATGGCCGCACGCGTGGAACTGATCTGGCGGTTTATGGGGTCGAGCTGCGGGTTCGTTTCGGGCATGGTAGCAACCATTCTGTCGCGCTCTATCTGAAGTCCTGAAAGTTTTTCAATGAGTCCGCTTAGCAAGTTATCAGTAATTCCCAAAGTCGATGGTACGTTGGTGCTCCCGGGTGTGTTGGCATACTTTTCGATTCCATCTATCACCTGTAATTCAACATTCACCTCATTCAGGTTTTTGTCGTTTTCAAGGGTGCTCTCTATATAAGATTTGGACTGATCATCAAGGTCGGTAACCCCCCTGGCACTCTCATATGATTGTACTTGACTTTCGGCATGAGATAATTCACCCGTAAGCGTTTTCAATCGTTCATTAATAAAATCCAATGTACTTTGAGTGATCTTATTTTTCATTTGCACCTCAGCTTCATCATACCTGCTAATAAGATCATTAAGGATATCGGTACCCCTATTGGGCAAGTTATCAGATACAGTCAAAGTTATAGTCGATGCCTGTTTGTCAACCAGTGAAACTATTAATCCTTTTTGGGTGGCATCTACAACAGAATACGGATTGCTGATGGCAACACTAATGGTCGATCCGATGAAACTATCAATATCTTTTGTTGGCTCCAGTTGCCACAAACCAAACTCATTTTCCAGCACATCCTTAAAATTGAACTGTGTGTATTTACCGTTTGATCTTTTGAGCAGGAAAGTATTCGCATTTTTGATAACGATATCGAATTTTTGACCACCCAGGTCACCCCCCTTTTTCTGTATTAATTTAAAATATACAGGCGTCCTTTTATAGAGGTCCTCCTGTTTTACCAATTTTGTCGTTCTCGTATAGGTAACCCACAGTTGAAGGTCGTATACTACCTTGCTTACTAAAGTAAACGACCGCAAAACCTCCATTTCGTTTTCAACTATCTTGGCAGAGTTGATAAGATTAAGCTCATCGAGGGCGGGCTTATCAGAACCAGGGGTTTTGTCTTTTGAGTCGTCCTGTATCTGCAATGTTGCCGTGACCTCATAACCAGGTTTTTTTATTTTATTGTAGACATAGGCCGCTCCCATTGTCACTACAAAGACCAGAATAAAGAGCGGCCAATGAAAAATGTACTTCATGAAAATTTCACGATAGTTTATACTTTCTTCTTCCTTTAACGGGGTGTTACCGCGATACACGGTGGATTGTTTTGCGCACATAATGTGTGTGTGTTACTTTTTATATAGTACAACTGTCATAATAAGAGCCAGTGCCGAAAGAGTACCAATAATTACCGTAGCACTACGGTAATCGCGGCTAACTGTTGCGAACTTGGTTTTATCAGGATCGACATATAGAATGTCATTATTTTTTAGATAATAATATGGTGATTCAAACAGCTTTTTAGAGGTAAGGTCGATAGGGATAAATACTCTTTTGCCTTCAATTTCCCTGATCAGCAATACCGTATTACGTTTGGCCGTGATATTTAAGTCGCCGGCCGAACTCAGCGCCTGGGCTATCGTCACATTATCGGTTACGAAAGTATAAACGTCCGGCCTCAAAACATCCCCCATTACCGATACCTTAAAGTTTAGGATACGGACATAGACAATGGGCGACTTCATATAGGTGGTCAAAGACTTAGCCAATTGTTCCTTGAGATCTATAATAGTATATCCTGCCACCTTCATCGGACCTAAATACGGTAACTGGATGTAACCCTTCGCATCCACTATGATACCTACTATAGGGTTGTTAGACGAGGCATCGCCATTGAGTCCGTTAGCGCGGGTCAGATTAAAATTGAAAGGCTGAGCCCCTTCTGGATTTGTGGCGTCGGCGACGTATATGCCTAATATATCATTAGGCTGTATGGTATACGGCGAATAGTTTCGGATATCTTCCTGGATCACTGAATTTCGATCGAGGTCCTGGAAATAAGGTACTTGTCTGTACGAATCGCATGAAGCGAAAAATAGTACTGCGATGAGGGCTAAAAACGGATAAAATTTCATTATTTTTTTTGAATAAAGGTCGTTTTTTTATTTATTAATTGATTTTTTTAACTACTCAATATTATGGATTTTTTTTAACAATCTAAAGGTATAAGACCCAACAACGGTCCATCAACTATATGGGTTCCCGACCTTTAAGTAATTTTTTTATCGCTGTATCAATTAGTTTGTTACAAACTCCCCCGCATATAAATGTAACCCCTCATCGGCCTTCTACGTAAAACCTGTTAATAAGTTATTGATAACACATTTTTTCAAACATTATTATTTATAACCAATTGACATGGACACTTCTAAAATGTCGAAGCTTGAAACAGCACTTATCGTATCGATTTACGGTATCAGCTTTGTAGGTTTTTGTATCGCTTGCGTAAGCTTTTGCCTGTATCTGATCCGTTAGTCTTTTTGCTTTCTTGCCGCTTGCAGAGGTTTGAATAAAAAACAAAATGTTCGGCCTGCAAATAATCAATGTGATTATAAAACAGGAAGGCCAGCACGTACTTGTTGGTCATCAAAGTCATCGCCTCTTCCCCTATTGTCAGGCGCTGCAAATAATTCATCGATATAAATGGTCGGCCAGGTTTTCGAATAGGCCGTTATAGCTCCTACAGTATTCCCGTTATCTTCCGGAACAAAGCCGTCAAACCGGCTTCGGCCAGCATATTCGGTAAGGCATTTAACTGCGTTCTCAAGGGCGAAATTGTAATTCCATCGCGGACGGGTGTAACCCTGAAGGTACAAGGTGGTGTATTTATTTATATCATTTTTACTAAACGGTTTGCTATTCATAAATTCAACTATCAATGGTTCGCCAGGCAACCTCGGATTAACACGGGTTAAATCAAATTGTTTAATCAACGACTATCTAAAGCTTCCTGTAGTGCTTTGCCCAATTCAAGCGCATTTGGCAATGCCATCATTGTCAGGTGGTCACCGGGGATAAGGTACCTCTTCACTTCCTTAGTTGTATATTTTCTCCACCCTAAAAACACCTCGTCATCATTATAGTGATCATTAAAATCTGCCTTGAATAAATAAATATCTAAGTTCACTGGTGTAAGCTTATACCTGTACAACGCATCAAAATACCCTTCCACCAGGGAATCGAGGTGAACATAATACGCGGCAGACTCGTCTTTTTTGACCAATCTTAGTTCTTCCTTTTTTTCTCGAAATTTTGTTACCAACTGTTTCCAAAGAGATTTTTTACCTCCCATAAATTTTGGCATATAGCGTTTTATTATCTTGGGCCGTATAATATACCATGGCTCCGTTTGCCGGGCCAAATCCGCATCTGTATCAAAAATGGCTATAATTTTTACCTGCTTACCCATAGCATCAAGTTGACGTGCCATTTCAAAAGCGATAAAGCCCCCGAGCGAATACCCTCCTACAGCGTACGGGCCGGCAGGATTATGCCCGATAACTTCATCAACATAAATAGCAGCTATGTGTTCTATTGTATCTAAAACCACTTCTTCTCCATGTAACCCTATACCCTGCAAACCATAAACAGGCTGGTCCTGGTCAACCTGACCGGCAAGGTCATTAAAGTTCAATACATTGAGGCCATGTCCATGTACAATATAAACAGGCATTTTGCTTCCCGTCGGCTTTATAGGAACAATCGTTTTCCATTCATTTTTTACTGCGCTTCGCTGATCAATAAAAAGACTAAGCAGCGCCACTGTAGGGTAGCTAAATAATGTGGCCAGCGGTATCCGGTTTTCTTTGTCCAATTGCTTTTCTATCCGGGTCATTATCTGCACAGCCAGTAATGAATGGCCGCCTATATCAAAGAAATTGTCGTCGACACCTATGCGCTGCAGTTTTAAAACATCCTGCCATATGCCCGTCATTACTTTTTCAGTTTCGGTACGGGGAGCCAGATAATTGTCCTTTATCTGCTCTTCTGCATCAAAATCCGGAAGCGCTTTCTTATCGATTTTATTGTTCGATGTAAGCGGCAGTTCATCCAGTTCCATCCAAAGTGTTGGCACCATGTAGTCAGGTAATTTAGCCTTCAGGAACTCTATAACCGTTTCGCGGTTATAATCGCCTTTGCCTACTACATAGCTCACCAAACGTTTCTTTTTTTCTTTGTCGGCTTTGGCGAGCACAACAGCTTGTCTCACCAATTCGCATTGCCGCAAGACGCTTTCAATTTCGCCAAGTTCTATGCGGTAACCCCTTATTTTTACCTGGTCGTCCTTGCGGCCGATGAACTCCATGTTCAAGCCCGGCATCATCCGGCCGAGGTCGCCTGTTTTATACATGCGCCCACCTGCCTTATCGCTGAAAGGGTCCTTTATAAAAGAATAGTTGGTTTTATTGGGATCATTCGCATAGCCCCGTGCAACGCCAACACCACCGATATGCAGTTCACCGGGTATCCCTACAGGTTGGGGCTGCAATTGCTCGTTAAGTATATAAAAGAAGTTGTTCGCCAAGGGCCTGCCGTATGGAATGCTGGTCCACTTGGCGGGTACTTTTTCCGTTACCGGGAAGTAATTCGACCAAACAGTGGCCTCTGTGGCTCCGCCCAGGCCGATCACTTGTGTTTTCGGGAAATATTTTTTTATCCTGTCCGGCAAATTTACAGGTATCCAGTCGCCGCTCAAGAATACCACTTTCAGCGTTTCCTGGATATAATCATGGTCGTGACTCTCCAGTTCCCTGATCAGGTAATCCATCGTAGTCGGGACCGAATCCCAGAAAGTAATGCCGTAGTTCAGCATCATATCCTTTAGTTTTGGTACGTCCATCAAGTCGTGCTGCTCAACAATAACTATTGAACCGCCAGCCGCCAGGATACCGAAAATATCGTACACCGAAAGGTCGAAACACATAGAGGTGATGAACAATAACCTGTCATCGCTGCCAATGTTATATTCATTATTCACCCACAGGCACAGGTTCACTGCCGAATGATGTTCTATCATCACTCCTTTCGGTCGCCCTGTCGAACCGGATGTGTATATCGTATAGGCTAATTGTGTACTATCTATCTTGATCGCCAGGTTGTCAGTGCCATAACTGGTCAAATCAAGTGTATTGATCTTTACAAATTTATCGGCGAGGATAATATCCTGCAGCGGGTAATCGCCATCGGCAATCACCTTAATAGCAGCCGAGTTTTGTAAAATGTATTCCTGCCTGTCAATTGGGTATTCCGGATCGATAGGCACATATGCTCCTCCCGCTTTCATAATACCGAACATACCGATGATCATGTCAAAGCCGCGGGCAGTTATCAAGCCGATATTGTCGGCAGGCTTCGCACCGTTCTCAACCAAATAATGAGCTAATCGATTGGCCTTTTCATTCAATTCGCCAAAGCACATTGTTTTATCATGCTGGCGCAGGGCTACAGCGTCCGGAGTCTTTTCTACTTGTTCCTCAAAAATATCTACCAGTGTTTTCTCTGCCGGGTAGTACGTCAGAGTATCATTGAATTTTACCAGTATATCATTTTCCTCGTCTGGCGTAAGCATAGGTAGTGCGCCCACCTTATTCGACGGGTTTTTTGCTATGGAATCAAGCAGTTGCAGATAATGGCCCGCCATGCGTTCCACAGTACTTTTCTGATATGAGCCACAGTCATAAGCTATTTCGCCGGAAATACCTGCTGTCGACTCATTTAATATAAAGGAAAGATCATTTCTGGAGGCCTCATGACTTGCATCTATGTTGTTGAGAGCAAAAAGGATCTTAAAAAATGGGTTTCCATTATTTACATCTTTATCAAAGCTGTTAACAACTTTCTCAAATGGTAACTGTTGATTTTGATATGCTTCAAGTGTGGTATTTTTTACCCGTTTTAACAGGTCGGTAACTACATCTTCCCCAGTTATTTCACTGCGTAAAGCCAGCAGGTTTAATTTCTTTCCCTGGGCTAACGTACCTACGCATATATCCGCCTGTCCCGTGTACCGGTATAGCAATATTTTAAAAGCTGTAAGCAAAACCTCGTAAAGACTTGTGTCATTGCTTTTTGCTAGCACACCTAGTAGGTCACCTATTTTGCTGTTAACGGTGAATTCTATTGAGGATTGTGAACCCCCTGTTGCTGATGCACTGTCGAAATCGTTATTGAGCAGCAAAGGCGAAACTCCCTCTAGCTGTTTCCTCCAATAACTTAATTCGGCACTGTAATTTTTTTCATCAGATAAAAGAATATCAAGCATTTTATGATTTAGGGCTTAATAAAGGTGGCCGATTAATTATAAATAAATTTAATGAAAAAAAACGAAAAAAGCTGCTTTAACTATAAGTACCTGTATTTGTATTCAAGAAATAATATACAATTATTATACCAACAGTTAATTCTCCGTTTCGTCACCAGAAAGTTTATACGTAAGAAAACAAAAAATGCCTCAAAAAAAACTTCAAGGCATTCAAATTTTTTAAGACCGAATTTTATTACGTATTTTTTAACAATTTAGCAGCGTTTTTATCCAGGAACCATTGTAAGTCACCGTCGAAAGGCTTGATCAATTGTGCCGGGTAATTTTCGATATTCTCTTTATCCTCTATTACGTGATGTACGGCCTCAGCTTTGCCGTCGCCATATACCAAATATGCTATATGATGCGCCATATTGATCAAAGGTGCAGTCATAGTAATTCGGAACACTTGCTGATCCTCTAAAAAAACTGCCTTTACCGATGCCGTTTTATCGTGCAATACCGGCGTATGCGGGAATAAAGATGCGGTATGCGAATTATCGCCTAAACCCAGCAACACAAGATCGAAACGCGGATCAAATCCTGCAAAATACCGGTTGATATCATTGGTATACCTGGCGGCAGCTTCTTCCGGTGAAACTGACGTATTTACGGGGAATATTTGGCGGTAACTTAGTTCCAATGGCTCCAATATGGCTTTTTTAGCCATCAAATAATTGCTTTGCGGATCAGTGTGTGGCACATAACGTTCGTCACCAAAGAAAAAGTGAACTTTGTTCCATTCTACCTTGTCCCTGTACTTTTTTGAAGCCAGTAGCTCATACAACTTCTTTGGCGAATTACCACCGGATAAAGCCACCGAAAATTGCCCATGATTAGCTATCGACGTTGCCGCGGTTTCGACGAAATATTGGGCTAAGCCTTCTAATACCTCATCTTCGGTGTTATAGATGTTTAATTTCATTTCACAACTATTTTTTACCGGCAACCGGTAATGTGAACCAATTGAAACCGTCGCGCGCTATCAAAGCTTCGGCCGATTCAGGCCCCCACGAGTCGGCTGAATAATTGGGGAAATTGAGGCTCTTTTTATTTTGCCAGGTATTTAGGATCGGCATCACCAGTTCCCAGGCTTCTTCCACCTGGTCACCGCGCATAAACAGCGTTTGATCGCCGAGCATCGTATCCAATATCAGTGTTTCATATGCTTCCGGGGCTTGCTGAGTGTAAGTGCCTTTATAGTCAAATACCATATCAACAGCATTTAGAACCATGTCAAGCCCCGGCCTTTTTGCCTGAACCTGCAGGCGGATGCTCATTTCGGGCTGAATACTGATGATCAGCCTGTTTTGCTGCCAGCTCTCGGCTGCCTCAGTAGGGAATATCAAATGCGGAACGTCCCTGAATTGTATGGTAATAACCGATGATGACTGATGCATCCGTTTACCCGTACGCACGTAGAAAGGAACGCCTTGCCAGCGCCAGTTGTCCACAAAAAACTTAAGCGCTGCGAAGGTTTCAGTATTCGATTGCGGGTCTACCTTAGGTTCATCGCGATAGGCCGGTACTTCTTTGCCTTGCATCCATCCGCTGCCATACTGGCCCCTTACTGCCGACAGCCGCACATCCTCAGGACCAAATTTACGCATGGCTTTCAACACATCAACTTTGCGGTCGCGTACCTCATCTGCGTTAAAGCTCACAGGTGCCTCCATCGCAATGTGGCAAAGCAATTGCAGCAGGTGATTCTGGATCATATCGCGTAAAGCGCCCGATCCGTCGTAATAATCGCCCCGCTCTTCAACACCCAGCTGTTCAGTAACCGATATCTGCACGTGCTCAATGTAATTGCGGTTCCATAGCGGTTCCATAATGGAGTTGGCAAAGCGGAACGCCATAATGTTCTGAACGGTTTCCTTGCCCAGGTAATGGTCTATCCGATAGATCTGGCATTCGTCAAATATTTTTGACAGCAGATGGTTTAGTTCTTTAGCGGTTTCAAGGTCATGGCCGAATGGCTTCTCGATCACTATCCTGGTTTTCAGCTTATCTTCGGCAAGCTTTGCTTTAGCGATATTTGAAGCGATAATGGGAAACAAATTTGGCGATACCGCCAGGTAGTAGATCACATTGCATTTAGTTTTCCAATCAGCGTTATGCTTGTCTATTCTTTTGCCAAATTCCTTAAAGGTTTCAGCGTCTTTTACGTCCGAAACCTGGTAGTAAATATTCGGTGAAAACTGAGCCCATTTATCTTTATCGGCTTTCCCGCTACGCGAAAACTGGTTAATATCATTTAATAAATTTTCCCTGAATTGTTCGTCTGAATATTGGGTACGACCTGTGCCAATGATTGAAAATTCGGATGGCATCCATCCATCCAGGAACAGGTTATAAAGTGCCGGGGCAATTTTTCTCGAGGTCAGGTCGCCGGTACCGCCGAAGATGACGAATACGGTAGGATCTGATTTTGTACTTGAACTCATAATTTGTTTAAAGCTGAAAGTTAATCATTCTTTTTGGTCCATTGCGTATGGAAAACACCATCCCTACCTATCAGCTCGTAAGTATGAGCGCCAAAATAATCGCGCTGGGCCTGGGTAAGGTTAGATGGCATCCGTTTATTGCGGAAATTATCAAAATAACTTAATGAGGCCGCGAAAGCAGGTGCCGCGATACCCGCGCTGATGGTTGCGCTTAATACTGTGCGGGCTCCTTTTACTGACTCTATAACCAGTTCTTCTACTTCGCTGTCGAGTAACAGGTGAGCCAGGCTCGGATCATGCTGATAAGCATTATATATATTGTTAAGGAACAATGACCTGATGATACAACCACCGCGCCATATTTTGGCGATCTCGTCCAGTTTCAGATCATATTTATATTCCGCAGACGCGTTGGCCAGCAAATGCATTCCCTGCGCGTAGCTGATGATCATGCTAAAATAGAAAGCTTGTTCAAGGGCAACCAGGAAATCCTTGGTGTCAACATCCAGTTGAGGCTCGTCTTTGCTATATATTGCTGATGCATCTATCCTAAATTGTTTGTATTTGGAAAGGTCGCGCATAGAAACTGCCGTGTCTATTGTGGGGATCGGTGCCTGCAGGTCCATAGCAACTTGCGATGTCCACTTGCCCGTGCCTTTTGCTTTAGCTTCGTCCTTAATGTCATCGATCAGCAAATGATCCGTTCCCGGAGCATAATAAGCGAAAATATCTTTAGTGATCTCGATCAGGAACGATTTCAGCCGGCCATCATTCCATTGCGTAAATACCTCACCGATAGCCGCGTTATCCATCCTGAGGCCATTTTTCATGATCTCGTAGGCTTCAGCGATCAATTGCATCAAACCGTATTCGATACCGTTGTGCACCATTTTTACAAAGTGACCTGATGCCCCCGGGCCAATATAAGTCACACATGGGTCGCCATCAACTTTTGCCGCGATCGACTCCAGGATCGGTTTCATCACATTATAAGCGTCTTTGTCACCGCCAGGCATCATACTCGGGCCTCTGCGTGCACCTTCTTCGCCTCCCGAAACGCCCATGCCGAAGAAATGAAAACCTTTAGCTTCCAGTTCATCAACGCGGCGGTTGGTATCCGTAAAGTGCGAGTTGCCGCCATCGATCAAAATATCGCCCTGGTCGAGCAATGGCAATAATTCGGCTATCACATCATCCACAATTTTACCTGCCGGAACCAGCATCATAATGGCCCGCGGAATACTCAGGCTTTGGATAAAAGGTTCAACCTCGCTGAAACCCTTCAGGTTGCCGTGCTGGTCCTCTTTTTCCAGTTGCTGCCCCTTAGAAACGTCTTTATCAAAACCGGCGCCTTTAACACCGTGGTCGCCCATATTCAGCAGCAGGTTGCGGCCCATGGTGCCCAAACCTATCATGCCGAAATCATATTTAGTATCGCTCATTTTATTCTGATTTTTCTTTTTTTAAATCTTCAAGGATCTTTTTAGTCGACTCGAAACTGGTATGCTGAAAGGATCTTATTCCTAACTTTTGCGCAGCGTGCACAAACATTATCCTGTCGTCAAAATAAACACATTGCTGTGGTAGTGCCTGTGCAATTCCCATAGCCAGTTTAAATATACCTGGGTCGGGCTTACGCATATTTACTTCGCAGGATGATACAAATGCATCAAAACAATCGTGCAGTTTGAATTTTTTAACACGATAGTCGTTCAGTTCCTTGCCTTCGTTGTTGATAGAAATTAATCTGAAACCACAATCCTTTTTCCATTCTTTAAGCCATTTCAGCGTGCCAGGCAGTTCTTTTGACCTGGAATACATAAAGTCCTTAAAGTCCTCGCGGGTAAACTCACGCGGATGGTTAAAAACTACTGTATCCAAATATTCGTCAAGGCTGATACTGCCGATCTCGTAAACATTAAAGATGAAATTGTGCAGTTCATTCATCTCGTCGCAGTCGAGTCCAAACTTTTCGGATGCTTCTTTTCTCGAGTCTCTGCCCCAGCCGTTGGTAAGCAACACGCCGCCGATATCAAAAAATATATTTTTAAAGCTGCGGCTTCCACTTATTGCTTCACTTTAGCTTTTTGATCCTCGATAGCTTGCAATAGCTTCTCAAACGGTTTATTGAACTTATCAATACCTTCGTCCTCCAGTTTCTGGGTGATCTCATCGATATTGATGCCTACTGTTTTCAATTTATCCAATACGGCGGTTGCTTCAGCCAGGCCATCTTCCAAAACATTGGCTGCTATACCATGGTCACGGAATGCTTCTATAGTTTCCAGCGGAACAGTATCAACAGTTTCAGGGCCTATCAGCGCTTCAACATACTTAGTATCCTTGAATGCAGGGTTCTTGCTGCTGGTACTTGCCCAAAGCAAACGCTGCGGTTTTGCGCCCTGCGCTACCAGTTTCTCCCAGCGCGGCCCACTGAATATACGTTTGTATATCTCGTAAGCTTTCTTCGCGGACGCGATGGCTACTTCGCCTTTTAACTCGGGCGCGCCTTTTTCATCCAGCATCGGATCGACCATCACATCAATACGGCTTAAAAAGAAGCTCGCAACCGATGAAATATGACCGATTTGGTGCCCTGCGGCTAAATGATCCTCAAGACCGGCGATGTAAGCCTCGGCTACTTCCTCGTAACGAGGCAAACCGAAAAGGAGCGTCACATTGATGTTGATCCCTTTAGCTATCGATTGACGGATAGCCGCTAAACCGGGTTGTGTTCCCGGGATTTTGATCATCACATTTTTGCGGTCAACTTTTTTCCATAGGTCTTCTGCCTGTGCTGCGGTTTTCTCTGTGTCAAGTGCTAAGAACGGCGATACTTCTAAACTCACATAACCGTCTACGCTTTTTGATTCTTCATAAACGCCTTTGAACAGGTCAGTCGCGCTTTGAATATCTTTTATGGCAACGCCGAAGAAAATTTCTTCGTTATCATCGGTTTTATCGGCTAATTCAGCAATGTCAGCATCGTAATCCGAACTGCTGGTGATCGCCTTTTCGAATATAGCCGGGTTTGAGGTTACGCCTCTCACACCATCAACATCGATCAATTGCTTCAGTTCGCCTGATTTTATGATGCTCCTTGCTATAAAGTCCAGCCAAATACTCTGGCCGAAACTATGTATCTGTTTTACTCTATTTTCCATTGTCAAATGATTTTAAATTTATGTCTGATAGTCAGCTTCTATATTAATTACACTGATTACGCTACTAAAACTTCGATATTATAGCCGATGAATAAACCGTTTTCAATTACCCCTGTTATCGACTTTATTCGTTGTTCCATCTTTTTATCGATTTCATCAAAATGCGCATCCAGTATTAAATTACCATTCTCGGTTATAACCGGCCCATCTTTTCCCTTTGCCGGCCTCAATGTGAGGCTGTTTGCTCCTATTTTTTTCAGTTGTGCTTCCACATGCAGTAGCGCCTGCGGGAACACTTCTATCGGTACGGGGAAATTAGCGCCCAACTTGTCTACTATTTTTGAATCGTCCACCAAAATATAATTGACGGGACTTGAACTGATCATCAATTTCTCCTTGAACATTGCCCCGCCCCTGCCTTTGATCAGGCTTTTATCCGGGTCAACTTCATCCGCACCATCAAATAGCCAGTCGGGCCTGTGCTCGTACAAACTGGTTAAAGGTACACCCAACTTGCTGCAAACCAACGATATTTCAATTGAAGTTGGTATTGCTTTTATATTCAGTTTCTCTTCCTTAACCTTTTTTGCGATAGCAAGCAGCGCCAAGTAAGATGTCGAACCCGAACCCACGCCCAAAATATCGCCGTCCTTTACCTTTTTCGCGATCTCATCGGCCACCTTTTGTTTACCCTCCCTGTTGATGATATCGGCGGACCAGTTAAGTGAATTAATAAGATCGCTATCCCAATTCATCACTTTTTAGTTTTATGTGACGTTACATATTCCGCCGCCTCTTTCTTGTAGTCTGCGAGCATTTTCAAAAGATCTTCGCCTTTTCCTTCGGGCGGAGGGTATGAAAGGTTTACAAACTTCCATTGTCTGTTTTTTTTTACCACCTCAGCAACGATAATCGGTGGCAACGCTAAAATTGTATCTTTTGGTTTACCATGTGTATCACAATGTATATCAATAAAGAACTTATCGCCAACCTGCCTGACCTTGCCGGTTTGATAATCCCAGCCTATGTCCTGCGAGTCCAAAATCGGATCAAAATCCAACCCAACTATCTCGTCAGCTTGTTTTGGTTCAGCTCTATAATATTCAATAAACGCATTAAGGAGGCTGTCATCCAAATATTGAGGCTTATGTTTTATCATATAAACATCTGTCCCAACATTATCTGTGGCAGTAACTCCTTCGTTATACAGTTTTTTATACCAATCGTAAAACTTCTGAACAAATATGCGTGCATTCTCTTTATCATCAATGGCCGAATGTTTGACTGTATTGTCACAGGACAACAAAAACATCGTTGCCATCATTAAGGCCAGAGAACACTTTATTCTCATTTTATTTCGCCAGCGCTTTAGCTTTTGCAACTACATTATCAACCGTAAAGCCAAACTCTTTATACAATTCTTCCGCCGGGGCCGATTCACCAAAGGTATGCATAGCCAGTATATCGCCCTCGTCGGTTACATATTTGTGCCAGCCCAATGGCGACCCCATTTCAACGGCCAAACGCTTTTTAACTGATTTCGGGAAAACTTTTTCCTTATAGGAATCAGATTGTTTTTCAAACAGTTCCCACGACGGCATACTTACTACGCGGGCATTTACGCCGTCAGCTTTCAGTTTTTCCTGCGCCTGCATGATTAGGGCTACTTCCGACCCGGTAGCTATCAGGATAACATCTGGTGTTCCGTCAGAATCAGACAGGATATACGCGCCTTTTTCAAGTCCACTGGCTTTACCGTATTTATCCTGGTCGAGTATCGGCAGCCCCTGGCGTGTAAATACAAGCACAACCGGCCCATCCTTATGTTCAATGGCTGTTTTCCACGCCTGGGAGGTCTCATTAGCATCAGCCGGACGTATTACCGTAATGTTCGGAATCGAACGCAGCGAGATCAGTTGTTCTATCGGCTGGTGCGTAGTTCCGTCTTCTCCCAAACCAATACTATCGTGCGTATAAACAAATATCGGGCGTATCTTCATGATGGCCGCCAAACGTATCGGCGGGCGCATGTATTCTGAGAACATCAGGAATGTGGCGCCAAACGGCATAATCCCTTTGGTTAGGGCCATACCGTTAAGGGCCGAACCCATGGCATGTTCACGGATGCCAAAATGGAAATTGCGGCCA
>Ga0207064_1080_pt1 | contig 14151 bp, 14 predicted proteins | sample Alteio_BWMinCont_26_FD_153488 | JGI IMG/M metagenome (GOLD analysis project Ga0207064, IMG submission 153488) | Enriched cells from forest soil in Barre Woods Harvard Forest LTER site, Petersham, Massachusetts, United States -... | ecosystem: Environmental > Terrestrial > Soil > Temperate forest >...
CGGCCACGATTCATCGCCGGGTGCGCGAGTATTTTGGGGGCGATCCTACGCCGCAGATGCTGATTGAGATTGGCGACGATCCGCTGCGGGCATGCGGAGTTTCCGGAAACAAGATCAAAGCGTTCCGCGACCTTGCCGCTCGCACTCTGGACGGGACAGTGCCTACGCACGCCGCGATCAAGAAGATGACGGATGCCGAGATTCTCGAACGGCTGACAGCGGTGCGGGGCATCGGCCCATGGACGGTCGAGATGCTGCTGATCTTCCGCATGGGCCGGCCCGATGTGCTGCCGGTTACCGATTACGGCGTGCGCAAGGGTTACGCGCTGACCTTTCAGCGATTGCCTAAGACGCGGGCACTCGTAGCCGAGGATCTGCCCAAGCCGGATGTTCTTTTCAAACGCGGAAAACGCTGGTCGCCATTCCGTTCCGTAGCCAGTTGGTATCTTTGGCGGGCATGCGATTTGGCCAAGGGCAAAGCGCCGACGGGACGGTCCAGCCTAAAATAGCTTGAGCAGAGCCGGTTTTCCGGCACGCGATGGGAATCTTAATGGCCGCAAGCAACCGATTTATCTGCATTCATGGTCACTTTTACCAGCCCCCGCGCGAGAATCCGTGGCTGGAGACGGTGGAAACGCAAGACACGGCCGCGCCCTACCACGATTGGAACGAGCGCATCTGCGCGGAGTGCTACGCGCCCAACGGCGCGGCGCGCATTGTGAACAACAAAAATCAGATCATGCGCATCGTGAACAACTATGCGCGCATCAGCTTCAACTTCGGGCCCACGCTGCTGAGCTGGCTGAAGGAGAATGCGCCGCGCACCTATCGCATGATTCTGGACGGCGAGCATCGCAGCCGCAAGAGCTTCAGCGGCCACAGCTCGGCCATGGCGCAGGTTTACAACCACATCATTCTGCCGCTGGCCGATGAGCGCGACAGCATTACCCAGATACGCTGGGGCATTGCCGACTACGAACACCACTATGGCACGCCGCCGGAGGGCATGTGGCTGGCGGAGACCGCGGCCGATACTAAATCGCTGGAGCTGCTGGCCCAGCACGGCATCAAGTTCACATTGCTTGCGCCGCATCAGTGCAAGCGCATCCGGCCTTTAACCCGCGGCGAAGGGACGGACACACCGGCGAAAGACGATGAGGGTTGGATCGATACCGCGAACGCGACGGTGGACACCACGTGCCCTTACCTCTTGCGCTTCGACTCCGGTGTGGCGATTGCGGTGTTTTTTTACAATGGCCCGGATTCGAGGGCGATTGCGTTTGAGGGTCTGCTGAACTCCGGCGAGTACTTTGCAGCTCGGCTCAAAGCGGGGTTCAAGGAAAGCGCAGAGCCGCAACTGGTTCATGTAGCCACCGATGGCGAATCGTATGGCCACCACCACAGGCACGGTGAAATGGCGCTGGCGTACGCATTGCGCCTGATTGAAGATGACAAGACGGTGAACTTGGCCAACTACGGCAGCTATCTGGCACAGTTTCCGCCCGAGTATGAGTGCGAGATTGTCGACAACACTTCTTGGAGCTGTGCGCACGGGATAGAGCGCTGGCGCTCGGACTGTGGATGTAATGGAGGCAAGCCGGGGTTCAATCAGCTTTGGCGAGCGCCGTTGCGCGATGCCCTGGATGAGCTGCGCGACGCCTCGGCAGCGTCAAAGGGAAGTTTGCGGCTCTTTCCATCGTGAATCATAGAGGAACAGTGTACCGCGACGGAATTGAGCCGCTTTCGTGCGGATCGAAGCTTTCCGCGACGGCCCCGCCCTAGTAACATCTTCGTTAAGGGCAAGACAGGAGCGCCAGAGCTATGAAGATGCGGCCGGGAACGCAAACCGGATTTCTGTTGTGCGGCAAAGAATGGATCGAAGGCGACACGCTTGAAGTGCGTTCACCCTGGGATCAGAGTCTGGTAGGCCGCGTGACTGTAGCCACCCGCGCCGACGCGCGCCAGGCCGTGAACCACGCCGTAGCCAGCCTGCGCCGCACCCGCGCCCTGCCTCGCTGGAAGCGCCGCGAAATCCTCGAGGACGTAGCTTCCTCGCTCATCGAACAAAAAGAACGGTTTGCTCAGCTCATCGTCGCTGAAGCCGGCAAACCCATCCGTCTCGCTCGCTCTGAGGTTGATCGCTCCGTTCTCACTTTCAAGACCGCTGCCGAAGAAGCCGCCCGTCTTGGCGGCGAGAGCCTGCCTCTTGATCTGACTGAGGGCAACGAAGGCCGCTGGGGGCTGGTGCAGCGCTTCCCGGTTGGTCCGGTTCTGGCCATCACTCCGTTCAATTTTCCGTTAAACTTGGTTGCGCACAAGGTTGCGCCCGCCCTCGCCGCCGGATGTCCGATTATTCTCAAGCCCGCCCCGCAAGCGCCCTTTACCGCGCTGGCTCTCGGCGAGGTGATTCTCAAGGCTGGCTGGCCCCAGGAAGCGCTCGCCGTTCTCCCTTTGAGTAATGCCGATACCTGCTGGCTCGCTGAAAAAGAAGATCGCATCAAGCTGGTCAGCTTTACCGGCTCGGCGAAAGTCGGATGGGATCTCAAAGCTCACTCCGGACGCAAGCGCGCGCTGCTCGAGCTCGGCGGCAATGCGGCGCTCATCGTTCACGGCGACTGGCTCGATCTCGATGAAGCTGCCGTCCGCACCGCGCACGCGGCCTTCGGTTATGCGGGCCAATCCTGCATCAGTGTCCAGCGCGTCTTTGTCGAGCGCAAAATCTTCCAGACTTTTTTGTGGAAGGTGGTTGAAATGACCGCCAAGCTGGTTGTCGGAGATCCCTCCAATGAAGCCACCGAGGTTGGCCCCCTCATCCGGCTCAGCGACGCTGAGCGCGTCGAAGCCTGGGTCAAGGAAGCCGTCGAAGGTGGCGCCAAGGTGGTTGCCGGCGGAGAGCGCAGCGGCTCCACGATCACTCCCGTCATTCTCACCGGAACCAAGCCCGGCATGAAGGTGCGGGATGAAGAGGTCTTTGGTCCTGTGGTCGTAATCGAGCCCTACGACGACTTCGAGCAGGCCCTCGCCGAAGTAAACCACTCCCGCTATGGCTTGCAGGCCGGCCTGCTGACTCGCGACGCCGGCCGTATCCTCACCGCCTATCGCGAACTTGAAGTCGGCGCAGTTGTCGTCGGTGACACTCCCGCCTGGCGTCTCGATCCCATGCCCTACGGCGGAATCAAAGACTCCGGACTAGGACGCGAAGGCATCCGCTCAGCAATCCAGGAGATGACCGAGCCCCGCATGTTAGTCATGTCGGGACTTAGCTAACTCTATTTATAAAAAGAGCCTGATTAGTTCCTATTAGGACTTGGCCTTCTGTGCGGCCCACCGCTTGCGCTGCGCATCGGCAATCCGTTTGCGCGCTTCCGCGCTTAGCACACGCTTCTTCTTGCCCTTGGCCGTAGCCTTCGCGGGCGTCTTCTTGGTTTTGGTCTTAGTTATCTTGGTAGTGACTGTGCCGATGCCGGCTAGCAGCGACCGCACCTCTTTGAGTCTTGCGATCTCTGCGTCAATTTGCGTGAGAATGGATTCAATAGCCATTGGTCAAGCATAGCTTACAAATCCACGTTTGCACAGCATCCCATCTCTACGTGGAAGGAAATAGTAATCAATAACAAAAGGGGAAAAGGTTCTTCACCTTTTCCCCTTTTACAATCTGAATCATGTAAATAGTTTTCGCTTCTTCGCTGCTAAGTTCCCAGATACTCTACGTGCACATAAGTACCGAGCCGCTCGTTGTAAGCCAGGTACCAGCCAACGTGATCGGGATCTTCGTAGATCACGATCTCATCGGAGTCCCACAGCCAACCATCGCAGAAGGCAACATCAGCCACGGCCACATCCCAGTACCAGCCGTTGAACCAGAAGCGCCCAGGACCGCCGCCGCCAAGATGCCACACGTGCCTGGGGCCAAAGCCCCCGCTAAACTGCCCATGCGCCCAGGGTTGGTCAAGATGATAGCGCGCATCGTTTGGGCCTGTGTCGTGACCTACCCATGTCTTCCCGTCCACATGAGGTGCGTTCGGATGGCCGGCCTTATCGCTGAAGTTACGATTCGGCTCAACAGCATGAGGCGTGCCGTGGAATGCCGCCGGACCTCTCGCAGGTGGCGCGGCATGCGCAGCCCCCTTCTGAGCAAACGCTGGAACAGATAGAACGAGCAGAGCGGCCAATGTTAGCTGAAGGTATTTCATAGATTCCTCCGGATGCCCTCAGGGAGAACAACTATTTTCCGTGATCTTGCCCCTTGAGAGGGTCATCCAAGTTACGTTAGATGAAACACGGTACGCATAGTCAAGTTGCGCAGTGAAAATTTTCGATAACGCAGTCCGGATTCGCAGCCTGCCTTCTTAAATATCTCAACATTCTGCATCCCTGATTGCGCCCTAAACTTCCACGGCAACCGGCGCGCGCCGCCAGGCATACAGTGGGAACTGGTTAGCCAGTTCAGCCACCTCGCCGCGAATGCGCTCAAGAGCCGCGTCGTCATTGCGGGCGTCAAGAGCTTTGGAAATCCACGCGGCAATCTGGCGCATCTCCGGCTCCTTCATTCCGCGGGTCGTCAGCGCCGGCGTGCCCACGCGAATCCCCGACGGCTTCAGCGGAGGATTGGTGTCGTAGGGGATGGAATTTTTGTTCACCGTGATTCCGGCCTTGCCCAGCGCGGCTTCCGCCTCAGAGCCGAGAATACCCTTCTCGAAGACATCCACCAGCATCAGGTGATTATCCGTGCCGCCGGAGATGATGCGGAAACCTGCCTCTTGCAGCGCCGAAGCAAGCACCTTGGCGTTAGCCACGGTCTGCGCAGCATACGTGCGAAATTCCGGACGCAATGCCTCGGCAAAAGCCACGGCCTTGGCGGCAACAATGTGCATCAGCGGACCACCCTGTTGACCAGGGAAGACTGCCTTGTCCACAGCTGCTGCCAGCTCCTGGCCACAAAGAATCAACCCCGCGCGCGGGCCGCGCAGCGTCTTGTGGGTCGTCGTGGTGGTGATGTGCGCATGAGGAACGGGCGAAGGATGCACGCCGCCCGCGACCAGGCCGGCAATGTGCGCCATATCGAAGATGTAAACCGCGCCCACCTTGTCGGCGATCTGCCGCATCCGGGCAAAATCCCACAGCCGCGGATAGGCGCTGCCGCCGCCGATGATCGCCTTGGGCTTCTCTCGCTCGGCAATCGCTTCAAGCTCGTCGTAGTCGATCAGCTCCGTATCGCGCCGCACCTGGTAAAACGTGGGCCGGTAGAGCTTGCCGCTGAAACTCAACTTGTGCCCGTGGGTCAGGTGACCGCCATGCGACAAGTCCAGGCCCAAAATCGTATCACCAGCCTGCAGCACCGCCGCGTAGGCCGAGGCATTCGCCTGCGACCCGGAGTGCGGCTGCACATTCACATGATCCCCGCCAAAGAGCTGCCTGGCGCGATCACGAGCCAGATTTTCCACCACATCCGCATACTCGCAGCCGCCATAATAGCGGCGTCCGGGGTAGCCCTCGGCGTACTTGTTGGTGAAAACCGAGCCGGCGGCCTCCAGCACCGCCTCCGAGACAAAGTTTTCGCTGGCAATCATCTCCAGCCCCTCATGCTGGCGGAGGGTTTCGAGGTCAAGAGCGGCGGCTACATCGGGGTCGGCCTGGGCGAGGGTGAGAGACATGCGGTCAGTCATACAAGAATTCTAGCCCCTTCTTGGGCATCGTTGAAAGACGGAATCAATCGGAAGGCTGACACAATTTTTGTCTTTTATGGCCTTTGTCATTATTCTTTGACTGAATCCTATGAGATCGCAAAGATTACAACTCGTTTTGGGAATGCTCTTTGCGACGATGCTCATCCCCGCTTTTGCCCAGACTACCGACACTCAGACCACGGGTATCGACCCGGCCCTGCTGGCCAAGGCAACTGCCGGAGATGCACCATCCCAGGTGCTGGTGGGAGAAAGCTACGCAGCGGGCAAAGGGGTCGCGCAGGATTATAAGCAAGCGGCGGAGTGGTATCGCAAGGCTGCGGAGAAGGGCGACATCGCCGGTGAGGTTCACCTGGCTGCGCTCTACCGTGACGGCGGAGGCAAGAGTTTTCCGCGTGATCTGGCCCAGGCAGCGGAGTGGTACCTCAAAGCTGCCGAGCAAGGGGACGCAGGCGCGCAAGGCACCCTGGGCGTGCTTTACTCCGCGGGCTGGGGTGTTCCCCATAGTGACGTCGAAGCCTACTACTGGCTGGATCTTGCCTCGCGCGTGAAGGGACCGAATCAGGAGAAATACGCCGCTAACCGCCAGAATATAGGCGCCAGAATCACCGCCGATGAGCTGGCCGATGTGCAGGACCGCGTCGCCAAGTGGCTGGCCGCGCATCCGCGGTAGCGCAGGGCATATGCGATCTCGCCATCTTCATTCGCTCAGGCCGAATCCTGTTCCAGTCTGTTCGGCTCCTGTCCGTCTTGTCCTGGTATTTTGCGTTCTGGCTTTCTGGTTGTCGCCAGCCTTCGTCAGCGCGCAGTCATCCACCCTTACGCTCACTCCCGCAATCGTCGAGGCTGGTTCCCCGGAGCTGATCCGCGTCGAGGCTCCACCAACAGCAACAATCGAAGGCGAATGGCTGGGCCGCAAGCTCGATTTCTTTCGCGGCAGCAACGGGCAAGCCCACGACGTGCAAATCTGGTTTGCTCTTGCAGGTGTGGATGTCGAGGCGGCAGCGGGACCTTCAACTCTGCGCCTCATTATTCATGCTGTCGGCGGCGTCCGCGACCTGACCCGCACAATCGAAATCCATCCCGCCCACTACCGCACCGGCTCACTCGCAGTTGCGCCAAAGTTTGTTGAGCCCGGTCCTGAGCAACTCAAGCAGATCGACGCTGACAGCCGGCTCAAAGCCAAGGTCTTCGCCGTCAGTGCCCCTGACCCGCTGTGGGCGGGCAATTTTCACGCACCCGTGACCGCCCCGCCAACCGATAGTTTTGGCACGCGCCGCGTGTTCAACGGTAAGCTGGCCAGCATCCACAAGGGAATGGATTTTCGCGCCGCCACAGGAACGCCGGTGCGTGCCGGCAATAGCGGAGTGGTAGTGCTGGCGCGGCCTCTTTACTACGAAGGCAATTGCGTCGTGATCGACCACGGCCTCGGCCTGTTCACGGTCTCCATGCACCTGAGCCGCATTGATGTAAAGGAAGGTGAGCACGTGGCTGCCGGTCAGCGCCTGGGCCTGAGTGGCGCAACCGGCCGCGTCACCGGACCACACCTGCACTGGGCCGTCCGCTGGCAGAATGCATACCTCGACCCCGCCAAACTGCTCCACCTGAACCTGAACGTCGCCCGGAGCGCCAGTCGTTAGCGCGAAACAGCTTCCTCTTCCACTTTTTGCGCCGGTACGGTAGTCATGCTAACTGCCTCTGCTTTCTCTCTTCGCAGCGCCTTGAACGCCCGGTAGACAAACCAGCCTAGATACCAGCCGTCGATGTACTTATAAGGCGTTTCGCCCGTTGTGTAATGGCCGCAGGGCAGCACCCGAGGCTCGAAATTGAGGCCGACGCGGCGGAATGCATCGACGACCTGCAACGAATACTCCCTGGGAAAGGTCAGGTCGTAGTCGGCGTAAACCATGAGAACCTTCTTGTTGGGTCCACCGGCGGGCGCGCCCGCAAATTTTTCGTAGTAGTAGCACGGGCTCACCGCTGCCCACAGGGCCCGCACCCGATCCTGGGTAAGCCCAGCCTCTACCAGCGCCTGCTTCACGTGGCGTGTGCTCTGCCCTGCCCAGGTCACGTCTCCAAAAGCTGTTGACGCATGATTGAATGCATTCACCCGCAGGCGCGGATCATGTGCGCTGGCCAGAAATGCGTAGCAGGAACCAAGGCTGGTTCCGAGCACGCCGAAGTGCTCGTAGCCCTGCTCTTCAAGCCAGTCCACGCAGCAGCGGATATCGACTACCGCCTGCCTGCACGCTGAGATCGACCGCCCAATGTTGGAGCTGACCGCGTAGTCCGAGCGTTCCAGCTCCGCGGGCCGGCGGATGTCGTGGTAGGGCATCGAAAGCCGCAGCGCGGAGATGCCCATACGGTTGAAGACCGTACACAACACATTGTGGCCCAGTCCATCGGAGTTCCACTGCGGCAGCACGATAATCGCCTGCTTCGGTCGCGCAGGGTCCTTATGCGCAGGAGCCGGGTACCAGCGCGCATTCACCTGGTCGTTTTCGGCGTAGGGCGTCCGCTCCGGCGAAGTAAAGCGCAGATATTGGGCCGTCGCCAGCTTTCCCTCGGCAGCTTGTTGACGCATTGCTGCGTCTTTTGCAAGGGTCTCCGGGCGCACATTGGTCGGGAACAGTTGCGGATGCCGCTCTTCCAGTCGAAAATCTGTCGGCCGTCGATACCCAAAATAGGCGTCGCTGTGGCGGATGAGAAGTTGGTTGATGCGGACCATGGCCGCCTCTGCCGCGGCAGGGTCGCGCACATCCTCAGGCTTCGGCAGGGCAGCTTGAAAACCGTTCGCCTCAAGAAACGGTTCGATCCACTCGAAACCCCACTCCAGCGGACGCACCACGCGGTTTTCGTCGCGCGTGGTCAGCCGCGTCTCCCACTCATACATCCAGCGCGCGTATCTTTCTTTGAGCATGGTCTCAACTCAAGTTTATCAGCGCGGCATGAGCGGAGATTGAAGATGTTTTGAGGTGAAATTTAAGCGTGCTCTTGTATGTGCCGCTTCGCCCACTGCCCCGCCGCCAGCCAGCCCAGGCTCAGCAGCGTCAACAGCGCAATAATCCCTTGCGAGATAACACAATAGAGACACCACACCATGATGATGTCTTTCTCGATATGGGATAGATAGAGCGCAAATCCGAGGCCAGGGATTGCCGCCCCAGTCAGCAAGCCGCGCCGCCGCGCCAGCGCCAATCCTGCCAGAACCAGATAGCCCGCAATGCCGATCGCCGCCACCGGAACAGGCCCAATCATGGCAAAGGGGCTGTGGTTCACAATGCCGCAGTCCCACTTCTCGTTAATGGAGCAGGGCTCAGTTCCCGTGTCGTAGTGAACGCGCAACGCCAGTGTGGAAACCACCACTCCAGCCAGTGCCAAAAGAACAATCAGGTATCGCATCGTCGCCTGTCTATCGTCCGCCTATCATCTGTCTGATGCTACCAGAACCCCATGTGAAGCCGATCCGCACGTAGTGGGTCAGTTTGAAGGGTACGGGCTTCAGCCCGTACTTTAAGTCTCATCAGATCAACTTGGGCTTCAGCCCCCGAGGGACTTCTTCTTCAAACTGACCCGCTATCGATCCGCACGGTACCATGAACTGCATGACCCAGGAAGTGAAAGATCAGAGCCAGAGACCCCGCGGCGGCAAGCGGGTCGCCTTCTTCGGCGGCAGCTTTGACCCGCCGCATCTGGGCCATTTGGCTGTCGCACGAGCTGCCCGCGCGGCGCTCGGCCTGGACACCGTGCTCTTCGCCCCGGTCGGCGCGCAGCCGCTCAAGCCCTCCGGTCCGACCGCCAATTTCGAAGACCGTGTGGCCATGACGCGCCTCGCCATCGCCGGCGAGCCTGCCTTCGAGGTTTCGCTTGCGGATGCGCCAAAGTTCTCTGGCGCGCCTAACTTCACTCTTGAGACGCTACTCAACCTGCGCGCCGAACTCGCGCCGGACGGCGACCTCTTTTGTCTGATGGGCGCGGATTCGTTTTTCGGACTGCGCCGCTGGCATCGCGCGGCAGAGATTCCTTTTGCAGCGCCTCTAATCGTTGCCTCTCGGCCCAGTAAGAGCCCTGAACTGCTTCTTGCAGAGGTGAAGGCAGCGCTCCCGCCGGAGTTGACTCTCGATCCTGCGTCCGCTTCGGATGCCGCTCTAAACCGCGGCAACTCCGGCATCGAACTCCGCTCCTATCTTCTCCGCAATCCCGCCGGCGAGAGTGCCCCGTTCTACCTTCTGCCGGGGCTGGATGTAGAGATCAGCGCCTCCCAAATTCGAGACCATATTCGAGAGCAAATCAGCGCGGCCGCGGGAGACCCAGTCTCCGGACGCCAACCTTTACCCAAGGCTGTTTTTAATTACATTCGCTCCCGCGGACTCTATCGATAGGACGATTCAGCGAGCGCCGATTTGCTCCGGCTAAAATGAGGGTCTACGATTGGTAGTGGAGACCATTTCCCCCGAATGACAACGCTCGCTGCCCAGCAAACCCGCACTCTCGTTCAGGCCGCAGTCCAGGCCTGTGAAGACAAAAAAGGCGAAGACACTCGCATTCTCGAGCTCGACCCCATCGACGCCGGCCTCTCCGACTTCTTTCTCGTTACATCCGCCTCCAACGACCGCCAGGCCGTCGCCATTGCCGATGAAATCGAGCATCGTCTCAAAAAGGAATTTGGCGTATACCCCAACTCCGTCGAGGGTCGGCAGAAGGGCGATTGGATTCTCCTCGACTATGTGGACTTCGTCGTGCACGTCTTTCTCGCTGAGCGCCGCGCCTTCTACGACATTGAAAGACTGCGCAAATCCGCTCGTCCGCTGACTCCGGCAGAATTTGAAGCGGAGTTGAAGACGGCCCTCGCAGAAAAGACCCGCGCCGCCCGCAGCAGGACCGCAGCCAAAGCAAAGCCGGCTGCCGTCAAAACTGCTGCTGAACCAAAGCCCAGGAAGATTGCAAAAAAGACCGCTGCAAAGAAGGCAACTGCCACCAGGGCTTCTACCAGAAAAGTTCCCGCGAAGAAGACTGCCCGCAAGAAACCCTGACAAGAAAGCCCGATTAGTTCAGTTGCTCCACGACAACCAGGGCACAGCCTTTACGGGCACAAAAGGAAGGGACCGCTTCATTAGATGTAAATTTGTTGGGGTATCCTCCTCGCAATGAACCTCACGCTCGCCCATATTGGTGTCAAAAGTGGCTCATCTGCCAAACCTCAAGGCGGATTTGACCTGTTGACCCAAACCTATCTCGACCGTTGTTCCTCGTATGCCCGCTGCCAATCCGTGGCATTCCGAACCGAGGAAGCAATGCTCGAGTGGCTCAGGCGGCAGCAGGGCCGCACTCCGCTGATGGTTGTGCTGCTCGACAGCCGCGGCCGGCAAATGACCTCGGAGGTTTTTGCGGCCTGGCTGGGCCAGCGCCGTGACCAGGATGTCCAGCACATCGTCTTCGCCATTGGGCCTGCGAGCGGGTGGTCTGAGGAGGCTCGCGCAAGAGCACAATTGCTTCTCTCGCTCGGGCCCATGACGCTGGCTCATGCGCTTGCCCGGCTCGTGGTCGCCGAACAACTCTACCGGGCATTTACAATTCTCTCTGGCCATCCTTATCACGCAGGCCACTGAGAACCGACAACAGATCGCAGGCAGCCGATCTAATCCCTGTTATGACCGATTCCCGCCAAGGACTGATCCTGATTAACACCGGCCCCGGTAAAGGCAAGACCACCGCTGCCATGGGCACGGCACTGCGCGCCGTAGGCAATGGCATGAAGGTGCTCATGCTTCAGTTCTTCAAGGGCTCCTGGCACTACGGCGAACTGGATGCCGTTCAGTCCTTTGGACCCAACTTCATCCTGAAACAGATGGGTCGGGGCTTTGTGAAGATCGGCGGCGCCGAGACCGATCCCGAGGATATTCGCCTGGTTGAGGAAGCCTGGAACGCAGCACGAGAGGCAATCTACTCCGGCGATTGGGATATGGTCATCCTCGACGAGATCAACTACGCCATCGGCTACGGAATGCTCGATCCGGCTGTGGTGGCCGAGGCTCTGCGCGGACGCCCGGAGATGGTGCACGTCATCCTCACTGGCCGCAACGCCCATCCTCTGCTGGTAGAGTTGGCCGACACCGTCACTGAGATGCGCGAGACAAAACATGCCTATCAAAAAGGCATTCTGGCCCAGCGCGGAATAGAATACTGAAAGCGCGCAGCTCACAGCAGAAAGAGTGCAAATGTCCTGGTTCAAGCGTGAAAATGGCGAGTACGAAACCGGTTCCAGCCCCGATAATGCCCCGGACTCGGCAGAGAGAACGGTGCGCACCGAAGGCTTGTGGATCAAGTGTGTAGGCTGTCGCGCAATTATCTTTAAACCCGATCTTGAAGCCAACCTGAATGTCTGCCCAAAGTGCCAGCATCATTTCAAGATCGGCGCTCGCCAGCGTATCGATCTCCTGCTCGAACCCGGTTATGAACTTGTGGACGGCAATCTGCGTTCAACTGACCCGCTCAACTTTACTGACGTCAAGCCCTACAAGGCGAGGCTCCGCGCCGCGCAGGAGGCTACCGGACTCGACGATGCAATCCTCAACGCCGTCGGCCAGCTCGGACCGCACTCGGTCGTTCTAAGCGCGATGGAGTACGCCTTCATCGGCGGCTCAATGGGCGCTGTGGTCGGCGAAACCATCGCCCGCGCCATTGACCGCGCCCGGCTCGAACGCAAGCCGCTCATCATTGTCGCTGCCTCAGGCGGCGCGCGCATGATGGAGGGCGTAGTCAGCCTGATGCAAATGGCAAAGATCTCCTCCGCGCTTGCCCAGTTGGACGACGCCCATGTGCCCTATATCTGCGTGCTCACCGATCCCACCACCGGCGGCGTCACCGCCAGCTTTGCCATGCTCGGCGACCTCAACATCGCCGAGCCCGGCGCCCTCATCGGTTTCGCCGGACCCCGCGTCATCGAGCAAACAATCCGCCAGAAGCTTCCTGAGGGCTTTCAGCGTTCGGAGTTTCTACTTGAGAAAGGCTTCCTCGACGCGGTTGTTCAACGCCGCGATCTAAAGTCCTATCTCATCCGTGCGCTGAATTTCATGAAGGTTTAATTCCATCTCGTTTTCGTCGGCCGTGCTCTGCCGCGGCTTTCAAGCCAGCCTCTCGAACCCTGTCTCTTGAATCCTGCCCAACACAAAAAAGGCCCCGGTAATGCCGGAGCCTTTTCGTGTTCGTTGCGCTTCCCGCTCTTCTAAAATTCCAGCCGCAGCGAGCCCTGCAAAACACGTGCGGCCTGGTCGCTGGAAGGGGGAACCACGGTGCTCGAAAGGGTTCCGAATGGGACACCGCTTGCTTCGGTAATGTCGGTGCCGACCTGCGAACCAAAGCTCTGAGCGGCCTCAGGAAGGCTGAAGTTCGGATGGTTGAAAGCATTGAAGGCATCCACGCGGAACTTCAGGTTCACTTTGTCCCTATACACCGGGAAGGTTTTGGCGACACCCAGGTCGAGATTGAAGTATCCCGGACCGCGCAGGTTATTGCGGCTGCCGATCTGGAATCCGACAGGACCGGTAAACGCGTTCACCGCCGCGGTTGGATTCGAGTAGAGATTCAGGGATTGGCCCGCGCCGCCGGTGACGCGTGCCTTCAGCAGCGAAATCGGTCCCGTCAGAATGGCCGGCGCGTCGTTTGAAAAGCTGGCGAGATACGCATTGGCCTGCGCAAAATACGCATTCCCCGTATGCCAGATGGGAAGTCCGCTGACTGCCCAGCCGCCGGCAATCTCGTTTGCCCAAAACGGCATGGTCGCGCCAAAGCTCTTTCCACGTCCAAACGGCAGCTCGTAAATGAAATTCCCACTGAGGTAGTTGGTCACGTCAAAGTCGGAGTTGCCGCGGCATTCCCGCGGCCTCACCACGTCGCAGATGAACCCGTATCCGCCGAAGGCCACACTGGTCGCAGGCAAAGAGACATTGTCGAGCGAGTGCGACCACGTATAGTTGAGATCGAATTGCAAGCCATAGCCTGCGTTTTTATGCAGCGTAACAAGCATCCCGTTGTAGCTTGAGAACCCCTTGTTGGTGTAATAGGTATCCTCGGAGAATTGAGCCCCCATGCCGACGTTGGCCGGCAACAACCCAGAAGCCGCAAGCCCTTGGATGGCATCTCCAAAATCGCCCCGGTAAGGAAGCGGTCCAAGGATAGCCGCAGCGTATTGCGTATTCGTGAGGCCGTATGCCTGGCCACTCCCGGGAGGAAGAATGTCTTCAAACCAAGGCTCCGTAGCAAGATTCGTCGCACTCACACCCGCCCGCAGCTGAGTCGTGATGCCCGCCATAGCTTGCGACAACAGTTGCCCTGAGGCCTTATCCGGAAAGTCAATCAATTGCTCGGCATCCGCTTGCGCGATCAGCCGTCTTCCCAGACGGCCCACATAGGTCATCTTCATCAGATACCCCTGCGGGAACTCATGCTGGAAGCCGAAGTTGTACCC
>Ga0207064_1081_pt1 | contig 14077 bp, 11 predicted proteins | sample Alteio_BWMinCont_26_FD_153488 | JGI IMG/M metagenome (GOLD analysis project Ga0207064, IMG submission 153488) | Enriched cells from forest soil in Barre Woods Harvard Forest LTER site, Petersham, Massachusetts, United States -... | ecosystem: Environmental > Terrestrial > Soil > Temperate forest >...
ACTCGTTACCCGACTTTTCTTCCTGCTTTTACTTTTCGCGATCATCCCACTGTTTAAGGTCGATAGTGCAAAACTTCATCAACTGTATTTCGTCACCACACACAAATGGATATGGATATTTCCATGTATCCTGGTGGGCTCGTTTGTGACGTTATTTACCGGCTGTACTATGCAACGCTACAGCAAACCCGACTGGAACTGGCTTTTAGTGGTGAATACGATAGTGCTGCTCACTTATTGCGCCAGTTTATACGTCAGGGTGCTGCACCTGGTCAGCTAGCATCCAGTTCTTTGGGCGATTTTGATATTTTACCGGTAAGCTTTTTGGGCTCATATTCGCCGCCAAGCAGTAACCCCCAGGGTTTTAGGGATTCAATCCTGTCGAATATGATCTTAAAGATCGCCATGACCGGGATGGCCAGGAACATGCCGGAAAGGCCCCACATCATCTCGCCGACCACGATACCCAGGAAGGAAAGTAATGCATTAAGGCGAACCTTTGACCCCACCACTGTAGGTAAAAGCACATTAGAATCGACAGCGTGAATGCCCACCACTCCAATGGCTACAAATAATGCCTGCTGGGGGCTTCCTGTTGCGAATGTTACCAGTGAACTGAGAAACAATGCCGTAAAAATCCCCACGTAGGGTATGATATTGAACAAACCCACAATGATACCCAGCAGTATAGCGTATTTGATCCCAATAAGCAGGAAAATGGTGCATGCAACACAGGATACTATGAACATTTCAAGCAGCAATCCCAGGATATACTCCCTGAGTATGCGTTGTACATTCACGACAATATCGCGGACCATTTCCACATGGTCATCGCCCGAAACCGCTAAAAGGAATTTGAACAGCAGCCGCCTGTAAAGCAAAATGAGCAGGGTAAAAATGATGATGAATGCTAAAAAAAGCATCAGCGACGATATAGCACCGAATGTAGTGCCTATAACCTCGGTACCCGACGACATGATCTCGCTGGTGGCGTTATGGACGTAATCCATTTGCTTTGCCATATCGATATGGAACGCCGATTCTATCCAGTTTTGAAGCTCACGGATGGAACTGCTAACCTGCTTGCTCAGCATGGGCCAGTCGTTTGCGAGATTAGCGACCTGCGAGCCAACCAGGTACATTACCCCATAGATAACTGCAACCAATGAAATAATAGCAAGCAACGCTGCAGCGCCGCGCGGCAGCCTGGCTTTGTTTTCAAAAAAATTCGCGATAGGCAGCAGCAAAACAGCAAACAGGAAGCCGAAGACCAATGGATCGAGGAAATCCTTACCAAGAATCACAAGATAACTCAATGCAATAAGGCCTACCAGCACCAATGAAAGCCTTTCATAAAAGGGCGCAGCAATCTTTTTTAGGGACATACTAAGTGGATTTAGGGTTTCAGCAAATAAATGATTGTTGCTGAAAGATACGTATTAATTGGAGATTAGAGAATAGCAATTGGACATTAGTTAATTGCTTAATATACACTGACTCATCAGCTATTGATTAGCCTTCCAAGCACCTGTTTTATACAGTCATCTATCACCTGCCGCGGTTGCTTGCTGAATTCCTGTGTAGCACGATTGGCAAGAATAATATTAAATGAGATAGCCTTATGACCCAATACAGAAGCCATACCATAAATTCCAGCGGTTTCTATTTCAAGGTTTGCGATGCGCTTTCCACCCGAATTAAAGCTTTGTATCGCACTCATTAATTCGGGGTATGCCGTGCGTGCCCTCAGCTGCCGGCCCTGCGGCGCGTAAAAGCCCGGTGCGGTAATGGCTATGCCCCACGGTAAGCCATTTCCAAATTTATCCAGCAGCGACTTGCTGGCTGAAGCGATATAGGGTGCAAACGGACTGTTTGGTGGCAATGATCTCTTGAAAGCAGTTAACAATTGTTCTTCCTCCTTGTCATTCCCATGCCGGTAATAATGCATCAATGTATCCAGGCCGATGGCTGCTTCCGATAATAATAGGCTATCCAGGGGTATATCGGCTTGCACAGCTCCTGAAGTACCGATACGGATAATATCAAGGCCCTGCAGGCTTGTTTTGGGTAAACGTGTTTGCAGATCGATATTGACCAGTGCATCAAGCTCATTTAGCGCAATATCTATATTGCCGGTCCCAATACCGGTCGAGATCACGGTCAATCTTCTGTTACCTATACTTCCGGTATGCGTTGTGAACTCACGTTTAGATTTCTTTAGTTCGATCTGGTCAAAGTATTTGCTCACTTCGTGGACACGTTCGGGGTCACCAACCGTGATGATGGTATCCGCAATATCTTCCGGCAGCAAATTCAGATGATAAACGCTGCCATCGGGGTTTAATATCAGGTCGGTTTCGGATATCCTGTTCATTATCAATAAAAGTAAATAACAATCCTTTGAAAACCGCCGGCGCTATAGTTTTGTTAATAAATTATCATCAGGTAAAAACTAAAGTCATGGCAAAATATTCTGAAAAGGCATCGGAAAAGGTTGAGGAAAACCTGCACGAGATGAGAAAGGGAAAGCTGAAAAGCGGCAGCGGCAAGAAAGTAACCAGCAGTAAACAGGCTATCGCAATAGGCTTAGCCGAAGCACGCAAAGAAGGCGCGAAAGTGCCGAAGAAAAGTTAATTTTTTGTAAACGCATCCAAAATCTTCATCAGCGTCACTGCTTCTTCTATGGGGCATGGATTTGGCCCCTCTCCCCGGAAGTATTGTACGATCTTTTCGATCATGGGTTGCTGAATATGTTCCGGGTGGGTGAAAGTTACGGTATCGCTGCCTGTATCACTTTCCCAGCTTACAAAATTTCCGAAAAATGGGAAGCTGATACGTCCTTTTGTGCCTATCATTTCGCAGAGGTCGATCGATTGGCTTTCGGCCACGTTAAAACTCCAGGAACCATTTACAACCACTTTATTCTTGAATACTATTTCCCCGCATACATGATCATCAGCAGGGTACGCATTGGATTGATTCAGCGAGTAGCCATGATATTTTTCCGGCCCGCCAAAAAAGTATAACATCAGGTCGAGCTGGTGCGGGGCAAGGTCGTGAAAGTAACCGCCGCCTGATAATTCGGGCTGAACCCGCCAGTTGGTTTCTGAATCGGCGATCAGGTCAGGTTTTATGCTTTTCCACATCCTGATCTGGACGGTACGTACATCGCCAATAACATTTTTGGCCAGCAAGTCTTTTACATACAAAAACATGGGCAGCGCCCGGCGGTAATGGGCAACTGTTAGTTTACCGTTGTATTGCTTAACGGCATCGGCCATAGCCTGTGCTTCCAGCGCGGTGCGGGTAACCGGCTTTTCGACGTAGACGTTTAAACCTTTTTTGAGTGCAGCAATAGCATATTCCAAATGATAAGCCGGCGGTGTAGCAATGGACACGGCGTTAACTCCGGCATCATTTAACAATTCATCGGCATCAGCGTACCAGCGGTCGACATTATGCCTTGCCGCATAATCAGCAGCCTTTTCAGCGTTACGGCGCATAACGGCAACCAATTTGCTGTTAGGAACTTTATTGTAAGCCTGGCCGCTTTTTTTTTCGGTGACATTACCGCAGCCGATGATGCCCCAATTGATATTGTTCATGATCTATTTCAGGATAGCTTCGATCTTATCCAGTTCTTCTTTTGAAAATTCGATATTATCCAGGCACTTCAATGAGTCGGCCAGTTGCTCGGGTCTGCTTGCACCAATGAGTACTGAGGTAACCCGGTGATCTTTGAGCAGCCATGCTAGTGCCATTTGTGCCAGCGTTTGTCCGCGGCCCTTAGCAATATCATTCAGCTTTTTGATTTGCTCAACCCTTTCAGGCGTCACCTGGCTTACCTGCAAAAAACCTGTTGATTTAGCGGCCCTTGAGTCTTCAGGAATGCCATGCAGGTATTTATTGGTCAGCAATCCCTGCGCTAATGGCGAGAACGGTATACAGCCAACTCCGTCTTTTTCCAGTACATCCAATAAACCGCCCTCCACCCAGCGTTCGAACATGGAGTATTTGGGCTGATGGATCAGGCAAGGCGTGCCGAGCTTCTTCAGGATGGCAATGGCCTCTGCCGCTTTATCCGCAGGATAATTGGATATGCCCGCATACAGAGCCTTGCCTTGCCGAACGATCAGGTCAAGTGCAGTCATCGTCTCTTCAAGCGGTGTTTCCGGGTCGGGCCGGTGGTGATAGAAAATATCGACATACTCCAAACCCATGCGTTTAAGACTTTGGTCCAGGCTGGCGACCAGGTATTTCTTTGAGCCCCAATCTCCGTAAGGGCCGTCCCACATGGTATAACCTGCTTTACTGGAGATAATCAGTTCGTCCCGATAGCTGCCGAAATCATCTTTGAGTATCCGCCCAAAATTTTCCTCGGCTGAGCCGGGCGGCGGACCATAATTATTAGCAAGGTCGAGATGGGTGATACCGCTGTCAAAAGCAAGGTGCAGAATCTTACGGAAATTCTCCATCACATCCACGCCGCCGAAGTTGTGCCACAAGCCAAGCGACACGGCCGGCAGTTCAATACCGCTGCGCCCGCAGCGGCGGTAGATCATATTTTTATACCGGTCGGAGGAAGGAAGATAGGTCATGAGGTAAATTTTTTTGTGAGCCCTAAAGTAAGATTTTTGTCTGAACCAGAATTTGCAGAATTAAAGAATTTTCAGAATCTGCTAAATTATACTCAGACCACCTCCGCTACCACGAACGTGCTTCCGCCTACAAATACCAGGTCATTATCCCCGGCGTTATTCTGTGCAGCTTTGAAAGCAGCTTTTACCGTGGGATAATTTTTACCGGCTAAGCCAAACTTTGCCGCCTGCTGTTTTAAACCATCAGAATCGAGCCCTCGCGGAATATCGGGCTTACAAAAATAATAAATGGCGCTTTTGGGCAGCATAGCCAGTATTTTGCTGATATCCTTGTCGTTCACCACACCCATTACAAAATGAAGCTGTTTATACGGCACATTTTGGATGTTTTTCAATACTTCGGCAATACCTTCGGGATTATGCCCGGTATCGCAAATGGTTAGCGGATGATGGCTCAAAACCTCCCAACGGCCGTGCAAACCCGTTAGAATTTTTACCTGCCGAAGAGCGGTATGAATATGCTCATCTGTAATAGTAAAACCCTGTTCTCTCAATTCATCGACTGCTGATAGTACCGCTTTTACGTTTTTAAGCTGGTATGTACCGGGAAGGTCAAGTCTTAAGTCCTGAGTCTTAAGTTCTGAGTCTTTTTTCCGCACCTCAATATCTAAAAACTCCTCACCTTTCGCCTTTTGCCTTTCACCTTTCACCTCAATATCCCAATCCTCCGATGCAAACCGGATAGGCGCCTTTCGCTCGTTGGCTTTATTGATAAATATATCCGCTACTTCAGGCTGATATTCCCCTACAATAACCGGAATATTCGGCTTAATTATCCCCGCCTTTTCGCCTGCTATCAGTTGCAAAGTATCCCCCAGCATATTCACGTGGTCCCAGCCGATATTGGTGATAACAGAAAGCAAGGGCGTAATGATGTTGGTTGAGTCGAGCCTGCCGCCTAAACCCACTTCTATTATAGCTATTTCAACCTGCTCTTTTACAAAAGCATCAAAGGCCATTGCTACGGTCATTTCAAAAAAGGAAGGCTTTATTTCCTCAAAATCGGTTTTATGCCGCGCTACAAAATCTACAACTGCCTGTTCGCTTATCATTTCGCCATTGATGCGGATACGTTCCCTGAAATCGCGCAGGTGGGGAGAAGTATACAGTCCCGTTTTATACCCGGCCGTTTGCAAAATAGCCGCCAGCATGTGCGATGTTGAGCCTTTGCCGTTCGTTCCGCCGATATGTATGCTTTTAAATTTATCCTGGGGATCACCGAGTCGCGTGCAAAGCTCAATAGTATTGGTCAGGTCCTTTTTGAAAGCTGAAGGTCCGTCCCGTGTAAACATGGGCAACTGGCTGTAGAGGTAGTCGAGGGTTTGTTGGTAGTTCATAGATCATGGTTCATAGTTCATAGCCTGAACATGCCCGGACAAGGTTGCAAATCTATTAACTAAATAAAGAAAAGAGCCTATGTTTTTCAACTGTGACAAGACCATGAACTATGATCTATAAACCATAAACCAACAATTATTGCACTTTAAATACGAAAGTAACGTACCCCACCTGGGTCTCAGGCGCATTCTCGGAAGCATTCAGCTTAGCGTTCTTTGCGGCGTTCTCACATTTAGTAAACAGGTCATAGTCTGTGATCGTAGTGCCCTTTGCACCCGCCGATGCGGAAATTACATTTCCGTTCCTGTCCACATGAATTTCAACAACTATCCTGCCGGTACTGCGGTGGTCGTCAGCAACACTGGGCTTAGCCGTCCAGTTACGTTGTGCCATTTGCAGTCCGCCATTCCCTGATCCTGTCCCGTTATAATTGTTTGCCAGCGTTGAACCTGTTGGCTTGCCCTGGTTACCCGGTGTATTGGTGGTGCCGTCGCCCTCGCCTGTAGCGCCATTAGTTTTGCCTTTATATAAGGCATTCTGGTTAAGGGTTGGTTTTGCAGGTTTGGTGGGTATCTCTGTGGCAACGGTTTTACTCGTTGTTTTTTTCGACGCATTTACCTCAGGAGCATCTTCCGTATTCTGGGTCACAACCTTCTTGTCGCTCTGATCCACTTTTGTTTTTTGCTCGGTAGCCGGGGCAGGCGTAACCTTGCTGGGCCTGGTATGATTAGGGTGCTCCGCCTTCGAAGGTTCTTCAACGCTCGTCATATCATTACCCATGCCCTCATCTGTAGTGCCGTAATTGACCAGGATACCCCCAGTTCCCATTTCGGGCGGCGGCGGATTTGTGAAAACAATAATATAGCATAAAACAGCCATTACGGCTACAATGAAGCCTGTCGCCAGAAAGGCTTTTGGATAATTGTTTTCCTCCTGTTGGTAATCTAACATTTTTTTCTTTTGGCAGAGACGCGATGCATCGCGTCTCTACGATTTTGGTTCCGTTGCCAAAACCAGCTTAATATTCAGTTTTTGCGCTATGTCCATCACCTGCACCACATCCTGGATAGCAACCGTGCGGTCGACACCAAGGACGATGGTTAGCTCCGTAGTCAATTTCTTATAACCCATCAATGTATTTTGCAGGTCGGCCTGTTTAACGGGCTTATTGTTCACTGTATATTGCAGGTCGCGGCTTATAGTTACCGAAATCGTCTTTTTGGAAACGGCCTGGCCTGATGAAGATTTCGGCAGCAACAATTTGATCACGTTCGGGTTAGTTATCGCCGACGCGATCAGGAAAAATAGCAGCAGAAAGAACATAATATCGTTCATCGCCGAGGTCTGCACTTCTGCTGCTATACGCCCATGTCTTTTTCGCAAGTTCATTTGCTTGGTTCTTCTAACAGGTCAATAAACTCGATAGCATCCGTTTCCAGTTTCAGTATTACTTTATCTACCATCATATTCAGGATATGGTAACATATATAAGCCACGATACCTACCATCAGGCCTGCAGCAGAAGTTACCATTTTAACGTACAACCCGCCTGATATAACGCCCATACTGATATTATCTGTTTTGGATATATCATAAAAAATCTTGATAACCCCGTAGATAGTTCCCAAAAAGCCAAACATCGGCGCAATACCGGCGATAATGCCCAATATAGTGATGTTCTTCTCCAGTTTCGACACCTCAATTTTGCCTACGTTTTCTATCGCACCTTCAATTTCTTTGATCGGCCGGCCAATGCGGAGTAAACCTTTTTGCAGCATACGGCCCAGCGGCGAATTACTGTTACGGCAGATGGCTATAGCCGATTCCAGCTTGCCAGTAAGGATACTTGTACGCACCTGCGTCATCAGGTTGGATTCGTCCTTCGCGGCCTTGCGTATGGTAAAATAGCGTTCGAAAAATATAACCAGGCCAAGTACAGCCAGAAAGCCGATAGGCAGCATTATCCACCCGCCCTTAACCAAAAGGTCGCCAAAACGGAGTTCGTCCTGCGGAGCAACTTGCGGCAGGTTCTTGCCTACTGTGTCGACCAGTTTATGGGCCGTATCGGTTATTTGCGCTAATAGCATCATTTTTTTATAGGATTGTATGATTGTATGTAAATGTCTTCGGGGCTTATCCCGGTAACTTTCAAAATACTGTCTTTTGTCTTTACGGCCTGATCTCTGTTGAAATAAGTGCCAAGCGTTATTTTATTGAGAGGCCCAGTAGCATGAGAAAGCAACCTGGGCTGTAATCCCAACTTCTTTAACTTTTCCATCTGCAAATTTGCTTTTGCTTTAGATGGAAAGGCTCCGGCCAGCAGTTCAAATCTCTTTGTTGCAAACGTATCAATGGACGGTTTAATTGTGCCTGATGGGTTTATACCGGGAGATGCAGTGTCCTTTATACCGGAAGTTTTTACTGAATCTGTTTTTTTGATGACAGCGGGCTCTGATCTAATAATTATGGTAGTATCCACGGCTTCCTTTCGTCCAAACCAGGCAGGTTTATATTGGTAAAGCACTCCAAAACCAAGCAACAAAACGATCACGATCAGGAGCACAATTACCCACGTCCCGCCGCGCCCTGTGTTCTCTTCTTCCTCCACCTCCTGCGGGATATAGGTGCGTGTATCGGTAAAGATAGCTTTTTCTTCGTCAACGGCCTCAACCTCAACTGCTTCCGGAGGCGCTTCTTTCACAGGTTTTTCCACAACCGGCTCTTGCTTAAGCGTCGGTTTTTCAACTATTTTAGGGATGCCTTCATTTTTTTCCGCCTTAACCGGCGCTAAGCCATAAAATGAAGGATCGCTGGCATCATGCGACTTATCGGCCCTGAAGGATAATGCCGAATATTCGTAGTATAAATGTCCTAAACCGGTAATGTCAACTTTTTGTTCAGAGGCCTGGGCCTTTAACCCCGTAGAATATTTGTCGATAAAATATTTAGCTGATGCGGGCGAAATATTTTTTTTAGTCGAGATATAGGCGGCAAGACCGTCATCCTCTTTTTGCTGAGGGTCAAAAGTTATTTCATGACGCGGAGGATAGAACTTTTTTTCGCGCTCATTATAATAACCGCTTACGCGTTTCTGCTCAAAGAAACCAATCCCCGGCACATTCACCTCGCCCTTTAAGCCCAATAATTCATTTATGTAAATGGCTAGATCCATTCCATTGGTTGTAAAGCAGGTACCATCAATAGTTAAAAATGTAACCCGACACCGCCAAATATATTAAATCCGTAATTAGGATAGTATAACCATACCTGATTAGTTGTATTTAAAATATTATTCACTTGCCCGAAGATCGATATCCTTCCGTTTATTTTGTACTCCACACCGCCGTTCAGGTCAGCAAAACCGTTGATAGTAACTATATGCTGCACGGGAGGTTCCGTTGGTAACGCGGGTACGGTAAACGTCCTGTCGTATGTACTGCCGCGATATAATAAAGTAGCATTAACACTTAGTTTGTTGGTGATATGTATCACCGTACCTGCCGTCAGCTTAAATTTAGGCAGGTTCCAGGGTTCAGCCTCCGTGGCCAGCACATAGTTCCTAAACTCAACACGGCCAAACAAATCAAAATCATCCGATGCTTTGAAATCTAATTCGCCGTTGAAGCCGGTAATTGTCGAATTTCCGCCATCATAAATTATACTAAACTTGTTGTTAATTCCGGTAAATGTAGTGTTCGCGAACATAGGCAGGTTCTTCACACTGTTATGGAAAACATCGGCCTTAAAACCAAGTCCCGGAGCCAGCATACCTTTTAACCCGATACTTAGGTCGAGTTTGTCGACCGAATTGATGATGTTAATGTCCTGCCCGATATATGGATTGATACTTGCAAAATCGCGTAGTGAAGATTTATTCACGTCGCCATTCACCTCAGCGAACACACGCACGTATTTAGGTATCACCTGTAATTCGAGCTTAGCGGCCGGGAAAATGAACACCCGCGACGAAAAGCCAAACTCCCTGGCCAGGTTCAGCCCGGCGTCTATCTTGTAATTATCCCCCTGGAACTTCAGGTATGGGTTCAACCTTAAAATGTTGTTATTATAAGAATACAGGCTATCGGTTTGCGTGCTCAGGTCAAGCGAAGCGCCCAAACCCGCATAAAACTGGTTAATCGTTTCGTTAAGGAAACCGGTAAGCACCAGGTTATTTTCTTTCGCGTGGAAGGCATCGTTCCAGATGTAGCCGTCCAGTTTCAGCGCGTAAGTAAGTGCGTTCGTCGTATCTTTAAATCTTTTGGTCATTTCGCCCTCGCCACTCAAAGTATTGAAATGCTGCGCGGCTGGACTGAATGCTCCCGGCGGATTTGCCTGATCGAAGCCATAGAAATTGGTTCCCAGCCTGTTATAAGTGAGACGCCCCGTGAAGGCGTTATCATCCGTAATTCCACGTGCAAAAACCCCAACTTCGTCTTTAATCTCGTTCTGCTTGTTGATACTCGTGCTGCTCTGGGCCAGGTGTTTGGCATAAGCGCCAAGCTGAAGTGCCTGGTCCGGGCCATTGTTCACATAAACCTCGCCATAAGTGGTTTTGTAATTGCCGACTCCTATCCGGGCGTAGTTGTTGGACGAAATAGAATCAACCTCCGGCGGCATTTTCATCGCCTCCAGCTGATGGATATCCGTATTTCGCTCCAATCTTTTATCAAGCGTAATATAAGTTAGCGGCGCTTTGAAAGGCGTTTTATCGGACAGATCGGGATTGATACGGATCTTTACCGCGTCGGCCAGCACCGGTTTATAATTCGTAGTTACTACGATCTCTTCGGATAAGCTGCTTCCGGTCGGTACTTTTTTTGTTGTATCCTGCGCTGGCGCTGCTGCCGCGGTTTTCTTATCCGTGGTTGTGGTTGTTTTGGCAGCAGGATTTTGAGTTGTTTTAGCCGGGGCCTTCTTTTTGGTTGTTTTATTTTGCGCGTTAGCCGGAGCAAAATAAAATACGATGATCAAGCTAAACAGTGCGATATATATGTATTTGAATTTCATTTTCTCTTTCCCTGTAGCTTAATTGTGTTTGGTCGTATCCGGTTGAACGTTACCGCTGGTATCCTGTGTTGCTTTCTGCTGGTTACCCTGATTTTGTTTGCGCCTGCCGCCGCCCAACTGGTCAAGCTTTTGTTTCGCGGTTGGCAATATATCATCATTGCCTTTATAGTTATCGAGAACGCTTTGAAGCGTGGCCTTTGCCTGGAAGTCATCCTTCAGCGCCACATAATTGTCAGACAATAAAATGAACGTCTTAGCAACCCAATAGTCATAATTCGGCAATTCCTTAACCAGGTCGAAACAGGTTTTTTGCGAAGCCTTGTAGTTATGCTTCAGGTATTCGATATGGCCAATATTGTATTTGGCTTCCGCAGCATCAATGGTCTTGGTGTTATCTACCGTATATTGCAATTCTTTCAACGCTGACACAGTATCAGCCTTTTGCAGGTAAGCTAACCCCGCGTAAAGGCCTGTTTTGTACTTATCGGCTTGCGATGATTTTTCATAATTACGCACCAGCATCGCATATTTGAGTGCGTCTTCAGGGGCTTTCATCTGAGCATAACACAAAAGCAGGTTGTTGATAGCGAACGAGTAATCCTCTTTATATTCCGAAGTGGTTTCCAGCTTTTTCAGGTAAACTATGGCATCATTATAGCGCTTTTGGGCGATATAAAGTTTGGCCATACTAATAAGCGACTTTTCGGTATAAGCGCTTGTCCAATCGTTCAGTATTACATTATAATCGGTCACCGCATCGTTAGGTTTGCCCAGGGCGACTAAGCTTTCGGCCCGGATAAACCTGGCCTGCTTATCATAGATCGGCTTGTTGGGAAACTTATCGAAATAAGCATTCACCGCCTGCACAGTTCCTGTGGCGTCACCCCTTAAATACAGGTTATTGGCAGCCGTGAACATAATATCCTCCTGCTGCGAAGCTGTGTAGTTACCGATAGGTGTAGTCGCGGCGTAAGCAATAAATGTTTGCGCATCGCCTTTATCGGTATATATTTTTTGGATCTGCTTCAAGGCTTGTTTAGCCTCGTCGGACGATGGGTAATCCTGTATCACCTTTTTGAATGAAACAATAGCCAGGTCATCATTTCCGGCATTATAATCTATCAGCCCCATTGTTACCAAAGCGCGCGGAATGTAACTGCTGTGAGGATATTTCTGTATCATATCCAGCAGATCGGCTTTGGCGGTTGTGCCGTCGTTTTTTAGGAAATAAGTATAGGCAATCTCAAAAGAGGCATCATCCGCGTAATCTGAGTTAGGGAACAGGTTCAATACATCGGTCAGCGTGGTGATTTTGGTATCGGGGTTGCCCTGCAGTCCCTGTATCATACCCCGCTGGAATAAGGCATAGTCCTCGCCTTTACTGTGTTGTGCAATGATCCGGTCATAGTACTCCCGCGCCGCTGAATAGTCCTTCAGCACAAAATAGCTATCAGCCAGGCGGGTCACCGCGTCATTGATCACATTTCTGTCCGTCTCGCCGCCTTTAAGGAATTTCTCAAAATAGTTAGCGGCTTTGCGGTATTGCTCGGCTCCGAAAGCAGCATACCCGAGGCCATAATTAGCATAATTGTATATCGGCAGGTTACTTGAATAATCCATATCCAAAAAGCGCTCAAAGTTCTGTACCGATTCGCCGTATTTGCGCACTTCGTACATGGATTCGGCCATCCAGTAAACGGTCATGGCCTCCACTTTTTTATCCATCGGGTATTTGAGCGAACGCAGGAAAATACCGATGGCGTTTTCAAATGCGCGCTCATTGTAAAATTCGAGCCCCCGGTAATAAGTAACTTTTTGGTAGGCCGTCCTTGCGCTTGCCGACTTATTGGGTATTGGCTCCAGTATATCAACGGCCTCCTTATAATTATGCGAATTGAGCAGTTCCTCACCCAATAGGGTCTTCATTTCATCGTTCCTGGGTGATTGCGGATAATTTTTCAGGTACAGGCGGGTAGCATCCAGCGCCTGGGTGTTGAAATCCTGCTCGTACGAAAGTTTAGCATATTCGTACAAAGCGTCTTCCTGCAACTGCGCATCAAATGTCATTTTAGACGCGACGAAATAAGCATTGCGGGCGCTTTGCTTGTTATTCAGCTTAAGGAAAACATTTCCCAGCGTATAGTTACCATTCTGGCTGTAAACATCATTCTGATCAACCAGCTTCACCAATTCCTGTGCGGCTTTTGTATAGTTCCCCGTTTTATAGTTAGCGTAACCCATCTGGTAGCTGTCCTGGGTATTTTGGGTGCGCCCCCTATCCTCCTGTTCGAAACGGCTATAATACGCCACCGAGTTCTTATAATCGGTATTGGCAAAATAGGATGCGGCTATAATGCGCAGCATTTCGGTTTCGTGCTGCTGGTGCGTGGTCTTTAAGATCGGCACAGCGTAGCTGATCACATCATTATAGCGCCTGTCCAGAAAATAAACTGCTGTAATATAGTACGGATAGCTGTTCTCATATTTTTTAGTGTTTTTTATCCGCTCAAAATTCACCAAAGCCAGGTGATAGTCCTTATTCAGATAAGCTATATAGGCGAAATAATAGGTCGCATCGACAGTAAAAGGCGAGTTAGTATTTTTCACTTCACTGAACAACAGCTGTGCTTTTGTAAAATCATTGGTGGCGAAATAGGAATAACCTTTACGGAATTTATACTCCACATTCTCACTGCCGCTTAATTCATCGGCCGAAACTTTATCAAACCATATTAAGGCATCGGTATATTTCTGCTGTTTGAAATAAAATTTGCCGATCTCGAAGAAGGCGAGTTTGGTCAATGGATTTTCGGGATGGTCCTTACTAAATTTAAGTATCAGGCTCTCAGCGTCGTCATTGCCCAATTGCAACGCACAAAAAGCCTCATAATATTGAGCGTTCTCCTTAACCAGGGATAGCTGGGACTCGTATTTTGGTTGCGTTGTAGTCTCGAGCCGCGACGTTTCCACCAGCCTGAATTGCTCGGCTGCGGCAACATACTTACCTTTATCCATCAGATCGGTAGCGATGTGGAAAGTGCGGTAAACGTCGTATGAGGGGTCTTGCTGTGCGC
>Ga0207064_1082_pt1 | contig 14063 bp, 9 predicted proteins | sample Alteio_BWMinCont_26_FD_153488 | JGI IMG/M metagenome (GOLD analysis project Ga0207064, IMG submission 153488) | Enriched cells from forest soil in Barre Woods Harvard Forest LTER site, Petersham, Massachusetts, United States -... | ecosystem: Environmental > Terrestrial > Soil > Temperate forest >...
TGATGAAACGTCTGCAGCGCGTAAGCGCCGGATTTGGTGCACAGCGCGCGCCTTATGTTGTACAGAAGGGCGACAAAACGCACGTAATCTATGTATCAAACCAGGATGATGGCAAATGGGGGCTTTATCATACTACGATCCAAGCCTTTGAGGATGATAAAACCGAAAAGGTAAGCGGCGACATTTTTGGTTTTGACATTGTGGTTGGCGACAATAAATATTACCTGCTGGCTTCCGGCAATCTTTATACGCTCAACCTCGACAATAATAAGCTGGATAAGATCGATTTAAGCCATAAATTCGACCGGAGCCTCGCCGGTGAATTCAGTCAAATGTTTGATGAAGCCTGGGCCGGGCTGGAAGAAAATTACTATGATGGCGATTTCCACGGCACCGACTGGAAAAAAATGCACGATCAGTACGCTGTTTACGTGCCATACGTGAATAATCGTGCCGACTTGAGATTGTTGTTGAATGATCTTTTGGGAGAGTTGAACTCATCGCACCAGGGCTTTTATTCGAACGGTAACGAGGAAACCAAAACCCTGCGTTACCGCACTATGGAAACCGGTGTCGTATTTGATAATGACGATCCATATAAAGTGAGCAGCCTGCTAAAAACATCGGCTGCTTACCGTTTCGGGGTGGATATACAGGCCGGCGACAGGCTGAAAGCCGTGGACGGTGTTGTGGTGGATGAAAAGCAAGACCGGAACTTCTATTTCACCAAACCTTCGCTGGAAAGGGAAATGGAACTTACATTCGACCGCGGGGGCAAAACCATTACCGTAAAATTACATCCTGAATCGGGTGGAGAGCTGTCGGACAATTTATATGACGAATGGATAGAAAATAACCGCAAAGAAGTAACTGACAAAAGTAAAGGACGCATAGCCTACGCCTATATGAAAAACATGGGCGGCGGCGCCCTGGAAACTTTCCTCGAGGACATGGTCGACGATGCCTACAAAAAAGACGCGCTGATCCTCGACCTGCGTTATAATACCGGCGGTAATGTTCACGACGCCGTGCTGCAGTTCCTTTCACAAAAGCCTTACCTGCAGTGGCAATACCGCGGCGGGCAAAAGACACAACAGCCTAATTTTTCGCCGTCGGCAAAACCGATCATTTTGTTAGTTAACGAGCAAACGCTGAGCGATGGTGAGATGACCGCGGCAGGATTTAAGCAACTGGGCTTGGGTAAGATCATCGGTACGGAAACTTACCGCTGGATCATCTTTACCAGCGGCAAGGGTTTAGTTGATGGTTCGTTCTATCGTATACCGGCCTGGGGCTGCTTTACGCTGGATGGCAAGGACATTGAAAAGACAGGCGTCGTTCCGGATATTTATGTTAAAACCGGTTTTACCGATCGCCTTGACAATAAGGATCCGCAGTTGGACAGGGCGATTGATGAAATTATGAAGCAATTGAAATAATGGACCGTAGAGACGCGATACTTCACGTCTCTTTTTATATAATGGGAGACGCGAGGTATCGCGTCTCTACAATTTTTCTTTTCTTTGCACCCTGATGGGCAATGAACTAACAGATAAGGCCTTCTGGGCCAATTACTGGGAATCGAAAAAAGGGCTGGCATTTGCGGTGCCGGCCAGTTACACTTTTCATAAAATATTAAAGCAGATCGTCGGCGAAAACAAGATCAGCACTGCTGTTGAGTTGGGTGGATTTCCGGGATATTATGCCATTTTTCTCAAAAAATATTTCGGCCTCAAAACCACGTTGTTTGATTATTATGTGCATGAGAGTGTTTTGAAGGAAGTGCTGTCAGCCAACGATCTGACAGTAAAAGATATAACAGTAATTGAAGGCGACCTGTTCAACTACCAGCCCAAAGAACAGTACGACCTGGTACTTTCCTGCGGGTTGATTGAGCATTTTAATGATACGAAAGATATCATCGCGCGGCATCTGCCATTCCTGAAACCGGGCGGTACGCTATTGATCACATTACCAAACTTTACCGGCGTTAACGGCTGGGTGCAGCGTAAATACGACCTGGGCAACTACGAAAAACACAACATCAGCAGCATGAACCCTGCTTTGCTTGCCTCCTATTGTAATGAATTAGGATTAAAAAATGTTGAAGCCAATTATTACGGCAAATTCTCCATCTGGCTCGAAAACCGTGAGCAGCAATCGGGGTTTACAAAAGCATTCATCAAAACGCTTTGGTTTGCGGGTAAGATCGTTACCAAAATAGTGCCTGTTGAAAGCAAGAAGCTTTCGCCATATATAGTATTGAAGGCAATACGATAGCTATTTCCTGGCCAAATATTTCGCCTGCAACTGCTTTACAAACCTCAACCCTCTTTGCAGCAAAGTACCTTTACGTTTGGATAAAAATTGCTTAATGGCCTGGTAAGCCTGGTGGTTTTCTTTTAACTCTGTTGGAAATTCAGTCACAGGCTTTTGCGCTACCTGCACCTGATACGTTTTTTCGTTGTTGGAGTGTACGCCGCTGCCGTCGTGGCCGATATTGTGTACCAGGGAATGGGATGGGTTCAATGTAAGGCCATTCTTCAAAAATATGGACGCATACCAGCGTATCGCCCATGAATTGTTTTTTCCGGCTTTAAAGCCTTCTATCTGTTTCCAGAAATTCATGTTGCCCTCGATAGAGAATTGATTAATTTTCTGCCTATCGAATTGGCCCATCAGCTTATCTATATCCGGTTCAAAATCTTTCCATGCCCTGGCCCAGGTCGCCCAACCCCAACTGGTAGCGGCGCGGTAGAAAAAGGTTTGAGGCAATTTCTTGTTCGGCAAGTCGTACATATACGCGCCGACGTGCATTACCTTGTCTTCTTTGGCGTATTTGGTCAGCGCCTCGTTAAAATATTGCAACGTATAAGGCGATGAAAGAAGGTCATCTTCAAAAACGATCACCTTATCATATTCATTCACTAGTTTAGTTACCCCACTGATGATGGAGTTAGCCAAACCAAGGTTATCATTCCGCTCGGTTACTTTCACAGACTTAAAGCCCGTCACATCCTTTAGCAGTTGACGCACTTGTTCAACTTTTTCCTTATCCGCTTCATTTTTAGGCCCGTCGGAAAAAATAAACAGCCGTGAGTCGTCCGACAATAAGTTCTTTTGCAAATAACTAAGCGTACGGCGGGTATGCTCGGGGCGGTTATAAACAAAAAGGGCTATCGGGGCCAGGTTTTGCATAAATAAAAATCAGAATATTTCGGGTTGATGTTCCGCTTTTTTGCAAAGCACTGTGTAGGCGTTCGCCATTTCTTCGCTCTTCTTCTTACCAAATAACGAAACAAGACCTTTTTTTACAGCATACTCGGCGCTTATCTTCAGATCGGTGAGCAAACTCTTCGGCTTCTTTTGGTTAATATAGGTGTTAAACCTGGTCACTTCGGGCTCTATCATCGAAGTCAGGTCCGATACAATATCAAAACCTTCCGTCTTTAAAAGATACCTGAGCGAGGTTGGGGTATAAACATTAATATGCCCGTAAGCCAGGAAATGTTTTAATCTTTTATCCACATCCGCTTTATAATCTCGGGGCACCTCGATCACACAATATTCAGCCACACGCTTTAATTCCCTTAATAATAGGCGCTCATGTTCCACATGCTCCAAAACGTGTGACAGGATGATCAGGTCGAAACTATTATCCGCAAAGGGCAAATGATAACCATCGAATATTTGCACCGATTTAAGCCCAGCAATTTTTCTCGATTTAATATGCTCCACCCCGCTTTCAGAAATTTCGACCGCGTGATATACAGGCGCAAAATTCTGATCAGCTAAAAGCTTCAAAATACTGCCATCACCGGCGCCTACTTCAAGTATCTTTTTAAACGTGTGCCCCTTGCAAACATCAATAATGTGCTGCGCCTTATACTTCGCGCCAAGCATACGCCAAGCCTCATCATGCTTTTCGTAAAATTCGTCGTAGGCTGTCTTAACGTTATCGCTGACAATTTGCTGTTGCATGTGCGAATATAGAATTATGGCTCAAGATTGCTTCCCTATAAACCAAAATTTGGCGAATATGTTGTTATTCTTTTATGATGAATTCGGTCCTGCGGTTCATCTGCCGCCCATCGGGATTATCCTGGCCATTAGGCAATGTGTTTGGCGCTAACGGGCGGCTTTTGCCATAGCCGGTTACGGCTATGATCCTACTCCTGTCGATACCTTTGGATGCAATATAATCAACACAAGTTTGCGCCCTGCGCTGCGATAATTTCAAATTATACTCCTCACTACCGATGGAGTCGGTGTGTGAGGCCATTTTTATCCTTAGAGACGGGTGCTGCTTCATTATAGATACGATACTGTCAAGCGTGGCTTTGGATTCAGGCCGCAGATCGGCCTTATCAAAATCATAAAGCACATTTTCAATCACTATTTGATGGTTAGTTTTAACCGCCTGCACACAATCATTGAAGTTTACTAAAGTATCCTTTGAACCCCCGGAAAGAGATGCGATCTTACTCAAATAGCCATTCTTTTCGAGCTTGATTTGATAAGCCCCAATTCTTAATCCATTAAAACTATACCCGGCAGCAGTGCCTGTTTGTGTTTGCATGATTGCTTTTCCAGAGGTAGAATCAATAAGGCTAACTTTTACGCCAGCCAAAGCTTTATTCGAATCGCAATCCATCACAGTGCCGGCTATAGATATTACCTTGTAATTTAATTCAAACAAGGCCAAACAGCATTCCGATTCACGATCAGAGCTGACATAAAATTTGCCTGGATCATCCGGATCGGCAAAATAGTACAAATCGTCTTTCGATGAATTCACCGGGTAACCCATATTAACCGGCGCCGACCATTGCCCATTGTTCTCATAACTTTCATAAATATCAAACCCGCCAAGGCCGGTAAAGCCTTTTGAACTGTAGACCAATTTATTATGTGCGGCGTCAAAAAATGGCGCCTCATCATCCTGAGGTGTGTTTATTGTTTTGCCCGGGTTAACTGCATCCATTGGATTGCCGTCAGCATCCAGGTTACTTACCCATATATCGTAACCGCCTTCGCCACCAGGCTTATCCGAGGCGAAAAGCAGGCGCTTCCCATCAGGGCTTACAGATGGCTGAATGGCATTGTACCCATCGGCGTTCACATTTGCATTAAGTTTTTGCAAAGGCGACCACTGATCGTTTTGCAAAACAGCATAGTAAATAGCGAAAAAGATTTGATCACCCTCCTTATACCGGCCCGTTACATAAAGTCTTTTATGTACATCATCAAAAAATGAAGAGCCGTATTCAATAGCGTTCCCCGGATCAGGTGTGTTAAGCGTGACCACAGCCGGTATTGACTGATTTGAACCTGAAACCCTGTAAATATGGTTCACGGCATTCTTATCGCCGCCTGTAAGCCTGGATGATGTGAACCAGTAATAACCGGCACTCTTTGTAAGTGCATAACTACCACCATCAGCAATCCATTGACCTCGCATTTTCTTAACTTCGATGAGCGGGGCGGCCAAATATTGCCTGCGCGCAAAAGTGCAATTTTCAATTTCCCTATTTGCCAGCTCAATATATTGAGCATCGCCTTTATAACTAATTCTGAACCGCTGCAATTGTTTTATCGCTTCGTCAAACTGTTTGCCGGCCCGCAGGCATATCCCATACCACAGGCGCGATAACGGGTAACTAACGGTATCGTTATCGGCGACTATTTTAGCATACCAATCCTGTGCTTTAGCATAATCGTGGTATAGCCGGTACGATTCTGCAAGCTGATAGCGTATATATGGATATTCAGCTTTAACCTGCTCTTTTTTTACACTGGCGTAGAAAGGAATGTTTTGTTTCGATTTGTTTTTACCAGCAACAAGCAGATCGTAATAGTACGCGGCCTCGTAATAATTTTGGTTCTTAAATGCTTTATCGGCCCTGGTTTTAAACGTTTTGTACTGCGCGAATGCCCCGGTAAAGAGGGAAAAAGTAAAAAATGTGAAAAGGATCTTTTTCATATTTACTGTTAAAACCTCGGGCAAATATTTGCAGGCCCTTTATAATGTTTCCTGAAAACATAACTCACAGACATTTCAAAACCGCCCTGCCCGTTAGAGGCAGCGCTAAGGGCCGAGGTATTGAAATCATAGCTAAGGCCAATGATCAGGTTGTCCAGGTGATATCCAACATCCGCCACGGCGGCATCATTGATGCGGTACATTGCCCCTAGTATCAAACCATTATTAGTATTCTGAGCCTTGAATTCAGAATAAATACCCAAAGCCCTTATCTGGTTGCTTTGCTGGCTTATGTAAATGAAATGCGGCGTAATGTCTATATCATCAGTCGCCTTAATACGCACACCGCCATTAACTGTAAAACGCATGGGCAGCCTGCTGCTCAAGCCTTCAACTGCAAACGGGTCTTTGGGCTGATTCAAATGTGCAATACTGAACCCTGCGAATGCGTTGGACGTATGCTCCGGGTCGCTGTCATAATAAAATATACCTGCACTGGCATCAAAAATCATAGCACTAGTGGTGGCGAAATTTTCAAAGCTGGGCGCTGTAGGATCGAAACCTGTGATCGGGTTCCATTGATCGTCTAATTCCAGCTTACTCGGATCAAAACTCCGGTTGATAATACCCGCCTGCAGGCCGAAATGCAATTTCTTCATCCCATCTTCAGAGATAGATATGCCATAACCTAATGATCCGTAAGCCGTGAAATAATTATATCCTGCTGTGCCTGCAGCCTGATTTAATACGCTAAATCCTATGCCTAATTTATCAGTAGCAAGGAAGTCCATCGATGCCCCGCCGGTCTGATAGCCGTTGCCTATACCTGTCCATTGTTGCTTGGCATTCAGGTTTAGCCGCATATCGCCGTCAATAACCCCTGTCAATGCCGGGTTGAGCCATAAGGGATCGGCATAATACTGCGAAAAATGCGGATCCACCTGCGCCTTAAGCGAAGATGCAGCCACAAACAATACCGATATCAGCAGTATGATCTTTTTCACCTTAGCAGCGTTACTGTCCCCTTTTTATTTACCTGTTTACCATCGTTCATAATGGCCTCAACATAATATACATATACACCTACCGGCTCTTTAGAGCCCTTGTAAGTGCCGTCCCATCCATTTGTTTGATCGAGTGAGGTGTATATCAATTCGCCCCACTGATCGTAGATATAAAATTTAAGGCTACTGATGTTTGTGCCCCGAACGTAAACTATATCATTCCTGCCATCGCCATTTGGCGTAAAGGCATTAGGAACAAATATCTGGTCGCCCAGCGGGCTCGCGGCTGTACCGGTAACGCTTGCCGAATTGGCGCTTTGCGCACAAGCAGAACTTCCTATGGCGCGAACAATAATGGACACCGTCTGCTGGGCCTGCAAACCGCTGACGGTATGGGTCAGTCCATCGCTGCCCGAGCTTGGGTCTGTAAATGTCTGGCCGCCGTCGGTACTTACCTGGTACCCTGTAGCACCGTTCACGGCATCCCATTGAAAGGTTACACTTGAAGTGGTGGTAGAGGCTACCGTCACATCGGGTGCGGCAAGAGGTTGTATGATCTGCACCTGTACTGCACTGCGTGCCGCAGAAACACAGCCGGTTGCATTATCAGCCGCTTCAGCATAATAAGTTGTATTTGTGTTTAAAGCCGGGGTTGTAAACGAGTTCCCGGTAGATACTGCACTTCCTCCGCTGGCGGAAGTATACCAGTTTATTACAGCGTTGGGGTCCGTACTGCTGGCTGTTAATGTCGCGCTTATTCCGGGACAAACCGAAGCCCCTTGCGCAGAAACCGATGGCAATGGATTAATTGCAACATTCACTGCCGTACGGCCCGGTGAAACGCAACCGCCGCTATTGGATGCTTCCACATAGTAAACTGTATTGGACGAGATGACTGGCGTTATAAAATCACCTCCCGTAAACACCGACGTACCACCTGATGCGGCAGTGTACCAGTTATAGTTAACCGCTGCCTGCGGATTTGATACGCTCAAAGTGGCCGACGTACCTGTACATACTGTTACCGCATTACTGGCAACTGTCGGTATTGCAGGAATAATGCTTATGGTTACCGTTACGGTTCCCAGGGTGGCACTGCTGCATGTACCGTTTGTCGCACTGATATAGTAAGTGACTGTGGCGTTTAATGGCGGTGTCGTGTAACTGACACCGGTAAATATCAAATTGGTTTTAGCCGGCGAATCATACCACTGATAAGTTACCCCTTGTTGCGGCGATGCTATGGCTATGGTAGTTGTAGCACCTGTGCATAAATTGATGGCGTTATTATCTGACACAGGCGCAAGCGGGCTGGGTGTAACGATCATCTCAACAACATTACTCACAAATGGCGTGGTACATGATGCTGAAGTAATCACCCGCTGGTAGTATGTTGTTGCATTTATTACAGGCGGGTCATAACTGGCTGATGTCGCGCCGGCTATATTCGTAAAAGTAACATTGTCAGGCGAACTTTGCCATTGATAGGTATAGACGCCGCCGCCACCGGCCGGGGTACTGCCTGTGATGACCGCCGGGTCGCCGCTATCGCAAAATGAAGATACTGTGGGTGTTGTTAATGTATTATTTGACAAAATCGGCTGGATGATGATCTGGACCGAGTTACTCAGCAAAGGTGTTGTACAATTGCCTGAGGTAACCACCCGGCGGAAATAAGTGCTGGAAGTGGTTTGGGGCAACAACAAATCGGCAACAGTAGCACCGCTGATGTCGGTAAAGTTCACATTATCAACCGAGTTTTGCCATTGATAAGTATAAGTGCCATCGCCGCCGGTAGGCGTAGTCCCTGTAAACTGTATGGTACCTCCGGCGCCTTGTACACCTGAAAAAGACCCGCAAAAGGTAGTTTGGGAGGGCGCAGTGATCACGTTATTGGCAAGCTGCGGTTGTATGATTACTTCTACAGCAGTACTTGTGAATGGTGTTGTACAAAAACCCGAAGTAATGACGCGCCTAAAATAAGTGGTAGCATTAACCACAGGCGGATCATAGTTCGCCGAGGTTGCACCAGGTATATCTGTAAAGGTTGTGTTATCGGGCGAACTTTGCCATTGGTAAGTATACGTTCCATCGCCGCCAGTTGGAACACTGCCGTTAATGACAGTTGGGTCGCCGGAGGCGCAAAAGGAAGTAATAGCCGGTGCCGTCACTATATTATTAGCCAGGGCAGGCTGTACCTGTATGGTGATCACATTACTATTTAACGGCAGCGCACAAGTACTCGATACCACCCGCATATAATAAATTGTAGTATTGGCAACCGGTGGATCGTAGGTTGCCGAGGTTGCACCCGGGATATTAGTAAAAGTTACATTGTCGGGCGAGCTTTGCCACTGGTAAGTATATGTACCGCTGCCTCCTATTGGTGTGCTTGCCGTAATAACGGCCGGATCGCCCGAGCCGCAAAAGGTGGTTACCACAGGTGCTGTGAGGATGTTATTGGCAAGGGTGGTAGATGAGGATGGTGTATATTTTGCTACATAAGTATCCGATGTGCTGTTAATTGCAGTCACCACATCCGTTGAACAACCAGACGGGTCGAAATTAACCGATGAACAAAATGAACCTCCGGCTATTAAATCACTGTTATGGTCAACGCCTAATTCAATGCCCAATGTTAGATTGCAATTGGCACTGCCTTCGCTAAAGGCCCATATATAATTGCCATTAGGGTCATATTTAGCAATATAAAAATCTCTTTGGCCGTGGTATGTCACATTGGCTACCGCTGCTGACGGGTCGAAGTCAACTGTTCCGGTCATATAACCGGTTAAATACACATCGTTGTTATTGGGATCGTTGCGTATTTGATATCCAAACAAACTACCGCCCGTGCCTCCGATATCTTTCGCATATTGAAGGGTTCCGTTTGACAAATATTTTGCCAGAAAAACATCCTGTTGTCCCTGTGCAGTCAGTGTATTACCGCCAAATGTCACCGAGGGGGTAAAACTGCCCGCAAAAGATACGTTATTATTTGAGTCGATATTGATCATTGGATTGGTTACCGAACCATCACCTGTATATACCCAAAGTAATTTCCCCGCTGAAGAATATTTAGCCACAAAATATCCGCCGCCCGCTGAGTTTACAACATCATGTGTACCAAGCGGATCGAAATCAACCGATCCCGTGAAAATACCCGCAACCACAATGTTGCCGTTGCTGTCCGTTCCGTTGCCATAGACCTCAGTATCTCCTGAATTGCCAAGGTTTATATCCCATAATACATTGCCGTTAACGTCGTATTTTACAATCAAGCCGTTAAACTGGCCGCCGCCAGCCGTAGCGGTATTAGCGCCCACTGTGACCGTATTTTGAAATATCGACGTCAAAATAACATCGCCCTGTGCATCCGCAGATACCTCCTCGCCTCTGTCAGTTCCAGCTTCACCTATTGATGCGGCCCATTTCACATTACCGTTGGCGTCCAGATGTATGACAAACGTATCTTCCGCACCCTGGTTAACGAGACTAAAAGCACCTGCATTTAATGTGCTTGACTGGAATTGCCCGACGACTGTCGCATTTCCATTGTTATCCACAGTCATGCAATTGGCCTGATCGAGACCATCACCGCCCATCGAAACGGCCCAAATTAGAGACCCTGCGGGGGTATATTTAGCAACGTAAATATCATAACCGCCCACCGAGGTTAAGTTTTTCACTCCGGCAGACGGGTCAAAATCAACTGTGCCGCTAAAATAGCCCGTAACATAAATATTGTTTTGATTATCGGTAATCAGCCCGGTCGGTTTACTGTCACCTGAACCACCAAGGTCATCAACCCATTGAGGTACAGGAAGCTGACAATAAGCAGCAAAAGGCAATACAGCCAGAAATAATAGAATAATGAAAGGTTTAGCTAAGGTTTTCAAGATTTTGTGACGGTTACCAAATATATTGCAACACAAATTAACAAAAAATCATATAACTAAATAATTTTTATATCGGTACGGGCCGTCTAAATTGGTAAGGAGGGTTTTTATAAATATTATTACTTTAGCCGGATGTTTAGCCTCAAGAAATTTATCTTAAAACGCTTTCCGATTGACCAGTTCCTTTCCCTGAAATCTTACTCCCAGGAAGGTGAGGACATGGTCATAAGATCATTTTTCGAGGGGAAGAAGAACTATAAAGGATTTTACGTGGATGTGGGTGCGCACCATCCTTACCGTTATTCCAATACGCTGCACTTTTACCAGCACGGCTGGCGAGGGATCAATATTGAACCTACGCCAGGCGCGGTTAAATTGTTCAATACACTCAGGCGAAAAGATATCAACCTGAACATCGGCATCAGCAATAAAAAAGATAAACTTACTTTTTATTGCTTTAACGAGCCGGCACTAAACGGTTTTTCCAAAGAACATTCAGAAGAAATAGATAACTCAACCCTGCCCTATAAGATCATCAAAGAAGTTGAGGTTGAAACTTATCCGCTTTCGGATATATTGGATAAATATCTCCCGCCGGGTCAAAAGATCGATTTCCTTACCATTGATGTTGAAGGCCTTGATCTGATGGTATTAAAATCAAATAACTGGGCAAAATACAAACCTTCCTATATCCTGGTGGAAGACAGGGTTGATTTTAAAAACCTGGAAGCCTCAGACGTTTATAATTATTTAGAAAAGCAAACCTATGAACTTGTCGCAAAAACCTTCAGAACCCTGTTTTTTAAACTTATCGCATAGTCTATTTATAGTAATACCAACAAAGCCATGAGCCATAAAACGCTGCCGTAAGGCCGGGACAGTTTGTTCGTTCTCTTGTTAATTGCCCTTTGAATAGTATTGGACGTATGTCGTCGAGGTAGCGGTATCTCTACGGGAAATTATTAGCGAATCTGCCGTGAGCTTCGCAACAGTAAACGTTCTTCGGTTTGAATTATTCTTATCCAGGGTGATGCTGCAATCAACATTCATAGACCATTCGCCGTCTAACGGCACTTCGTCGCTGCTAACAGAATAGGTACCGTCTTTTTTTAATTGAAAAATACCGCTGGGATATAATTTATAAGATTCTGTAACCCGGTTTTTTAAATCATGGGCCTGCACCAGAATATAATCATTCTTCCACCGCTGTGCAATTTGCGCAGGATCATAGCAAGGTTTTATATTAGGGTCTTTACAGGTTTTGATAGTTAAAAATGGAAAAATGAATAACAGTGAACAGGCTAGCTTATTTCGCATGTACCGAATATAATTACTTTTTCGTCAGTTTGTTAAACAGCGACAAAAAAAACAGTGATTTCAGCATCATCGTTCCTTGTTCGCGCACCTTAGGAATAACGAGTAGGAAAAACGTCGAGCCGGCGTAAGCTGCGAGTGTAGCTATAGCAGCGCCCATCATGCCCATTTTAGGTATCAGTATTAAATTGAGTCCAATGTTTACTGCCGCACCAAAGCCAGTTCGGATAAATGTAAGTTTATTATAATTTTCCGCTATAAGGTATTGTCCGCTGGCCGCGCCCAGGAACACAAATATACCGGACCATATATGAACTGATAACACCGGGGCGGAATAAGCGTACTCAGGCTTGTATAACTTGTATATAAGCGGTGATGCAAATGTTATGATTAATGCAACCGGGATACTCAGGTAAACCATTAGGTCGTACAAATGCTGTATACGTTTATTATATCTTTCCTGGTCATCTCTACGCGCGTTAAGTATGGCGGGGAAAAGAGAAGTAACGATAACTACAGGTACGAAATTCCATGCCTCGCTCAAATTTGCAACGGTTGCGTAGGCACCCGACTCCTTTAAACCCTTCATATTTTGCAACATGATCTGATCTATTTTCATAAACAGCGATATCATGATACCAGAAATGATAAGCGGCCATGAATAGCTCAGCAATTTTTTTGCTAAGGTCGAATTGTAGGTCCACTGAAAAATATTACGCCCTCTGCGCTGATAGGTAAAATAATAACCGATCGAGATCAGCAAAAAATCAAAGGCATAGGCATATACAAACCAGATCAGCAGCATTTTATTAAAGATCAGTGCCAGTTTAACGGCAGCCGACAAAATATTGCCGATGATTTGAACCTGCATAATGTATTTCGATTGCACCTGCGATTGAAAATAGGAATCGATCACGGTAAACGCCTGTATGACGCCGATGGCAGAGAAAATAAGCACATAGTGATAAGGCGTTCCTTTTGCGGGATATATTTGGAATGCCAGCCAGATAAGCGGGATGCAAGCAAAGCCCGCCATCACCTTCATCCAGAAAGACGTACCTAATATCTTGTCGCGGCTTTCGGGAAAGGCATGCAACTCTTTGACAATAAATTGATCGAGCCCCAAAGTAGCAACAGCAGAAAAAAAATAGATGTAAACTGTGCCACCAGCTAAAATACCATTCTGCCCACGTCCCAGGTAATTGGCAACTGCTATGCTGACTATCCATTTGATCAACAAACTGCCTACCCTTCCAACGAACATCATCCCGGTATTTTTGAAATACTTGTCGAATGCCTGCTGGTCGAAGCCTGGGATACCTGGAATATGCATAGCTGGGAACAAATGTATATAAAAAACGCAAAGCGCCCCTGTGTGAGGCGCCTGGTATTTTTGGTTACCTTTAAGTATGTGGCTAAGCTTAGTTGGTTGCCGTATATAGACTTGTAATATCGGATTGGGCCAAAGCTGTATTATATATCCTTACATCATCCATGGCCCCACTATAAAAATACTCCTGCTGACCTGGTGCGAGTTGATCTGTCCCTATATAAAGCGGCGCGGTTATCGAACTATTCGGCGATGCTATGGCGCCAGTGCTATGGTCAAGCGTGCCGTTAACATAAATCTGCAAAGTTTGAGTTGACAATGTATAAACACAAGTTATCATTGTCCACTGATTCAAAACTACAGCAGTTGTACCTACGGCATCCGCATTCCCTCCGCCCGGCCCATAATAGTTAGAGCCAAGCGGCCCAAGATTTTCATTAAGAGTGCCATTAAGCCCCCATAACCAGCCATTATTGTCCCCTGTGATCCTTTTACTAATTATAGAAGACACAGCCGCCGAATTGTAAGCGTTC
>Ga0207064_1084_pt1 | contig 13973 bp, 11 predicted proteins | sample Alteio_BWMinCont_26_FD_153488 | JGI IMG/M metagenome (GOLD analysis project Ga0207064, IMG submission 153488) | Enriched cells from forest soil in Barre Woods Harvard Forest LTER site, Petersham, Massachusetts, United States -... | ecosystem: Environmental > Terrestrial > Soil > Temperate forest >...
GGCGTGGCGAGAAGCACAATCGGGTGAATTATTGATCGCTGTAGGAATGACCGGATGCCACGGGTGAAAAACAATTAACTGAAGGTTCTCTTACACCCTCAGACCTTCCGTACGTTTTCGCGCACTTTGGTCGCCGTTTTTTTCAACGCCCACTCAAGGAGGAGCGCATGAAATCATGGGACCACAGTACCTGCCGGTCGCTCCGCGGCGCGCCAAATCGAGACCCTCTGGTCGGTCGAGTACGGCGGGTATTTCATCGTCAAGGTAGACGATTTGCTCAACCGAATCTGTACGGTGGCGCACTCCAAATGGTGCAGCGCGCCAGAACATAAAGTGACCTTGTTGGCGCTGACGTTGACGCGAACCGCGAGTAAAATGTACGGTATCGAACATTCGTGAAGGCATTGATCGACCTAGATGGAGCGGGACGCAGGTGACAACCGTCAGATAACCTTTAAGAGACCTAGATGCACCTCGGAATTAAATGAACACCCTTTTGTCGGGCCCCATAGAAAACCACTTGCTCGCCGCGCTCCCACCTGCCGAGTCCAAGCGGTGGCTGCCGCTTATAGAATCCGTCGACTTGCCGCTGGGCGAAGTGCTTTACGAGTCGGGCACTACGCTGAGCCACGTCTATTTTCCGACCACCGCCATCGTCTCGCTGCTGTATGTCATGGAGAACGGTGCTTCGGCGGAGATTGCCGTGGTCGGCAATGAGGGGATCGTCGGTATCTCCCTGTTCATGGGAGGAGAGTCCACCTCCAGCCGTGCAGTAGTACAAAGCGCCGGTAAGGGATTTCGCCTCAAAGCGCAGGTGATGAAACAGGAGTTCAACCGTGCAGGACCGGTGCTGCACTTGTTGCTGCGCTACACCCAGGCGCTGATAACCCAGATGTCGCAAACGGCGGTCTGCAATCGCCACCACTCGCTTGATCAGCAACTGTGCCGTTGGCTGCTGCTGAGCTTGGACCGTTTGGAGGGCAACCAACTGGTGATGACGCAGGAACTGATCGCCAACATGCTGGGCGTCCGCCGCGAAGGCGTGACCGAGGGCGCGCTCAAGTTACAGCACGCGGGATTGATTCAATACTCGCGCGGCCACATCACAGTGCTCGACCGGGCGGGATTGGAAAAACGCACTTGCGAGTGCTATGAGGTGGTAAAAAAAGAATACGATCGTCTGCTCCCCGTGAAGCTCGCGAGTTAGCGGCGATCCTGGCAAAAGAAGAGGAACGTGCTGGGGGTGGGGAGCTTTAGCGGATTTAAACGCGAAATGAACCTAACGTCTCGCTGGCGCCTCGATCACGCCATTCTCCATAACTCCGAGCCGTTCTATCTCCAATCTCACTAGATCACCTGCCATCAGCGCTATGGGCGGATTGTGGAAGACCCCGCATCCATCAGGCGTCCCGGTCAAAATAATGTCCCCTGAACGCAACGTGCAGTGCGTGCTGATCATGGATATGAGCTCGTAACAGTTCGTGATCATGTCCGAGGTGCTCGAATCTTGCCGCAACTCGCCGTTTACCCACGCCCGCACCGCCAACTGATGCGGATCGCCTACCTCGTCCGGCGTCACTAGTAACGGCCCCAGGGGCGTATGCGTGTCAAAGGACTTGGCAAAGACCATCGATTTGGACGCTCGACCGCGTAACGTCACATCGTTGCCGATCGTAAACCCGCCAATTACCGCCGGAGCCTCAGAAATACTCACGTCGCGGCACTCTCGTCCAATGACAATCGCCAACTCGACCTCGTAATCGAGGTCCGTGGCCCCGCGCGGTAGCCAGATATCTCCGTGACAACCGAGCAGACACCCACTCGGCCGGTAGAACCAAATCGGGTTTTCCGGAATCGGCATGCCAAGCTGACGCGCGCCTCGAATGAAGGAATGATAGTTCATGCCAACGCCGAGTAGTTTTTCCGGCCGAAGCACGGGAGGGAGTAGCTTTACCGCATCGATGCTCACTCTGCGGCTGGCTCGCATTGCCACGCGCTTCGCCACATCGAGTCCTTGCTCGCCGAGCGCGAGGAGGTCCATCACATCGTGACACGGCTCTCCGAGCTCGGTCGTCAGGTCAATGAGTTCAGCGCCGCTGACAACACCCACCTTCCTTGCCCCATCTTGCTCATATGTCGCAAACCTCATGCCACGACCCCTTTCGATTTCAAATCAGTTGTGTGGCCACGCTCAGTGCGCACCTAGTCTCACTTCCGCTCCGCTGAATCCGGTAATTGAACTTGCGGATGGCGGCGCTTAAGCTCGAGGAATATCGCCGAATGGTCATGTTCACCGAGGCCTGCCTCTACGCCCGACTCGATCAGCGCTTCGGCTTGGAAGGATAAGGGTAGATTCAGCTCGTATTCGGTGGCGAGCGCGTGCAGCGCGCGCATGTCTTTGAGATGCGTCTTTAGCATCCCGCCCGGCACCCAATTGCCCTCGATCATGCGCTGACCGTGCTGCCTCAGTACCGTGCTGTCGGCGAATCCTCCGCTTAAGGCCTCCCGCACCTTGGCGGGATCAGCGCCGGCTGCGGCCGCCAAGAGCAATGCCTCGGCTACCGCGCCGATGGTGATGCCGACAATGCCCTGATTCGCAAGTTTTGCGACTTGCCCAGAGCCGCTCGGGCCAATCAAGGTAGCTCGACCGAGGACTTCGAAAAGCGGTTGAAGCTTTGCGAATACAGAGGGATTGCCGCCCGCCATGATCGCGAGTGAGCCCGCCGCCGCGCCCTTCGTGCCGCCGGACACCGGTGCATCCATGTAGTCCACACCCCGTTCGGCCAGTCGCAACGCGTTCTTGCGCGCTTGGTCCGGAGCAATGGAACTCATATCAAGGACGATTGTGCCTCGCGCCACTGATTCGGCGACTCCAGTGCGCCACAAGGTCTCGCCTACTGCCGCTGCATCGGTCAACATGAGGATGACGCATTCGCAATGCCGGACCGCCTCTGCGGGTGAGGTTGCCAATCTCGCGCCCAGAGTCTCTAGGTCTTGAGCCTTCTTCGGCGTTCTGTTCCACGCCGTCAAGCGATACCCGGCAGATAGTAGCCGCGATGCCATGGGGTGACCCATTAATCCAACACCCAGAAAAGCGACCGAGAACTTTGGGCTATGGGGCGGCATGGACGATCTCCGGTCTTTCCAAATTCTCACTTGAGCGATTATTCTGAGCTTGCTCATCACCGCCACGCCAATACAAGGCATCGCCCCTCCTTGGATCAAGGTCTTTGCGCGAAGCGCCCATTGGACGATCTGACTAACCCTTCGTGCTTACGATTTCCCTGCCGAAGTCAAAACACCAATGGATGCCAGAAGCGCGACTATTGCCATGAAATACAATCCCGGTGAATACGATCCGAAACGATCGGACAGAGATCCCAACAACGCAGGTCCAAAAAACGCACCGATGTTACCGGTAACGTTAATAGCGGCGATGGTCGCGGCCGCCGCCACACCTGTCAAAAAAGATGAGGGCAAAGTCCAAAATGGTGCAACAGAGCCAAAGTAGCCAATGAAGGCCAGGGTGAGCGGGATCAGAGCCCATGGCGAGGGAAAAACCATCGCCGTGCCTGCCAGTCCTACGCAAAGCGACAGGCAAGTCGCGGAGACTACCCATTCACGGCGCTGAGCTCTGTCCGTCCAGTAGCCCCAGATCGGCAGCATGGCCGCGGAAACAAGGGCGGGGAACGCCGCGAGGGCGCTGCTGGCACGTATTGAAAAGCCCATCGAGCGAATGAGCAGCGGCAAAAATATGAGAGCGCCGGCACCGCTGGTACTGATCCCTAAATAGACCAGCCCCAACCTCGCCGAGCGGCGCCGGAGCAGTGCGCGCGGGGAGCCGGATTGAGAAGGCTTTGCAGCATGTGAGACGGCAATTTCGCTGGCCTCGGCATCGAGCTTGGTCTTGAGCCAAACCCGATCTACCGCACTGAGCCAGCGTGCATCGTCCGGAGTATCGGCCAGAAAGATTCTCACACACACCGCAAGCAGGACCGTTGGAAGTCCCTCGACGAGGAATAACCACTGCCATCCGGAGAAGCCCAGTAGTCCATCCCAACCCAGAAGCGCACTGGATAGAGGACCGCCGACAACAATCGATACCGGCAAGATCGCGAGAAAGCTGCCCAGTATCCTGCCGCGATACGCCTTCGGAAACCATGAGTTCAAATAGAAAATCACACCGGGCGTAAATCCCGCCTCGGCGGCACCCAGTGCTACACGCGCCAGCATGAGCTGCTTGGGGCTTGCGACAAAGGCCGTTGCGGCCGAACAGAGTCCCCAAACCAGCATTACCCAACTGATCCATCGCCGCGCGCCGACTCGTCGTAACAGGATGGTGCTTGGAATTGCGGCCAGGGCGTAGCTCAAGGCGAAGAGCCCCGCGGCAACTCCAAAGGCCGAATTGGAAAGCCCGAGCGCTTTGTTCATCTGTAGCGCCGCAAAGCCGATATTCACCTTGTCGAGGTAGCTCAGCAGCAATACCGCAGCCAACAGGGGCACGATTCGCCAGGCGATGAAGCGAACTCGCGCGCGGTCCGGGTCTAATCCCATCTCACGAAGCTCCGGTCGAGGTGCGCAACATCGGCGCACCCGGTGAGTTGCATGGCCCGAACAAATTCGTCTTTCAGTATGGCCAGCGCTTTGGAGACACCCGGCTGCCCTCCTGCGGCGAGACCGTAAAGATACGGTCGGCCGATCGAACAAGCCTTCGCCCCCAGCGCCAGCGCTTTGAGGATGTGGCTGCCACGGCGGATCCCACCATCGAGAATGACCTCAGCCCGGTCACCGATGGCCTCGACGATGGAAGGTAGCGCCTCGAGTGCTGAACTCGCGCCGTCGAGCTGCCGGCCACCATGATTTGAGACGATGACCGCTGTCGCGCCCGCATCGACCGCCAGTCGCGCGTCGCTCTCAGACAAAACGCCTTTAATCGCAAACGGCCCCTTCCATCGATCGATCAACGCGCGTGCTTCTTTCCAGGTAACCGTATTGTCGAGTTGCGCACCCGCGTATTCGCTCTGCGCGCTGATGCCCGCGCACTTGGACCAGTCCGCGAGGTTGGCGAAAGCCAAGGAGCCGACTCGAAGCTGCCCGGCCGCCCATCGGGGTCGTGACATCGCGCGACCGAGACTTCCCCAGGAAAGCTTGAGAGGCATGCCGAGTCCCGCACGCAGTTCCCTCTCACGCTTGCCGCGTACTCCGGCATCCACCGTTAAGCACAGCGCCGGATACCCCGCGCGACGCGCCCGTTCCAACAGATCGATTGTAAGATCCCTATCTTTGAACGCCAGCAATTGAAACATCTTTGGCCCGCTGGCGGCTGCCACCGCCTCAAGCGGATAGGTGCCCATTACCGACACGCCGTAAAGCGTCCCCTCGTCCCGAGTGGCATGGGCCACGGCGAGCTCACCTGCAGCGTGATAGAAGCGCGATGCGCCCGTCGGTGAGCAGAGCACGGGCCAACTGAGTGATTGACCTAACAGGGTAATCGAGGTGCGAACGCTGCTGACGTTGACCAGATAGCGCGGCAGCAAGGCGACGTCGTCAAAGGCCGCGCTATTGCGTCGATGGGTATATTCGGTTTCGGCCGCGCCGTCTAGATATTCAAACAAAGGCAGGGGAATGTGCCGCCTTGCGAGGAGGCGCAAATCGTCCACACTCAAGCAGTGCGCCAAATGTCGGGGTGTTCGCACTGCGCTCATCCTCTTCGATCCAGGCACGTGGTTCTTATCGGGTTGCCGCAAAGAGGGCCTCGCCAGATCGATACGCCATGTCCCGGAAGATGGCGGGAGAGCGCTGAGTGGTCATTCGACAAGGCTCGCCACTGAAAGGCTCGATCGGACGGATCGCGCCGTCGACCAGGGGACATGAAGAACATCAGCGAGGCCTTTCCGATGTGCTCCGCAGCCAAGAATTTGCCGCCGCATGCCGCATGGTCAACCGCGGAATTCATGAGAAGTCCGACCCCGTACACCCGGCCGGCAGACGAATAGAGCGCCCGCTTCGGGAGCCATCGACTCCATGCAGTCTTCTCTGACACCAACCGACAAGGCAATCTCGGGCATTCTCCCCGAACGACTGGTGATCATGAGATCCTCAAGAGTCGGGCCCGCAAAGGCGCAGCTTGTCGCGCCCGGAACGGAGATGGATACCGTATCGAGCAATACGCCATGCGGTGAGTAGCGGCGCACCTGCCCGCCGCCGGTCAGCGCCACCCACAGGCAACCTTCCGCATCGACGGTGAGTCCGTTGCCCCCTCCAGCACCCGACTCAAAGCGAGCAAGAATGCGCGCCGATTGTTCCAAATCCGCGACCAGATAAGCCTCGATCTGGCAGCGCAGAGTGTCGATGAGGTAGAGCGTGCTTCCGTCCGGGCTCCAATCGAATCCGTTAGCCAGGGCCATCCCAGGCAGCATCTTACTGATTCTTCGATCATCACCCAGGCAATAGAGAGCTGCAGTCGAATCGAAAGACGTGCTCAACGTGCCGAACCACAGGTGCCCGTGCGCGTCACACTTCGCCTCGTTGATCCGATACTTCGCGCTATCCACATCGAGTTTTGCAAAGGATTCGGCTTTCCCCTGTTCATCAAGCAGTAGAAACTCCGTGGCGCATGCGACGATCAAACCACCTTCCGCGCGAGGAATCGCCGCTGCGACGTGCCGTTTGAGCTGCCATTGCCGCGATTCGCGCCAGACGCCGCGTTCTTGGCGGGCCTCATGAATGGTACCGGCCGAGTGATCTACCCAGAGTAGCCGCGAGGCGCGCGCGTCCCAGACTGGCGCCTCGCCAATCTTGTCCCGCGCCAGAATCAGGACCTCCGCCTTCATCGCACGCCTCGAACCGCGTCCAGATGTTGCCGAAAACCATCCCGTATTGCTCCCACATCACCGCTCGCCAGAATGAAACGATGTCCGGTCTTTAGCAGACGATCAATCGGAAATCCTGGGTGCGTGCGGGTTCCCAAGATCTTGCCATGGTGGCCGGCGGCGACTTCCACGGTCTCGAACGCCTGTATGTAAGCCGAGGAGGAGAAGTCGCCGGCCGAGTTAAGATCAGCAGCGAGATCGTGTGCGCCGATCACTACGCCATCGATACCCTCGGTGGCAAGAATGCCCTCCACTGAGCGAACGCCTTGAACGCCTTCGATCATGGCGATCAGAAGCGGCTTGGGTGTGGCGCCGTGACCCATTCCATATCGCTGCGCACGCGCACCGCCTCCGGTTGAGGAGCGCGTCCCCGCCGGTCCATGAGTCGCCGATGCCACAAAGGCTTCGGCGTCTCTGACGGTGCGGATATCAGGCATGAGGATACCGTCCACCCCAAAGTCCAAGTACCTGCCCACCGCCGTGAACTCATTGGCCCGCAGGCGCACCATCATGAATGCGGAACTCGCCGTCGTCAGTTGGATCGAGGCGAGTTGTGATACTTCATCGATGAGGGCGTGCTCGCAGTCGAGCACGACAAAATCGAAGCCGCTCCAGAGCGCAATCTCCGTGAGCATCGAAGACGGAATTGTTTGCATGACGCCGAAAACTACCTGTCCGCGCTGCAGGCGCGCGAGTGCAGACTCGTTCGTCATCGAGAGATAGCTCGCGCAGCGGATGGTAGGCTTTCGAGGAAGCGAAGCAGTCGCTGATTCACCGCCTCGGCCGCCTCGATCGGTGAGAAATGCCCACAGCCCGAGAGAATCTCGACGCTGCAGTCCTTGACCTTGTGACGGACCAAATCGATCCAAGGCGTGCTCTTAAGAGGCACTAGGTGGTTCCACTTAAAATTAGCATCGAGGTAGGTGCTTTGAATCAGAAGAACCGGAATTGTGAGACGCTCAAGCTGTTCGGGAGCTCGCGCTTCCCACGCCGTGGCGCTCAGAAGTAGCTCTCGGGCAAAGCGCGGCTCTAGCCGACTGAGTCGCTCGAGCACCCGTTCTTTGAGTTTAGGATCGGTCCCGGGCATGAACATCGCAGCAAAGGCGGGCCGAAGAAATTCGTGGATGCCGACCGAGTCGACTCGTAGGGCCAGCTTGTCTACGGCGGTCGCGACCGCCGCGGCATCACCCCCGCCGACCAGGCTTTGCTCCAGGAATGCGATTCCGCGAATCGATTGCAGCAAGGCCGGGGAAAGCCGGTTGGAGGCCTCGAGGATGAGCCGGCAGCCCAGGCTGTGTCCGACCAGGACACACCCTGCTCCCCCGTGTCGAACAATCACACCACCCAAGACCCGCGCTAGCGGGTCGAGTCCGCCTTCGGTCGCATTCGCGGAATTCCCATGCCCCGGAAGATCGAAGCTCACGCAACGAAATCGTCCCGCCAACGCATCGATTTGATGTTGCCAATCCCGCTGATCGCACCCGAGTCCATGGACGAAAATAACGCTGGACCCCGCGCCGGCAGCGCTCACATCGACAGAAAATCCTTCTATGTCCTCAAGCATACTCAGAACCGATACTTAAGATCGACGCCCCACTCGGCGGGTGGTGCCACGATCGCGAACACGAATCCAAAACTCGAGGTGAAGTCTGTTGCCGCCGTGTAGTAGTGTTTGTTGGTAATGTTGGTACCAAAGGCCGCGACCGACCAACGCTGATCTGCGGGTTGAAAGGCAAGTCGAGCATCTAGGAGTCCGTACGCACCCTGGCGGCTCAATAGACTGCCGGTAATGTCGTGAAACACCGCACTTCTATAGGTGTAATCCATGCGACCCAGCAGTTCATAGCCCGCGCTCAACGGAAGGGTGTATTGACCGCTGGCGCTGCCTGTCCACCGCGGTACATTCACGAAGGGACTTTCGCTCGTGACCGGAGGCAGGCCGCTTCCCGAGGTGTTGGCAGAGCCGGTGAAGCGCGCGTCGGTGAAGCCCCCGGTGAGTCCCAAGTTCAGCCCTTTCGTTGGAACCGCCGAGAGCTCGAGTTCAGCGCCTTGGATTCTGGCGCTTGCGGCGTTTGCAATGAGACTCACGGGCTTTCCGCCCGGGGTGGCATACACCTCGCTGACTTGGATGTCGGTGTAGTTGGTCCAGAAGGCCGAGAGGTTCGCACGCAGCCGTTTCTGCAACCAGTCGCTGCGGACCCCGATTTCATATGTCCATGCACTCTCGGGACCAAAGACGTTTCCCACGTTGATATTGTTGAAACCGCCACTCTTGTATCCTTCAGCAGCGGAAATGTACGTCATCAGGTCAGGTGTCCACTGATAGTCGAAGCCGACCCGCGGCGTGGCTTTGTCGAATTTCGCGCTCGAGCTGGAGAGAGGGTTTTCGACGGTTCCGGAATAGAGGCCCGATTGCTCGAAGGAGGAACCTTTGTATTCTTCCGTGTAGCGTAAGCCCACGGTGGCATGGAGGTTGTCCAAGATCGTGTACGTTCCCTGCGCATAGGCAGCATAGGCGTGATTATCCACAGTCGCCAATCTCAAGAAACTCAGTTCCCCAAGGAAGGGTTTGAGCGCGGGAAATACGAAGGCCTGGGTTTGCTCGCTGGCCGACTCCTGGAACAGGTACAAGCCGCCAACCCACTTCAACCGATCGCCAAACGAGGCGCCGTTGGCCTGGAATTCCTGCGAATACTGGCGCTGCGTGATGTCTGTCAGCGTCTCGAGCACGTCGATCGGCGAGCTGTCGGGGTCAATGCCATTTGTCGTGCTGTTGTGCCGGAACGCGCTGATGGACTTCAGATCGAAATCCGATCCGTGCCAAGTGACGGTCAGATCTCCGCCCCAAAGGAGCGCATTGTAGACATTGGGCCCGGTGCCAAAACTGTCATAACCGTTGGGGCTGACCCACTGCGAATTGTAAAGGGGGGTGAAGAATTTGTTGTAAAGCTGCGCAAGAGCCGGACTAGCGATGAACGGCATGATAATGTCGGCGTTGTGTTCGCGGATACGCGTGCCATCAACATTGGCGAGAACATCCCATTGCGCATTCGGCGTGAACAGCGCCGATACTCGAGTCGTTAGCTTCTTTGTGTCGGCCATCGCCTCTCCGCTGGCGAGGCTTTTGGCATACCCGTCATCGTTGCGGCTGGCGATCGCGAGTTTGAGCGCCAGTTCATCTTTCATGATTGGAACATTTAGGTTTGCAAGCCCGTCGATGCGATCGAACCGGCCGCCGATCGCTTCCACCCAGCCGCTCGCGTTGTCCGCTTTGGCGTCCGGTAGGCTGGGGATGATGTTGACGGCGCCGCCCACCGTATTTTTGCCATAGAGAGTCCCCTGCGGACCCCGTAAGACTTCGACCCGGTCGATATCGAGCATGTCAACATCCAGCCCCTGCAGTCGACCCTGGTAAACGCCGTTCACGTAGAGTCCCACGCCTGGTTCGGCGCCGATGCCGACCAGATTCGTACCGATGCCGCGAATGTAGATGACGGACGAGGCCGCGTTCCCGTCATTGGAGGCTTCCGATTGAAAGCTCACGTTCGGGGTCGACTGCGCGATGCTTTCGAGGCTCGTGGCGGAACGAGCTTGTATGTCTTGGGCACTGAAAGCGGTAACTGAGACCGGCACCCGCTGGAGATTTTCGCTGCGCTTCTCGGCCGTGACGATCACTTCTTGCAGCTCGGCTGCAGGCGCTTCGGTGACTCCCGGTTCTCCCGCTCGGGTACCATCGTTAACCAGCAACCCCGCAAGCAACACGAATCCAACGCCGTATATTGCACGCATGCTTCCCCCTCACTTCTTATGCCGACGTCCGCCCGCTCAGGTTGAGTTGATAGGCGAGCTAGGCAAAGCATGGACGAGACATCGCTACCTGGTCCATTATTACCTTTGTATTGATCATTACCTTGTGGGTAACAAATATGGAGCTACGCCACCTACGCTACTTCGTCGCAGTCGCGGAGGAACTCAACTACCGGCGCGCCGCCGCGCGGCTATTTATCGCAGCCCCGCCCTTAAGCGTGCAAATCAAGCACCTGGAGCAAGAGATTGGGGTCGCGCTTTTCGCACGCCAGGGTCGCGGCATCAAGTTGACCGAAGGGGGTCGCGCGCTTCTCGATCAAGCCCGGAAGACATTGGCGTCGGCAAACCGGGGGATCGCCGTTGCTCGCCAAGCGGCCAACGGTGAAATCGGCCATCTTTCGATCGGCTACAACGCACCGGCGGGATTTCTGGTGTTTCCGAAAGTCGTCCCGGCATTTCGTCGGGCGCGGCCCCTGGTGCAAATTACCTTTCACGCGCTCAATATGCCGCAGCAACTCGAAGGCTTGCGGCGCGAGGAACTTGATTTGGGCGTCGTGTGGTTACCGGTTCCGAGCGCCGAATTCGATGCTCATGAGCTGGTGCGGGAGCCGCTCATGGCAGTGATCCCCGCCTCTCATCGTCTGGCAAAAATGGCCCAAATCTCGACCAAGGATCTCTCCGGCGAGCCTCTCATTTTACCTTCGAAGCTGCTACATCCGGATACTTATGGTGAGATTGAGCAACGCTTCGTGGCTGCCGGGGCAACGATGAATGTGGTGTATGAACTTGAGTCCGGGTTGTCGATGATTAATTTCGTGGCGATGGGCATTGGATGCACCCTACTTCCAAGTTATGCGCGCAGTATTCGGCAACCCGGCGTCGTGTTCCGGCCGATGAAGGCGCCCGCGTTGATCAGAACTCTTGCAGTCATCAAACTCAAGGGCAGGTCGGGATTGCCAGAAATATTCGCAAATTTCACTTCGGAGCGCTTAAGGGCGCCGGATGGGAAAGGGATGCGAAGCGGACAGCGCATTGCGTCCACCAACTCCGCGATGCCCAATCGCAGGGCGGTCAGCCGATGAATTGACATTGGTATTGGCGCAGGTGCCCCCTATGCGGACTGTAGCATGTGTGTGTTGCATCGCAGGGAACCCCGATTCCCCATAGGTTACTGTAGCTACAAGCCTAGGACTGCGCCTCGTGCTCGAGCATACGGGGGGATGCCCCGCGACCCGAGGGGTGGAGGCGCCCTCCTTTCAGCGAATTCACCTTGCGCGTTCGCTCTACCGCGAGTTCCATTCCACCTTGGGCATCGATGCCTCGCAAGACCTCTCGCGGATTGTCGGGGCTATTCGAGTGGGTCCAATCACGTTAAGGACGTTACCGGTCATCAATGGATTCTTCCGGCCAGTCGACAGCGCCGCTGTGGGTTACGGCGCCTAAGCTCGCCGAGCCGACGGACTGCGCATATTTTTGCTTGAGCCCGCCGTGCGGTGCAGCGGGTGGCCGCCACGAAATGCGGCGCCGGTTAAGATCCTCGTCCGACACGCGCAGCATCAAGGTGCAGCGACGCGCGTCGATGTCGATAACATCACGGTCGCAAACGAGCGCGAGGTTGCCCCCGACCGTGGCTTCGGGACTTACATGGCCGATGCATATTCCGCGCGTGGCACCGGAGAAGCGTCCGTCGGTCACGAGGGCCACGCTCTCGCCCAGGCCTTGCCCGTAAATCAATGCCGTGACGCTCAGCATCTCGCGCATGCCGGGGCCGCCACGCGGTCCCTCGTTACGAATGACCACGACCATGCCCGCTTGTATTTCGCCCGCGTTGACAGCGCGCGCACACGATTCCTCGTTCTCAAAGACTCTGGCAGCGCCGCTGAACGTCAGGGTTTTAAGTCCCGCCACTTTAAGTAATGCCCCTTCGGTGCATAGATTACCTTTGAGCACGACCAGTCCGCCCGTCCGAGCGAGAGCTGCGGAATTGGCGCGTACGACCGCACCGTCCGGCGGCTTCGCCTGCCTAAGCTGATCGGCCAACGTGCCGCCACTGACATGTAGGGTGTCGCCATGCAAGTGACCCGCCACCAACAATTCATTTAAGACCACGCTGACGCCGCCGACCGCATGCAAATCCTTGGCGAGGAATCGGCCGCCCGGCTTCATGTCGGCGAGCAACGGCGTCCGCGCCATGACCTCGGCCACATCATCGATATCGAAACGAATACCGGCCTCATGAGCAATGGCCGGGATATGCAGGACGGCATTGGTCGAGCCACCCGTCGCGGCGAGGATTGCGCATGCATTCTCGAGACTCTTTCGCGTAATGAGTTCGCGCGGCAGCGGGGATTCTGAGTCGAGAATCCTCATCACGGCTCGACCCGATTCACGCGCTAATCCGGTTCTCGCTGCATGCACCGCTGGCATGGTTGCAACGCCCGGCAGAGCGAATCCCAGCGTTTCAGCGACCATGGCCATAGTATTGGCGGTAAATTGTCCGGGACAGGACCCGAGGGTGGGCACGGCGCAACGCTCGAGTTCACCCAACTCAGTCTCACTCAAGGTGCCGCGCAGCACTGAACCGACCCCTTCGTAGACATCCAATATGGTCACATCTTTGCCACGAAACTTCCCGGGTAGCGCGCTGCCGCCGTAGAGGAACACGGAGGGTACATTGACGCGCACCATACCCATCAGCATGCCGGGTAGGCTCTTATCGCATCCCGCGATTCCCACCAAAGCATCGAAGGCGTGGCCGCGAACCACCGCCTCGACGCTATCCGCAATCAACTCACGCGACATCAGCGAGAACTTCATGCCTTGATGGCCCATGGACAGACTGTCGGCCACCATGGCAATACCGGATTCGCGACCCAAGCCGCCCGTCTCGGCAACACCATCTTTGACGGCGTCCATGAGAGTGCCCACATGCAGGTTGCATGGCGTGATCTCCCCGTAGGGACCCATCACTGCAACCCACGGCTTTTCGATGTCGGTGTCGGTAAGTCCCATGGCGCGCAGGAACGCGCGATGCGGGGACCGAGCGAGTCCTTTCTTGATGACATCTGATCGATATTTTCGAGGCATAACGGATACCACCCCCATCAAAGGCGGTTAGGTTACTGCAATACGCGTGCCGGTGACCGCCAAATCACTGCTCAATAACTCATGTTGATAGTGAGTTTCACTAATTGCCGCGATGAGATTGATCACGTTAACGCCACTTTTGGGCGGACAATGGGGAATGCCGAACGCATGGCCTCACAGAGTCTGAGTTGCCTGAGCGCGTACCCC
>Ga0207064_1085_pt1 | contig 13926 bp, 10 predicted proteins | sample Alteio_BWMinCont_26_FD_153488 | JGI IMG/M metagenome (GOLD analysis project Ga0207064, IMG submission 153488) | Enriched cells from forest soil in Barre Woods Harvard Forest LTER site, Petersham, Massachusetts, United States -... | ecosystem: Environmental > Terrestrial > Soil > Temperate forest >...
TGGTATTTGAGGACTTGTCAGATCTGCTGAAAGCGCAGAAGCAGGCGGCGTGGCGGGAAGTGGCACGGAGAGTGGCGCATGAGATCAAGAATCCGCTGACTCCGATCGCGCTTTCGGCGGAGCGTATTCGACGTCATCTGGGGAAGGGGACGCCGCCGGACGCGGCGTCGCTCGAGGTGCTGCACAGTTGTGCGGAGACGATTGCAGGAGCGGTAGAAACGGTGCGCACGCTGGTGGATGAATTTGCGACGCTAGCACGGTTTCCCACGGCACAGCCGCGGCCGGCCAATATCAATTCCATCGTGGAAAGCGCTTTGGCGATGTTTAACGGACGGCTGGACGATATTCGCGTGCGTACCTCGCTGGCGCCTGATTTGCCGGAAGTCATGGCGGATGCAGACGCGATCAAGCGGGCGCTGGCTAACCTGGTGGATAACGCGGCCGAAGCCATGCAGGATGTGATTTTTCGCGAGATTCAGATCTCCACGACGCTGGTGGCGAGCCGCGATGCGGTGGAGATTACAGTGGCCGACACGGGGCACGGGGTCACGCAGGAATTGAAGGAGCGGTTGTTTTTGCCCTACTTCTCCACCAAGAAACGTGGAACGGGTCTGGGATTGGCGATTGTGAGCAGGATTGTTGAAGACCATCATGGATCGATTCGGGTGGAGGAAAACCAGCCAATGGGAACAAGGTTTGTGGTGGAGTTGCCGGTGGTGAGCGAAGCGGTTAGTCCTCCTGTCATCAGCCAACATGCATAACATTCTGATCGTGGACGATGAGGCCAGCATCCGGCGGTCGCTGAAAGGCGTGCTGGAGGACGAAGGCTACGCGGCCTTGCAAGCGGAGAGTGGAGAGTCGTGCATGGAAGTTTTGCGCAAACAGGCATTCGATGTGGTGCTGCTGGACGTGTGGCTGCCGGGTATCGACGGGCTGGAGACCCTGGGCAAGATTCGCGAACTGGACAACGCGCCTGAAGTGATCATGATTTCGGGACATGGGACGATCGAGACGGCCGTGCGGGCCACGAAACTGGGAGCGTACGATTTTCTGGAGAAGCCGCTTTCGATTGACAAGACCCTGATTCTGATCAAACACGCGATCGACGCGAAGCGCTTGCGGGCGGAAAATCGCGATCTGAAGAAGCAACTGGTCCCGAAGAGTGTGATTGTGGGGGAGAGTGTCCCCATGAAGGCGCTGCGCCAGCAGATTCAGCTCATGGCCCCGACCAACGGACGGGTGCTGATTTACGGTGAGTCGGGGACGGGCAAGGAGTTGGTGGCACACGCGATCCATGGGCAAAGTTTGCGCAAGGATGAGATGTTTGTGGAAGTCAATTGCGCGGCGATTCCGGAAGACCTGATCGAAAGCGAACTGTTTGGACACCGCAAGGGGTCATTTCCGGGCGCGACGGTGGACAAGGAAGGTACTTTTCAGAAGGCGCACGGCGGCACGCTGTTCCTGGATGAGATTGGCGACATGAGTCTGAAGACGCAGTCCAAGGTGTTGCGGACGCTCGAGGAGCAGCGCTTTGTTCCAGTGGGGAGTGACGAGGCGATTACTGTAGACGCGCGGGTGATTGCTTCGACCAACAAGGATTTGGAGGAGGAAATCTCCAAGGGAAACTTTCGCGAAGACCTGTTTTACCGGCTGAACGTGATTCCCTTCTCAGTGCCGCCTTTGCGCGAACGTAAAGAAGATGTACCGCTGCTGGCACGACATTTTCTGAAAGAATTCTCGGCGACGTATGGACGACGGTCGCGTGAGATTACCGAGGACTGCATTGAAATCCTGATGCGCTATTCCTGGCCGGGCAACGTGCGGGAATTGCGAAACGTGATCGAGCGGATCGTGATTATGAATCCGACGACGACGCGGTTCGAACGGAAACACTTGCCGCCGCTGGTGCATCGTGATGGCAGCCGGCGGGCGGCGGGAACCGAGTTCTCCACTTTGCATCAGGCACGAGCGGCTTATGAGCGTGACTACATCCTGAAGAAGCTTGATGAGAACCATGGCAACGTCAGCCGTACGGCGGAAGTGCTGGGGCTGGAGCGCAGCCATTTATACCGCAAGATGAAGACGCTGGGGATCGCCGCGAAGGAGTAGGGGACAACACGGAAGAGCTCTTAATCACAGAGTTCGCAGAGGATGGCCGCGGAGGTCGCTGAGAAAAGCGGCCAGCGAACACCCCACCTTACTTGGGATCCGGTTTGAGGCGTTTGATCATGCGGATTTCAGTGCCGTTCTTGCGAAACTTCACATCGTCCATGAGCTGATTGATCAGAAAAATGCCCCGGCCATGGTCGGAATAAATGTTTTCTCCGATCACGGGGCTGGGGATGGCGGCCGGGTCGAAACCCTTGCCGGGATCACGAACCACAATCAGAAGGTCGCGGTGCTGGTCGCATGCGACATCGCATTCGATGCTTTTGGAGGGGTCGGACTTGGCACCATGTACGATGGCGTTGGCCAAAGCTTCGGTCAGCGCCAGTTCGATTGCGTCTTCGGCCCCGGAGGCGCAATCCATCTTGCGGACGACTTCCATGATGGCGTGCACGACATGGTCAACCGCCTTCTGATCGGCAGCTACCTTGACGTTCAATTTCAAAACTAAGTTGTCAGTATCAAAATTATGGCCTTGATCGTCCGGTTGCATCGGTCCCCTTCCCAAAGGCTTTCATATGACGGCCCGGTTATCCTGGACCGGCCAGCCGCTCCAATTGCCGCCGCCAGTCGAGATCCTCGACGAAGGTGTGCGACTCGCGCCAGTCAGCGCTCACTTTCACAAAAAGTTCGAGATAGACCCGCGTGCCCACCATCTTTTCAATGTTCAAACGTGCAGTAGTGCCGATGGTCTTCAGCATCTGCCCCTGTTTGCCGACGAGAATTCGCTTTTGGCCGTCGCGCTCGCAATAGATGGTGGCGGCTATGCGTGTTAGCTTGGTTCCCTCTTCAAACTGCTCGACCACGACAGTGGTGGCGTGAGGAACTTCCTCATTGGTGGCAAACAAAACCTGCTCACGAATGAGTTCGGCCACCATGAAGCGCACGGGCTGGTCGGTGATTTGATCCTCAGGGAAGTAGGGCTCGCCCTTGGGGAGTGCGGTCACTACGTGATCCAAAAGGAGGTCCAATCCTATCTTCTTGCGAGCGGAGATGAGAATTATTTGTTTGAAATCATAAAGCCGGCGGTATCGCTCGATGATGGGCAGCAATTTGTCTTTGCGGCCAACCAGGTCAATCTTATTGAGCAGCAGAAAAACCGGGGTGCCGGACTTCCGAGCCAGATCGAGCGCGAACTGGTGATTCGGTCCGAACTTCTGGGTGGCGTCAACGATCAACAGGAGCAGATTGCAACCCTGGAGGGCATCCCTTACTTCTGACATCATTTTGCGTCCGAGTGAGCTGTCAGGCTGGTGGATACCCGGAGTATCGAGGAGGACGATCTGGGCGGCAGGTCTTCCCTTCTGTTTGGGCACCTGCACGATTCCGAGGATACGGTTGCGCGTGGTCTGCGGCTTGGGACTGACGATGGCCAGCTTCTCACCCACGAGGGCGTTGAGCAGAGTGGATTTGCCGGCGTTGGGCCGGCCCAGGATGCACACGAATCCGGAATGAAAGGCCATGGCTGTTTTGGCGGGCAGGGGCAAGCCCTATAAGAGAACTATATCAGCCTCATCTGCTTTGGTTCGACTACGGAGATCCGAACGCGCTTAACGCGACGCTCGGTGGATTCGAGGACTTCAAAGCGCAAGCCATCTTCTTCGACGACTTCTCCCTTCTGCGGGATGCGTCCGGCCAACTCGCTTACCAGGCCGGCGACAGTTGCAGATTCCTTGCCTTCGGGGCGCATGCCGAAGAGTTCGTCCAGGCGATCGACATCCATGTTGCCTGCGACTACGTAGGAGTGGTCATTTTCACGAATGAGTTCGGCCTTTTCGTGTTCGTCTCCAATCTCGCCGACGATTTCTTCGACGAGGTCTTCGATGGTGACGAGGCCGGCTACTCCGCCGTATTCGTCAACCACGATGGCCATGCGGACGTTGTTCTTCTGCATCTCGCGCAAGAGATCGCTGCCCCGCTTGCTCTCGGGGACGAAGTAGACGTCTTTGCGCATGAGCGTGTCGACGGTGCGGGTGCGGGCTTCGGTGTCCGGAACTTGCAGCACGTCCTGTGCATGAACAATGCCTTTGACGTTGTGAATGGTGCCTTCGAAGACCGGCACGCGCGAGTAGGGCTTCTCACGCAGCAATTCGACAAACTGCTCTACGGTGGTGTTGGTGGGGACGGCGACGATGTCGGGCCGCGGCTTCATGGCTTCGCGAACAGTTTTTTCGCCGAACTCGACGGCCGATTGGATGAGGTCCCGATTGCTTTCATCCAGAATGCCCTCTTCCTGGCCAGCTTCGATGAGGGCGTCGACGGCTTCCGCCTGAGTTTCAGGTTGCTCGTCAGAATGTTCTTTGGTGAGTGCGGTCACCGAGCGCAAGAAACCGAGCACCAGAGTGGCGGGCACGGCGAGATAGATGAGGACGCGCAATACCAGAACCCAGTGGGCGAGCCATTGGCCCTTGGTGCGCATGAAAAAAACAAACGGTAGAAAACGGTTGAAGATGATGACGATGAGAATCAGACCCAGGGTGGCCTGCAGGATCTCTTCGATGCGCCAGACGCCCTCGCGAAATATCGCGAAGCCGAGCAACAAGGCAATGGCAGCCGTGGTCAGTTGCGAAAGTACGGCGACGGACAAGGCGGCTCGTTCGCGGCTGAATTTCAATCGGGGCTCGACGCTCTGCTCAAAGGCGTCTATGTTGTCCTGGAATTCGCGCGACAGGAACTTGCCAATCTCGGAGTAGAGACGATCGACGTAAGAAACGAGGGTGAGCAGCCCGCACAAGAGCAGCAGCGTGATGGCAATGGCGAAGTTCATTGTGAGGGCCGCGCGGCGATTCTTTCCGTCAGGCCGGAAGCTAATCCCAGGCGGCGGCGCAAGCTGAGTTCTTTTTTCGCCATTTGACCGTGATCGCGTTCATGGTCAAATCCGGCGAGGTGCAACAGACCGTGCAAACAGAGAATCTTGATTTCTTCGGCGGTGGGGTGGCCGAGGCGTTTGGCGTTTTGCGACGCAATGTCCACAGAGATGGCGATGTCGCCCGCGAAACCGTTGCGCGGACTGTCCCCTGCGGGAAACGATAGCACGTCGGTGGGCCGGTTTTTTCCCCGGAAACGGCGGTTCAAGGCGCGTAAATCGCTATTACCGGCGAGTAACACATCTACCGAGCCTTTCAGTCTGGTGGCACCCTTGGCGCGCGTGACAAAACGGGTGAGCGCGGCGGCGTTCAAACCGGGGACGGGTTTTCGGATGACGATCATTGAGTTCTTCTGCAAAAGCAAACAGGAGGGCAGCCATTGGGCACCCTCCTGCCTAATTCCAAAGTTCTTATCCTCTGATTTCGGTCTCGTCTTCGTTGTCGGTCAGTCCTGGGGACACGATGTTCTCCTGAGCGGCTGCGTGGCTGCCGCCATTCGATTTTCTGGGGTCGGTATCGAGCAACAACAACTGCTGGTCGGCGACCCGGGCTTTGTGCTCGTCGTAGGCGCGGATTATGCGCTGCACCAAATGGTGGCGCACTACGTCGCTGTCGTCAAAGTAAGCGAAGGTGAGGCCCTCGACACTTTTCAGGACGTCGATGACTTCGAGCAGTCCGCTGCGGCGGGCATTGGGCAAGTCGATCTGCGTAATGTCGCCAGTGATCACGGCCTTAGAGTTGAAGCCGAGGCGGGTGACGAACATCTTCATCTGTTCGGAAGTGGTGTTTTGGGCTTCGTCCAAAATCACGAAAGAGTCGTTGAGGGTGCGTCCGCGCATGAAGGCGATGGGCGCAATCTCGATGACGTTCTTCTCCAGATAGCGATCGACTTTCTCCGGTTCGAGCAGATCGTAGAGCGCGTCGTATAGCGGGCGGAGGTAAGGATCGATTTTGTCCTGCAACGTTCCGGGTAGAAATCCGAGGCGTTCGCCGGCTTCAACCGCGGGACGAGCGAGGATGATGCGATTCACGCGTTTGGTCAGCAGCGCGGAAATCGCCATGGCAACGGCAAGATAGGTTTTGCCGGTGCCGGCGGGGCCAATGCCGAAGACCATGTCATGTTTTTCGATGGCTTCGAGATAGCGGCGCTGGTTCACACTCTTAGGCTGAACGGTGCGGCGTCCGGTGGCGCGCTGGCGGCCGGCCTCGGCCAAGCCGCGCAGAGTGGCTTTGGGATCAGCCATGAGCACGCGCAGCATGCTGTTGAGATCGCCGTTGTTGAAGACGTGTCCGGCGCGGCGAAGATGTTCGTAATCGGCGAAGACCTGCTCGGCGCGAGCCACGGCAGCGGTTGCGCCATGAAGTTCAATGGCATTGGAGCGGAGGTCAATGGTGATGTGCAGGCCGTCTTCGAGGACGTGCAGGTTTTCGTCCCTGGTGCCGAATAGGGTTTCGATGTGAGGTGTGATCTCGATACTCTTCTTCATTCAGTTTGGGCGGTTGCCTCCGCACGCCAGTTGCGCTTGCTTGACGGTTGGTTAGATGGCGCGGACGAGGCACACGCGGGTGTTATTGCAGCGAAAAAAGGTCTCTTCGGACTGGAGGTGGAACCCGCCGGGATGCTCGCTCGCAAAGTGCAAGCAACTGCCATTGAGAATATAGGGTATCTCGGGGGCGGAGGGGAGTCAATGGCAGGCTATCGGGCGGATTATTAAGGGTTTGACCGCTGGGCGGGGCGGGAGGATAATCCGGGTGCTTGGCCTTGGCAGTGTTCTCCCCCTTCCGATTTGCGGCTGGGCGGGCCCTGTTTGTCTCGCGTGGGTAGGCTGCGATTTGAATTTCGCGTTGCCGAGGTTCTTCGATGATGAAACTTTTGCGCGTGGAAGAGAAAAATCAGATTCCTCACCGCTGAAGCGGACTCGGAATGACTAAGGGGAGAACGACGCCTCGACGAGGCTGTGCTCTCCCGACAATTCTCGTGGGCCGATAGAGTCTTTAGACTCTGCGCTGAGCCGCGTCTACTGCGCCAATTCGATTGACATGGGCCGCTCTGGCAGAGGACAATTGTTGGCCATTGGCCTGCCGTATTCCCCCGCCACGGTCTCGCGCAAGCGGGAGGATACCGTCTCGGGATCTCAGTGGCGCCACTGGAATTCGGCCAGAATTTGAGGAGGTGCCTATGCGCGCGAAACGTAATCGGCGACAAAACCTTGCACTCATGACGGGAACCCTGGATCGCTCCAGGTTGACTGGTACTCCTTCTCAAAATGTCGTTCATCTTTCCATGTTGGTAGCGGCTTTCTTTTGCTGCACGGCGTTGATGAACGGCCAAAATATCATCAGCACGATTGTGGGGGGAAAAACGCTCACTCCGTACTCCGTGCCCGCCATGAGCAATTACGCCGATCTCGCCGGGCCGAGTTCGGTGCTGGCGGATGGCCACGGAAATGTGTATGTAGCGTCGCCTGATGCGAATCGGATCTACAAGATTTCGGGCGGGAAGATGACGGTGTTCGCGGGCGAAGGATGGCCGATCGAACGCCCGACGCTGGCGAATCCTGGGAAACATGCCGCAGATACAAATCTGAACGCGCCGTTCGGGTTGGCGATGGACGGCTCGGGCGACATCTTTATTGCGGATACTGGCGCGTATGTCATCTGGGAAGTGCTTCCGAGTGGAATCATGCAGTGGGTAGCGGGCTTTGGTGATGGAGGCGGGGGCGGCGATTGCCGCATAGCTACGAGCGGGCGCCTGCAACTTCCGTACGCTGTCGCCACCGACAGCGCGGGAAATGTGTACATTGCCGATTCGTTCGACAACCGGATCCGGATCGTCAACATGCAGTCGACCGCGATCCCTTCCTCCGAGTGCGGGATGCTTCAGCCGGGCTTCATGGCGACGGTGGCGGGGAATGGAACCCAATGCGCCAGTCCCACGTCGCCGTGCGGCGACGGTGGTCTGGCCACAAAAGCGCAGATTAATTTCCCGCAAGGACTGTTCGTAGACGCGACGGGCAACATCTGGATTGCAGATACCGGGGACCATCGAGTTCGCGTGGTCAATCCCAAGGGCATTATCAGCACGTACGCAGGCACGGGAGTTGCTTGCAGCAATGGCGGCTGCCTGGGTGACGGTGGACCGGCATCGAGCGCCGGACTCGGCACTCCGTGGCAGCTCTACGTGGATTCTGGGCAGAACTTGTACATTGCCGACTCACTGGAGCAGCGCATTCGGGAAGTGACTCCCGCCAGCGGCCAGCAAGTTCCGATCATCAATACTTTTGCGGGCGATGGCGTGTCCTGCTCGGGTGCGAATACGCCGCCTGCGGTGGCAGCGTTCTGTGGAGACGGGGGATCCGCAACCGCGGCCAATTTGAATCGGCCCGAAGGGATCTACGGCGATGGGTTGGGGAACCTCTATGTAGGGGATACTGGCGACCAGCGGATCCGGCAGGTTGCGGCGGGGAACATCAATTCCTACGCCGGAGGCGGACTCAGCGATGGGCCGGTGTATTCGGCGATCCTGGCGAACAATCAGGATATTGCTGTGGACGGATCGGGGAACCTTTATATCGCTGATAGCGGGAATAACCGAATCCGGGAAGTTTCCGGGGGGACGATTTCGACGTTGGCGGGGACCGGGCTGGACAACTACTACGAAAATAACAACACCGCGGCCATCAACGCGAACCTGAGCGATCCGCGGGGGGTGGCGCTTGACGGTATGGGCAATGTCTACATCGCCGATACTGGCAACTTCGTGATTCGAGTGTTGAACACGCAGAAGGCGAGGATCAATGTGGCTGGAGTAACCATTAATCCTGGCGAGCTGGCAACCGTAGCGGGAAAACCCGGGAAGTCATGTTCCCAGACCCCTTGTGGCATCCCAGGGGCGGCGACAGATGCAATCCTGGGCGTACCCAAAGGAATCGCTCTCGACAGCGCGGGAAACATTTATTTTGCTGACGAGTCGGAAGCGGTGGTGTCGAAGGTAGATACTTTAGGAAATATTTCATCCGTGGCCGGCACCCTACTCTCCACCTGCCAGACGCCGACCAACTTCGTAGCGTGTGGCGACGGCGGGCCTGCCACTATGGCGACTTTGTCAGAGCCTTACAGCGTGGCGATCGACAGCGCGGGAAACATTTATGTCTCCGATGCCGGCGACAACCGCGTCCGGGTATTCACGGTCGGCGGCAACATCAATGCTTACGCGTTTAACGGCGTTACAAATTTTGGACCTGACGGTCAGCCGGCTTTAGACAACAGTTACATTTTTCCGGAATATATCGCCTTGGATTCGCGCAATAACATGTTCGTCAGCGGAAGTTCTCTGTATTACGTGATCCAGAGAGTCGATGCCTCGAACAATCCTGCTCTGCTCAATCCAGTGGCTAGCGTTGCCGGTTTTGAAATTGTCAGTCCCAAGTATTTCGGGTATTGCTGCGATGGAACGGCGGCGAATGGAGCCTGGATAAACAATGCCGGGGTCGCGATCGACAGTTCGGAGAGGTTGTACATCTCCGATGCAGGGAATAACCGCGTTCGCCTGGTTAGCAGTTCGCCCACACAGGGTCTGGTGCCGACGGCCAAGATTTCGCCGCTTACGCCGCCGGGGCTTAATTTTGGGTCGGTGCAGGTCGGATCAACCAGTGGGTCCCAGTCCTTCACGATAACCAATACCGGGAGTGATGATCTGGTGATGGGAACGCCTTCAATCGAGGGGCCCTTCAATTTTGTCAGTCAGACTCCTTGCTATGGGAATATTGTGCCGCCGGATACCACGTGCGCTTATTCGGTGACATTCACACCTACGCAAGTGGGCGTACAGAACGGCAAAGCGACGGTGAACGACAACGCATTTAACGGCGCGTCACAGTCGGTGGGGCTGCAAGGCACGGGCACGAACTAAAGGGCCGAGGATAGCAGAATCCCCTCAATTGGCTTACAGATGGCCCGCAAGCCGCCAAGAGCGCTGTGGCGGGGCTTGAAGTAATCTTCATTACTGCTGTCTCAACCTTGCCTTGCTGTCGCTGGGTTTTTTCCCGGGCTGAACTGATCCGAACCGACTTATAGGGGAGTAGGAGAACATGAGGGCTCGCATCGCCGCTGGATCATCGCTTTTGTTTGTAATTGCGATGGCGAATCTCTCCCTGAGCCAGGAGCCGAAGGCTACGGGTGAACCGGCACCAGCGGTGATGGGAGGCGGTGTGCGGCCGGTGTCCGACCGGCCGAAACTGGACCTCTTGAAATGGGCTGGTGCAAACCCGAAGACGGGGTTCGCGGTGGGCCAGCAACCCTACGGGATTGCCTTTGACGGGGCAAACATGTGGGTAGCAAATTTTGGCAGCAACACGGTGAGCAAGCTGCGGGTCACGGACGGCGCGACTCTGAGCACCATCAAGGTTGGCACTCAACCGCTCGGCGTGACCTTCGACGGCAGCAACGTCTGGGTATCAAATAGTGCGGATGGGACTGTGAGCAAAGTGCGGGCCAGCGACGGTACGGTCCTGGGAACATTCACTGTGGGGCGTGTGCCTTTCTGGATGGCATTTGATGGCACCAACATCTGGGTAACGGCTGCTCCGAGTCACGGCAACGGCACGGTCACCAAGTTGCGGGCGAGCGATGGCAAGAACCTGGGCAGCTTCCCGGTTGGTGCAGGGCCGGCGGCGGTAGCGTTCGACGGCGCGAACATTTGGGTGACGAACAACGGCAGCGCTAGTGTAACCAAGTTGCGAGCAAGCGATGGCGCGGTGCTGGGTACGTTCAAAGTGGGGTCGAATCCACTTGGCATCACCTTCGATGGAACCAGCATCTGGGTTGCGAACCGGGGCGATGGGTCGGCCAGCAAGCTGCGCCCTAGTGACGGAATGCTTTTAGGAACTTTTCCGGTCTCGTTTGGGCCTTACGGCGTGGCATCGGATGGAACGGATGTTTTCTTCACCGATGATCTGGGTGACGTCACCGCACTACGCGGAAGCAACGGTGCGCGGATCGGCAAGATCAACCTGGGAATCCAGACGACGGGGATAGCATTCGACGGATCTAACGTTTGGGTGTCAGAGCTTAACAAGAACCTGGTCAGCAAGCTGTAGACGTGGAATTACCAGCAGTATTTTCTTTGCAGAGTTTCTGCAAGAGGACGAATTTAGGAGGGACCGTGGGAACAGGCAGTCTTGGGGTTCGGTGGGGTGGTGTTGCGGTGGTCGCGGTGATTTTATTTCTTTGTTTCCCTACCACACCGGCCAGCGCCCAGAGCGGTCCGTGCACCTCGGCCACGAGCGTTTGCATCACCACATGGCAGCAGGACACGAATGTCAGCGGAGTGTGTAATGGCTGTTCCTATCGCACAGGCCTGAACCTTAGTGAGAGCTCCCTGGTTGCGGGCAACCTCAACACTTTCGGTAAGCTTTGCTCGGAGCAGTTGGACGGCCAAATTTACGCTCAGCCTTTGGTGGCCACCGGGGTCACAATCGGCAGCATGAAATACACCTCCGTGGTCTACGTAGTTACGGAGAACGACACCCTCTATGCCATCGACGGCGATCCGACCGACGGCAACCCACCGTGCAGTGTGATCCAGTCGCTGTCGTTTCTCAGCACGGGAGCGACGAGCGGGCAGTATCCGGTGGACTGCACCTGGGTTGGGGATGGTACGGTGAGTTGTAACAGCACGATTGGGCCGTATGTCGGCATTCTTGGGACACCGGTGATGACTACCGACGGTACCTCGGGCACTATCTATCTGGTGACGGAAACTCAGGACGTAAACCCGCTGCCGAACCACCCAAAGCCCGGCAATTGGTACCACTACCTTCATGCGGTAGACATTCAGAGCCTGACGGAGACTGTACCGGCGGTACAAATCTCGCCACCGAATGGCACCGGCTCCAAATTCTCGCAGGCTCACATCCAGCGATCAGCTCTGCTTTACCTGGCTGCCAGCCAAGCCCGCCTGAGCAACCCGATGGTCTACGTCGCCTTCTCCATGATGGACGGGACGGCAATGCCGTATCCGAATGGCGCGATTTTCGGCTTCAACGCCGCCAACCTGGCAGCACCGCCATTGTATTTCCAGACGAGTAAAGGTACCACCGGGGCGGATGGAGGCGGAATCTGGATGGGGGGCGGAGGTCCAGCCTACGGAACCGACAAGAACGGAGTGGGCTGGATCTATCTGACCACCGCGAACGGGGCTTGGGATGGAAGCACCAATTGGGGCGACAGCTTTCTGATGCTGGACCCGAGCTCACTGACGGTTGCCAACAACAACGCCGGCTATTTGACACCCGTGGACCAGTTCTATCGCTCGTCGAGCACCTGCAATGCTCCTCCGCAGTTGAATGGCGGAGATGTTGACTTTGGTTCGGGAAGCGTGATGCTGGTTCCCGACGGTGAACTTGCGAACTGGCCGAACCTGGCAATCAACGGGGACAAGGAGGGCGGCTTGTGGATGATTGACCGGACAAACCCGGGCGGTCACAACCCGAGTTGCGACCAGTCGCAAGACCGATGCCTGTGTACCCCCAGCGGCAACGCCAGCGGAAATATTCAAACGTTCTGGACAGGAACGGCATACAGCGGGCACGTGATCCACAATGGCCTGGCTTTCTGGAGAAGGCAGCCTCAGACCCAGATCAATGCGCATTATCATTACCTCTACGTAATACCGTCAGGCGGCGGGGTGCTGACGCAGTATCAGCTATGCGGGCTGTCCTCGGCGCAGTCGCCGCTGTGCAACGCGGCGGGAGTGCTGGCCAAAGATTTCAAGGGAAATCAGGTCAAGTTTGGTTACGGTTCGACGCCGACGATTTCAGCGGCGAGCGCGACCGCTACTTCGGCCATCCTGTGGGAGACGGTCCCGAGCAAAGATCCTCAGCCCAAGGGCACTGCCGGGGGTGGCACGATGTATGCGTTTGACGCAGTCACGATGAGGATGCTGTATTCGAACCATACTTGCTCAACCCGCGACGCGTTATCGCCGACAGTTAAGTTCTCAATTCCAACGGTGGCCAACGGCAACTTGTACCTGGGCGCATGAAGAAATCTGACTATCGCAAATTCATCATTCGCAGCGTGGATGGAGTGGATGACTTCGCGTCCATGCGAGAAGTGGTGACGCGACGCTACAAGCGTTTACAGGAAGAGAAGAAGAAGTTCCCCAGCCTGGTGCTGATCGATGGAGGACTGGGGCAACTGCATGCGGCAGCGGAGGCGCTGGCATCGCTTGAGATTATCAATCAGCCGCTGGCAGCGATTGCGAAGCGGGAGGAAATCATCTACGTCTTTGGTCAGGAGAACGAGCCTGTGGTTTTGGACCATCACTCGCCGGTGCTGCATCTGGTGCAATTGATCCGCGACGAAGCTCATCGTTTTGCCGTCACATTTCACCGAAAACGCCGGCAGATGCGCGACCGGTCGACGGAGCTGCTGGAGATTCCTGGGGTCGGTGAACGCACCACGCGACGGTTGCTGGAACATTTTGGAAGTATGCAAGCGGTCAAACAGGCCGATGCGGCGGCACTGTCGGCCGTGGTTACGCGGATGCAGGCTGAGGGAATTTTGGATCACTTCCGAGCCGCAGATCGCACTGATAAACGCTGATACCTCTTTCGCCAGAGCTGACGACACTTCCCTGCTACACTAGCGATTCGCTCCTGTGAACCGAACACTCCAGAGCTTGTTCATTCTCGCCGCTGTGGTGCTGCCGCTCGTGGCCGCCGCCCAGGAAGCCAACCTTGCCACGCCTCAAGAAACCCATCTGCGCAACGTGCGTCAGCTTACTTTCGGTGGACAAAACGCTGAAGCCTATTTTTCGGCTGACGGCAAGCACTTGATTTTTCAGTCCTCTCATGGCGATGTGAAATGCGACCAGATCTTTACCATGAAC
>Ga0207064_1086_pt1 | contig 13517 bp, 9 predicted proteins | sample Alteio_BWMinCont_26_FD_153488 | JGI IMG/M metagenome (GOLD analysis project Ga0207064, IMG submission 153488) | Enriched cells from forest soil in Barre Woods Harvard Forest LTER site, Petersham, Massachusetts, United States -... | ecosystem: Environmental > Terrestrial > Soil > Temperate forest >...
ATATAATTTTTGACACGGTTAATACCCTTTCCGTTTCCGATAGCTTAAAGTCGCTGAATAAACACGGGATACTCATCTTAAGCGCAGCCGGAATGCCGGAGATGATACGCGGAGCGTGGGCCTCCATGACTGGCACCAAAAAAGTGATAACAGGTGTAACCGGCCAAACCGCGGCCGATATCGTTTTTCTTAAAGAACTTGTTGAGTCCGGTAAAATGCGGCCCGTTATTGACCGGACTTACCCCCTGGAACAAATGGCCGAAGCACACGCTTATGTTGAAAAAGGACATAAAAAGGGGAATGTAGCCATAGAAATATGAAGTCGGAAGCCGGGCAATGACTTAGAATTTTAGACGCAAGACTTGGAAATGGTCTGAACCAGTCCCGCACGTACGGGATCAGAATTTAAGAATTAGCAGAATTCAGGCAATTCGATCAGTTCAATAAATTCCAGTTCAGACGATAAGCAGGCTTCGAAACACACCCCTGACTGCGCGCCCCCCAAATGCGCCCCTCTCAATAGGCATTTTTATAGCGTTTCCTAATCCGTATGCAACTTCTCCGGCCCGGTGATGGTGGGCTTTTCGAGACGCTTGCCGCTGATGAGGACATCATCGTAAGTCAGGTTATCGGCATTGTCGACCACCTGGTCCTTCGGCGTGTTTTGGATGGTGACGTTTTGCAGGGCGATGTCCTGCAGGGGGTGGCCAGTGACGCCCACGGCATAGATGCCGGCCTCGCCCGAGTACCGACAAGTGACGTTACTGATACGGAAATACCGGAACGTGGTGGGCGCGTTGCCCCCGCGCGAGCCGTGGTAATTATTTTCGAAACGGATAAAAGCCGACCGTGCGCTGTCGCATTGGATGTTATTGACGCTGATATTTTGGATATAGCCGCCTCGGTCGAGGTTAGATTTGAAGTAAATGGCGCTGAGACACTTTTTGATATGATCGTCCAAAAAATATACGTTGCGCACCCCGGCCGACATTTCGCTGCCGATGCACAGGCCGTTAGTTTTTGAGTTGAAGGTGCAGCCGCGCACGATGATGTTTTCGGTGGGCTGCCCGATGCGCCAGCCGTCGCGGTCGCGCCCGGCCTTGATGGCGATGCCGTCGTCGCCCACGGTGAAATCGCAATGCTGGATGAGCACGTTGCTGCTGCACTCAGGGTCGCAGCCGTCGTTATTGCGGTTGAGGCTGCGGATGGTGACGTTTTGCACGGTGACGTTGTTGCACAGCACAGGGTGGATGACCCAGTAGGGCGCATCAAGGATGCTGATGCCGTCGATCAGCACGTTGCGGCAGCCGAAAAACTGGATCATATCGGGCGGCAGGTGTGCGCCTTCGCCAAAGACGCGCTTATAAACCGGCACGCCGTCGGTGCCCATTTGCCGCAGGGTGTTTTGCTCCGGCGAATTCTGCGGCCTCCATTGCGCGAAGTTTTTACTGGCCGAACCATTGACAGTCCCCCGGCCGGTGATGGCGATGTCGGTACACTCCCAGGCGTAAAACAGCGGCGAATAGTTGTACAGTTCGGTACCCTCCCACAATGTAAGTACCGCGGGCAGGTAGTCCTTTTCGTTAGCGGAAAACACGAGTTCGGCGCCGTCGTCAAAATGCAGGTTCACGTGGCTTTTGAATACTACTGGTCCGGCGATATAGAATTTGCCTTTGGGGATCAACACCTCGCCGCCGCCTTCGCTGTTGCACAGGCTGATGGCTTTGTCGATGGCGGGTTTGCTGTCGGTTTGCCCGTCGGCCACCGCGCCGTATTGTGTAATATCGTAAACCGCGTTCCTGAATTTCGGCGGACTGATGTTATGTAGAATGGCGTTAACAGATGGCATTTCGCTGACCTGCGCGTTTGCCGTTGATAGGCCGAACAATACCGCCGGCAGCCAGAGGCCAAATAGCGTCGCTTTATTCATGATCCTTTGCATCTTCATTACGCCAAACTTACGGAAGCATGGCTGGATGGTCAAGGGTTCGGTGCGGATGGCTTATAACGATTGTGTGACGATACTTCCGCCATCACACCGTCCAATTACGTTCTTCTTAATTTACTAAAACCTCATCCGCAAATATCCAGGAGGGTTTACCCTTCGCCGGGTGCCAGGCAGGTAGTTTATAGATAGGTTTGGCCACTACCTTGAGGCAGGAAACGGGGCCATTGAGCGACAGCTTGCAGTTTAGGCCCTGTACCAAATCGGGGTCGCCCTTCTTCTGAGGGGCGGTGGTTAAGGAACCGATGGGGTGCAGGTGCTGGGCGTCGGGTCCGCCCCAAACCTGTATTCCGGTTGGGAAAAATATCTGGCTGCCAATGGCCCGGAGGCAATTGAGTGTTAACGTATGCGGCTTGACGGGATTTTTGAAGAACACCATAAATTCCATATCCTGCTGCGTGCCCAGCCACTTGTTATTGCCGGAATTATAGCCACCAAGTTCACCGTCGATAAGGGTTTTGGCGCCGTCGGCCTGGTAGCGTTCGTTGACAGCTTTTACAAGGTAGGCGCTATCGGGCCAGTAAGTATCGCGGAAAAAAGAGTTGCTCACTACGTCGCTGCCATACCAGCCCGCCTTATAAGCCTTTGCCTTAATAGTAGTATTATCGCTGATCGTGATGCCCGGTTTGTAAAGAGGCGAATTTACGCTGTCGGGATCTTTGCCATCTGTAGTATAGCGAATGTCCACCCCTTTAATGGGATTTGTTATATCCAGCGTAACAGGCGTTTTGAAAACAAAGGCGGTATTCTTCACCTGTGGCGGGATGAGTTTCATGGGTTTGCCATTACTCTTAAAGCCTTCGATAAAAGTGATGCCTTTATTGGCTTTTTGCAGTGAAGCAATGTCAGCCGGACTGATAGCAGTATTCCAAACCACGATCTCCTTCAGGCTTTTGAAGGAATGTAACTGGCTAAGAGATTGGGCGTTTACTTTGGTTCCGGCTAAGGATAATGACCGCAAATATTTTAAGGAGACCAGGCTATTCAAAGTACTGCCGGTAATTTCGGTAAAATCAAGGTTCAGGGTGCGCAGGTTTTCAAACCCGGCGATGGTTTTGAGTTCGGCATCTTTCACGGGCATCCTGTCCAGGCTGAGCGAAACTACCTGCTTTTTGACGGGGCTTAATTCCTCTAAAACTTTGGGATTATAGATCGACTTATTATAAATATCAACCGCAAGTGCGGGTGAGCCCTCAGCCAATTGATTGATGACCCGGTAATTGTTGTTCAACTTTTTGATGGTTTTATCGTCTGCTGCAGCGAAATCGTAGTGTTCGTCCGTTGCCGATGCTGGCTGCAAAAATGAGGCTGATGCCATTCGTAATGAATCGGACAAAGGCAGATCGGTCACTTTCTCTTTGAAATCGGCCTTCTCTTTTATCCATTGATAAAGCACCGTCATTTCAGCGGCGGTCAATTGGGGTTTCCCTGACGGCGGCATGTGCTTTTTCTCCTCTGCTGGCAGGTGGATACGCTGCAATAACAAACTTACCTGCGGCTGACCGGGGACAAACAACTTGCCATCCTTACCGCCTTTGAGGATCGATCTCTCATCGGTGAGCATCAAGCCGCCTTTGAGTTTATCGGCATTGTGGCAACTGATGCACTTGTCCTCAAAAATGGGCTGCACTACATCACGATATACCAAAGCCTGGTCGATAGGCACCAATGGCCTGCCTTTAGTTATCGGGGCTAATAAGTAGTTATCGCCGTGCGTGAGGCTTGCGCCATAATGGCCACCGACGATAAGGAAAAACACGACAACGACCGAGCCCGACCGGGCAATCGATGGATTATACCAGGCTTTGGATCGCCCCCAATAAATGAGCGATGAAAAAAATACGATACACACGCCGAACCATTTGTGCCATTGCACATCGCTGCCATCATAACCGGACTCACGGGACAGGAACAGGCCCATAATGGCTGTTAATGCTGAAAGCAAGGCCCCCGAAAGGAGCAAGACCGTAGCAAAGTCCTGGTAAAATTTCTCAGAGGCGAAAACCGGCTTGTAACGGAAAAATTCCATCAGCATAGCCAGTATCAGCAAAACGATCGGGAAATGCAGCAGCAGCGGGTGCATCCTGCCCACGGGCTGCAGCCAGCGGGGTATCATCAAATGGTCTCCTGCCAGCAGTAAAACGACGATGAAAATATTTAGCGCAAATAATGTATTATCTGCAAAAGCTTTATGGCGGCTTTTGATCATCTATCGTTTAGCAAATTATACACGGGTGAATTTATACGGATATACCTTGCCCGATGCCCATTGCGCCACATAAAGGTTCTCGTCGTCGTCCACGCATACATCGTGCGGGTTCAGGAATATCTTTTCGGCTTGCGACATGGGTTGCAAAACGCCGTCTTTGTATATGGGCTCGGTACCGCCAATGTTGGACACTACTTTGTTGTTCTTGTCTAAGATCGTCACAAAGCCGGAATCCTTCGCACCCAGGTCCGGTGAGCGCAATACTGCAGCATATAAGTGATTACCCCTGATCACCGGCCGACAAACACAGGCACCCGGTAGTTTGATCACTTCCATCAGTTTGCCATCCATGCTGAAACGCTTGAAGCAATTGCGCGTACGGTCTGTTATTAACAATGTTGGCGTTGAATGACGCCGGTCTATCAAAATACCGTGGCAATTGTCCAAATGTTCGTCGCCATCCCCACGCCCGCCGAAGTAGTTCTTTAACTTACCATCTTTATCATAGTGGGTGATGTACTGCGCGCCATAACCGTCGGCAATAAAGAAATCGCCATTGGTATCCACCGTGGTTTCCGTCGGCACAAACTCTTCAGCTTTTTTATAAACGCCGGTTTCCAGCGGCACATCGATGGTCATCAATATTTTGCCGTCAATGGTCGCTTTATAAACCTGGTGCTTTACTGTATCCGTAATAAACAGGAACTCGGTACCGTTCTCATTGAATATAGTGAAGCCATGCGCACCTGGGAAATCATGCCCCCAGGTATCCAGCAGCTTTCCAGATTTGTCGAAGATGAGCACATTGTTTTTAGTCTCATTAGTCAGCAGCATGATGCGCCCCTTCTTGTCCTGCACAAACTCATGGCAATCGTTCACGGGGTTAATGCTCGGGTCGGCTTTGGCCCACTTGTTATCCATGCGGTAACGCATGTTGCCGTGCCCGTAAATAGGGCCATCGTCTTTTGCTAACATATCCTTTGCGATAAAGATGCCTGCCGAAACAAGCGCGGTTTGCTTAATAAAGTTCCTTCTCTCCATGATTTTGAATTTAGGATATAATGTCTCTTACCACGTTGCCGGACACGTCGGTCAAACGGTACCTGCGGCCCAGACTTTTGAAAGTAAGTTTGGTATGATCGATGCCTAACTGGTTCAATATCGTGGCGTGGAAATCGTGCACATGCACCGGGTTTCGAACAATATTGTAACCGAAGTCGTCTGTCTCGCCATAAACTATGCCCGGCGTAATACCTCCGCCAGCCATCCAGATGCTGAAGCAGCGCGGATGATGGTCGCGGCCGTAATTATCTTTCAGCAATTTACCCTGGCTATAGTTGGTACGACCGAATTCGCCACCCCATATTACTAAAGTCTCATCTAATAGACCGCGTTGTTTCAGGTCGGTTACCAATGCAGCGGATGCCTGGTCCACGTCCATTGCCTGCCCGGCCATTTCTTTAGGGAGATTGGTATGCTGATCCCAGCCTTGATGGTAGAGCTGAACGAACCGGACGCCATTTTCAGAAAGCTTTCGCGCCAGCAGGCAATTGGCAGCGTAAGTCCCCGGCACCAAACATTCAGGACCGTAAAGCTTCACGATATCATCGGGCTCTTTGGATACGTCCATAATATCAGGCACGGCGGTTTGCATGCGGTAAGCCATTTCATACTGCTGCACTTTCGTCGTTATTTCCGGGTCGTGAAATTCTTTGGCTGATATCTCATTCAGTTCCGCTAGCTTATCCAGCATTTTGCGGCGCTCCTGCCTGTCAAGGCCATCGGGGTCATTCAAATAAAGCACCGGGTTTTCGCTGCTGCTGAACAATACGCCCTGGTGAATGGAGTCCAAAAATCCGTTGCTCCATAATTTGGAATAAACGCCCTGCCCGTTGCCTTTGCCTTTCGACAGGAGGACAGTAAACGCGGGCAGGTTCTTGTTCTCGCTGCCCAAACCATAACTCACCCAGGAGCCCATGCTCGGCCGGTTGCCCTGCTGGGCGCCGGTCTGGAAGAAGGTTAACGCCGGATCGTGATTGATGGCTTCGGTATATATCGTTTTGATGATGCAAATATCATCCGCAATGCTGCCGATATGCGGGAAAAGGTCGCTTACCCATGCCCCGTGTTTCCCATATTGTTTAAAATCGTAAAATGAACCCGCTAACGGATATGACTTTTGGTTAGCGGTCATGCCTGTTAGTATCTGGTTACCCCTCACTGATGCAGGCAGTTCCTGCCCCATCATTTCACGCAATTTGGGCTTATAATCGAATGACTCCAGTTGCGATGGCGCGCCATCCTGGAACAAGTAAATGATCCGTTTAGCTTTTGGCGCAAAGTTGGGTAAGCCCGGGATAAAATCAGCCGCATTGTCGCCGCCCAGGCCCGAAAACAGGTCGGGTATCAGCAGCGAACCTAATGCTACACTGCCTATACCCAGGCTTAGACTGGATAAAAACTTGCGCCTGTTGAAGCTGAGGCCGTGCTCTAAAAATTCCTTCTCCATGCTATCAGGTTTTGGTAATAGCTTCTTCTAAATTATAAATAGTATCGATCACTTTCATCATCGCCGCCAGGGTAATTTTATCCATTCCCGCCGGGATGGGGTATTCACCCACGTTCAGCAGTTTTTCAGCGTTCTTTTCATTCATGGATTTGAGCTGATCAGCATAATAGCCGGTCAATATGCCCATTTCCTGTTCCGTCGGCCTGCGGCAAATGATATGCCTGAAAGCTTCATATATCTTGTCTTTAGGCTGACTATTTTCCTGCAATACTTTAGCAGCCAGCACGCGTGCCGACTCCAGCATCGTAGGGTCGTTCATCATTTCAAGCGCTTGTAACGGTGTGTTGGTACGCAGCCGCTGTACCTCGCACTGGTCACGGTTGCTAGCGTCGAATATGGCCATTTCAACCGGTGGTGAGGTACGTTTGATCAAAGTGTACATCCCACGACGATATAAATTTGGCCCATGCACCTGCCGGTAGCTTGCCAGTTGCCCGCGACCCGACGTAGTGCTTTCCCACAGGCCTGGCGGCTGGTACGGGTTCACACTTGGGCCGCCAATGGTTTTATTAAGCAGCCCGCTGCTGGCCAATACCATATCTCTTATAAACTCGGCAGGCAGCCGTTTTCGCGGGCCACGCGCCAGCAAAAAATTATCGGGGTCGTTCTTATATTTATCCGGTTCGACTACTGCTGATTGCCTGTAGGTAGCCGACATCACGATCTGCTTGACCAAGCGCTTAACATTCCATCCATGCGTTTTAAAATCGACGGCCAGCCAATCCAGCAATTCAGGGTTCGAGGGCAGATCGCCCTGCGAGCCAAAATCGCCCAGGGTTTTCACGATGCCGCGACCGAAAAACTCTTCCCAAACCTGGTTCACATACACGCGGGCGGTAAGCGGGTTCTTATCGTCAAACAGCCACTCGGCCAGGCCCAGCCTGTTTTTGGGATAATTGGGATTGAATGGCAAAATAGCCTTAGGTGTACCAGGAAATACTTCATCCCCATGAGTATCATAGTTACCGCGTTTCAAAATATAGGTTCTTCGGTAAACTTCGCTGTCGCTCATTATGGATACGATCAGTTTGCCCGTATCTTGTTTATTGACGAATTTCAATATGTTTTTGACATCAGCATTGCTGATCTGCATCATCGGCCTTTTGGCGTAGGTTTCGGGACCGCCTACCGTCGACTGTATCCCGGGCTCTTTCACGCTGTTGAAAAAGGAAAACATCTGGTAATATTCTTTTTGCGAAAAGGGGTCGAATTTGTGATCGTGGCAGTGGGCACATTCCAGGCTAACACCCAGTAATGCCTTACCGAAGGTATTGGTGCGATCCGTTACATAAGTAACACGATACTCTTCCTGTATCACACCACCTTCTTCGGTTATTTTATGATTGCGGTTAAAGCCCGTTGCCAATAATTGCTCTTCAGTGTGGTTGGGTATCAGGTCGCCTGCTAATTGCCAGGTTATAAAGTCCTTATAAGGCAGGTTTTCGTTATAGGCGTGGATCACCCAATCGCGCCAGGGCCATTGCGTACGGTAATTGTCGTCCTGGTAACCGTGCGAATCGGCATAACGGGCAATATCCATCCAGTGCAGCGCCATCTTTTCGCCGTATTGTGGGCGTGCCATCAACTCGTCAACCATCCTTTCATAAGCATCCGGGCGTTTATCCGCCAAAAACTTATCCATTGTCGCAATATCAGGCGGCAGGCCGTTCAAATCGAATGAAAGACGCTTCAACAAGCGTTCCTTATCAGCTTCGGGATTAGGTGTAAATCCTTTTTGTTCCTGCTTATGCAGAACAAAATAGTCGATGGTATTTTTTGGCCAGGCTTGGTCCTCAACCGCAGGTATCGCCGGCGATTTTGGCGGCACAAAGGCCCAGTGTTTTTCATATTTCGCACCCTGCTTGATCCACTTTTTCACCAGGGCCACTTCGTATGGCGTCAGCCTTTTTAGATGTGATTTGGGTGTGGGCATCATCTCGTCCGAATCAGTGGAAGTGATCCTGCGGTATAACTCTGACGCTCCAAGATCACCCGGAACTAATGCATGTGCTTTGGGGTCATCCTTTAGTGCTGCGTAAGCGCTTTCGGGTATATCCAGGCGTAAATTTGCCTGGCGCTTATTGGCGTCGGGCCCGTGGCACTTGAAACATTTATCGGAAAGGATGGGCCTGATGTTGAAATTGTAGCTGATGGTATCGGGAATATCCTCGGATGCGACCGACTTCTCGGACGAACTATGGCAGGCATTAATACCGATCAACACCCCCACAACAAAAAGTACCGCAATAAATACCTTCAAACGCATTCCAGTAAATAGGCCTTCAACCCGGTTTAAAATTGAGAATCAACTAATGTAGAAATTTATTAGCTGATAATAAAATTGTAACCGGAATTATACCGCAAAACGGGCTTATATCCCAAAGATCACCCCCGAATTTGCTGTGGTGATCTCAGCAACTTTCTCTATTGAAATTTGATGCAGATCGGCTACTTTTTGCGCCACATAAGTGAGGTAGGAGCTTTCATTCGGTTTACCCCTGTAAGGTACAGGCGCAAGGTAGGGCGAATCGGTTTCAAGGACGATGTGCTTAAGATCAATCTGCTCTACTACTTTATCCAACCCCGAGTTTTTATAGGTAACCACGCCGCCAATGCCGAGGTAAAAACCAAGATCGATGAGCTTTCTCGCTTGCTCCAGCGTTCCTGTAAAACAGTGGAGTATCCCGCGCAGGCTCTCGTCGTACTCTTGCTGCAAAACCTCGTAAACCTCATCGAAGGAATTACGGCAATGGATCACAATAGGGAGTTTGAGTTGTTTGGCCCAGGCGATCTGTATTTTAAATGCTTCCACCTGTATATCCAGGGTAGTTTTATCCCAATACAGGTCGATACCTATTTCCCCGATGGCGTAGATTCTATGTTGTGGAATAACCTGGCGAATAATCTCCAGTTCTTCACGCCAATTATCTTTTACATCGCAGGGGTGCAGGCCAAGCATTGGGAAGCAGTTTTCGGGATAAGCATTCACCAGTGCAAAAACCTTTTCCATAGACATAGAATCGACGTTAGGCAAAAACAACCGCCCAATACCATTGTCAAAACAACGCTGCATCAACTCCCGTCGCTTATCCGGGTCGGTCTCATAGTATTGGTGGGTGTGCGTGTCGGTCAGTAACATCCTGCAAAAATAAAAAAGCCCCCGGTTATCGGGGGCCTGTATCAGCTACTCTTTTTCGTTGTAGTCGTATGTTTTTTTACCGCAGTTTTCTTTGCTACGGGTTTTGCTGCGGGATGTTTTATCGGTTTGATCTTTACCAATTCCAAATCAAATACCAGCGTGGCGAACGGGCCGATGTCGCCACTCCCTGTTTCACCATAAGCCAGGTTGGACGGGATAATAAGTTTAGCTTTCCCTCCTTCATTCAGAAGTAGCAAACCCTCATTCCAGCCCTGGATAATGTTTTTGGTACCGATGTCAAATGAGATCGGTTCATAATTACGACCCGGCTGGTTTAACCCCGCCTTTTGCGCATTGGCGGCAATACTAGAGTCAAAAACTTTACCATCAAGCGTATACCCGGTGTAGTTAACCAGCACTGTATCGCCCGTCAGCGGTTTGCGTTTTACCGAAGGCTGGGTAATCATATATTTCAAGCCCGATGGCGTAGTTTTTACTGCCAATTTGTTGTCGGCAATGTATTTCGCCGCCGTAATACTTTCAACAGTGCGCATGCTGTCCAGTATCTTATTCCGTTCGGCCATGGCATCGTTAAGCGATTGCACCCGGCGTATCTTCAGGGTGTATAGAATATAACTCCCCCTGGGCAAAAACGGCGGTCTTTCATTTTCGTGCCCCACGAATATGGTATCAGTAGGCACCTTAATATAAGCGCTGTCCTTCGCGGCAAGCATAGGAAATACGTCCATCAGGTCGCCGGGATTCTGGCTCTGCTGCACCTGCACTTTCGCGGTATGGCCCACCATATAAGTACTGAATAAGACGGAATCCTTTTCTGTTTTTTGGGTAACATCAAAAGTTATAACATCATTCAGTTTAATTCTATCGCCGGTATTTTTTGTCACATTCTTCACCAGTACCCCTTTCGGAGCATGCGTAAATTCGTCCTGAGCTTGTGCCCCGGCAGTTACTGCCGCGACCAATAAGATCATTAAAGCAATCTTCTTCATCGATTTAAAAAAAATACCCCGGCTTCAACCGGGGTAGCATGATCAATTATTTAGTTGTCGGTTTTACCTGCACGGTCGGCTTTAAAACCGGGGCCGCCGGCTTTGACGCATTCGGATCAGGGTGAATAATATTTACCAACTCTATATCGAACACCAGCGGTGTAAACGGCGGTATGATCTGGAAGCCCTGCTCGCCATAACCAAGTTTCGATGGCACCACAAAAGTAGCCTTGGCCCCTTTGTTCAATTGCATCAAACCTTCGTCCCAGCCCGGTATTACTTTCTTAACGCCCACCGGAATACGTATCGCCTTATAAGGCAAGCCGGGATTGTAGGCATTATTCTTCTGTGCGATCTCTTTTACGTTCGTTTCAAAAACTTTTCCGCTGGTGAACCTGGCAACATAAAACACCTCGGCGGTATCACCTACAGCGGGTTTATCGCCTGTGCCAGGTTTGGTGATGGTATAAAACAAACCGTCGGGCGTATTAATACCCACCAGCTTATTATCATCAATATATTTCTTGAACTTGCTTGCTTCCGCTTTCCTGGCAACCACAACCTGGCTATCCATATATTTCTTTATTTGCGCGTTCCATACCGTATCGGCGCCTTTGCCTATACCTTTCGATATTACTTTTTCTACCTTAATTTCATATACGATATACTTTCCCTTGATCGGCGGCCTGCGCATTCCTTTCTTGAAAAGCGAATCCATATTGGTTTTTACCGTTGCGCTGTCACCTTCGGCCAAATTGGTGAAAACACTCATTACATCGCCGGGAGCGCCTTTTTGGAGGATACGGTCCGAACGGTTGCCCTGCTCATAGGTGCTGAATATTACAGAATCCGCGTCGGTTTTGGCAACCACGTTCACGCTGATAAAATCGCCAACCTTTATTTTAGGGCCACCCTTATCGATATGGATATTGTATAATAAACCTCCCGGAGCCTGTTTGTATCCGCCATTGCAACTTGCCAAACCGATGGTTGCAAGAGCTAAAAACATTAAGTTTTTCTTCATTTTTTATTGTACTAATAGTTTTTTGTATTCTGGTAAAATTGATTTAAATTGTTGTATCACAGCTTCTAAGCTGTCGTTAGAGTTGCCGCCTGCCGCGTTTCGGTGGCCGCCCCCGTTAAAATATTTTTTGCAAATCTCGTTAGCAGGGAAATCCCCCTTTGACCTTAACGAAAGTTTCACCATATCCGTACGTTCAACGATGAAAGCCGCCAGGTGAATGCCCTCGACGGATAAACCGTAGTTGACAATGCCTTCCGTGTCGCCGGTAGCTATGTTATAGTGTTCCAGTTCCTTTTTGCTTACCGAAATAATGGCCGTATTATATTCGCGGATCACTTCCAGCTTGTCTTTCAGGCAGTGACCGATAAAACGCAGCCTTGTTTCGGGCAAGTTACTATAAACCTGCTCGTGGATATGCCAGCTAACTGCACCCAGGTCGATGAGGTCGGCTGTCACCCGGTGAACATCGGCGGTTACATTCGGCAGGGAGAATGAAGCTGAATCCGTCATGATGCCGACGTACAAACAGGTTGCCACATCCTTATTGATCAGTTTCTTGTTGTCTAAAACGTTAACGATGAAATCATATACCAATTGCGCGGTGGCACAAGCATTGATGTTCCAGTGGCGGTAATCGTCGAAATCCTCGGGCTCCAGGTGATGGTCGATCATCACCTTTATGGCTTTGCTTGCACGAACCACCCCGCCGAACTCATTGATGCGGCTCAGGCTATTGAAATCGAGGCAGAAAATGATATCGGCTTCGTCAACCAGCCTCGCACAAAGATCAGTATTCTCAGTATAGATGATAACGTCGCCGTTGCCCGGCATCCAGGCAAAGTAATCGGGATAATCGGTAGGCGTAATAACCGTGGTATGGTGCCCCTGCTGTATCAGGTAATGGTATAAGCCTAATGAAGAGCCTATAGCGTCGCCGTCGGGTTTGTGATGCGTAGTGATCACTATCCTGCGCGGCTGTACTAAAAGTTTCTTAAGCGGAGCGGTATTCGACGTCATTTTCAAAATAGCTTGCAAAGCTAAAGAAATTAATCAAATACGGGGTATGGAATTGGAAAGGGATTGTTTCAGTTTGATTCTGATGGCTTATATCTTATTGGAACAGTAAAGTAAACCCTACAAGGCTTGCCACCTGACATAGCTGGTATCCATTTTGGGCTTTCTTTTAAAAGTCTTATCGACTCTTTTTCAGCGTCTGGCGAACACATCCTTATCGGTTGCAAATGACTTAAACTACCATCCTTTTCTACAATAAATCTTACGAAATTTATACCAGTGTTGAGATGGTCAAGGTCAAACTTTGAGATTTTTAAATTCTTGCTTATATATTCATCAAATTTCTGTTTGCCCCCTGGAAAGCTTGGAGGCGATTCAAGGCGTTCGATTGGAGTAATAGTAGTATCGTTATTTAAAACTGATACCGAGTCAGATTTTTGAGCGCTTAATTTAAATGAGATTATTAATAAAGCGATAAATAAGACTATCTGTTTCATTATTAAAGGTTTTGGTAAATAAAAAAAGTCACTTGTTTTGTGGCTTGAAG
>Ga0207064_1087_pt1 | contig 13309 bp, 16 predicted proteins | sample Alteio_BWMinCont_26_FD_153488 | JGI IMG/M metagenome (GOLD analysis project Ga0207064, IMG submission 153488) | Enriched cells from forest soil in Barre Woods Harvard Forest LTER site, Petersham, Massachusetts, United States -... | ecosystem: Environmental > Terrestrial > Soil > Temperate forest >...
GCAAAAATCATTGACCCCTTAACTGAAAATGATAGAAATAATTACATTTTAACAATTGGCAGGCATCGCATCCAAACACTTAAAGACACGATAACGGAATATTTTGATAGTGTAGCATATAGCAAACATCGAGAGCCATATTATAAGAATAAGAGATTTGAATTTGTGATGGTGCCTTTTAAATTTGAAAATCGATCCAATAAAACGCTTAAATATATCAGTATGACATGTTCGTGGACTGACATGTATAAGACCAATACTAAAAATGCCATAATATTAGAAAATGGACTATGTTTAAACAATTATCCTTCAATCGCAAGCATTGCGTCCTATCACACTGCTGTATTTAATATAGGAGTGTTGCTTGACAAAAACCGCCCACATCCTTGCAAATTCAGAATCGGATTAACACTATTAAGATGTAACATGAACCGTCTTGATGGTGCCCTCGATTATGCTCGCTTTTCGTTCCAGGGCGATCCAAATTATACCCTCTGGTCAAACGAAGTCGAAATACCCTAACCGTAACCCAATCAATTCTGCGCCTTCGGCTTATAAGGCTGCACCTGCTTCGGCGCCGGCCTTTGCCCATTGGGGTTTTGCCTGTCAGGCTGCACCCTTGGCTTGAATACCGTTACCGTAGTATTGGTTACGGTTGGCGGGCCGGGCTGGTTCTTTTCCTGTATTGTCCGTTGCGGCACCCTGTCATTGGTGGCATTCTCAACCTGGTTTACCGCAGGTCCGCGGTTATATTTTCCATTGTTTGTGGGCGGGTTATTGTTAGTGGTCTGATTATTTCCTGTACGATTGTTTACCCCGGTATTATTATCGGGAACTGTTATTGAGCTCGCCGGCCTTGGTGTGTTCGGCTGGTTGTTGTTAGCATTGTTGCCGTTGTAGCCCGGCGCGTTAGGATTATTTGGCCTGCTGTTCACAGGCTGGGCATTGTTATTCGGGTTATTGTTGTTTGACGGATTGTTATTGTTCCTTCCGCTATTCCCATTGTTATTCGGGTAGTTATTGTTGCCATTATTATTCGCTGGAGGGTTATTGTTATTCCTGCCGTTATCATTTCCGCGGTTATAATTGTTCCCGTTATTATTCGAGGGGTTATTGTTACCACGATTATTATCGGTTCCGCCGCGGCCATTGTTTGTATTTGCACCTATCGATATAGTGTTACTACCATGATTGTCGCCTCCATTTCCACGGCGGTTACCATTGTAATTGTCCACGTTACTTATGTTATTAATTATGGTTACGCGCTGATGGCTGGTGAAATCATTATTGACAACATATTTATCCAGGTCGGGCCTTGTAATACGCTTGCTCGGCGCAAAATTCCAGCTTCGTTGCGGCGGCGTCCAGCGATCGACATCCGCGTTCGGCGCCAGCGGAGCCCAGCAGTAATAATCGCCCGATCTTCCCCAGGTTACCCAGGCTGGTGCCCAATCGTGTCCCGGTACCCATAGCCAGCCATAGTTATCATCAAAAAACCATGTCCCGTAATGGAATGGCGCCCAGCCCCAATTGTAGTTGGAGACCCAGGTCCATCCCTGGTCGCTGTATAGCCAATGACCGTTGGTGGCATACGGCCTGAAGTCAGCATCAACATTAGGGTGCCATACATAGCCGTAATCCGGGGAATCCACCCAGTTGCCGTATGGCCCCAATTGGTCATAAAACACCTGGTAATTGGTTTCGGTAGCGCCCTCGGGATAGGTATCTACAACGGGCTGCGGTTCAGCGGGCTGGGTTGTTACATACATTGGTACAGAACAGCCAAGAAACAACAGGGGTATTGTGGCGAAAAGGGCGGTTTTAATTTTCATGCTGCTACTTTTAATATGGGTTTATAACAAACGTGTTACAATATTAAAAGTTTTATACCGATTTACAGTAACTGAATATCAAAGTGTTGTTTTTTACAGCGATGGGTTTTAGACTATCGCTATAGTTGTCAAAACTTTAAGCAGTTGCCGGTTTCCTGGTCATCATATCCTGGAGGAAAGCTACCACCAGCAAACCAATTAGCGACATCACCCAGCCAAAGGCAACCTGTTCGCCCAGCCGGTCTATGCGCTCTTCGGTCGGGCCCAATGAGCGCCCGACTACTACGATATAATTTTTTTTCGCGGTGCTGACGCCCACCATTGCCTGGCGTACGCCTGGCTCGGGTTGCCAGGATGCAGCATCCCGGCCATTTTTCCGGATATAATCTATCACACCCTGCGGTATTTTTAAGGCTTTGCCATTAAGAGTTGCACTGCCAGCCACCACATTTCCTGCGGGGTCATAAACGACCAAATACGGGGAAAGGTTTTGTGAAAGCTCAAGGGGCATACCAGTTCCTGCTACAACTTTTGGATCGCCGCCTTTATCAATGGCTATAGCGGCGTCTTGTGCCATTTGTATCTGCGGGTCGTTCGCCGACAGACGAAAGTCTTGCTGTACCGTGATGTAAATAATACCACATGCCAGTGTTATGATCGCTGCATAGCCAAACCAGGCTTTAAATACAGTTGCATACTTGCTCATAATTTTAATGATTAAAGGGATTCTAGGTTTACTGTCAATTTATTATAAAAGTACTTTGTAACTCAAAGTAAATAAGAAATAATGACTTTTCCAAATGAAAAATTTATGATGCTGACGCACGTTGAAAAAAGAAGTAAATAATTGATTATAAGATAGATGAAATAGTTGTTAGCTTTAATTCATATTTATACCTGTTTATCGTTCAACTAAAATTTAAAGATCATGTATATCGTTCGAGACACTATGTATTTAAAATTCGGGCACTTCCGCGACGCAAAGGCGTTAATGGGAACTGCCCTGAAAGACGGCTTTATGCCGGAAGCAGTTAATGGCAGGATATTATCGGATTTTACCGGTCATGCGTACCGTTTTATACTTGAGCAAAGTTTCCAATCCCTGGCCGACTATGAACAGCGAATGCAAACTGCCATGAGTGAGCCTAAATGGCAGGCCTGGTATGAGCAATTTAAGACGCATGTCGAGCGGTCGGAGCGTGAGATACTTAAGGAAGTGTCCTTCAGTTAGGCGTTGAGGAAGAGTCTGGAAGTGGGAAAGTTCGCATGAGCCCGAAAGGAGCGATTAAATTTAATAGGGATCGGCTTGCGGACTTTCCGACTTATACGTCCCGATGGCTATCGGGATTCGGACTACAACGTAACTTTATAAAGCATTTTGTCGTTCTTAGGCTAATTCTTAAACTATACTAAGTCCATTAAAATGCGCTTATCATCAGTAAAACACGCAGCGAAATTGATCGCGGAAAATATCAAAACATTTGTTTTTAATACTCAAAAAAGTCGCCCTGTTCCGCAGCCCGTGTTTTTGACTTTAAAGCGACGGAGTTAACGGGCCTTTTTTATACCTTGTGACAAATTACGCTTACAGCAACCCGGTTAGTGCAACCGACATGGAGAAAGAGTTTTATCAGCACATCTTAAACAAGCAGCAGGTTACAGGCGCGGTGCCTTCAAACAAGGAGATCGCGGGCTGGGCATTGCAGGTAATACGTTTGCTCTATCCGGAACAATCAAAACGGCTCTATACTTTTGTTCACCAGCTGGAAGCAGAGTTTATGAAATTGGAGAGCGAGTTGTGCGAATTACTGGACGCTACCCGTGGTAAACATTGTGAGGACAACGAGCAAATAGCTAAGAACTTCTTTAACGGGCTGCCCGAACTGTATCGCTTATTAAACACGGATATCGAGGCAACTGTCGCCGGCGACCCCGCCGCCAAAAGCGAGTTTGAAGTGATCAGGGCATACCCCGGGTTTTACGCCATATCATTCTATAGGCTTGCGCATTCCCTTTATAAACTCGGTATGCCGCTTATCCCGCGCATCCTTACTGAATATGCGCACTCGAAAACCGGTATTGATATTCACCCGGCGGCGGAGATCAGCGATCATTTTCATATCGATCACGGTACGGGTGTAGTTATCGGCGAAACCTGCAAGATTGGCCGTCATGTAAAACTATTCCAGGGCGTTACTCTTGGGGCTTTAAGTGTGACCAAGAACCCAGCCAATACGCAGCGTCATCCCACAGTTGAAGATGGCGTAATAATTTACGCCGGCGCTACTATTTTGGGCGGCCGGACAGTTATAGGCAAGGGTAGCATCATTGGCGGTAATGTGTGGCTGACCAAAAGCGTTCCGCCTTACTCCAAGGTGTACCATACGCACGAGGTAAGCCTGCTGAAGGAAAAAATTAAAGAATAGTTATCAGTTGATCAAGTTAGATTAAGTTGATTAGGTTATTATTTCCAAGGGCAACTCAATCAACTGATTCAACCACTTAACTCAATCAACTAACAATAATGGCCGGTATAATCGATCTGATTGGCAACACCCCCCTGGTGGAGCTTAAGAAACTTAATCCCAACCCTAATGTAACGATCTATGGCAAGCTCGAGGGAAATAATCCTGGTGGCAGTGTAAAGGACCGCGCGGCACTGAATATGATACGCAGCGCCCTGGAGCGGGGCGACATCAAGCCCGGTACAAAACTGATCGAAGCTACCAGCGGGAACACAGGCATAGCCCTTGCCATGATATCATGTTTTTACGGGTTAGATATTGAACTGGCCCTGCCGTCGAGTTCAACCCGCGAGCGGACGCTGGCCATGGAAGCCTTCGGCGCGAGGGTGACCTTACTGGATGGTATCGAGGCTTGCCGCGATTATGCTGAAGCGAAGGCTGCAACCGGGGAGTATTTTATACTGAACCAGTTTTCAAACCCGGATAACTACCTGGCCCACGTAAAAACTACCGGTCCTGAAATATGGCGTGATACCGGGGGCAAAATAACGCATTTTGTGAGCGCCATGGGCACAACAGGAACGATCATGGGCTGCTCAAGGTATTTCAAGGAGAAAGATACCAATATCCGTATTGTGGGGTGCCAGCCAACCGAGTGTTCATCTATTCCCGGTATAAGGCGCTGGCCTGAAGCCTATCTTCCAAAAATATTTGACCCGGCAAGAGTTGATGAAGTGCGCGATGTTAGCCAGGACGAGGCAACTGCGATGGCGCGCCAGCTGGCCAAAGCAGAGGGTATTTTTGCGGGTATGAGCACCGGGGGAGCTGCCGCTGTTGCTATTAAGCTTGCTGCTGAATTAAAAGAGGGGGTTATCGTATTTATTTGCTGCGATCGCGGCGACCGCTACCTGAGCAGTAACTTGTTCGGGTAGAAGAAGTTATTAACATTTTGATAACCAAAAATGGGGTTTTTTGCCAAAGTGTTGAAAAAAAATAATATAAAATATTAAAAAAATATTAGTCTGCTAAGCCGATAGAGTTTATATTTGTATCAGATTCATATTATCAATCTAATACACACTCCGTTCTTTATGGTTTAATTATGAGTTCAGTTAATTATTGAGAAGAAGAGAGAAAGCCCCAAACTTTCTCTTTTTTTATGCCCTGACCTGGTAAATCATATATGATAATATGCGAATATATCGTGCGTGTGCGCAAACACGAATTTGAACACCCTTGCTTGGTTTTCTTCAGAGAGATTACTAAATTCCTACAGATTGCCTTCTTATAATTGGTAAAACCAATAAACATGAAAAAGACCGCGCTATTCCTGCTCGTTGCAATGGGGTTAAATTACTATTCAAAGGCGCAGGATCTGAAAACCAAAGATGTTCCTGCTGTTGTGAAACAGGCCCTTGCCAAAAAATACCCCAACGCAACTAAAGTAAGCTGGGAAAAAGAAAAGGGCAACTACGAAGCTAACTGGGGCGGTAAATCGGGCGAAGACACGTCGGTACAATTTACACCTGCCGGAGTATTTGTTGAAGAAGCGGATGCTATACCGGTAAGTCAATTGCCAGCAAATATTGCACATTACATAAAGGCCCATTATAATGGCGCAAAAATACGGGAAGCAAGTAAGGTTACCGATGCTGCAGGTAATAAAATGCTGGAAGCTGAAATAAAAGGCAAGGATCTTTTGTTTAGTGAAACGGGCAGCTTCATCAAGATCGATTGAATCACCCTTTCAATTTCACAAGTATCAGATCTTCCAGTTGATTCAAACTTTGTTCAAGGTAACTGCTGTCGCCCGATATTTTTGACAGAGTAAAACCGCCTTCTATCATGGCGATCATTAGCGAAGCGAACTCAATTGAGCTTACATCTTCCTTAAATTCGCCCTGCATTTTACCCTGCTGAATGATGGCCGAAATGCTTTTATGCCACCTGGCTAAGGCGGCATTGGTCTTTTCTTTAAGTTGCGAATGGGTATCGTCAGCCTCGGTACCCGTATTGATTATCGGGCAACCATCTTTTAGAACAGCGGATTGTGATCCATTTCGGTAAACAGTGATGAACGCTTTTAACTTACCCATGGCTGAACGTTCCGTCGATTGCAGTTCCCGCACCTGCCCGATCAGGGCATTCATATTGTGGTCAAATGCTGCCAGGGCCACATCATCCTTATCCTCAAAATTGCCGTAGATAGAACCCTTGGTGAGGCCGGTGGCATCGGTCATATCGGTAAGCGACGTACCGGCATAGCCTTTTTGGTTAAACAGAGGGGCCGTTTTTTGGGTGATAAACTCTTTGGTACGGTCAGCTTTTCCCATGTATCAAATATAGTAAAATACCGATTGGTTTATTAGCTAAGTTGAATAAGCTGGCTAAGTTAATATTTTGGTCGCAGAACTTAATCAACCTCCCGATAGCTATCGGGATAACAAATCAACTCCTTCAAGTTATTTCTTTGCCTGCAATGAATCCAGTTTCTTTTTCGTGTCCGGATTATCCTTTATAGCCAGTGCCTTAGTATAATATTCAATAGCTTTAGCCTTATCTTTTTGGTTGGCGAAATAGTCGCCCATACTGTCATAGACGTTTTCGCTCTTCGGATAGTTTTTGATATTCAAAGCGAACAGCTGGTATGCTTTCTGCGGCTGTTTGTTTTGCATAAGATAGTAGGCCAGGCCATTCATATCATCTTCGGGCGGCAGCACAGTATAGCCCATGTGTTTTGATATATCAACATAATGCGCGGACAAGTCTGCGGCGACATCAGCAGTACTGTGCGGGTCGAACAGCTCGCTATTTATTTTATTGGGAATTTTGTAATAGCTGAATATAAACCGCAAACCATCGTACTCTGTTATTAATGGCACCGAGCCATGGTTGTCATTCTTATAATAGCCATAACTGAAATTCATGCCATTGCTTTTATCCCCTTGCAGAATGTCCTTTAGCTGCAGTATCGAACGGATATGTTCTGTTCCGCCGGTAGTATCAATACGCACCTGCAAAGTATCCATTTTATCGGGCATGGTATTGGCAATACCCAGGTACAACGATTTGCCCTCAAAGTGTTTCTGCTGAAATGCATCCTTAGCCTGCCTCAGCAGCTTTTGCTTATCCCACCACATGCTGGGGTCGATAGCTATATAAGCATTAAACACTTTGGTATGGTTGATCACCATGTTCATCACCGTTAACCCGCCTAAGGAGTGACCTATAAGCATTTTATAAGGCGCTGCCGGGTAAACCGAATCGATATGCGGGATAAGCTCCTTTTCAATGAAAGAAGCGAATTTTTCACCCCCGCCGGAAGTTTTAAGGTTTGTGTCTTTAACTCCCCCCGGCATCAAAACCGATTTGGTTGGCGTCAAATCGCGGGTGCGGTCTGTATTAGGTATACCGACGATGATCATGTCGGGTCCAGACGAACTATTAGCCAAATGCTTTATGATGCCGACAACGGATGCAAAATGACCATCCCCGTCGAGCAGATACAACACAGGGAAGCGTTTGCTGGTATCTTTAGCTGCATCAGGGATATAAACCCATATTTTTCTTTCTTCCCCAATGATATTGGAATGGAGGCTATCGATCTTACCAATAGTGATACTATTATTGGTATTTGGATGTTTGCAGGAAAACAGCAGTAACAGCAATGCGGGCAGTAAAAAACGTTTCATATACGGTTTGGTTTGATCAGTACTAAGCTATTGATTTTTATGGACTGATAAAACAAATACAGGTAATGCCAACAATTATACTTTGCCGGTGTTAATAATAGTAACATACTTTAGGAATTATGAGCAAAGCAGGCAATATGGTATCAAGTATCCGGCTTGATCTGCAGAATCTATCTCAGGATGGCTTTAAGCGGCTTTTTACGCACGTTGATCAGGCAAGCGTTAAACAAAGCGTCGACCGCATGGGCCTGGATAAATTTATAGAACGTTGCGCCCGTATGGCTGCCGTAAGCGGCGCGATAGCAGGTGGAGGAGGGGTGTTCACAATAGCCATTGGCATTCCACTCGATCTCGTGAATCTGATCTCGCAGCAGATCAGGGTCACTTTGGGCATTATCTATTATACACGCGGCGCATATGAGATCACATTTGACGAGTTCTTATCCATTATGGCAGTTGCGCTGCAGGTTGAGGCAGGCGTTGCCATCACCCGAAATGTGCTGGAACGTGTGTCGGAAAAATTGATGGTTCGCCTGGGCACCAGAACAGCTGGTAAACTTATACCCATCATCGGCGGGGCAATAGGAGGGGCAACCAATTATCTGTTTGTAAAGCGCATGGCCGAATCGGTTAAACGTATGCAACCGCGTTATCAGCAGCTGACCATTCATGTCGAGTAGGGAGTTTTAAGTCCGAAGTCTTGAGTCTAAAGTCTTTTGACTTATAACTTTAGACTTTTGACTTTATTTCGTGCTCCATTTAAACCACTTGATCCCTAAAGTGGCGAACACGATGGTATAACCAACAGTAAGCAACAAAGATTCTGTAGTATGCATATTCCATTTGGCGGGTTCCAGGCTGGCGGCCAGGATGTCCTTTACTGTGCCGTAAGGCGTCCAGTCAACCGCTTTTTTGAACTTGTCGCCTAAAACACCTAACTCACCAAACATACCTACCATGATGAAAGCAAAATAGATCAGCCTTGCCGTCGAAGTTACAGTCTCAGGATTTTGAATACGTCCCACAATAGCCTGACCCAATCCCAGGTAAACTGCGCCACCTACTATTGAGATCAAAAAGCTAAGCACGTAACCCATAACTGACATCTTGATCTGGTCCAACTGATAGCCAGCAATAAACACAACTATTGTAAGCAGTAATATTAATGAAAGTTGTACTATTAAGCGGCTGGCCATGATGGTCCACAAAGGTAATGGTGATACACGCAAACGTTGAAAAACGCCTTTGTCCCTGTCACGGGCAATAGAGTTCGTATAGCCCATCAGGCCAATAGCTACCAAGCCTAATGTTATACTATTTGAAAGCACAAAGGCTCCCCCGGCTGTTGCTACAAGGCTTTTCCAGGAGAAAATAATGATTATCGGCACCAGTATAACCATGATCGTTGCACGGCGGTTGCGCCAGAGCGTGGTATAATCGGCCTTTAACAGGGCAGCCATTACAGCGGATGTTTTGGGAATGGTGATTTCCATTTCTTTAATATTTTAGATTTTTATACTCTTATTTCCAGGCCGGTTAAGGCTATAAATACGTCCTCAAGCGTGATCTTCCCCCGGCGCGATACAGCTATTACTTCGGGATCGTTGCTGTGTTTATCTATCAGCGATTGCGGCGTGCCGGTCGCGATGATGCGCCCGTGATCGATAATGCTGATACGGTCGCAAACGGCCTCGGCTTCTTCCATCGAGTGCGTGGTAAGCACAATACCGTTGCCTTTCTCGCGGATAGCCTCAATGCGCGACCACAATTGCCTGCGCGACTGCGGGTCAAGGCCTGATGTGGGTTCATCCAGCAGCACTAATTTTGGATCATGTATAGTAGTAATAGCCAATGATACCCTTTGCTGCTGCCCGCCCGATAACTGACCGAATTTTTTGTTTTCGGCTTCAGCGAGATTGATCTCTTTCAGCAAAGTATGTAACATCGGCTGGGTGAGTTTTAACCCATAGATACTGGCATACAATTCCAATATTTCTGCCACGTTCAATTCGGGCTGAAAGCTGGTAGCCTGCAATTGCACGCCCATCGCTGCTTTGGCATGTAAAGGATTTTTAAGGGTATCATAGCCTGCAACTGTTACCGTACCCGACTGTTGTTTTATCAAACCCTCTACCGCGCTCAGCGTACTCGTTTTGCCCGCGCCATTTGGGCCAAGCAGGCCAAATATCTCGCCTTGTTTTACGAAGAATGAAACATTGCTCACGGCCTGGAAATTGCCGTAGTAGACATTCAGGTTGTCAACCTGTAGAATATTGTCATGTTGTGTATCCATTTAGATTGGCGGTTGTTTGAGCGGGCAAGTTTAGCTGGAAAATAATGATCAGCAAAAATAAAAACGGCAGACCGGAATGGATTTTCGGCGAACAGTATTATTTATACGGTGAATGCTTTATCGTGATTTTTTAGAAACAACCAAGACGACGATACCGCCTACAAGGAAAACAGCTCCGAGATACGGCGGCCACGTAACATCGTGTTTCTTATTTGCTGATACCTGCAAGGGGCCAAGATCAACTACTTTTTCTTTTGTAGTATACGAAAATCCCGACCAGATAAGCATAGCTGCTCCGATAATGATCAATACAATACCAATGTTCCTGCTCATATACGATTGATTTATGTCAGTCCTAAGATGCGACAAATTATTTAATTTATCCTGCTCTGGCTCCGCAGACTTATAGGACCAGCCAGTCGTCACCCGTTAAAACCCCCGAAAAATACCGTTAAAACACGGTTTTTTTTAATCCTTTAATATTTTATGTTTGTTACCGACTGACTATTTCCTATGACCTTATTTACCCCCAGAATCAATAGCACCTTGAACAAAGCATCAGCATATTTTATAAAACTGTACCAGGAACTTGACATTGATAAATACAAACTGGAGAAATACAGGGAGTTATTTATGATGGGAAGTTTCCAGGTTATGCATGATGCCGACCTGGCGTACAATGATATCTATTTTAAATGCGCCAGGAATGCCCAATCGAAAGAAAGCCTGCTATGGTGCCTGGAGCAGGAAAAAAAACTATCTATAAGGCACCCTGATTGTTTCGATAACCATACTTACCGGCTGAACATTATTAAAGCCATTGCCGAAATAAAAATGCATATCCTGGGCGGTGACCTCGATTACCTTTACATGTAGCATTTTAACTGTTTATTATCCAGCAGTTTATGCAGTTTTTTACACGGGATTGCCCTAACTTTTTTTGGTGTCGAGCCAAACAAATTATTAGTTAATTTCATTAGTACTAATGAAGTCATCTATTAACCGATAGGCAAATTTCAGGCCTATGAAACCATCAAGGGGCACCGCTCACAAAGTGGAACGTATAAACGGCTCCTGATAGCTTCATCACCATTAAAAAACAATTTAGATCGATGAAAAAACTTGTAGTAATTGACGATGATCCGATCGATCATTTCCTGATCAAACATATGCTGCACAGAAGTGAGTATTTTGATACCACAACCTACACTGTTTATGGCTCACTGATCTTAGACTACATAGAAGAATACAGCAAAAGCCCGGAGAAGTTGCCTGATGTGATCTTGCTTGATCTGAATATGCCGGTATTCAGCGGTTGGGATTTCCTCGAACGCATGCAATCAATATCTGCCATTATCCAAAAAAATATTAAAGTGCATGTACTGACCTCATCCGTGTGGCCAGAGGATTCGGAACAAGCGGAACGTTATCCTTTTGTCAGATCAGTAATAAGCAAGCCATTGAAGCCCAATACCATAGAAAGAATTACACAACGGCATTATGTGGAGTAGCCCGCTATGCCGGTACATTCTTATAAAAGCCGTAAGCCCTGTCACGAATCCCTTTCTTCTTCCAAAACAGGAAGGGTAGCTTCTTTAAAGTTACGTACCGTTTTCTGATTACGGTATTTTGCGAGGTTGATGAGCAACACGCTTCCCAAAATCACCACGAGGCCCGTTATTTGCAGCAGCGTTATATGTTCGCCGGCGAAGATCACACCCAAGATCACCGCAATTACCGGGTTTACATAAGCGTAAGTACTTACCTGCGTAGCCGACCGCACTTTTAACAACCAAACGTAGGCGCTGAATGCGGCTATCGAGCCAAAAAGGATGAGATATATTAATGCGAACCACGATTGTGCGGGAATGTGCGCCAGGTTAAGACCGGTAAATTCGTGGTTCAGCATGCTGCCGGGTATAAATAGCAAGCCTGCGATGATCATTTGCCAGGCCACATTTACCGTAGCTGAGCCCGCGCTCGGGTTATTTTTGGCATACAACGACCCCCCCGACCAGGATATGGAACCTATGATCAAAAGAAACATCGGGAAGATTTTTAGGCTTATATCACTTCCGCTAAGCATCCCGTCCAATTGCTCGCCGAACAAAAGGATCACGCCGATAAAACCGATAACAAGGCCGGTTATGGTCGATCTGCTCGTAAAATTCATACTCCAGTTTTGCCTGTCGAGCAATACGAACCAGATGGGCGCCGCAGATACCAGGATAGCGACCATAGCGCTGGGTAAGGTTTGCTCAACCCATATCACAATGCCGTTGCCCACGCATAATAGCAGTATGCCCACTATTGCCGAGTTGATGAGGCTTCGCCCGATGAAGATTTTCTCGCCTTTGATGATGCACCAGGTCAACATCAGCAAACCTGCCGTAGTAAAGCGTATCGCACCCATTAGCAGCGGCGGCATACCGTGAATAGCCATGCGAATAAAGAAATAGGTGGATCCCCAAACCAGGTACACGGTTGCAAACGCGATGATGACCATTAGGGTAGACGCGGTTTTTTTTTGATTTAGCATAACTTTTAATTTTCGGGTATTACCAATTGCTGTTGTTCTTTCACGGTCTCAAGCACAATGGTGGTGCGCGTGCTAAGCAGGTTAGGTATCTTGCCGAAACTGTTGCGCATCAGGCTCATCAGCGTCGACGAATCGTAGGTACGTACCTTTACCAAATAACAATCTTCGCCAGCTATATGGTGCACCTCCTGCACCTCGGGTATTCGGGCCAGTTCTTTCGCCGTATCGTTGCAGCCGGGGCCATCGGCGGCTTTCATAAAGATAAAGGCCAGCATTTTTTGTTGTAGTGCCTCCGGGTCGATGCGCGCGGTATATTGTTGTATCACGCCTTTTTGCTCCAGCTTTTTTACGCGTTCCAATACACCCGATGGGGCCATGCCCAGCTCACGCGCCATATCGGCATTACTGATTCGGGCATTTTCCTGCATCAGCCGCAGGATGTGCAGGTCTGTTTTATCCAATACCAGTTCTGTTTCTGTTATCATTCA
>Ga0207064_1088_pt1 | contig 13206 bp, 8 predicted proteins | sample Alteio_BWMinCont_26_FD_153488 | JGI IMG/M metagenome (GOLD analysis project Ga0207064, IMG submission 153488) | Enriched cells from forest soil in Barre Woods Harvard Forest LTER site, Petersham, Massachusetts, United States -... | ecosystem: Environmental > Terrestrial > Soil > Temperate forest >...
AGAGGTGATTTCGGATCTGGACATTTCGAAACTGACAACGAATAAGGGGCGGATGGTTGCGGAGCCGGAGCCCGAGCCTGAGCCGCTGCCCGAGCCGGTGCGTGCGCCGGCGCATCCGGTTTCGGGGCCGGCGATCGTGAAGCGGGAGCGGGGAGAGATTCTAAGTCCAGCGGAAGCAGCGGCCTACATGCAGGAAGTGGCGTTGAAGTTGAAGAATTGGCAACGGTCGCTGGACCAGTCGTTGAGCGCGCTGGAACGCAGTCCGCGTTTCCGGGTGGATGAGGAGAAGTAGGGGCATCGGCACGGGACTAATGCAGCGCTGAGGCGTTGATCCACCCAAAGTCAAAAGCTTTTCCAGATGAAAAAGCCCACGGCTTGTGCCGTGGGCTTTTGGTTGTGTAGGAAGTGTTAGTTGTTCGAACTGGTGCCTGACATCAGGGCGGGAGACATCCGCGAGCTGGTGACATGAGGCGCCGGGCTTGACGGCACAGCCTTGATCTTGGCCGGACTCGGAGAAGGCATCGCTTCCGTGTTGCTGCTCAGGCTGTAGGCGTAGAGCACGACTTCGACTCGCTTGGAGACGCCCAGTTTGTCGAAGATGCGGAAGAGATAATTCTTCACGGTGTGTTCGGTCAAGCCGAGGCGTTGGGCAATTTCACGGTTGGACAAGCCTTCGGCCACGCAGCGAACAACTTCCTGTTCGCGGCGGGAGAGCAGCTCGGTTCCGCGTGCGTCGATGACGCGGAGCGGGAGAGCCTCGCCCAGTGCTTCCAAGAGGAATTTCAATTCTTTGCTGTTGGCCCAGATCTGACCCTGATTGACGCAGAGGATGCATTTTGCCAGCGACTTCAAGGATTCGCTGCGCGAGAACACGCCGCGGGCGCCGGCGCGAAAGGCCTCGACCACCTGGCTGCGCTCGCTGCTATCGAGCAGCATCACAATGCGGGTTTCGGAATGAAGGGAATGGACTTCGCGAGCGACTTCAAAACCACGGCGGGGATTTCCGTCAATTTCAGCGCTGATTAAGATGACAGCTGGTTTTTCTTTGGAGACGGCCGTCATCACCGTGCTGACGTCGGCTGGAGAATCCAGGACTTGGAAACGCTTGTCGCGTTCCAGGGCCGTGGTCAGGAGCTGACTGTTCATTCTGGTGCTGTCGGCGGCCAATACGCGGATCCCATCGGAAACTTCAGGTAAAGCAATTGCATGCGCCACTAGGTCTCTCCCCACTTGGTACAGTTTATTAACTCCAGGAAACGCTGCTGAGACAGCCGGACGGGCCAGAACTGCATGGGAGGAGAACGCCCACCCCTACAGCCGCTACTGCTAGCGACTATCGTAACGGGACTTTATTCTCATAGGCTAGCAGTGTAAATGGCACTTTCGTGCTACATGGTTTCAGCGAGGGCTGTGGAAAAAGGTTTACCGAGAGGCTATAGAAGCGGATCAACTTGTTGGAAACAAGGAGGTTGATGGAAATTTGAGCGACCGGCTGGAAAGCCCGCCAGACAAGGGTTTTGGGGGTGTCTGCGGTAGTGACTGTCTAGGTGCGTCGTGTCTAGTGGGAGGCCAGATCGAAATCCTTTCGGGCTAGGCTGGCGATTTCGCGGCCGATGGGAATGGAAGCGGTCGCGGCAGGGGAGGGTACGTTCAAGACATGGACGACGTTCTGCGAACTGATGAACTGAAAATCGTCGACCAGAGATCCGTCGGGACGAAGCGCTTGAGCACGGACGCCGGATCCGTCGGCTACGACGTCGGACTCCTGAATTTCTGGTACCAGGGTTTGCAGGGAACGCACGAAGGCGGACTTATTTAGCGAACGATAAATCTCGGCGGCTCCGTTCTGCCAATGCTTCGCCGCCATGCGCCAGAATCCGGGGTAGGAAAAGGTGGCGGCGGTGTCTCGCAAATTGAAATCGGTGCGGCGATAGCCTTCGCGTTTGAGGGCGAGAACGGCGTTGGGGCCGGCATCCACACCACCGGTGATGCGTTGGGTGAAATGTACGCCGAGAAAAGGGAATTGGGGGTCGGGCACCGGGTAGATGAGGGTGCGGACCAGATGTTCTTTGGCAGGAACCAGGTCGTAGTACTCACCGCGAAAGGGCACGATCTGGACAGCAGGTTTTTGATTCGCCATGCGGCTGATGCGATCGCTTTGGAGGCCGGCACAGTTGATGAGGTAGCGGGAGCGAAATTCGCCTTTGGTTGTTTCTAAGATACATTCTTCCGGGCTGCGGACGATGCTGGTGACTTCGGTTGCAGTGCGGATTTCTCCGCCTTGTGTGGCGATGAGTTCGGCGTATTTCTCGCAGACGCGGCGGTAGTCGGTGATGCCGGTGCCGGGAACGAGCAGCCAGGCGACGCCGCTGCAATGAGGTTCGAGTTCCCGCAGTTCTTCCCGCTGCAGCATTCTGAGGCCGGGGATGCCGTTGGCCTGGCCGCGCTGCATGAGGGTTTGCAAGCGGGAGACCTCGGCGTCGCTGGTGGCGACGATGACTTTTCCGGTGATCTTGCAGGGAAGATTGTGTTCGCGGCAGAAGGCCACCATGGCGGTTGCGCCTTCGACGCACATTTTGGCTTTCAGGGAGCCGGGTTTGTAGTAAATCCCGGAGTGGATTACGCCGCTGTTGTGGCCGCTTTGGTGCCTGGCGACGCCGGCTTCTTTTTCCAGCAGCAACAGCCGAATCCTGGGCAGGTTGCGAGTGAGATGCATTGCGGTGGAGAGGCCGACGATGCCACCGCCGATGATGATGATGTCGAAGTGGTGATCGGGCATTCGGGTAATCGTCGTCGATTGGGTGGGGAGATGTCGAGAGGAAAGTGGAGGGCTTAGCGCGGGCAAATTCAAGAGCTTGAAACGCAGAGGTCGCGGAGATGATCAGAGTGCGTGGAGAGACCTTGCTGCGGAGGAGACGTCCGGGTGCTAGTTGACGGTGAGGACGACGAGTACAGATTGCGTTGGGGAGCCGGGGGCCGAGTTCATGGCGGCGGTGACGGTGACGAGATAGGTGTTGGGAGTGGTGCCGGGCTGTGGGTCTGCGATGTTCGAACCTTGAAGTCCACCGCCGCAAGAGAGTGCACAACAGAGCGCGAGGAACATCGCTGCGAGGGACAGAGAAAATTCGACGCGCCGGCGGCGCCGCCATCTGACAGAAAACGTAAACATTAAACCGGGGAACGAGAACCAGATTGCGTAGAGCGGGAGCGTGCGCGAGAAGGCCGGACGCGAGCGGTTTTTGGCAACCGGCGCGCCGGTTTGAATCAGCAGGCTTACGGTTGCGCTGGATTTTCCCGCGGGTACGGTTGTTGGCGAGAGCGTGCAGGTGGCGAAGGTTGGGCATCCTGAAACCGTCATGGTTACGGGGTCAGGCAGCTTGCCCTTGACTGCGGCCACGGCAAGATTGAAAGTTGCCAACTGGCCGGCGGCGACTGACTCGGCTCCGGAATTGTTTACGAACGTGAAAACTGAGTTGGAACCGGAGCCCGATCCGGAAGTGAACGAGACCAGCGCGACGCTCAGAATGGAGGAGGGGTCGGTGCCCTGGCCGGAAATGTCGAAGTTGTAGACCTGAGCTTTGTTGCTGCTCACTGTGACCGTAAAGGGGGCGCCGGTGGTGGTGGGAATGAGGAGTTGGGGAGAAGCCACGCACGATGGAGGTGATCCCGAGCCACAGCTCAGTTGCACGGGATAGCCGTAACAGGCGGTAGCAAAGAGGTTGCCGGTGAAGATTGCCTGTGCCCCGACGTTTGCGGCGAGAGAGGGATTGTTGATGGCCAGAGTGAAACTGGGACTTGTCAGACTGGAGGAAACGAAGGTTACGGGTGCGGCGTGTGAGGTGGCGAGCGGGTCGGTTCCCTGGGCCAAGATGCTGAAGTTGTACTGGCCGCACGTGGGGCTGCTTACGGTGACGGTGAAGGGCGCTCCGCCTGCGGTCGGGATCACGGCAGGGGGAGCGGCGGTGCAAGTTGGCGGCGCGCCCGCCCCACAACTCAAGTTCACCGGGCTGTTATAGCCATTCAAAGAAGTCAGCGCGCCATTGAACATTGCGGTGGTGGTTTCGAGAGCAGTGAGCGACGGATTGCTGATGATCAGCGCGTAGTCGCGGATGACTGTTAACGAAAGAGTTTGGGTTTTGGTCGGCCCGTTGGTTACGGAGCCGCTGATGGCGATGGGAAACGTTCCGGGAGGCGTGTTCGCGGCAGTGGTGATGTTGAGGGTGACGTTTACCGGATGCGTGGAAGTGGGGTTGACTGCATTCGCTGGCTGGAAGCTGCAGAGTGCGCCGGCCGGCATTCCCGCGCAGGCTAGATTGACGGTCTGGTTGAAGGGGCCGGAGGCGGTCACTTGAAACTTGACGGGAGGAGAAGTGTCATCCGGCGGCACAACGATGTGATTCGGGGAGGGCGGGGACAAGGCGAAGTCGACCACGTTCAAGGTGAAGGGAGCGGTGGCGGTGAGGTGATTGGGGTCGGTGCCGATTCCCTTAATAGTGAACGCGCTGGTGCCGAGTGGGCCGCTGGCGGTGATTGTGAACGAAGGAAAAGCCGGCGTCACGCTGGAGGGTTGGACCGAGCACGTGGCCTGAGGCGGCGGCTGGCAACTCAGGTTGACGGAGTTGGTGTATCCATAAAAAAGGACGGAGCCGGGGAATTGGGCTGGCAACTGGCTGGTGAAGAGGGTCTGAGGAGTGCCGGATACCGTGGGCACGAAAGTGGGCGTGACGGGAAACTGCCAGAGGCCGCGGCCGTAGGTGGAAGCGCGCAGCAACTTGGCGGGTCCATTGTTGGACATGTTCAGAGCGGTCACGGCGACGTTGGGGAGAAATCCTGGATTGCCACTGTTGGGCGCGGGACCCACTTCGATCCAGTTGGGGCTTGCGGTGGAACTGGAGAAGACTCCGACGTCGGTTCCGATGTAGACCATCCCATTAAACGGGGTTGACCCGGGATCGACCAGCACGCTGTCGGCGGGGGCATCGGGAAGATTGGCGGTGAAGTCTGTCCACGAGACACCACCGTTGCTGGTTTTCCATACGTGCGAAACGTGGAAGCCCATGATGGCCACGTAGGCGGTCAGGCCGGTGGTGTCAGAAGTGTCGAGCGCGATGCTGGAGATTGGAAATGCATCGGGATTGATGGCGCCGGTTTGATCGGTCCAGGTGATCGTGCCGCCGTCAACGTTGGCGCTGACCCAGACGTGACCGCCAGAAGGGATGGTTGGGATGAGGGGACCGAAGCCGTCGGTTCCGGCGTACATCACGTTGGAAAATCCGTTGAGGTCGGGCGGGCCGCCGGCGGCGAGGGCCCGAACCAGGTTGGTTTCGGCTCCGGTGCAAATGCCGGAGCCGCCGGTTTCAAAGTTGTCGCTGAGAAGAGTGAATCCAGAGCCGCTGCTTGATCCGCGCCACATGCGGCAGGTGCCGACTAGCAATTCGTTGGAGTTTTGCGGATCGAGGAGAAATGACGGGTAGTATGCGCCAGTGTCACCGCCCACGGTGGCGCCAGTGACGACCTGGTCGTTTTGAAAATCTTGAGTGTGGCAGTTGATGCCCAGCTCACAGCGGAAGATGTTGGTTCCGGAAGAGAAGTCGGGAGGGTTGGAGACGAACCAGTCGGTGGAATCGCCAGGATTGATCTGGGAGTTGCCGCCGTCGCCGGAGTTCACATTGAGCCAGGGGTTGTTGGCGAGGGCAGATTGGGTTGCGGGAGATCCGTTGGCCCCGGCTCCGGCGAGGATGGTATTGGGGTCGGCAGGGGATTGTGAGAAAGAGACGAGCTGGGTCATGGAGCCGAGAGTTTGGTTGAGGCTGTCGAACTGATTTTGTCCACCGCAGGCCCCGGTGGTGAGGCCGGTGTAGCCGTTGAGTGCGCGGTATAGGCCGCCATCGTTGGCAAAGTACATGACATCTTGAGTGTTGGCGTTAGTCAGTTGAAATGCCAGCGCGTGCTGCGCGGGATGAACGCGAGCGATCCCACTACAGCCGTAGGCGTGAGTGAGATTGAGAAAAGTGTTCTGGCCGGTGCCGGCGCAAGTGGGCGAGAAGCTGGTGATCTGGCATTTGTAGAGGTTGACGGCGCCGGCGTAGAGGTCGGTTGCTCCGCCGTCAGGGACAGCGGCGAGTTCAAGATTGTAAGCGCCGTCTTCGGTGCCACAGCCGATAGTGTCACCGCAGTTGGTGATGCCGGATTCGTTGAGCGCGGTCCAGGTGAGGCCGCCGTCGAGCGTGGTCCAGATGCCTTGGTCGTTATTGTTCGCATCGACGTACCAGACGTACATCTCGTTGCGGCCGGGTACGACGGCGAGTTCACCGCGATAAATGGGACACGCGGTGGAGTGGGGGTTCGGAGGGCACGCGGTTGTGGTAAGTCCCGCGCCGGGCTGGTTGATCAGGCGGATCCAGTTGAGGCCGTCGGGTGAAGAATAAAAGCCGTGATAACGGAGCGCGGCGAAGAAGAGTCCAGCGACGGAGTTGTAAACGAAAGCGGAGGCAGAGCCGGGATCGATGGTGACGTTTCCGTCGTTTACGGTGGCGTAGGTCCAAGTTTGGCCGCCATCAGACGAGTTGTAGAGACCGAGATTGGCGGTGACGGGATTAGCGAGGCCTTCGATGATTCCTTGGGATGCACCGGCAGTTGCGGCTACGGCTACGTTGGGACTGGCGGTGCTAAAAGCGATTTTGCTGAAGGCCATACCGGCGAAGGAACGTGTGCCGGTGCTGTCGGAGGGAATCAGAGTCCAGGTCTGGCCGGCATCGGGAGAACGCAGAATGCCGAGACCGTAGTAGGAGTCGGCGGAACTGTTGGCTTCGCCGGTGCCGACCAAGATCACGCCGGCGACACCGGGTTGGAGGGCGATGGTGCCGACGGCGAGAGTGGCCTGATCGTCGATGAGCGGCGTCCAGACAACGTTGCCAGGAGATTGCGCGGTGGCATTGGTGGATTTCCAGACGCCTCCGTAGGCGCCACCGAGATAGACAGTGTTGGCGGTTGGGTCGGAGGGGTCGATGGTGACGGCAGTGGCGCGTCCCGAGACCCAGTTGTAATCTTGGTCGCCGACGCCGCTGGCGTCAGAGGCCAAGGGAGCGGGGCCAAGAGGGGTCCAGCCAGAGGAGTTCTGCGGGGGCGGACTGCCTGCGTTCGCGGCACGCGCGCCGCGCAGAGCTAGTTTTTGGGCGTGGGCGCGGCGCAGAAGTTCCGCGGTCGGCTGGCCGGGAAGCGTGCGTCCGCGGAGGAACCATTGCTCGCGCTGGGTGCGGTGAGTTTCGGGATGAGCTTCCGACGTCTGGGCGAAGGCCGCTAGGGCGAGTGCGGTCAGCAGGAAGACGCAGCACCGCGTGATCGGCCGGCATCGATACGGCTTGCGGCAGCGTTTCACTACGCGACCTTTTCGGGGAACAAAGGGCCGGACTTGTCAGACTTGGGGAGCGCGATCTTTCCCAGCTTCACCAAGCGGGCGGCAATCGCCGCAACGGTGCGATTGTGCGCCTTGGCCATCTCATTGATGTCCTTCCCTTGTCGTAACTCTTCGCAGACTTGCTGATCTTCGGCGCGGGACCAGGGCCTGCCGCCGTTGGCCGGGTTTCGCTTCTCGCGATCTTGTTGCGCGAGCAGTGCGCCGAGTGCACGGTTCAAGGCCTTGACGGACTGCGGCAGGCGACAGGCGTCGTTTGGGTCGAGAGTTTGGCGGGTAGTTGGGTTCAGTCCGTCGGCGAGGGCGCGGATGGTAGTGATGGCTTCTTGAAGGTCCATTTTGTGCCTCTTTGGGCAGTATGGCGGACGAGTGGGCGGGGAGTTTGTGATGAGTGAACATTGCGGGTGGAAGATGACCCAGAATGGGACCGACGCTTGCTCACCCGACCGTCTGACGATCCACTTTCTTCGAACGCTATCAGCGTCGTATCATGAAATGGAAATGGGTTTCCCGATTAAAACTTGCAGCGTTTGCGGGGACGAGTTCGAGTTGAAGCCGGACAAGCCCGGTTTCGCGAACCAGTGCCCGGAGTGCAGCACCCCCGAATCGATTGCCCCAACCACTCAGCGGCGGATGGATGCTGACGAGCGCAAGACGGCGAAGGAAGCGAATGAGGCGCGCCGGCAGGCGATGCGCGAGCTTCTGTACCGCAAAGATAGCTGATCGCCTCGCCTGCTCTGCTCAGGTGATTTGACCGCTCTTCAATTCCAGTTCCAGGTTCGGCTCCCAGTTTGTCTATACTTGCTGCGCACGCGATCATGCGAGAACAATCAACGATGGACTGGCAAGCGTTTTGGCTGACAATCCGGCTGGCGGTGGTGGTGGCCGCGATCTTGACGGTCGTCGGATTGCCGATTGCCTACTGGATGACCTACTCGCGCTGGCGATGGAAGTTTCTGGTGGAGGCTGTGGTGGCGCTGCCTATTGTGCTGCCGCCTACGGTGCTGGGATTTTACGTGTTGGTGGCGCTGGGGTCGCGTAGTCCTTTGGGGCGCTGGTGGCAGACGATGACCGGACACACGCTGGCGTTTACTTTCACCGGGCTGGTGATCGGCTCCATCGTTTATAGCTTGCCGTTTGCGGTGCAGCCGTTTGCGTCGGCGTTTTCATTGGTGGATGCGCGGTTGCTGGCGGCGTCGGCGACCCTGGGAGCTTCTAAGCTGAGGACCTTCCTGCGGATTGTGCTGCCGTTGTCGGTGCCGGGATTGATGACGGGAATCGTGCTGAGTTTTGCGCACACCATGGGTGAGTTCGGAGTGGTGCTGATGGTGGGTGGAAATATTCCGGGAATTACGCGGACGGTTTCGATCGACATTTATGACCGGGTGCAGGCGCTCGACTATGCGGCGGCGAATCAGACGGCCTTGGTGTTGCTGGGGATTTCGTTCGTGGCGATGTGTTTGGTGTATGGGGTGAATCGGAGAGTGTGGGTTTGGTGGAGGTAGGAAAATCATTCACCACGGAGACACGGAGGCACGGAGAAGACTTTTGAATGCTTGAGATTCGGGTTAGGAAGAGATTGGCTAGTGCGGAGCAGGATTTTTTTCTGGAGACGGAGTGCGTCTGCGCGGCTGGGATTACGATTCTTTTTGGGGCTTCGGGGGCAGGGAAGACTACGTTGCTCGACTGCATTGCTGGGCTGAAGAATCCAGATGGGGGACGGATTGCGATTGGGGATCGCGTGTTGTTCGACGGTCAGGCGCGGGTTAATGTTCCCGTGCAGCGGCGAAAAATCGGCTACGTTTTTCAGGATCTGGCACTGTTTCCGCATCTGAGCGCGGAAGAGAATATCGGATACGGGTTGGGTGGGAACGGACAGAAACGACGGACGGATGAAATTCTGGAATCTTTCCGCATTGCGCATCTGCGTGCAAGAAAGCCGCGGGAGATTTCTGGCGGAGAGCGGCAGCGGGTGGCGCTGGCGCGGGCGCTGGTGACTGATCCGTGTGTGCTGCTGCTGGACGAGCCGCTGGCGGCATTGGATACGGCGACAAAAGGGAAGATGATTGACGATCTGCGGGACTGGAATCGGGCGCATGGAATTCCGATCATTTATGTGACCCACAGCCGGGAAGAAGTGTTCGCGTTGGGGGAGCGCGTGTTGGTGCTGGAAGAGGGCAAGATTGTGGCTCAAGGGACGCCGCATGAAGTCATGACGGCGCCGCATCAGGAGTCGGTGGCGCAGTTGGCTGGCTTCGAGAATGTGTTCGATGCGGCCGTGGTAGCTGTACTCGAATATCGAGGAACGATGAGATGCAGAGTCGCCGCCAGCAAAGTTGAACTGGAGACGCCGCTGGTGAGGGTGGGACCGGGACCGGTTTCGTCTGCGCGCCTACGGGTGGGGATTCGCGCAGGAGATATCTTGCTGGCGACGATTCATCCGCAGGGCCTGAGCGCGCGCAATGTATTGCCGGGGCGTGTGTTGTCTCTAGAGCAACGCGACATGATTGTGGTGGTGCGGGTTGATTGTGGTGTGGAGATGACGGTCCACCTTACGCTGGCGGCGCGGGATCTGTTGGAGCTGCAGCCGGGGAAGGAAGTGTGGCTCGTGGTGAAGACGCATTCGTGCCATGTGATGGCGGGGGCGGCCCTAGAGGCGTCAAAATGAACGATTGAGGGCGGGTTTCAGAAACAGCGTGAAAAAAACGCCCCCTGCGGCCTCGCGGGCAGGAGAAATAGGTGGGGACTTTTCTCTCCGTGACAAGCGGGCCAGTTCTCAAGTAAGCTAGTCCACCGATGGTCTGAGATCGGCCCCTCCCCCGATTCAACCGCCAGGAGAATCTATGCGTTATTACCGCCAGGTGTTCTTGTCTGCATTCATAGTTGTGGCTGCGTTTGCCAGCGCCCAGGTTACGGTCAATACTTTCGAGGGCATCGATGCTTCCGGGTTTAAGGGGGCAACGCTCGGCGTCGACCCCAACGGCGCCATCGGGACGAAGCAATATATGGAGTGGGCGGACTTCGTTTACCAGGGGTTCGACAAATCTGGCAATCCCGTTACACCGATTACCGTCGGCGATACCCCATGGCACAACAACAATATGCCCGATTGCTACGGCAATTCGGGGAACGTAGAGATCCTGTTCGACCACCTGGCTTCGCGCTGGATTATCGGACGGCGACAGGGCATGGGCACTTACTTCTATTGCATTGCGGTATCGAGCACGGATGATCTTACGACGACCGGCTGGTACACCTACGAGCTGTCGTTGGACGCGATTCTGGGCCAGAACAGTGGGAATGTGACCTACTTCCCGGATTATCCGAAGATTGGAACGTGGTCGGATGGTTACTATGTGACCATTGACGTGGAGGATCCGAGCAACGGATTTCAGCAGGCTGGAGTGCTGGTATGTGCGTTTGACCGGACCACCATGCTTACCGGCGGCACTATGCGGGCCCCGCAATGTTTCCGGCGGCTGGCGCAGGAGCCGGCACTTGCCCATAGTTTGGAACCGGCCGACATTGATGGCACCGTCGCACCGCCAGTGGGAGAGCCAGAGTACTTTGTGGCGTTGGAAAATCCGGCGCGGGGACAGACCACGGCGAGTTTCCTTAACGAAGGAATCTTTCATGTGGATTGGACGAAACCTACCAATTCTTATTTTCACTGGCCGCTGAAGATCAATGTTGAGCCGTATACGCAGGGTTGTTACTTCGTCAACAATCCGGAACAGACGATCTGCGTTCCGGAGCCGAGTACACCGCTAACCGGGGAACCGATCGACTCCGTGGGTGACCGGTTGATGCAGCGGTTGGCTTATCGCCGCTTCACGGGCACGAAACCTTATCAGTCGTGGATAGTGTCGGGTGCGGTGCAGGTGGGTAGCGGTCCGCAGTCGCAGACCGGGGTCATCTGGTATGAGCATCGCGATATAGGCGGCAATCACTTTGGGGTCGTCACTTATGACGACGGGAACTACCGGTTTATGCCTAGCATTGCCGAGGACCAGACGGCGAATATGGCGGTGGGGTATAGCGTGTCGAGCTTGACCATGCATCCGTCGATTGCGGCTTCTTATTTGAACCTGCTGGACATCGGTCCTCCGACCGAGCTTACCTTGTGGAGCGGCACGGGCGATGAGGAGAACTCCTACCACTGGGGAGTGTATTCGAGTATGACGGTTGACCCGATTGACGATTGCACCTTCTGGTATGTGAATGAATATTTCGGAAACAACCAGACTGGGCATGAGGTGAGCTGGCAGACGAGAATTGAGAATTTCAAGCTGCCGAGCTGTCAGTAGGGATATTTCGATTGTGCGCGGGCGCTGCTACCGTAGCACGTGGAATTGCACATTGCTGGTTAGCGTCCCGCTCGGAGTCACAACCGCGACAAAGCCGGTGGTTGCGCCTGGCGGAACGGTGGCTTCGACGAAGGTGTCGGATTTCACTTTGAATTTTGCGGGAATGCCGTTGAGCGAGACGCTGGTGGTCCCGGTGAAACCTTGGCCGAGAATGCCGCCCGTCTGGCCGACTTTACCAGAATCACGCACAAAGGCGACAAACGGTCCTAGCCCCACCGAGAGACTGAAGAGCGTGCCATATCGGTACGCGCCCCCGCTTGAGGTCGTCCCATAGAAGTTCCCGTTGGTAGCCTGCAGAAGACCGCCTCCAGGGAGGGCACCGTCAAAGCCGTTGAAGCTGTATAACGTGGTTAGCGTGCCCTCAGCGGTGATTTCGAAAACAGTGCCCATACCATTGACCCCGCCTTGGGCGGTCCCGTAGAAGTTTCCGTCTGTGGCTTGAACCAGGGAGATAGGACCGTCTCCATCGGCGCAGTTCGGCCGAACGGAGCAAAAGGTGTAAAGCGTGGTCAGCTTGCCTTGGGGCGTGATCTCGAAAAACGTCCCCGAGAGGTACGCCCCGTTACCCCGCGTCGTACCATAGAAGTTTCCGTCGGCGGCCTGCACCAGCGAGTCAGGGGCGGAGCCGTCGAGGCACCTCACTTGCCCGCAAAAGCTATAGAGCGTCGTCAGCTTACCTTCCGGCGTCATCTTGAACACTGTGCCAGATAACTCCGGCTCGCCGTAGGCCCCACCATCATAAGTGGTCCCATAGAAGTTCCCGTCCGTGGCTTGTATCAGCGTGTTAGGGTAGGAGCCGTCAGAGCCGACGAAGCGGTGGAGAGTGGTCAGCTTACCTTCGGCGGTGATTTCGAACACCGTGCCGCGACCCTGCACACCGTCGGCGGACACACCGCCAAAATCTGTTGTTCCGTAGAACCCTCCGTTTGCTGCTTGGACGAGCGCCCCCGATGGCTCGCTGCCGTCGATGCAGTTAGGCCGAGAGCAAAAGTCATAAATTGTGGTCAGCCTGCCCGCTGGCGTAATCCGGAAGACGGTACCACAACCGTCTATGCCGCCACGCCAGCATGGGTTGTGAGCGGCTCTGACCGAGCCGCCGAGCCAGGTCGTCCCGTAAAAGTTTCCGTCTGTGGCCTGCACCAGTCCCGCGGAAGGTCTAGCACCATCTGGGCAGGTCGGAAGGCTGTTCAAGCAGAAGGAGTGTAGCGCAGTCAGCTCTCCGTCCGGCGTGAATTTGTACACAGTGCCACAAGTCTCTCCACCCAGGCACTTGGTATCTCCGCCGACATTCGCGGTCCCGTAAAGACCCCCACCGGCCCCCTGCACCAGCACACCTATGGCCTGGGTGCCGTCAGTCCCGTCGAAATTAGCCAACGTAGTGAAGATTTGTGCAGGCGCGGCAATCGCCGTCGCGGCGCAGAACAG
>Ga0207064_1089_pt1 | contig 13146 bp, 14 predicted proteins | sample Alteio_BWMinCont_26_FD_153488 | JGI IMG/M metagenome (GOLD analysis project Ga0207064, IMG submission 153488) | Enriched cells from forest soil in Barre Woods Harvard Forest LTER site, Petersham, Massachusetts, United States -... | ecosystem: Environmental > Terrestrial > Soil > Temperate forest >...
TTGATTTTTGCAGGAAATCAGTAAAAGAAAAATAGCGGTTATTGGAAAGAAGAGCTTTTTATAAATTACACAATTAGCCATGAACTATTATCTATGAACCATGAACTATTTACTTCCCTTCAAACTATCCGCCTGTGCCTTCGCTTTTTTCTTGAAATAACCCTTCAGCAGAAAATTATGCTGCGCTGCTTCCAGGTCGTCATTTAGTTTAATGGTGCTTTGCTGTAAATTATTCAGCGTGCTTCTCATTTGTTCGGCGCCTTTGGGATCGTTCAGCAATACGCCCAGTGCATTGTCCGTAGTGGTCAGCTTTTTAGTTGCTGTATTCAGGTTCTCAACAGTTGTATTGGCGTTGGTGACCGCTTTTTGCAATTGGGTAGCCGCGGCTTTTATCCGGTTAAAGGTAGTCGTATCGGTAAGCAGGTTATCGGCGAGGCCTCCTTTGGTATTCATTTTTTTGCTGAAGGCGTCGAGTTGCACAGCCATTTGCGCCGCAGTTTGGGTGGTTGCCTGCAAATTGCGCATCGCGGTTTTCAGTTGCTGGCCCATGGTGCTGTCGGCAAGCAGGGCGCCAACGGTTCCCTTGCCCTGCAATATCGCATGGCTCAATTGCTTGAAATCATTGGTTATGGCCAGCAGGTTTTGGTTATTTGCCTGCAGGGTGGCCATAATATCATCAGTTGACAACATTTTTTCTACCGCCAAAACATCGCCGTCCTGCAATGCGGGTGCCTGCGCGGTACCGCCCTCTATCACAATGATCTTATTGCCTATCAATCCATCCGAGCTGATACGTACCTGGGCATCATGATGAATGAACGGTTGGGCGCTCTCATCAACACTCATTTTAACATCGACCTGACCGGGGCCGCTAAAGTGCATTTGGCTTATAGTGCCAACTTTTACACCCGAAAACCATATACCGTTACCAGGTTTCAGGCCGTTAACATCTTTAAATATTGAACGGATATGTATGCTTTTTGAGAATGTCTTTTGCGAGCCCCCAAGCGTAAATACCCCGAGTATGAACACAACAAGGCCAAGGGATAAGAATATTCCGGTTATTACTGCTTTCCTGTTATCTGCTTTATCCATAAGTATATGGTAAGTACTAATTTATTATAAGTATAGGATAATTATTATACAAACTTGTAATCAAAAAATGGTTTTATTCGCTCATCGTCTGTCTTAAAGACCTCATCGAATGTGCCAACCCGCTGAAATTGTCCGTCCATCAGCATGGCTACCCGATCGCCTGTGCTCTTAGCGCAGGTAAGGTCGTGCGTAATGATGATAGACGAGGTATGATAGCGCTCCTGTACCTCGTTGATCAGGTCGTTTATTTCGATACATGTTATCGGGTCGAGACCGGCAGTAGGTTCATCGTAAAGCATGATCTCGGGGTTGAGAATCAGCGTCCGGGCGATTCCTACACGTTTGCGCTGGCCGCCCGACAGTTCAACCGGCATCTGGTTGATGGTATGCAACAGCCCCACAGCATCAAGCACACTCTCGGTAGCCATATCTATTTCCTTGCGGGTCATGCCTTTCTTGTTTCTTACCAGCGGGAATTCGAGATTTTTGCGTACGGTCATACTATCATACAACGCACTGGCTTGGAAGGAGAAGCCGATCCGTATTCTCAGTTCCTGCAACTCCTCATCCGGTATGGTATTCATATCGTACCCCAGCACATTTACCTTGCCTGCGTCTGCTCTCAGCAGACCCGAGATGATCTTGATCAGTACGGATTTCCCGGTACCGGAGCGCCCAAGCACCACCAGGTTCTCACCCTGGTAAAGGTCAAGATCGATGCCGCGCAGCACCGCCATATCCCCGAATGATTTATAAAGCCCCCTGATGGTAATTACCGGGTTTTTGTAATCGATATGCGATTTGCTTATTTCCATTACCTGAACCAGCCGGTTAATTGTACAATGATCATTTCTTCAATAAAAACCAGGAACATGGCTGTTACAACGGCGCCATTTGCCGCTTTGCCCACACCTTCGGTGCCCTTGTTTGAGAAGTAGCCCTGGTAGCATCCTACTATCCCTATGGTAAAGCCAAATACGATGGATTTGATTATTGACGATTCAAAATCAAGAAAGGTTATGGGCTCAAAAACAGCCTCCATATAGGCCCTGTAGCTGGTGCCTTCATTGGTTGCCACGTTCAGATATCCGCCCACCAGTGCAATGAAAGCAGTATATGTCGCCAAAATAGGGATAGCGATGGTTGTAGCCAGCACACGGGTACATACCAGGTATTTAAAGGGTTTGGTACCGGAGACTTCCATAGCGTCTATCTGCTCGGTAACACGCATCGAACCCAATTCTGCCCCGATGCTCGATCCCACTTTTCCGGATGCTATAAGGGCGGTTACTAACGGAGCAAGCGCACGCAATATGGCAATAGACACCAAAGAAGGCAGCCATGAAGTGGCCCCGAATGAAGCTAATGACGGCCGGGATTGCTTGGTGAAAATGAACCCTACGATAAAGCCCGTCAGCGTTATCAGCGTGAAAGAACGGACACCGGTTTCAAATACCTGGCGCATCACCTCCTTTATTTCATAGGGCGGCATAAAGGCCTCTTTGAAGAACCGGAAGATGAACGCATTGATCTTGGCCATCTCGGCAAAGAAATTTGCAAGCCTCCCTGTAAAGGATGAGCCGCTTTTTTTAACCGGCGAAGATGTATTTTCGGTAGTATCCATTAATGGCAGCAAAGGTATTAGTTATAGATCGATGTACAACAACTGTGGTACAAAAACTTACGGATGTTGTTTGAATATGATCTTTTATATACAAAAGGAATTGTCGCATTGCCACAAAAGACGAAATAAATGTTATAGTTACTGCGCAAGGAGTAGTATTTTTGGTTGCCGGTGGCAGCATATAAACCTAAATTAAGATTGAATATTGAACACCGAATCACGAATGTTGAATGATGAAGTAAACTTCTGCGTTCGATATTCGAAATTCATTATTCGATATTATATTTTTACATTTTTATCCAAAAATATATGAGAAGGATACTATTTGCATTATTGATTACTGTATTTGCCGGGCTACGGGTATTCGCTCAAAATACAGATAACTTGGCGCCGACCCCGCCTATGGGATGGAACAGCTGGAATGTTTTCCAGACCAATATCAACGAACCCCTGCTGAAAAGCATGGTGGATGCTTATGTTTCGTCGGGTATGAAGGACGCGGGCTATACTTATTTTGTACTCGACGACGGCTGGATGGGCATGGAAAGGGATGCGAATGGACAGTTGATCGCTGATCCTAAAAAATTTCCTAACGGGATGAAGGAGTTTGCTGATTATGTGCATTCAAAGGGATTAAAATTCGGCATATACAATTGTGCCGGTACCAAGACCTGCGCCGGTTACCCGGGAACACGCGGCCATGAATATGAGGACGCCCGTTTGTATGCTTCATGGGGTGTTGATTACCTGAAATTCGACTGGTGCAATACCGATCGTATCGACGCGCAGGAAGCCTATGCCACTATGAGCAAGGCGCTGAAGGCAAGCGGCAGACCTATCGTCTTCAGTTTATGCGAATGGGGCTCGCACCGTCCCTGGCTTTGGGCAAAAGATGACGGCCAGTTATGGCGTACAACAGGTGATATAGGCCCCGGCTTTAGTAAAGATGTTGACAAAGGCGGATGGAAAGCGCTCTCCGTTCTGAGCATCCTCGACAGGCAGGATAGCATTCGTCAATATGCAGGCCCCGGCCATTGGAATGACCCCGATATGCTGGAAGTGGGTAACGGGATGACTATTATCGAGGATAGGGCGCATTTTTCTATCTGGTGCATGCTGGCAGCGCCCTTAATGTCAGGGAATAATCTGCATACCATGTCGGCACAGACGACCGGTATTTTAACCAACAAGGATGCGATCGCCGTTGACCAGGACGCGCTGGGCGTGGAGTGTTTTAAATATGCCATGACCGCCGATAGCGTGGAAACCCTGGTGCGCCCGCTTGTTAACGGCGATCTCGCGGTTTGTTTCCTGAACCGATCGGACAAACCTCAAAATATCGATTTCGATTGGGCGGCAAATGCGATAAATGATGCGGCTTCGAAAACCAATACAGACTTCACAAAATCGACTTATAAGCTACATGATCTATGGAGCAAAAAAGATGTCGGCACTACTAAGAAAGCGCTGAAGCAAACTATCGCCCCGCATGATGTGCTTATGTTGAGGTTGGTTAAACTATAGTTGAAAAGGTTGTAAAAGCTGTGGAGGTTGTGGAAGTTGTAATGGTTTTTTGCGGCCCGCTTTTAGAGCTTGGTTTTGGTTGAAACGACCACAACGCTGATACCCATGCAGGCGATAAGGATGAACGATGCCCGCAATGTGGCGAGGCTCGCAATAAACCCGATAACCGAAGGCGCTATCAGGAACCCGGCAAAGCCGATAGTGGATACCGCCGCGATAGCAACGCCCGGAGCCATGGTTTTGGACCTGCCTGCCGCGCTGTAGATCATCGGAACTACTGACGATACGCCCACGCCGACAAGAATGAAGCCGAATATAGCCGGGAAGAGATAGGGGAATGCTACTGCGATCAACAGGCCAAGGGCGGTAAGCGATCCGCTAACCTGGAGGATGGTTTTTAAACCAAAACGGTGTGCAAACCAATCGGCCACGAACCTGCCAGAGGCCATGGCAAGCATAAAGCAGGTGTACCCGATACCGATAAGGGCCTTACCCGGGTGAACCACATCACGGAAATAGATCGTACTCCAATCGAACATAGTGCCCTCGCATATCATCGAACAAAAAGCGATAACACCCAATTTGATCAGCGAACTATCCGGCATAACAAACACAGGGCCGCTATCTACCGTTTTATCATCATTGAGCGAGCGAAAAGCGACGATAATGCTGATAATGATCGCTAAGGAAATGAACACGAAGTGATGTAAGGGATCGATCCCTTTTGCGATCATGAGCGAACCGATACCTGCGCCTGCGAACCCGGCGAGGCTCCACAGCCCATGAAACGATGCCATGATAGGCTTGGAATACAGTTTTTCGGTTGCTACAGCCTGGGTATTGACCGAGATATTGACCGCATTACTCGAAAAACCGAAAAGCAGCAGGCAACAAACCAGTTGAAAGCTATTTTGTGCCAGCCCAAGGCCCACCAGAGTGCTACCGTATACTGTCAATGCCGCCACCAGGAGCCGCCGGCTGCCGATCCTGGTAATGATCCAGCCCGAAAAGGGAAGCGACAACATGAGCCCTACCGGTATTGCCGAGAGTATGCCGCCAAGCGCTGCAAATGACAGCCCGAGATTTTGCTGTATACTGGCGATACGCGAAGCCCAGCTGGCAAAACACAGCCCGGCCATAAAAAACATCGCGCCTACTGCTGCGCGTAGCGCTAATCGTGATGTTAAAACCGGCCGCACCAAAGTATCCATCGTCAGGTATTTTACTAAGTGTAAAAAATACACTAAGTTGATTTAGTACAAATATATTCAATTCAATTGGAAATCCAATAATCTTGTTTGTGTCTTGTTAATATTAAAATAATATGAGTTCAAAATAAGAACAACCTTGCCCCATCGGGGTCAGTTCTTAGTTCAATTAAGCGCTTTTTACCTGCCGCTGTCTCATCCGCAGTCGCCATCCGGTGTGCAGCTTTCTCCTTCAATCACCGTTAGTTTGGGTTTGGGATTTTCCTGCTGCCATTCTGCAAACGATCTTTCCAGCGACTGGGTGAATACATTTACCGCCTGTGCGCCTGATACGCCATATTTTCGGTCCATTACAAAAAACGGTACGCCCTGCACGCCGAGGTATTGCGCTTCAGCAACATCATGCTTTACTTCGTCCGCAAACGCGTCGGTATCCAATGTCTGTTTTATTTCTTCTGGATCCAAACCAAGGAAAACACCGATATCTGTGAGTGTTTGTTTGTCATCGATATTTTTCCCTTCGGTAAAATAAGCTTTGAACAAGGCTTCTTCAGCCGCTTCGCCCAGATCATGTTTTTTTGCCAAATGGCTTAAACGATGTGCATTGAAGCTATTGGCGACGATGGCCTTATCAAAATCATAATTCAAACCCACCTCTGCCGCCATCGAGGTAACATAATCGTTCATCTGCCTGGCATGGTCGGGGGTTATACCCTTTCTTTCAGCAAGGTATTCGTTGATGTTGATATTGGGGTCAGTCTTCAGATCTGGGTTCAATTGGAAACTTTTCCATTCAACCTCTATTTCATTTTTGTGCCCGAATTCCTCAAGTGCTGCTTCGAACCTGCGTTTGCCGATATAACAGAACGGGCACATCACATCCGACCATATTTCTACTTTCATTTTTTCCATATTCCGCGTCGCTCCAAAACTATGCCGTTGAGCCGATTTGTCAGTAACCTGAAAGTAAAAATGCTTTGAGTTGCTTTTTTCAAATTAATCAATAACTTAGTTTTTTGGAAAACCAATTACCCGCTCGCTAATTAATTATGAGAAAGAATACCAATCCGATTTTATTTTGGTCAGGCCTGTTTCTGTTGTTTTTCCCCGGGTTGTTGCATGCCTATCTCCTAATGCCTTTTCCTGGTAGCCAGGATATTGAGGCCATCAAACTCTGTTACTACCTCGAAAAGATAATATTGCCGCTGCGTATCATCGGCGGGGTGATGGTGGCCTGGTACCTGGTAAAATACTTCGCAAAAAACACTTTAGCGGGAAAGATCATTAAAGGGGCCGTTCTAGTACTACTACTTGGCAGCCTTTATATTACGGATATTGAATATAAGGCTTCGGCCATGTTCGAAGAACCTAAAACCATCAGGTTTTCTGATGCAATACATAACAAAGTGCCGGAGAGCTACATCGTACTTGGTGTGGTGAATAACGGCGTTGCCAAAGCCTACCCGCTTATTTATTTAGGCTATCACCATAAAGTGCAGGATAATGTGGGCGACTTGCCGGTTTTGGTTACTTATTGTACCATGTGCCGCACTGGCAGGGTTTACAGCCCCGTAATCAACGGTGTAAGGCAAACTTTCAGACTGGTGGGAGCAAGGCATTATAACGCCATTGTTGAAGATGAAAGCACCGGCACATGGTGGTACCAGGCGACAGGCCAAGCTGCGGTCGGTCCGATGGAAGGATCACACTTGAATGAATTGCCTTACGAGCAATCCACATTAAGCGCATGGCTGGATAAACATCCGGGTTCATTGATATTGCAGCCGGATAATCATTTCAAAGAGGATTATGCCGATCTGAAAAATTATGACCGTGTACAGGCGGTGGATAGGGATTCGACCCTCAAACATAAGGATTCGATCATGCGGAAAAGCTGGTATGTGGGAGTTATAGTGGACAAACAACCGAAAGCGTATAACTGGCGCACATTGCAGAAATTGTGTTTTGTAAATGATCATGTCGGAGCCACGCCTTTGCTGGTGGCATTGGAGGATGATAGCTTAACATTCCACGCCTGGAACCGCAGAGTTGATGGAAAGGATCTCAATTTTGTTATAGACACGACCGGCAACCTGGTTGATAATGAAACCTCGTCCGTATGGAATTGGGACGGCGAATGTACTTCCGGTCCTGAAAAAGGAAAGCACCTGGCGAAAATACAAGCCTACCAGGAATACAGGCATTCGTGGATGCATTTTCATCCCGGCACGTTATGGTGGGATAAATGATAGCGACGGGTTTTAAACCCATCACTATCATTTCGATTTGTCAGTTGTAACTAATTAGTAGTGTCGCCGGAATTGTGGGAAGAGTTGTTTTTACTGCCACTATTGCCAAACGTGAAAACCAGTTTAAAGCTGATATTCCTGCCCATATTGTAAATACCCTGGTTTTGTTGGGTTACCGTCACCGGATTTCCATTATAGGCCAGGAAATATTGCGCCAGGTTCAGGTGGTCAGCGTAGGCCACGTTGGTCAGGTTGGTACAATTGACATAAATGGCGCATACCGTTTTTCCTGTTTTAGGGTTAACAATGCTGGCGCCTAAACCGGCATTGAATATAGTATACTGAGCAGAAGGAAGTTCAGTATAGAATGCACTGTAGACGTTGTTCTGCGTCCAATCATGCTGTAATCCAAACTTGAAGTATATACCCCTCAGGATGGAATTGTGACCGTCATTCAACCTCAACTTTATGTCAGAATGTAAATGCGGGGCCGGTATATATGGCAGATGCTGTGTTGAGTCGGAGGCATTGGGGATATGCGAGTAAATATAAGTGAAGCGATTATCTATTTCCAGCCATTTAGCAGCGACGGGGTGTATATTTAAAAAGCCCGAAACACCTGTTATTATGGTAGTATTGGTAGAAAGATACTGGTATATTGGAAATCCCCCGGATAGAGAATCCGTACGGTTAGCAAATATGAAATTGCTGATATGGTTATAAAAACCATCGGCTTCCACACTTAAATCGTTGCCATCGTATCCATAGGCTAAATCTACCTGGTATCCCTGCTCAGCTTTTAAGTGAATATTACCGAGGTCAACCAAATTTGAACCGATATTCAACCCATTACTTGTTAATTCATTAATTGCGGGGGCGCGGTAGCTTTTTGAAACATTCAGTTTTACATAGTTATTATTAGGCAGTTGGTAGGATGCGCCAATACTGCCGGACAACCCGCTATACGTATTGTTAAAGGCTGAAAACTGTACAGCCGATCCGGGATTTCCTGTTGGAACTATATTACCGGCACTGTTCAACGACATAGGGTCACCTACAAAATCAGTTCGGTCAAAGCGAAGTCCGCCGCTTAACGTCAGGTTTTTAAACTTTTTTTCCAATATAGCATACGCGCCCAATTCAAAATTGGTGTAATTAGGTATTTCATAATCGGGCACGTATGGCGGCGGTGGTGCGGCGCCATTATTTTGGAATTCATAGATACCGTTGATGCCGGTGGATAGCTTCAATCCTGAACTATCACTCCCTATCTGGTATTTAAGGGAGTAAGGGATATCGTTGACCAGCAGGTTGCCCGAACCAACGGTCCCGGTATCAATATCATGGTGAACGCTCCGGGTAAAGCCAAGGTCCAAACCTAATTTGCCTTTGCCTACGTTAAGGCTGTTTTGCCACCAAGCCTGGTATTCGCCCAGGATCTTATCGCTGGCTGTGGTAGCGTTATATGATAAAAAATCAGATCTCGTAGGGTAAACCTTACCGTTTTGCGGAAAATCAAACATAAAACGTCCGGTACTGTCGCGGTTGCCGTCTGGTAATTCTATCCTGCGGTGTAACGCGCTAAACGTAAGGCGGGAGTAGCCCCATGAGCGGTTGATGCCGAGCACTAACCGTGCGTTTACCTGGTTCCAGGCAGTTCCCCAAACATAGCCGTCTTTAGGGTTGGAGTAACTGTGCGCTTCTTCGCCGCTTACCTGCAGGCCCCAAACAAAACCGTTATGGTTCCCTGCCAGGTTCAACGAGGTTCCCAGGTACCCGTTATTGGTATGATATTCCGTAAGCACACTGCCCACAACCGTTCCGCTCTCTAGCAAAGGCGCTGATTTAAAGCTGATCACACCTGCTTCAGCACTGGCGCCATATTGCAGCGAAGCCGGGCCACGTATAACTTCGGCATCGTGTACAGCATAAGGATCGATCAGTATGCCATGATCGTCTCCCCATTGAAAATCCTCCTGTGGCACGCCATCCATGAGGACCAAGACGCGGTCAAACCCCAAGCCGTTTATCTGCGGCTTAGTGGTACCCGATCCTTCCGTTGTTTCGTTGACACCCGGTTGTGAAGCAACTAAGTCAATCGCTGTATTGGCAACACCCTCCAGGATCATTTTATGGGTCACGACTGTAATAGGGATCGTGGCCTGTCGCCGGGTAGTTGTATTACCCAAAGAGGTTACGATGACATCAGAAAGCTCATAATTCGATGCCGATAGTTTAAAATCAACAGAATAAGTATTACCGAGGTCAACCACTTTGGTCACACTGGCATAACCTATCATAGTTACCTGCATTAAGTATTCGCCTTTAGGGAGTTGTTTAAGCGCATATATACCATCCTCATCTGTACTTGTCCCAATTTTCAGATCAGGGATAGAAACTGTTGCGCCGACAATGGGTAAACCGGTTGTTTTGTCGGTTATTTTTCCTGTTATCTGCCTGGTGCCTGTTTTTGTGCGGGCCGAAACCGGCGCGGAAACCGATAGTAATACTAAAATATACAGCAGCTTGATAAAGCGCATTTTGGTTCTTATAAAATTTTTGTAAACAATAAAAAAGCATGGACAATGCGTTTCTTGCGGAATAGCATACCCTTGTAATAAAAAGAAAAGAGGATTAGCCTAACTGTGGCGGACGGAAAACGGCACCATGAACCTTAGGCAGATGGATGCTGTTATTGGGGATAAGCATTACTCTGATCACCTGGGTGAAGAATTTTACCTGGCCGGAGGTTTGGCAAAAGGCTTCCTGCAACAGGTTTTTTTGCGTTTCGCGGTCGTTAGCAGCTTGCTTTTCTTCGGCCGCTTTGATTTTTTTCATCAGGTAACACCTGCCATTGCAATGCATCCAGGGTTTGTTCCTGTTCTCGCAAAGCTTGGCGGCGATATAATTCTTGTTGAGTTCGAAGCCGGCGTAAATAAAAAAACGCGAAAACCCGCTGCTGATAATGCAAAAAATAAGCAGTATGGCTGTTACCCGGTACTTCATGGCGCAAAGGTAAAACCGTACTGCTCATTTACAAGCAGAACTTTTTATAAAAGTTAATCCAGCGTTATTTATCGTCCCTTAGAAAAGTGACATGATGTGTCATGCTGTTCTCGGTAAAATTCAAGGAAACAGAATCGCCAGCTGCAACATATTTCCCATCAACTGGTATCACGTTGCCGTCGGGGTCCTTAACATTAAACGAGAAGTCATTACCCGTGACCTTACCGTCGTTTATCGTTAACGGATCACCGTCGGCCTGGGCCGTTCCGGTTAGTTTCTCACCGTCAACATTAAAAACAAGGTGTAGCAGGTGATCGTTGCCGTCAGGATCCTTCAACGCCCCTTTCCATTTACCCGCCAGACCGGTAACAGCTGCCAGGCAAACAATAAAGCAACTTACCAGCACGGTTGTAATAATAGCTTTTCTTTTCATAGTTTGGGTTTTTCAATAAGATGCATTATTTAGCTCGCACGTTACACCTGTCATCATTTTTGTAAACAAAAAACCCTTCCGTTAATTGACGGAAGGGCCTCTATGAAAACTATGGTATATGATTTACTTTTTATCAACCGCGCGTTTTAATGTTGTATGGAATTTCATGCCCTGGTAATCGATATTCAAGCTAACCGAATCGCCATCCGCAAAGTATTTGCCGGTGTGGGGGATCTTAACACCGTTTACATCAATAGAAAACGATAGACTGTCGCCTTTTACCTTACCCTCGGCCAGGTCAACAGTACCTTGCGGATTTGCAGCGGTGCCTGTGAGTGTGCCGTTGTCGGTTTTAAAGGTATAATTAAGCGGGAATTCTTGTCCGTCCGGTGTGGATAGCATACCAGTCCAGTTGCCGTTCAGGTCGGCAAAGTAAGCAAACACAGCTGAGAAGCATAATACAAAAACAGCGGTGATCAATATTTTTTTCTTCATGGCTTAGCGGTTAATGTTGTTGGGTTTTCAGTTTAGACACTGTCTTATCACTTATGTTACAAAGCATTATTATTTATCTACCGCGCGCGTCAATGTTGTGTGCGTTGATCTCATCCCCACCCGCAGGCTTATAGAATCGCCATCGGCATAGTATCTGCCCTTATTCCTGATCTTCATGGTATTGACGTTCGCAGTGAACCATAAACTGTCGCCTTTAACCGTGCCATCCGAAATATCGAAGGTGCCTATTGATGAGGTCAAAGTGCCTGTGAGCGTTGTGCCATCGGTTTTAAAACTGTAAGTGATCGGGAATTCGTCGCCGTTGGGCCCTTTTAGCATTGCCGACCATTTGCCGTTCATGTCAGCAAAGTAAGCGAATGCCGCGCCAAAGGAAAGCAGCAAGGCTACGGTAATGAAGATCTTTCTTTTCATGGTTAGTTGGTTGAATGATTTATAAAGGTAAAGAATAATCTAATCAAAAAAACCCTGCCGCCGGGGCAGGGTCTTCTACTATGAACTGTTTGGGTTGAATATTACCTGGTTGTATCTCGTTTTATCGTGAAATGGGTTGACTGGCCGCCAAAATCGATGTCCATCCCGCATGAATCGGTATACATTTTACCCTTGTGCGGATAATCAGTACCATCTACGGTCACCTTAAAGCTAAAGGTATCGCCGGTTATTTTGCCATTATCAATGGTTACCGAACCTGCAGGAGATTCGGCTGTGCCTGTCAATACAACGCCATCAGCTTTAAAATTGTAAGTTACAGGAAGCTCCTGTCCGTCAGGAGTTTTAATTACGCCTTTCCACTTACCGGTCAGGTCGGCAATCGCAGCCATAACAAATATAAAACAGGATAATAAGGCGGTAGTGAGTAATAATTTTCTTTTCATATATCAGGTTGTTTTCAGGTAATAAATGTAAGATTTTTAATAAAGAAAGGAAAGAACGTGGCGTTAAGTTTTCAACCCATGTCCATCATTCGCTGCTCTTTATTGCACCCCGATCAGGTGCTTCATCATGACAAACCAGGTACCGTTATAATATAAATACCCTTCCACGGCTGTTACCAGGAGGTAGAATCCTACAGCCCACATGTATATTTTATTCAACTGTTTGCGGGTTACCAGGTCATAAACGCCGACTGCAAGTATCAGGATCAGCGTGGCCGGAACCTCGTATGCCCAAAAACGCCAGAACCCCTGGCTTAGGGTGGTGTATTTGAAAAAATCGTCGCCGAAGAGAGGGGTCGCCTTGATCATCAGCCACCGGCCGAAACCAGCATCCGTTAGTATAAGTGTTGCCACTAGCATCAGTCGCTTATGCGCCGCGTTGTTTCTTTCCCGCAAGTAGATACCGGCGCCGGCTACGCAGCCAAACATCAGCATGTCGCCGAACTGCACAACAGTAAAGTGCAAGTCACTATCAGGTGTGCCCCACTCCACCCTTTGGCTAACAATGGCTGCTGCTGTACCCAATATTAGCATTACCGGTACCAGGCCGAAACTG
>Ga0207064_1090_pt1 | contig 12834 bp, 14 predicted proteins | sample Alteio_BWMinCont_26_FD_153488 | JGI IMG/M metagenome (GOLD analysis project Ga0207064, IMG submission 153488) | Enriched cells from forest soil in Barre Woods Harvard Forest LTER site, Petersham, Massachusetts, United States -... | ecosystem: Environmental > Terrestrial > Soil > Temperate forest >...
TGGGTTCGTTTACGATACGTAGCACATCCAGGCCCGCCAGTTTACCTGCATCGCGGGTTGCCTGGCGTTGAGAATCATTAAAATATGCCGGGACCGTGATCACCGCCCTGGTTACCGGAGTTTTCAAGGCGTGTTCGGCACGTTCCTTTAGTTCTTTTAATATCAGCCCCGATAATTCGATCGGGGTATAAAACTTAGCGCCAACTTTGATCTTTACCAGGCTCTCGGTGTCGTCGTCAATCACTTTATAGGAAAAGAAATCCTTATAATTTTCAATATCATGATAGGAACGGCCCAATAGCCGTTTTACTGAGAAAACTGTATTCTGAGGATCGGTTATCAAATAGTTTTTAGCATCATTGCCCACAGTTATCTCATCGCTTGGGCCAAAATGGACAATAGACGGTACCAACACGCCTTTGCCGGTATCATTGATCACCTTTGGATTTTTATCAGGATCGATAAATGCTACCAATGAGTTTGTAGTGCCCAAGTCGATACCGACAATAATATCTTCTTTTTGAATTGAACCCGTTGCCAGGTTGATAGAAACTTTAGCCATGCTAAACCATTAACAAGCGGCAAATGTACTTAGTTTTGGGCTACGGTGTGTCATATTATTGTTGTTATGAGTGACGTTTAATGAACCCAATCCGTATATATTAGGCAAATTGTTTACTTTCATGCCGATGAGAATACCACCGGGCTGCGCTAAGCTGGCAATACCCCTTTTTCTGCTGCTACTACTACTTTCGACTGCAACCATAACACAGGCCCAGGAGTTTGGTGGCAATCCGCCTTCGGTCAAATGGAACCAGGTGAACATTCCTGCCGCTAAAGTGATCTTCCCTAAAGGACTTGATTCGGCGGCCTACATTGTAGCCGGTATCATCGCGCGGATGAATACGGTGATAGAGCCTACCATCGGTACAAAGCAAAAACAGGTAAGCATCGTATTGCAAAATCAAACTACTATCCCTAACGCTTATGTTGGCCTGGCGCCGTTCCGGAGCGAATTTTATCTTACACCTGAACAGAACAGCTTTGAGATCGGCAGCCTGCCATGGGTTGAGCAATTGTCCATACACGAGTTCAGGCACGTACAGCAGTACAATAATTTTAATGTGGGCTTTTCTCATTTCCTTCGCATCCTTTTCGGGGAAGGCGGGCAGGCTTTGGGTAATGACCTGGCCATACCAAACTGGTTCTTTGAAGGCGATGCGGTGTTTAATGAAACGCTGGTCAGCGACCAGGGTAGGGGACGATTGCCATGGTTTTTGAACGGCTACCGGGCCATGTGGGCGGTTAACGATAACTATAGCTGGATGAAATTGCGCAACGGCTCGTACATGGATTATACGCCCGATTGGTACCCGACAGGTTATATGATGGTCGCGTACGGCCGGGAAAAATTTGGCGATATGTTTTGGAAGAAGGTAACTCAAGACGCCGCTGCTTTTCAGGGAGGAGTTTATCCATTGCAGCACGCTATCAAAAAGTATTCGGGTGAGACTTTTGAGCAATTCAGGAGCAATGCTATGCAGTATTTCAGGAAACGATATGTAGCAAGCGACAGTATTCAGCCCGTTATCAAATCTCGATCTGCATTAAGTACGCAAGCAATGAAGGCGTCACATTTCATTGCCGACGAGGAATACCCGGTTTACGTGAATGACAGCACCATGATCTATATGAAAAGCACATATGATCACCGGCCGGTTTTTATGATAAAAACAGGAAGCCGTGAACGGAAGATCAGTGTACGGAGCCTATCGTTAGATAGCTACTTTGCTTATAATGATGGCAAAATAATTTATACCGCTTACCGCCCGGATCTGCGCTGGACCTATCGGGATTATAGCGAGATAGAGTTGCTGGATGTGGCGACGGGGAAGGAGCGGAGGATCACCAAAAGTTCCAAATATTTCTCACCTGATTTTAGCAAGGATGGTAAAACCATCATAGCTGTACAGGTGGCCCCGTCGGGAAAGAGCGAAATACACCTGTTAAACGCAATTGACGGTAAAATAAAGCAGGTATTGCCTAATCCAGATAAGCTATTTTATACTTATCCCAAATATTATAGCGAGAACGAATTGATCGCTGCCGTCCGAAGCACAAAAGGGCAGATGTCGCTGGCGCTGATCGATATTAAAACTGGTAAAGCAACTTGCCTTTTACCCTTTTCCTACCAGCCGATAGGTTTTATTTCGGTTAGAAAGGATACGGTTTACTTCACTGCCACAACCGGGCTGGATGATAAACTATTTGCCTTGTCTGTCAAAGACCGCAAATTGTTTGAGCTGAAGAATTTCTACCAACCCGGCTATGTGGGTAATTACCAACCAACAGTAAGCGATGGCAAGCTGGCATGGGCAAGTTTTACAGCTGTCGGGTACCAGGTTAGCGAATTTAACAAAAGGGACTTGCAGTGGACCGGGATATCAACCGCTTTGCCTGGAAACCTGCCAGAAATGGGTCTCGCCGCATTGCACAGGGATTCAGCTGCCGATCTGCTGGATAAAGTTAAGGTTGAACCGCTTGCCGTTACCAAATACTCCAAAACCTACCACCTCTTCAATTTCCACAGTATCATACCCACGATCAATGACCCCAATTATTCTATAGCCATCATTGGCGAAAATGTGCTGAATACTTTCCAGTCGCAGTTATCGGTAGGTTATAATCGTGATGAAGGTTATAAGGAAGCGAGCTTTGACGCGGTTTATGGTTCGTTTTTCCCGTTTATACGTGCTGGCTTGGATTATCTTTATGCGCGTCGGGCCTTTTATAATGGCGGCAATGTTTACTGGAACGAGACCGATCCCCATGCGGGTATTGAGTTTCCCTTGAATTTCAGCCAGGGCAAGCAAATTACCGGGCTTGATTTTGGTAGTGATGTTTACTACAGCCGTACCGATTTCCAGCCGGCTTATCAAAAAAAATTCAATTCCACCAGCTATGCCTATCTGAACAATTACGTTACCTTTTCGACCCAAATACAGCAGGCAAAGCAAAATATTTACCCGCGATTTGCCCAAAATCTTACGCTGAATTTCAAGACTGCTATAACCGGCCTATCGGCTAACCAGTTTTTGGCATCGGCTAACCTGTTTTTCCCGGGGCTTTCAATCAATCATAATTTAATTTTTAACCTGGCGCACCAGCAAAATAACGCTCAGGATGTGATCGGTTATACTAACGATTTCCCGTTTTCGCGCGGATATGTAGCCAATAACCTGCATAACATGAACAAGGCCGGCGCGGACTATCATTTTCCTTTAATTTATCCTGATGCCGGTGTAGCCAATACCCTGTATTTCCTCAGACTGCGTGCCGATGCATTTTTCGATTACACGCGGGTATCCGACAATTTTATCGATCACAGCACTTATAAGAATTTCAGGTCGACAGGTGTGGCTGTGTTTTTTGATACCCAATGGTTTAACCAGGTACCCATTTCATTTGGTATAAGGTATGATTACCTGCTTGATCCCGATATCTTCGGCGGAACGGGCCGCAGCCGCATTGAATTGGTGCTGCCGATAGCGGTGTTTAATTAATTCAATAATTTAAGTTGGCTTCGTTCAAAAAAGGTTCCTGGCGATTATCCCAGAGAAACAAAAGATGTATGGAGGTATCTGTAACCCGATAAAATAATGAGGTTTGTTTGGTGATCAAGCCTACTCTGACATTTTCATCTATTGAGGAGGCTTTAAACATCAATGGATGCTCGGCAATAAGTGCAATGGTTTTCTCGGCTTTCGTCACAAATTTATCTGCTGAAGCGGCACCAAATTTATTTTGAATAAAATTATAAACGGATGATAAGGTTTCTTTAGAACGCGGAGTATAGAAAATAAGCAGACTCATTTCAAATCAAGCATATTCTTGATCCCTTTGTATGAAGTTAGTTTACCTTCATCCGCCTGCTTTAATGATTCTTTTACACCGGTAACTACATGATCCGGGTAAATTTCGGTTTTCTGCTCAAAACTTATTTTCATCGCTTTCATAACTGCTTTTAAAGCGGTTAGCTGCTCTTTATTTTCCGGGTAAACTATAAGGGCGTTCATATCACAAATGTAATAATTTCTATATAAACATTTATTGATTACCCGTTCGCAAGCCTGATAATATTCCTTACACGCTCTGCATCAGTCACACTAAAGCTATACTCATCCGTCTCACCATACCCCATCAGGATATGGTCGTTGCGGTATTCCATTTTACTTTTTACGTCGGCGCGTGCCGAGGAATGGATCTCGGTTGCCGCGGTATAATGAATAATATCCGCGACCGTGCTTTCGTTCACCCCAGCGCCGGGCATAATAGTGATGCGTTCTTTGGCCTTCTCTATCAAGTGTGCGATGGTATTTACCCCTTCTACAGCCGTACTTTTTCCTCCCGAGGTCAGGATACGTTCGCAGCCGATCTCAATAATATCTTCCATAGCCTGCTGCATATCCGCACACATGTCAAAAGCGCGATGGAAGGTAACGCCAAGGCCCTTTTCTTTCGCCATTTTTACCAGCTCGCCACCGCGTTGTTTATCCACGGTTCCATCAGCATTAAGTACGCCGATCACTACGCCGTCGCAGCCGGTTGCTGTGCAATACCTGATGTCGGCTTTCATTATTTCAAATTCAGTATCCGAGTAAAGGAAATCGCCGCCGCGAGGACGTATGAGCACATATAATTTGATCTTCAACAGCTTCCGGGCCAGTTCTATTTGTCCGTACGATGGGGTAGTGCCGCCTTCGTGCAGGTTATCGCAAAGCTCTACACGTATGGCGCCACCTTCCTGCGCTGCTATTGCAGAATCTACAGAATTGGCACATACTTCGAGATTGACAGGCGTTGGTTTGCTCATAGGTTATGGTTGATCGTATTTCAAATTTAATCAATTTATACGAACAATTAACTATAAGCTAATAAATGCTTTTGCCTTTGATGATCAAATCCTGCTTATTGGAATTACAAACGGCAAATGAAAATCCGCTTTGTATAGCGTAAGCGCCATATTCACCCTTTTTATTGATGGCCAGGAAACCCACCTGTATGTTTTTAGCTGTATCGGGTTTCTTTTTGATTATACGGTTCACAGCTTCCTTGCAGGCATCTTCCGGTGACATACCCTGGCGCATCAGCTCAACAACTAAAAAACTGCCCACGTTGCGGATCACTTCCTCGCCCACACCCGTTGAGGTGGCGCCGCCTACTTCGTTGTCGACATATAATCCGGCGCCGATAATGGGACTGTCGCCTACACGCCCGCGCATTTTAAAGGCCATACCGCTGGTGGTGCATGCTCCTGAAATATTGCCTTTGGCATCAATGGCCAGCATGCCTATCGTATCATGATTGTATTTGCTGCCGGGCATATGGTGCTGTTTGTTCTCAATGTTCATCACCGGGCTGTATTTGGCAGTTTTCAGCCATTCCCTCCAGGCTTGCGCTGATTCCGGGGTCAGTAGCTTTTCCTTCTTGAAGCCCTGCTCAACTGCAAACTGCGTAGCCCCTGCACCCACCAACATTACATGCGGCGTTTTTTCCATCACCGCGCGCGCTACGGAAATGGGGTGGGCGATATATTCAATGGCTGCCACCGAACCGCAATTGCCAAACTCGTCCATAATACAGGCATCAAGGGTCACATGTCCGTCACGGTCGGGATAACCGGCCCGGCCAACAGTATGGTTATTCATATCGGCTTCGGGTATTTTTACCCCGGCTTCCACTGCATCCAGCGCACGCCCGCCGCTGCTAAGCGTTTTCCAGGCTTCTTTATTTGCCGCCACGCCGAAATCCCAGGTGGAAATAACAATTGGAAATCCTCCTGCATTTCGGGGCGAAGGGAATGTGTTTGCGAATGCTGAACGTGACAAAGCCGCAAGCGAAGCGCCCGCGGCCGATATTTTGATAAACTTGCGGCGGTTGTACATGCCGCTAATATAATAGATTTAATATCGAACACCGAATAAGGAATGTCGAACTCCCAAGTACTTCATCATTCGAAATTCATTATTCGAAATTCAAAATGTAATTTATTCTTTTGACCCAGAGTTATTGCCCCGCAGTGTTCATCATCGGTCGCACCTCAACGCTTCCCCCGAATTCATAAACAGGGCATTTATCAGCAATGGCTTTAGCTGCTTCCATATTTACGGCTTTAATGATCAATATAGAGCTTACCAGCAGCCCGTCCGAAACATAAGGGGCGTTTTTTAACGATTTTTCTGTGCCGCTGATGGTTAGCCCGTCGCCCGACGGGCGATAACCGCCTGCGAGGTCGCCCGATTTGGCTAAAGCGCCCATATAATCCTGCCATTTTTTGATGTTATTTTTTACTGCATCATCGGATGGTGCTTTAAAATCGGCCTTAAACCTTATGATGAACATAAATTCGGATTTACCGGAATTGGAAGCCTGTTGTGCGAATGTTGGAATAGCAAGGATAAAGAAAGCGATAATGAGAACGAGTTTTTTCATGTTATCAGGATTGTTTTAGTTTGATTAGGTGTAAAATTAAAGGTAAGTGGTCTGCTCATCAATTTCGTCATCCCGGCCGACAATTTCCCTGCATTTCTCTACATCGCGTGCAAATACTTTCAACTTGATGCCCCCTGCGCCCTGGTTATAAACCGGGTATATTGTTCCGATGCTTTCATCACTCAAAAAGCATGGAATGCCGTTAGCTTCCAATTTAGCCCGGATGATCTCGGCCAGCATGGGATTATAATAGGTCTCAAAAACTACAATTTCTTCCTCTTTGCTCATCATGCAAATCTATTTAAAATCCCTTTCGCAATTAAAGCAATGCCATGATTTACGTGCGTAAAACGGGTAGACCAGCATTGCCAGGGATAAAACCGCGGTTAAAACACCCACGCGTTTTTCGGTAGCCTGTGCAAAACGAACGTTTGCCGAGCCGCAATTCGGGCATGTCCGTATAGCCAAGCTACTTGTTCCTTCTTCTTTGACGTTTTCTATTATAAGCTCGCTGTCTTCAGCAATAAGAAGCTCCGCTTTTTCCATGTCGTGTTCAAATACCCTCAACTTAACACCGCCGGTCAGTTGGTTATAGATTGGCATAATGGTATTTATATTCTCGTCAGCTAAATAACAAGATATGCCATTTGCCTCAAGCTTTCCTTTGACAATTTCTGCCAGCATCGGGTCATAATAAGTCGTTAACGTGACGATCCGGTCGGTTTTTTCCATCTGGTATGGGTATATATTATCAAAAATGAGGATTTCTTTTGGTTAATTTGGCATAATTATGAACCGCATCGATCGCATATCGGCCATACTGATCCAGCTGCAATCGCGCAGGGTGGTGAAGGCAGGCGATATCGCCGGCCGCTTCAATATCAGTCTGCGTACGGTTTACCGCGATATCAGAACGCTGGAAGAAGCGGGTATCCCATTAATAGGCGAAGCGGGCGTTGGCTATTCTATCATGGACGGCTACCGCTTGCCGCCGGTAATGTTCACACGCGAGGAAGCCACGGCATTTCTAACTGCCGAAAAGCTGATGGAAAAGCTAACGGACCCTTCATCTGACGAGAATTATAAGTCGGCCATGTATAAAGTGCGCTCCGTATTGCGGATGGCTGAGAAGGATTTTTTGGAAAATATTGATGGCCACATCGAAGTGATCAAAAGCCGCCGGCTGTCGGGTGCCAAACTTGACCTGAACCCGCTGCAGATCATTTTGAAAGGCATAGGGGAAAGGACGGTGTTATCCATCCGCTATTTTGCGATGCACAGCCAGGAAAGGACGGAGCGCTGCATTGAGCCTGTAGGCGTATTTTACCAGGACAATTACTGGCACCTGATAGCCTGGTGCCGTTTGCGGCAGGATTACCGCGATTTCAGGCTCGACCGTATTTCGAATATATACCTCACAGGTGAACGTTTCCGTACCCTGCATCCGGATCTTAATGAATACATCTCGCGGCAGGCAAGGGAAAGAAACCTGCAGGAGGTAGTGATCAGGGTGGAAAAACATGTTGGTCCATACCTTAACGAACAAAAGTACTACAACGGCTTCGTATCCGAACGCGAGGTTGACGGCATGGTCGAAATGACCTTCCTAACTGAATTCATTGAAGGTTTTGTGCGCTGGCTGATGATGTATGGCGATATGGCCGAGATCATTAGTCCGGGTAGCCTCAAGCAAAAAGTGGCCGAGATTTCGGGCATCATCCATCAAAAAAATCTATAAAATAATTTCCTGCTGACATAGGGCTGTCATTGACGCTGATTTACTTTGGTAAATAAAGGACGATGACGAAAGAGAAATACTGGATAACTGTGGTGTCGAAAGATCATATCAAACGCGGTGTTGGCGGTGGATTTATTCAGGCTAACCATGGAAAGCCGGGCGCATTAAAGAAACTGCATGCCAACGACTGGGTGATAATTTATTCACCAAAAGTGACTTATGAGGGTGATGAAAAACTACAGGCCTTTACCGCGATAGGACAAGTGTCGGACGAAAAGTTGTACCAGCACAAAATGTCCGAAAACTTTATGCCCTACCGGCGCAATATTACTTATTACCCTTGTAAGAATGTTCCCATTGCGCCGTTGATCGGCTCACTGGATTTTATCACGGATAAAAAGTCGTGGGGCTATCGCTTTCGTTTCGGCTTCTTTGAGATCGATAAGCACGATTTTAATCTGTTAAGCGAAAAAATGCTGATTGAAAATTATGCAGCAATAAAACAATATAGCAATCAAACAATTCAATAATAAATCAACACGATCATGGCAAACTTAAGTTTAAAAACATCCATCGAAATTAAAGCGCCCGCCGCGAAAGTTTGGCAGGCGCTGACCGATCCCGCAATCGTTAAACAGTACTTTTTTGGCACCAATGTTAAAAGCGACTGGAAGAAGGGTAGCACGATCATTTGGGAAGGGGAGTGGGAAGGTAAGGGTTACAAGGATACAGGTACTATACTGGAAATTGACCCGGGTAAGTCGGTGAAGTATAATTACTGGAGCAGCATGTCGGGCACGGAAAATATTCCGGATAATTATGCCGACATTACTTATGATCTGGACGAAAAGGACGGGAAAACGGTACTCACCATCACGCAGGAAAACATCAAAACCGAGGAATCAAAAGAACATTCCGAACAAAACTGGCAATGGGTTTTTGGGAAGATGAAGGAAATGGTGGAAAGCGGCCAAGTTTAAGTATTAATTCCGGTAAAATTCATAATTGTCTGTTTTAAAATAACTTATAAATCAATATAACTTTATGGTTATGACCCCTATTGTACCCGTTTTAACCGATCAGGATAGCTTTTTTGTTGCCGGGATAGCCGTGCGTACCACCAACCAGAACGGCCGGGCGCTGAAGGATATAGGCGACCTTTGGTCGACTTTCATGTCTGAGAATATACAGACCAAAATTCCTGCGAAGTACGCCGATGATGTGTATTGCGTTTATACCGATTACGAGACCGATCACACAGGCTGGTACACGGCTGTCCTGGGCTGTCGGGTTACTGAAGCCGGCCATAATGGGATGTTTGTTGCCTTAGTGCCCTCCGGCAATTACCGGCAATACAAGCCCGAAGGCAAACTGCCCGATAACATAGGCGAAGCCTGGATGCAGATATGGAGTGAAAGTGATGCAAGAAGTTATGTTGCCGATTATGATCTGTACCGGCCGGATGGAAAAGTGGAGATATATGTAGGGACTGTCTGAATCAGAATTTACAGAATTAAAGAATGAACAGAATTGTGTCTTAAGGCTTTTCATTCTGAAAATTTTAAAATTCTGTAAATTCTGATTCAGACAATTAACGATTGAAGCTCAGCCTCTTCCCGCTTTCACCCTCAATCAAACTCCCATTACTATAAGCCAAATTGCCCGAAACCACTGTATGCATCACCTTCGACCGGAACGTAGTGCCTTCAAAAGGGCTCCATCTGCATTTATAAAGAATGTTGTCTCTATTCACGTTCCAGGGGTTATTTAAGTCAACCAGCACCAGGTCGGCCCAGTAGCCTTCACGGATGTACCCCCGGTTTGCTATTTGAAAACATATCGCCACATTATGCGCCATTTTCTCCGCGATCTGCTCTAAAGTGATCTTGCCATGATGATAGAGTTCAAGCATGGCGGGTAACGCATGCTGCACCAGTGGCCCTCCCGACGGCGCTTGCAGGTAAGGTTTTGATTTTTCTTCCAGCGTATGAGGTGCATGGTCGGTGGCGATCACATCTATGCGGCCATCCAGTACGGCTTTTAATATACCATCCCTGTCGCTTGCTTTTTTAATAGCCGGGTTCCATTTGATCAGGTTGCCTTTTGTTTCATAATCTTCATCACTGAACCATAAATGATGGATGCAGGCCTCAGCGGTTATGCGCTTGTCCTTCAGGGGTGTTTTATTGCTGAACAGGTGCGTTTCTTTTTCGGTCGAAATGTGCAGTATGTGTAAGCGGGTATTATATTTCCTGGCCATCTCCACCGCCATCGATGAGGATAGATAACAAGCCTCCTCACTGCGTATTTTTGGATGCAGCCTCACCGGGATATTATCGCCGAGCAGTTGCTTATAATGTTCAAGATTACTTTTGATCGTGGCCTCATCCTCGCAATGCGTGGCAACCAGCATGGGCGATTTTGAGAAAATGTTTTCCAGAGTTTTAGGATCATCCACCAGCATATTCCCGGTTGAGGAGCCCATGAAAACCTTTACGCCGCAAGCATTCCGGGTGTCCGTTTTTAAAACCTCATCGATATTATCGTTCGATGCACCCATATAGAAAGAATAGTTGGCCAATGAGTTACGCGAGGCTATCTCATATTTTTGTTTAAGCAATTCCTGCGTTAAGGCATTGGGAACAGTATTGGGCATTTCCATAAAGGACGTAATACCGCCGGCCACCGCAGCCCTCGATTCGGAATGAATATCGCCCTTGTAAGTTAGTCCCGGCTCGCGGAAATGCACCTGGTCGTCAATACAGCCGGGGAAAAGATGCAGCCCCTCGGCGTTAATAGTCTGATCGGCCTTGACATCGATATGGCTGTCTATCCTTTCTATCAACCCATCCTTTACCAGCACATCGCTTACAAACTGTTTGTTTTCGTTGACTATTGTAGCTGATTTAATGAGGATGGAAGACATGTTTTGATTTCGGATTTCGAATGTTCAATTTCGGATTTAGTGATCCAGTTACAAAGATGCTATTTTCGATTGATTTAATTTTCCATCTTTGAGTATGAAACACATTAACCTTATCATCATAGCGCTTCTATTTACCGGAAGTGTCTGTTTGGCGCAAGTTAAAAAGCATAGCATTATCGGTGTTTGGCAGGTAGGTACCGCACAAATGGCAGATGCATGGCTTGCAAACTACCGTTTTTATAAAAACGGTACATTTAAATACACTTTGAATGAATATGACGACCTTAGTAGGATTCGGCAGGCCAAAGGGACCTTTAAGTTAAAAGGCGATACTTTGACCCTTATCATTAAATCAAGGATTGAAGAAGTCGGCGGCGATCTGGTGCAGGGTAGTCCTGGTTTTCAGGCGGAAGAACTGGTTTTGGACGACACTAAAACAGTTGCAGTAAAGCAAAAAAATGTGGAACCGATCCATTTTGTATTGGAATGGCATACTGGAAAGAGTTCAATAAGTTTTCAAATACAAAATAATCGCTACTATATCGTTTCAAGAGACCCCAACTTCGAAGATAATTGACAGGCTTCGATAGCATCTGAACGTATTAAACTCTTTACCTTACTTCCGGACTTATGCGGACTTTCGGACTTCCCGACTTAAAAAGTATCTTTGCCGCATGGGAGCCAGCTTCGAGGATTTTAAATTTAACCGGCAGATATTGAATGCAATTGCCGATGCCGGTTATACCGAAGCTACGGATGTGCAGCAGAAAACCATGCCCTCGATCCTGAATGGACAGGATGTAATGGGTATAGCCCAAACCGGCACCGGGAAAACGGCAGCTTATATGCTGCCCATCATTATGCGGCTCAAATATGCGCAGGGCGAACACCCGCGTGCCCTGATCATTGCGCCAACCCGCGAACTGGCTATCCAGATCGAGGAAAATGCCAGGGCCTTTGCAAAATATACCGACTTACGCATAGTAACACTTTATGGCGGACTTGGTCCAAAAACACAGATAGAACAGGTAACAAAAGGCGCCGATATCATCGTGGCTACGCCCGGCCGCTTCATGGACATTTACCTGGCGGGACATTTGGTGACTAAACTGCTGCAAGTGCTGGTGCTGGACGAAGCCGACAAAATGATGGATATGGGCTTTATGCCGCAGATCAACCGGATATTGGAAGTAGTGCCGCGCAAACGGCAGAACCTGCTTTTTTCGGCTACCATGTCTGATAAGATACAGGCGCTTTCCGGTAACTTCCTGGAATTTCCGACGATTATTGAAGTCACGCCGCAGGCCACGCCAGCGCAAACCGTTACGCAAAAGCTTTATCATGTGCCCAATCTCAAAACCAAGATCAACCCGTTGAAATACCTGCTGGATGCCGAAGGAGATATCAAAAAGCTGATGGTGTTTTGTAAAACACGCACCAATGCCGAAGATGTATATAAATTCCTTTCACGCCGCTATGGCGAAAAGGAAGTAAAAGTGCTGCACGCCAACAAAGGGCAGAATACGCGTATCAATTCAATGAACGCGTTTAAAAATGATGAGATCAAGATACTGGTTTCAACAGATGTAGCTGCCCGCGGAATTGATGTGAGCGACGTGAGCCATGTGATCAATTTTGACGTACCCTTTGTGACAGAGGACTATGTGCACCGTATAGG
>Ga0207064_1091_pt1 | contig 12670 bp, 5 predicted proteins | sample Alteio_BWMinCont_26_FD_153488 | JGI IMG/M metagenome (GOLD analysis project Ga0207064, IMG submission 153488) | Enriched cells from forest soil in Barre Woods Harvard Forest LTER site, Petersham, Massachusetts, United States -... | ecosystem: Environmental > Terrestrial > Soil > Temperate forest >...
CGATACAGAAAAAATAGCCAACATCCTCGAATACTCCGTCAACACCATTTACAACTACAAAGCCCGCATTAAGAGCAAATCAAACATCTCCAACGAAGATTTTGAGCAGGCCATAATGGCCATCAAAGCTTTTTAATACCTAAAAGAGCTTATTTCTCCGTTATACAGCATCTATATTTCCCCGCGCCCGGCGTGCAGTTAACTAATTGAAAAACAAATAGTTAGTATTTATACTGTTTTCTATTCATTTATATTTTGCCTTTGAAAATTGACGCCCCAATTTATTAGCCCTCACTTTGATATAGTGCTTCGGACCATATAGCATGCTTTCGGTTACCGGAGCTTTATAAACCAATTATTTGCCAATTCTTAAAAGTTTATGAAAATGTATCAGCGATGCTATTCAGACTTGCCACGCCCTGATGTAAGCCATTTGCTCTCAGGCTAAGGGCAGGATATTACTTTAACTAAAACCAATTCAATATCATTCAACCATATTAAATCTAATCATTATGTATAAAAAACAGTTACTAAAATTATTACTCTGCCCCATGTTATTGCTGATATCGGCCTGGGCCATGGCGCAGGGTGTTTCAGTCAGCGGTAAAGTTATCGACGAAAATGGGCAGCCGCTTGCGGGTGCGACGGTTTCTGTAAAAGGCACCACGAAAGGCACCAACGCCGACGCTCTCGGCAAATACACCATTACAGCCAATAACGGCGATGTACTGGTATTTTCAATGGTTGGCTACGTGCGGCAGGAAGTCAAGATAGCAGGCACAGCCGTAGTTAATATCACGCTGGTAGAAACCCCGCAATCGCTGAACGAAGTGGTGGTTATCGGTTACGGCACGCAAAAGCGTAAGGACATCACCGGGTCGGTTGGTACAGTAAAGGGCGATTCGTTTAAGGATCAACCAATTAGCGATCCTATTTCGGCGTTACAGGGGCGCATCGCGGGTGTTAACGTAATAGAAAATTCGAGCCAGCCGGGCGCCACGCCAACCATCACCATCCGCGGCCTCGAATCATTAAGCCAGCCGGCTCCGCTATACATTGTAGACGGCGTGAGAATACCGGATATTACAAACCTCAACGTACAGGATATCGCCAGCATCGATGTTTTGAAAGACGCCGCCGCCGCCGCGATATACGGTTCGGCTGCTGCCGGTGGCGTTTTGCTGATCACTACCAAAAAAGGTAATATCGGCGAAGCGCCTGTGGTTAATTTCAGCGCCCGTTATGGCGTAACCCAACCTAAATTGATCCAACTGCTCGGCAGGGACGATTATGTTAAATTGCAGGATATTGTTAACCCCTCATTCTTCGGAGGCAAGACGCAAACCGATACCTTGCCAAATCAGAACTGGGTGGATGCTATCTATCGCAATGCAACTGAGCAGAACTATAACCTGTCTATCACAGGCGCTTCGGACAAAGTGAATTACCTGTTCTCGGCCTACGACAATAACACCGAAGGTTCGTTCATCAAAAACTATTCAAATATCATCGGCATACGCGCCAACGCCGATTATAAGCTGAGCAATTACATTACGGTTGGCGAGCAGATCGGCTTGTCACAGCGCAGGACCGACCCGATACTGGTCGACCTGCACAACGCGCCGTTCCGCAGCCAGCCGATCATACCGGAGTTTAACCCGGACGGCACTTACGGCAGCGACCCGCGCGGGTATAGCGTTCAATTTAGCGGCCCCAACCCATTTGGGGCGGTGAATACGCAGAACGCGCAGGACTATGTCAACAATGTGCAGGCCAACGTGTATGCCGACATCAAGCTGCCATTTCATCTTGATTTCAAAAGCACCTGGGGCTATACCTACAATGTTTACACCAGGGATTATTTCCAGGATTCGTACAGCTTTGGCGCTGTAGCGCTTGGCAACAACTACCTCTACCGCAATTATGTAGAGTACAACCAGTTGCTGGGCAACTATGTATTAAGCTGGAACCAAAGCTTTGGAAAACATAGCATCAGCGCGCTGGCCGGTTTCGAACAGATCACCGGAACCAATAACAGCCTGTATACCAGCATGGGTTCGATAGCTTTAACGGGTTATACCTTTGTTCCCTCATCTGCTTCAGCAGGGCAAACGGCGCTTTCAGGTATCTATGACCCGAATAACCTCATCAAATCGGAGTTCGCCCGCGTAAATTATAATTATGCCGACCGCTATTACCTGTCGGCTTCTATCAGGCAGGACGCCAACTTCACCGAGTTTGGTCCCGGCAAAGTACGCGGCGTATTCCCCGGTGCTTCAGCAGGCTGGAACATCAGCAATGAAGACTTCTACAAACCATTTCTTGGTGTTCTCAACTCCCTCAAACTGCGCGGCAGCTACGGTTCGCTGGGTAACAGCGCTATTCCGCCGTACAGTTTCGCCTCCAATTATACCCAAAACCAGCTGACCAGCGGTATTTCCGGCGGTTCGCAGGGCTTTGGCGTAGGGCAGCCTTTCCAGATAGCCAATACGTTAACCAAACTGGCCAACCCTAATGTTCATTGGGAGACCGTTACGGAAACCAATATCGGTTTAGACGGCGAGGCATTGAACGGCCGCCTGTACTTCAGTTTAGAATGGTACAATAAAAATACAAGCGATATGCTGTACCCGCTCCAATTACCTACGAGTACCGGCTTTACCCAGCCTTATTATGCTAACGTAGGCAAGGTAAATAACCGCGGCTTTGATATTTCAGCGGGATATCGTGATAAGATCGGAAAACTCGGATACGATGTAAGCGTTACTGCTGGTTTCAATAAAAACAAGGTTGTCAGCTTAAGCGGTACCGCTACGGGCATCCTGTACGACGGCTATAACTACTACAATAATGGCGATAACGCGTTCAACATCATGTCGAACCAAAACCTGACGATCACCAAAGCAGGCCTGCCATTCGGCGAGTTCTATGGCTATAAAGTGATCGGCATATTCCCGACCGACGCGGCTGCGGCCAGTCAAAAAGTTAACGGCAACGTGGCCCATGCGGGCGACCTGCAATACCAGGATGTGAACGGAGACGGCGTTATAGACCAAAACGACAGGCAGGTGATAGGTAACCCGAACCCGGCACTGGTGTACGGTATCAATATCCGCCTCAACTACCAGGGCTTCGACCTCGCGCTGCTGTTCAACGGCGTGCAGGGTGTTCAGCTGTTCAACGGTGTGAAAGCTTACGAGGAATCGCTCTTTGCCGACGGCAATAGCACCAGCAAAGTATTCGGCGATTCGTTCCTGGGCGGCAATGGGCTTACTTCACAGCCTCGCCTCGGAGTGCCGACAAGCGGCGGTTTCACGCTCGACCCGAACCAGAACTACTCTTCGGTAAACAGCTACTTTGTTGAGAACGGCAGTTACCTGAAGCTGAAGAACCTGCAATTGGGCTATACGTTTTCGTCCAGTATTTTACAAAAGTTAAGTATTAAAAAGGCAAGGTTTTTTGTGATGGCTAACAATGTATTTACTATCACTAAATACACCGGGCTCGATCCAGAGTTAGGCAGCTCATTTACGCCATCAGGCTATGGAGCGGTTACTGCCCAGGGAGTAGATGCGGTGACTAACTACCCGCAGGCAAAAATATATTCAGCGGGCCTTGATCTTACTTTTTAATATTCACTTTCAAAAATTATCGAGATGTTTAAGAAAATATATATCATAGCACTGGCGGTTGTAGTAATAACCGGCTGTAAAAAGGACCCGAAAAACGTCGGTCCGACCAACTCGTTCAGTACGAGTACTTATCCCAAAACTGTCAACGATCTGCAAACCGTGCTGGTTTCGGCTTATGCTAACCTGCGCGACCCCGGATTATTCGGTTTCTGGTTCATGCCAAAGGCGCTGTCGAACTCCATGCATACGGTCAACTCCGTTTACAACGGCGACCCCGCATGGAACGAAATGGCCAATACCAACCTCACTGCCGGCAATAACTATGCGGGCGCGGCATGGGCTGCTTTATACACAGGCATAAAAGATTGCAATGTGACCATTTACGCGGCAAACCAGCTCGGTTCTATCAACCCGAATTTGAGCGCGGCCGATAAACAAAATGTAAACCTGATACTGGGCCAGGCTTATTGCCTGCGCGGATGGTATTATATGGAGCTGGAATGCCTTTACGGCGAAAGCTACATGGGTGCAGGAGGCACAAACGGCGACAAGATGGGCGTGCCTATCTACAATGGTTTGCCTACCGACCTTACCAGCACGCAAGTGGCGCGCTCATCGGTAAAAGATACGTGGGCGTTCATTGTGAATGATTTTAAGCAGGCTCAAACCCTCCTAAAAGGACAGGTTTGGGACGCTGCAAATGCGGCGCGTGTAAATGATTACACCGCTGAGGCATTATTGGGCAAAGCTTATGTTTACACACAAGACTGGGCCGATGCCAAAACCGCACTGCTTGACGTGATCAGCAAAAGCGGCAAAACGCTGATGCCGTTTAATATTTATAGTAACGCGTTTAACGGTCAGAATAAATTCAACTCCGAATCGCTGTTTGAATTATACATCGACCCGGATACCAAAGGCGGTTACGGCGTTTATAGCGGCGCGGCAAATTCCGCATCTATCAATGGTTTGATCTGGGCGCCATTTACATTCGGGGGGTATCATAACCCTACAACCCCTTTCAATGGAACGGTAAACGACATACAGCCATTAGGCTACGGCAACGAGTTCTTTCACGATAAAAACGTAACCCGTTTCGGTTATCCTTTGGGCAGCGCCTTTAGCCTGGTTAACAACCCCAAATATAACCCTGCCATCGGCCCGACGTTCTATAACCAACAGTTGACGATGGATCCAGTCTATAAAACGGCGGCGTTAGCTGTGCGCACCAATCAAACCGCCGACCCGCGTTTATATGTAAACGCCATGCAGCCATGGATTGACTCGGTGAAGTTCGACGGATCAACCTGGGCCCTTGTTGCCGAACCCGGCCAATTTGCCGGCAATCCAAATGTTTATGGCTGGGCAGTAAGGAAGTACGCTCCCATCGCCTACAACGAGGGCAACGGACAGGGAAGCCCCGCCGGTGATGTTGCAGACGCATGGGACTATTATATCCTGCGGCTGGCCGATGTTTATTTGCTTTATGCCGAGGCATCCATCCAAAGCGGTGACAACACAACAGGTCTCGAATACCTCAATAAAGTGAAGCGCAGGGCGTATAGCCTGCCTGTAGACGTGCCTTCGGCAATTGACTACAAGTCGGTAACTGATAATACTGTCGCCATTAACGATCCTGTTTTGGGCAGCAACCCGCTTTATTATGAGCGCTGGGCCGAATTATTTAACGAAGGCTCGTGGTGGTTTGATGTATGCCGCTGGAAGATAGGCAAATCGGAAGCTACTTATTTCGGCACCGCTGCCAATCTCAATGGCCCTATAGCCTGGGACGACAGCAAATCGTACGTGTGGCCGATCCCGCTGAGCGAAATGAACAGCAATGCCAAAATGAAACAGAACCCTGGGTACTGATATATAGTTGATTAATAAGTGTAAAGCAGGTGAGATGGCTTTACACTTTTTTAATCTTACCTCTACTCAAAAACTCATTTTTAAATCCCAGACTATGCCCTTTTACCGGTTATTAAATACGTATGCCTATTTCTTTACCTTTGCAATTGTCATATTGACAAATAATTTATCTTACGCGCAGGATTCTCTTAAGAATTTGCCGGAATATCGACGTCCATTAACCGATAAAAAATTGGTAATTGCACATTGCATGACAAATATAATCCGGTTTGAAGGGCACGAACTGGAAGACAGCTGCAACCCTGATTATTACTCACCCACCGGCAATATCTCTGCGTCGTTAGGCGGATTGACCCAGGTGAAAGTAATGGCTGACAGTATACTGTCAAACGCTTCGCTTGATGAAACAGTGGAGTTTGAAATGCGTGCGGCAATTCGCTCGGGAATAGATGGATTTCAATTTTACTATGTATTAGGCGCACCCGATTGGGACAACATTATTAAAGCATATTTCAGGGTGGCTGACAAAAAGCATATCGACTTTAAATTTACTTTTTGTATATCGCATCCAAACGGAAGCACGGAGGGCCGCAAAGTGGCCGAGTTTGCAAAGAGAATAAACGGGGTAATGGATGAAGTGGGCCATAATAATTCGCACTGGCTGCGTACACCGGATGGCAGGCTGATCGTATATCAATGGCTTGGTGAAAGCCTTGCAGATATTCCAGCCGACAAAAAGGGGTTACCTGATGCGTTTTATATAGCACGGGCCTACAAACACCTCGCTAATGCAGTGCATGAAAATTTCGCCTGCGTTTTTACCATAAATGAGGAAATAAGCAAACAAAAGCTCGATTCGTTCCTGGATTATTTTCCGGCTACCTGGATATGGACGCTTCCATATAGCGATACAGAATATATTGGCAACATGGTTGCAGCTGAGTGTAAGCTGCGCGAACGCACATTTACGGGCTCGGTATTTTGCGATTTCTACACATCAAAACTGCTCAGAAAAGGCACCTGGGACATGTATCATACGGTTCAGGGCGCAGTAAACGCCGGAACAAATAATGTGGAGCGCAAATATATAACCACAGGCCTGTCATATAATTTCAGAAAGCTGTGCGAATTTGCGATCAAACAGGATGCGCCTATCATGAATATTATAACCTGGAATGATTACCCGGAAGGGCATCACCTTGCTCCCGAGATCAATCACAACGACGGCTTTTCCATTTTGCTTAATTATTATAAAGGCCTGTTCACAGGAAAGCCAGGGGCTTTGGCAGGAAAAGATGTAGCTATTGTCTTTTTCAAAAAATACAGGCATGATGTTAAGCCCGACCCATTTAATATTCCCGTAGTACCTTTTCAAAAGGAGGTGATAACTCCATCTTCAGAAGACTCGATCGAAGTAATAACTATGCTTAAATCAAATGCTGGTCTCAACGTCAACGGTAACAATGCTGCGATGCCCCGCGGTTTCTCTATAACCCGGTTCCCTATGCAAAATGGGCCGGTAAATATTACTATTACCAGGAATAATGAAACGGTTATACACTTAGTTACGCCTGAAGGGATTACGGATAAACCGTACCGTTCAGACCGTATTACATACAGTTTTAGCAGCGAATTCAACAATTTTTATAAGAATCTTTATGGGGGCTTCAAACCCATCTATTCTCACGAATATAATCCCGGTTTTCCGAAAGACTACAAACGATAGGCTGAAGGCTATCCGGTTATTGTAAATTATTAAGAAAGAAACCAACCCGATGAAAAAAGTTTTTATCTGTTTATTAAGCCTTTTGATGCTGGCTAAAGTAAAGGCGCAGGAAAGCAGATCATTAAGTGCAAGTATGAACAAGGTCCATCTTGAATTTACGCTTGATAATGAAGGAAGGCCAGAATACTCGGTTGAGTACGGCGGCAAGGTTATAATTAAATCATCGGCAATGGGTTTCACTCTGGCCAATGACAGCGCCTTTTACAAACATTTTGTTATGCTCAGCTCTGAAGCCAGTTCTTCCGACGAGACCTGGAAGCCCGTTTGGGGCGAGGTAAGTACCATTCGCGATCACTATAACCAGCTTACTGTACACCTTAAACAAAAAAACAGCCCATACCGGCTGATGAACATTGTTTTCAGGGTATTCGGGGATGGCGTAGGCTTCAGGTACGAATTTCCGCGCCAGCCTAACCTGAAATACTTTATCGTATCCAATGAGTTAACCAGTTTCAGCCTTGCAGGCGATCACAAAACCTTCTGGATACCGGGCGACTACGATACCAACGAATATCCTTATACTACATCAAAGATCAGCGAGATCGATAACCGGCACATGGTGGAATCATCAACCGCTATAGCTGTCCGCGTAGCGCCTGATCCTTATGCGGTACAAACGCCGCTGATGATGAAAACTACCGATGGGCTGTATATCAACATTCATGAGGCCGCGTTGGTTGATTTTCCGGCGATGCAGCTGCACGTCGACAACAGCGTTTATAAGCTCACCGCCAGTTTGGTTCCTGATGCAGTTGGCAACAAAGCCTATGTGCACGCACCGTTCAAAACACCCTGGCGCACCATTATTGTGAGCGATAAGGCAACCGACATATTGGCGTCCAAACTTATCCTGAACCTGAATGAGCCTTCGAAGGTCAAAGATCCTTCATTTATAAAACCGATGAAATTTGTGGGCGTATGGTGGGAAATGCAAACCGGCAAAGGCACCTGGAATTATTCCAACGATGCCGATACACTGGACGCTAATGGTCATTTAATACCCAACGGCACCCACAGCGCGAATACCGCCAATGTTAAACGCTATATCGACTTCGCGGCCGCAAACGGCATACCCGGTGTTTTGGTTGAAGGCTGGAATACCGGCTGGGAAGACTGGTTCGGCAACTGGAAAGAGCATGTATTCAGCTTTGTGACGCCTTACCCTGATTTTGATGTGGATGAGATCACGAAATATGCGGCATCAAAAGGCGTGAAGATGATCATGCACAACGAAACGTCGGGCGCAGCAACCGATTATGAGCGCCAGATGGATACCTCCTATCGTTTTATGAATAAATACGGCTATACCTCGGTGAAAACGGGTTACGTCGGTAAGATCATACCGCGCGGCGAACACCACGACGGGCAATGGATGATCGATCACTATATCCGCGTAGCGCAAAAAACAGCCGATTACCGTATCATGGTCGATATGCATGAGCCCGTGAGGCCGACGGGTTTACAGCGCACCTATCCCAACTGGATGGCTTGCGAAGCCGGCCGGGGCAACGAGTATAATGCCTTCAGCGATGGCAATTTGCCCGAACATGAAACCATTATGCCCTTTACCCGCCTGATGGGTGGCCCGATGGATTATACGCCGGGGATTTTCAAAATTACAGGCTACTCGGCTGTACCCAACAGACGGATACATACCACCCTGGCCAAACAACTCGCGCTATACGTCACCATGTACAGCCCATTGGAAATGGCCGCCGACCTGCCTGAGAATTACGAAAAGCACATGGACGCGTTCCAGTTTATTAAGGACGTAGCTGTGGATTGGGACGACACCAAAGTAATCGCCGCTGAGCCGGGTGATTATATCACCATAGCGCGTAAAGCAAAGGGAACGGATAATTGGTTCCTCGGCGCTATCACAGATGAGAATGCCCGCGCCAGCACCGTGTTGCTCGACTTTTTGGATAAAGACAAGAAATATGTGGCCATCATTTACGCTGATGCCGACAATGCCGACTGGAAAGACAACCCCGAGGCCTATAAGATCAGCAAATATATTGTCGATTCAAACACGAAGATCAACCTGGCACTGGCCAAAGGCGGCGGCACGGCCATCAGTTTTATGCCCGCTACCGATGCTGATAAAGAGCTCAAGCGCTATAAATAATTGCCTTTTCGCTATCTTGCGTAATGGCGCCGATGTTAAAAATACCACGAGGGATGAATAAACTGTTATCCATTGTATTGCTTTCGGTGTTTTCCTGCGGCTGCAAAAAAAGCAGCCAGCAGCCCGGGCCTATAGTGACCAAACCTGATACAACCGTTATCACCACCACGGGCCCGCAGACAGTGACTAAAACCAATCCCCAAAAGGTCTTTGTGCATTATATGGCCTGGTTCGAGACACCGGCCACATCCGGTACGGGCCAATGGGGGCAGCACTGGACCATGGCCAATGAAAACCCAAATACCATTCTGCCGAACGGCAGGCGGCAGATAGCATCCTGGTTTTACCCGATGATAGGCCCTTATGCCAGTTCGGACAGGGACGTGCTGGACTATCACCTGTTACTGATGAAATATGCCGGTATCGACGGCGTGATCGTCGATTGGTACGGCACGCACAATGTGCTCGACTATCCCCTGGTAAAACGCAATACCGACTCGCTGTTCAGTCGCATACCCGGCGCTGGCTTGCAATTCGGCATTTGTTATGAGGACCAGACACTCGGGCATGTAAAATCATCGGCTAATATCGATACGGTCACGGCCGCGCAACAGGACTTTACCTACCTGCAATTGGCTTATTTTGGCAGCAGCAGTTATATCAAAATAAACGGGCAACCCTTGTTGCTTTGTTTCGGCCCGCAGGGAATGAAAAAAGCAGGCGATTGGCAGCAGGCGTTTTCGGGATTGAGCACCCAGCCGTGCTTATTATCGCTGGAATACCAGGGCGGCATCACCGGCAGCGCAGGCAGCGGCGAGTTTGCCTGGGTGGAATCGACCGACCTAACCAATATGCAGGGCTTTTATCAAAACCGTGCGCCGCAACTGGCTACAGCCTTCGCGGGGGCCTATCCGGGGTTTAAAGATTTTTACATGCAGGGGGGTTGGGGCAGTACACTTTTCACCATAGACCACAATGGTACAACGACCTTGCAAAACGAATTGAGCGCGGCCCAAAGCAGTAATTTGAATTACCTTCAGCTCATCACCTGGAACGATTACGGCGAAGGCACCATGATAGAGCCCACGCTCGATTTTAATTTCAGCTTTTTGCAAGCCATCCAGCAATATACCGGCGTGAAATATACCGTTACCGAACTGCAGCTGATCTACCAATGGTATACACTGCGCAAGAAATATGCTGGCAATACAGCCGTGGAACAAAAGCTCACCCAGGCCTATAATAGTTTGGTTACGCTGGATGTGACAACCGCGACGACGATTATCTCAGGTATTAACTAAGGCCTATTCGGGCAACTTTTAGAATATTTGACTTTTATTGCTTAAATAAAATGGCCCGGCCTATTCTGCCAGAAAGGCTTCACCGCTATCCGACAGGTAATGAAATAATAAACTCCGATCCCTCACCTTCTTTACTATTAACCTGGATACTACCCCCATGCCCCTTCACCACCATATCATAAGTTAAAGATAAGCCTAATCCAGTACCCTCGCCCGTTGGTTTGGTGGTAAAAAACGGCTGCATGACCTTTTCTTTTATACTATCCGGCATACCGGTACCGTTATCCTTTACTTTGATTGTGACATGTCCATTTTCGGTTGATGTTGTGACCGATACTTCCGGCTTATAATCTGCACCCGTTGTTTTCGACTTTTGATATACTGCATAAAAAGCATTGTTAAAAAGGTTGAGTAATACCCGCCCAATATCCTGTGGTATCGCGTTCACTTTTGGCAATTTCTCGTCAAAATGTGTCACCATTTCGGCGTTAAAGCCTTTGTCTTTGGCCCTTAAGCCGTGATAGGACAAACGTATATATTCATCCGCAAGCATATTGATATTGACCGGCTCTTTGGCGCCACTGCCTGATTGGCTGTGCTGCAACATGCCTTTTACGATGCCATCAGCACGCTTGCCATGCTGGTTTATTTTTTTCTCGTTCCCTTTGATATCAACAGCTATTTCTGTTACATCTGCAAAATTGCCCCTTTCAATTTGCTGCAATAACTCGTCTATCAGCTCCGTATTTACTTCCGAAAAGTTATTGACGAAATTCAATGGGTTCTGTATCTCATGGGCAATGCCTGCTGTAAGTTCACCCAGCGAGGCCATCTTTTCCGACTGGATGAGCTGCGTTTGGGTGGATCTCAGCTCAGCAAGGGTATGTTCAACCTTAGCCTTTTGAAAGTCAATTTCGTCCTTTTGTTTATGCAACAGGTTATAGGCCTTTGTCCTTGCCTTGTTTGCGCGCCAGAAAATAAATGCCAGCACCAGCAGTACCACCATCCCGGCGATCAGTATATACATCCTGATCGCATCACGTTCCTGGGCCTGGGCCGCCTCGATATCGCGCTGCCTTTGTTTTTCGTCAAAATCCATTGACAATAGCTGTTTTACCTGGTCCTGGCTAAAAATGCTGTCTTTTGCGGCTGTTGTTATTTTTAAATATTTATAGGCCTGGGGTAAATTATTGTCCTCGTCATAATACGCGTACAATACCTTGCCGGCATTCAAAACGTCCTGCAGGTATTTTCCGGCGCTTGCGGTTTCGAGCGCCTTCTGTGCATAATACTCAGCCGAATCCTGCTGTTTATCGCCGTGGTATAAATTAGCAGTGCTCAGGTAAGCTATACTCAGGTTGTCAACGTCTTCCTCGGCGATCGAAATGGCAATGGCGTCTTTAAAATATTTAAGCGCTGCCTCTTTATGGCCCCGGGCATTTTCCACTTCGCCCAAATCCCGTTCGATGCCATTCAAAAGGTCCTGGTAGTGCTTTTCCTTCGAATCCGCGTAACATATTTGCAGGTAATGGTTCGCGGAATCTATTTTATGTGTGTAGAGGAAAACCTCCGCGATATTGAGCAACAGTACTGATCTAAGCTCTCTTTCGTTATAGCGCTTTACCTTATGCGTTGCGAGATACAGGTCCCATTTTTTTAACCCGATCCGCAAGTAGGGTAGTGCTTTTAAGTAATCCTGCTTTTGAACATAGACTGAGCCAATATTATTGTACGCCGTTGCAACTCCAGGCTGGTAATCTATACTTCCATCGATGCTGATTATTTTAAAATATAAAGGCAAACACTTGGCGTAGTCACCCAAACTGGCGTAAGCATCGGCCATATAATTGAGTGTCTGGCCCTGGCCCTTTAAAAGCTTAAACTTTACGGCCAGGTCATACGCCTCTTGTCCATAAGCCAGGCTCGAATCCGGCTTAGAAATAAAATAATC
>Ga0207064_1092_pt1 | contig 12622 bp, 4 predicted proteins | sample Alteio_BWMinCont_26_FD_153488 | JGI IMG/M metagenome (GOLD analysis project Ga0207064, IMG submission 153488) | Enriched cells from forest soil in Barre Woods Harvard Forest LTER site, Petersham, Massachusetts, United States -... | ecosystem: Environmental > Terrestrial > Soil > Temperate forest >...
CCTTCTGACGGGCTTGTTAGCTGGTTTCTATCCAGCTTTAGTTCTTTCGGGTTTCAACCCGGTGCAGTCGCTGTATAATCGCACACAATATGCTGGTAAGAATTATATTTCAAAAGGGCTGGTGATACTGCAGTTCACCCTGGCTACATTCCTTATCATATCCACCATTACCATTTACTCCCAGTTCAGCTACCTGATGAATTTCAACCTCGGCTATAACGATAAAGATGTGGTATCCATCAATGCCGGTTTTGGCGTGGACAAAGCCAAAATGATTCTGTTCAAAAATGAACTGACAAAAGATCCATCCATTTTAGGCGTAACAGCTGATCAGGGCGGACGATGGGGCACCATGGCACACATCAACGGGTCACAGCAGTTTGGGTTTGATATGAAGCATATTGACGAGGATTATCTCCCGTTATTCCAGGTGCCGGTAGTTAACGGGCGCAATTTTTCAAAGGCTATGGTTTCCGACAGCACGAACAGCGTGCTCGTAAACGAAGAATTTGCAAAGCAGGCCGGCTGGAAAAAGCCGGTGGGAGAGGTTGTCGATTTCTTTTACAACAAAAAGAAATACAATGTGGTAGGTATCGTGAAGAATTACCACTTCCTGTCGCTCACCGAAAAAATGTCGCCGATATTGTATACAATGCAGCACGATTTACCGTGGGGGAATATTTTTGTCAGGATCAGTGATAAGAACAAAGCGGACGCATTGAATAAAATACAAAAAGAATTCAAAGCCTTATTCCCGTTTATGCCTTACCAATACAAGTTTAAAGACGCCGAGGTAGCCGAACAATATGATAAGGAAGCCAAATGGAAACAGATCGTAACCTTTGGGGCAGGTCTTACTATTTTCATCTCGTGTATTGGTTTATTCGGCCTGGCAACATTATCGGCCGAGCGCCGCAAGAAAGAGATCGGTATCCGCAAGGTACTGGGTGCCAGTGTTGAGGGTATCGTCAGGAAGTTATCCACAGACTTTGCCATACTTGTTTTGATCTCAGCAGTCATATCTGCGCCCGCTGCCTGGTGGGCCATGCATAAATGGCTCGAAGACTATCCTTACAAGATTGGCATCAATGCCTGGATATTCCTTGGCGCCGCGGTTTTTGTGTTGCTCATCGCGTTGGTAACCGTTAGCTTTCAAACCATTAGGGCAGCTATCGCCAACCCAGTGAACAGCCTTCGCTCAGAATGAGCTAACGAAATAAAAAACGTATAACGTACAACGTCAAACCATGATCAAGAACTATTTCAAAACCGCCTGGCGCAATATCTTGAGGAACAAGTTTTATGCGCTCATTAATGTAATTGGCCTTACTGTTGGTCTCACTTTTGGGTTACTCATTTTGCTTTGGGTAAACGACGAGTTTAGCTTTGATACATTCAATACCAAAGCGGATAGGATATACCGGATCAACGCACAGATAGGCACCGGTACGAGCCGCCAAACATGGTCGGGCTTACCCGGACCAATAGCCATGCATGCGATCAAAGATGTTCCGGAAGTTGAAAATAGCGTCCGTATTAATAGTTACGGATACCCGGTTTATCGTTATAAAGACAAATTGCTTTCAGCAGGCGACCACGGTGCGTATGTGGTAGATGCTTCGCTGTTTAAAGTGTTCGACTATAAATTATTGAAGGGTAACATTAACAACCCATTCCCCGACATTCACTCGATCATCATTACCGAAACCACAGCGAAACGTTTTTTTGGTGACGAAGATCCCATAGGGAAGGTATTGCTGGGCAATGGAAAAGACAACTATACAGTTACAGGCGTACTGGCGGATTTCCCGGAGAGCTCCACTTTCAAAGCTGATATGCTCTTCTCCTTCGAACTCGCCAAAAAGAATTACCAGGGCGGCGGTTACTGGAAATCATTGGAACAAGACTGGGGCGATTATTTTTACGATACCTACGTGTTGATAAAACCCGGCACATCGGCTAAAGCAGTGGCTGATAAGCTGACAGCTATTCACCTGGCCAACCAAAAGGAAGCCGTACAGGCCAAATTGCAATACGTAGCAGAACCATTACTGCATTTACATCTTTACAACAATGACGGTACGCCGGCCGGTCTGCAAACCGCAAAAATATTCCTTATTGTAGCGGTTTTAATATTGATCATTGCCTGTATCAACTACGTGAACCTGTCAACGGCACGCGCCATGCTCCGTTCAAAAGAGGTAAGTGTGCGTAAGATCATCGGCGCCGAAAGGAAGCAATTGTTCGCGCAGTTTATTATCGAGACAACCCTGTTCTTTGTTGTTGCAGTTATGCTTTCGTTGATCGCAGTTAAGTCGCTGATGCCTGTTTATAACGCGATCTCGGGAAAAGAAATGCAGTTTGACCTGCTCGATGCAGGTATTTGGAAAGTGATTATCCTGACGGTGATCGGGTCATTGGCTGCGTCAAGCATTTATCCTGCGCTGTTGTTATCATCCTTTAAGCCTATCAATGCACTTAAAGGAAAAGTATCATTGGGTGTCGATAATGTGCTGTTTCGCAAAGGATTGGTAATTACGCAATTCATATTCTCCATCGTATTGATCATCGGTACGCTGATCATCAGGCAGCAATTAAAATATATCCAGGACAAAGATTTGGGGTATGATAAATCGCACGTTTTCGGTGTTGATATGGGTGGCATTTACGGTCATTACGATGCCGTCCGGGCAGAGTTGATGAGCCAGCCTGGCGTGGTTGACGTGACCCGAGCCGGTGACAACATCGTTAACATTAACAATGGTACCGGCGATACAGATTGGGACGGGAAGGACAGCAAACGGAGTTTCCTGATACACCCGCTGAATATCGACGAAACCTATATCAACTTCTTCAAGCTTAGGATAGTTGCAGGCAGGGCATTCATGAGCGGCAAGGCCGATTCGGCTAATTATATCCTGAACGAAACAGCCGTACGGGAAGCCGGTATCAAAGATCCGATTGGCAAACTGTTTAGCCTTCACGATAAGAATGGCATCATTATCGGCATCGTAAAAGACTTTCATTTTGCATCATTGAAACAGAAGATCGAGCCCGCCATTCTTTGCGACGCACCACAGAATTGCGGTACAATATTTATCAAAACTACTGGGATGGGCGCTCCGCAAGCTACTAAGGCAGCGGAAAAGGCGTACAAGGCTTATAACCCGGTAGTGCCTTATAGCTACGAATTCCTGGATGCCAACTATGACGCACTTTATAAGACTGATATGCGTTCAGGCACCTTGTTCAGCATTTTCGCCGGTATAGCCATATTCATTTCCTGCCTGGGCCTGCTTGGTTTGGCTGCTTATACCGCGCAGGTAAAAGTGAAAGAGATCGGTATCCGTAAAGTGCTGGGCGCAAGCGTGACTAATATCACCGCAATGCTTTCTGCCGATTTTCTGAAGCTGGTTGTGCTGTCCATAATCATCGCGACCCCCATAGGCTGGTATGCCATGCAAAAGTGGCTGCAAAACTATGCTTACCCGGTTCAAATGCACTGGTGGGTGTTCGCATTGGCGGGCACATCAGCTATTGTGATCGCATTCGTAACCATCAGTTTCCAGGCTATAAAAGCGGCTTTGGTTAACCCGGTAAGAAGTTTACGATCAGAGTAAGATTAAAAATTGCAACCAGCCCCACGCTTATGTCGTCTTAGAGGTAATCATTTTAATTAAAAGATCATGATCAGAAATTACATCAAAACCGCGTTCAGAGCCCTTCTGAAAAACAAGGGCTTTACCGCCATCAATGTTTTGGGCTTGGCCCTGGGTTTGGCAACATGCCTGCTTATCGTATTTTATGTTTTTGATGAGTTGAGTTATGATAAATACAATGTCAATCTCAACCGCATTTACCGTGTTAATAACGAGATCAAATTTGGCGGTATGGAGGATGTGTACGCCGATGCGCCTGCACCTACTGCGGCCGCGTTAAAGGCCGATTTTCCTGAAGTTGAACAGGTGGCGAGGTTCAGGAACGGCGTAAGCTACCAAGTTAAGAAGGGTGTGCAGAACATCCCGGAATACTCAATGGTGTATGCTGACCCGACGATATTCGATGTATTCACATTGCCGATGATCGACGGTGATCCGGAAACTGCGTTGAAAGACCCGAAGTCTGTTGTTATTACTGAAAAAATAGCCCAAAAATATTTTAATACTACAAACGCAGTTGGCAAAGTGCTGACCTTTAATGATACCTCACTGTATAAAGTAACCGGCGTTATTAAAAACATCCCTTCGCAGTCGCATTTTCATTTTGATTTTTTTATATCAATGTCGTCAATTGCTGAAAGCAGGGAAAACGCGTGGTTCAGCAGTAACTTTAAAACTTATTTCGTATTGCGACCCGGAGCCAGCATTGCCGCGTTAAATGCAAAACTCCCTCAATTTATGCGTAAACACGCCGGCCCGCAAATGCAGGATATATTACATTTAACCTTTGACAAGTTTGAACAAAGCGGCAATTATTACCGGTTTAGCCTTACACCGTTAAAGGACATACATCTTCTGTCTAACACAAAGGATGAAATGGAAGCCGGCGGCAATATAGAGACGGTATATATTTTCTCAGCCATAGCAGTGCTGATCTTATTGATCGCCTGCGTTAATTTCATGAACCTTTCTACCGCGCGGTCGGCTAACCGGGCGAAAGAAGTTGGCGTAAGAAAAGTTTTAGGATCCGCGCGGAAGAATCTTATCGCACAGTTTTTAACTGAATCGATCATGGTAACGCTTGTCGGTGCGATGATCGCGGTATTTGCTGCCTGGGGCCTGCTGGGCGTGTTTAATAATTTGTCAGGGAAAGAACTGGTAATAACACCGCAAATTTTATTGTGGTTGCTTCCATCCTTACTGGTTTTCATAATTGTAGTCGGTTGCCTCGCAGGTTCATACCCTGCGATATACCTTTCGAGTTTTCAACCTATCCAGGTGCTGAAGGGTAAGCTGGCATCCGGGTTTAAGAACAGTGTTCTTCGCAATGTGCTTGTAGTTGGCCAATTTGTGATCTCCATTGGGCTCATCATCGGCACGCTGGTTATCTACAATCAATTAAAATACATCCAAAACAAGAATATCGGCTTTGACCGCGAGCATGTAATGATGGTATGGGATACCTGGACGCTGGGCGACAGGGCCAAAACCTTCAAACAGGAGGTTAAGCAACTGGCAGGTGTACAAAGTGTAAGCTTGACCGGCTACTTACCTACCAGTAATATCGACAATAATTCCTCGGTATTTAAGGATCCGGTAATGGATCAAAAGCGCGGCATATTAACATCGACGTGGTATGTAGACGAAGATTATATACCGACCATGGGCATGAAAATGGCCGCTGGGCGAAATTTTTCGACCCAAATGACAACCGACACAACTGCGGTGATCATCAACGAATCTGCAGCGAGAATACTGGCTTTTCCGAAACCGTTGAACCAAAACCTATATGTGCCACAGGATAATATGGCAAAGGTTATGAAGCCTTACCATATAGTCGGCATTGTGAAGGACTTCAATTTCAAATCGCTTCGCCAAAACGTAACACCTATGGTGCTTTTTAACGCCCAGGATAGGGGCGCCCTTGCCATCCGCATAAAATCTGCCGATATCAAAGGCTTGGAGGACCAGATAAAAGCAAAATGGACAGCATTTTCGCCAAACCATGAGTTCAATGATGCATTTATGGACCAGGAATTCGATAAGCTTTACCGCACAGAACAACGTACCGGCCAGATCGCGGTTTCCTTTACATCGTTAGCCATCGTGATCGCTTGTCTCGGATTGTTCGGCCTGGCAGCCTATGCTGCCGAACAACGCACCAAAGAGATTGGCATCCGCAAGGTATTGGGCGCCAATGTATCCAGCATTGTTGGCATGTTATCCAAAGATTTTATAAGGCTGGTTATTATCGCCATACTGGTCGCCGTGCCTATAGCCTGGTATTTTATGCACCGATGGCTACAGGGATTTGCCTATCATCAGAATGTACAATGGTGGATAGTAGCAGTGGCAGGCCTGGGTGCGATCCTGATAGCCTTTGTTACCATCAGCTTCCAATCCATAAAGGCGGCACTGACGAACCCGGTGAAGAGCCTTCGCTCAGAGTGATTTTGTGAATAGTGTTTTGTCAATGGTCAGCAGTCAATAGTGAATAATGCACATTTCATTATTCACTATTCACCAATTGTATCATAACCGGACAACCTAGTGTTACACAAGCGGACAATTGTTCGCTTTTTATTTTTCGTAAGTAGTTAATTATCAACAATTTGATGTTTTGGTATCTATTTTCGTAGTATTTAACAAATCTTCATTCCAATGATCAAGAATTATCTAAAAGTTGCCTGGCGCAATTTATTCAGGAACAAATTTTTCTCAACCATTAATATTCTCGGCCTTGCTTTGGGAATGGCCTGTAGCATACTCATCCTGTTGTGGGTGCAAAACGAGTTAAGCGTAGACAATTACCACGTCAACGGACCGAACTTGTACGCTGTCGTCGAACGCCAGTATTACGACAATAAAGTAATGGGGCAATATAGCACACCCGGCGTACTGGCCAATGAGTTGAAAAAAGGCCTGCCAGAAGTTAAATACGCCACCGGTTTTGAAGGAGGTGAACAAAATACCTTCCAGGTAGGTGAGAAGATACTGAAGCTGGAAGGCGGCTTTGCAGATAGTGATGTCTTCAAAATGTTTAGTTATAAGCTGATCCAGGGTAATCCACAAACGGCTTTAAACAACCCGTCGGCTATTACCATCTCCAGGAAAATGGCCGAAGAGTTTTTCGGGAGCCCACAGGCGGCCATGGGCAAATCCATACGATACGAAAACAAGCAGAATTTCAACATAACTGGCGTTTTTGAGAACCTTCCTGAAAATTCATCCCAAAAATTTGAATATCTCGGCAACTGGTTCCAGTATTTGAAAGAAAATGAATGGGCCAAAGATTGGGGTAATAACGGCCCGGCGGTTTTTATTCAATTACGTGCGGATGCTAATCCGGCGCTGGTTAATAAAAAGATAGCCCATTTTATGGACGCGTTCAATAAAACGCAAACCAAATCGTTTAGGGAGGAACTGGGCATACAAAAGTTTGGCGAAGTTTATTTGCATTCAGACCTGAAAGATGTCAAAGCACCCACCGGCCGCATTGAATACGTACACCTTTTTACCATCGTGGCCATCTTTATTTTATTGATCGCGTGTATCAATTTTATGAACCTCACCACGGCTCGGTCTGTCAAACGTTCGCGTGAGATCGGTATACGCAAAGTGGTAGGGGCGGTAAGACCAGTGCTTATCAGGCAGTTTATAGGCGAAGCGATATTATTAACTTTTCTGGCGGCAATCGTCGCTATGGCATTGGTTATCGTATTGCTGCCCGTGTTTAATGCGATAACAGAAAAGCAAATAGAATACCCATTCGTCCACATTGCCTTCTGGCTGTGGATGGCTGCTCTTACGTTAGTAACAGGTATGGTGGCCGGCAGCTATCCTGCGTTGTTCCTGTCATCATTCAACCCGGTAACGGTATTGAAAGGGACATTAAAGCTGAGCATGAGCTCGGTTTGGTTCCGTAAGGGCTTGGTGGTATTTCAATTTTTTATGTCGATCGTATTGATCATCGGTACCATTGTCATATCAAAACAAGTAAATTATATCCAGACAAAAAACCTGGGTTATGACCGTGAGAACTTACTTTACGTTCCACTCGAGGGCGATCTGCCGGCCAAATATGAAACCTTTAAAACCGAGGCATTAAATATGCCCGGCATTAAGGATGTAACCAGAAGTACCAATAATCCCACAAATTTCGGCAGCAGTACCATCGGCGTTGATTGGGATGGCAAAGATCCCAACCTAAAGATCATGTTTACACAAATAGCTGTCGGCTATGATTTTACGAAAACAATGCAACTCAAATTGACGCAGGGGCGCGATTTTGCGCAAAATTTCGGCACAGATACAACCAATTACCTGATCAATGAAACTGCGCTGAAGAGATTGAATTATAAAGATCCTATTGGCAGGAACTTTACCATGTGGGGCAAAAAGGGACATATAGTGGGTATCCTGAAGGATTTTCACTTTAATTCGCTGCACGATCCGATATATCCTTTGATCGTAAGAATGGATAATAAGAATATTTATGGAAGCATATTGATACGTACCAAGCCCGGCAAAACGAAAGAAGCAATTGCCACTATTGAAAAGCTTTGTAAAGAACTGAATCCAAGCTTTACCGTAAATTACGAATTCTCTGATCTTCAATATAAAAAATTGTACAACAATGAGCAGGTGGTTGCCAAGCTATCAGATGCGTTTGCAGGGCTGGGTATCTTTATCTCGTGCCTGGGCTTGCTTGGTTTGGCCATGTTCACGGCCGAACAACGCATCAAAGAGATCGGCATACGCAAGGTATTGGGAGCAAGCGTTGGATCGTTGTTCACCTTGTTGTCCAGGGAGTTCGTGATACTCGTGATGATCTCATTGGTTGTTGCTATCCCGGTCGCCTGGTGGGTCATGAACAAATGGCTGCAGAATTATCACTACTATACTGATATTTCCTGGTGGATATTCCTGCTGGCGGGAGTAGTCGCGATTTTGATCACTTTGATTACGGTCAGCTTCCAGTCGGTCAAAGCAGCGATGATGAACCCTATTAAGAGCTTACGCTCTGAGTGATCGGTTAACCGGTGCCCCGATAGCTATAGGGGAATGATTAAAATAGCAATATTTAGAATTTAGGTCTTAGAGTTTAGAATTTATCCAGTTATGATAAGAAATTACATCAAAACCGCGTGGCGCAATATTAGCAATAACAGGTTTTATTCGGCTATCAACGTATCAGGGCTTACTATCGGTTTAGTTGTTGGTCTGTTCATATTGCTTTGGGTGCAGGACGAGTTAAGTTTCGACCGTTTTAATAAGCAGGCTAAGAATATTTACAAGATCGGCATAGTTGGCGGCAGCGGGCCAAGCAAACAAATATTTACAGGCATTATAGCGCCGGCGGCCACATTCGCAAAAAATGAACTGCCCGAAGTGCAGAATGCCGTTCGTATCAGGCGCATGGGGGAATCTCCATTTAAGTATAAGGATAATATATTCATTGAGGATAAAATAGCCTTCACTGACCCCTCGTACTTCTCCGTTTTTGATTTTAATCTGATCAAAGGCGATCCATTCAAGCCATTTCCCGATAACAATTCCATAGTCATTGCTAAATCAATAGCTGATAAATTCTTCGGCAAGGAAGATCCGTTGGGTAAAGTTGTGGTTTTGGGAGATGACCAAAACTTTAAAGTAACCGGGGTGATCAACGATGCGCCAAACAATTCGAGTATCAATTATAAGATATTGCTTCCCCTGAGCCTGTATAACCAGATCGCTTACATTAAAAACAGCACCAGTTATAATGGAACCGGGCGTATCCCGTCTATGGATGCCGATTGGATCAGCTTTAATTATGAAACCTACCTATTGGTAAAGTCCAATTCCAATATCCAACAGCTTGAAAAGCAGTTACAACGTATCCACGAAAGAAATAAACCCGATGATGCTCCTGTCCCTTACCTGGCGCAGCCCATGCTGAAAATACATTTGTACAAAGCCGATGGCGAAGATGGGGGCATAGGCACGGTAAAGACCTTTGGTATCGTCGCTTTGCTGATACTTATTATCGCTTGTATCAACTATGTGAACTTGTCTACAGCGCGTTCTATGCTACGGGCTAAAGAAGTAAGTATGCGCAAGATCATCGGTGCGGGAAAGGGCCAACTGTTCATGCAGTTTATGATCGAAACCGCATTGCTCTTTTTTATTGCTACTGTTTTGGCCCTTGGGCTGATGTATATTCTGTTACCGGCATATAATAACTTCTCGGGCAAACAGCTGGCGCTTGGTTTAAACAATTATACCATCTGGATGTGGATACTGATCACACTGGTGGCTACATTAACGGCATCCAGTATTTACCCGGCCATGCTTTTATCCTCTTTTGAACCTTTAAAAGCGCTGAAAGGTAAAATTGCCGCGGGTGTAGGGAGTACATCGTTTCGCAGGGTCTTGGTAGTGATACAATTTGCCGTATCCATCGTACTCATCATAGGTACCATCGTTATCGGCAATCAGCTCGACTATATCAGGAAAAGGAACCTGGGGTACGATAAGCAAAACGTGTTCGCATTCGGTATGCGCGACAGTATGAGGAAACATTACGAAGCTGTAAAAGCTGGACTATTGAAGCAGCCTGGAGTGTTGGCTGTTACCCGTTCGGGAGACGATATTATCGATTACAATAACTGGACGGGCGACATCGATTGGGACGGCAGGCCCGCTAACTCCAACCTGTTTTTTCATCCCATGCTGATGGATAAGGATTTTGTCAATTTCTTCAAGATCAAAATGATACAGGGGCAGGGTTTTTCCGGTGTTCCGTCTGACTATAAACATTTTATGGTCAACGAAGCGGCTGTAAAAGCGATGAACCTGAAAGACCCGATTGGAAAAAGCATGCGGATTTGGACCATAAAAGGCACTATCGCGGGGGTGATGAAGGATTTCAACTTTACATCCATGCACAAAAAAATAGAGCCCGCTGTATTTATTTATGCCCCGGAGGCCAGTTGGCGCATTTATATCAAAACTACCGGGCAGGACGCGCATAAAGCCGTTGCGGCTGCCCAAAGTGAATGGAGTCAATACAGCCACCAGGTACCTTTCAGCTATTCATTTTTAGATGAGACATTTAATAATCTATATAAGACTGAACAACAAACCGGTTCATTGTTCAACATTTTCGCGGCTATAGCTATATGTATATCCTGCCTGGGATTGTTTGCGCTGGCGACTTATTCGGCACAGGTAAAAACAAGGGAAATTGGCATACGCAAAGTGCTTGGCGCCAGTATAGCGGGCATTATAAAACTTTTAGCGACAGAATTTATGATATTAATATTGGTATCTATTTTCCTTGCCATTCCGATAGCCTGGTACTCCATGAACAGGTGGCTGCAGGATTTTGCCTATAAAACCGACATCGGCTACTGGGTATTTATCATAGCCGGCGGATTCGCGACTTTGATCGCCCTGGCTACTATAAGCATTCAATCGGTTAAAGCAGCGATGAGCAACCCGGTAAAGAGCCTTAGAAGTGAGTGATTGGTTAACCAGTTATTAGTGATTTTACAAAACGTATAACGTACCACGTCAAACGTACAACCTATGATAAAGAACTATTTCAAGATCGCTATCCGCAATCTGCAACGCAATAAAATGTATTCGCTGATCAATATTGCCGGGCTTACCATTGGTCTTACGGCTTGCCTGTTGGTGGCTACCGTAGTATTAGATGATCTGTCGTACGATCATCAATGGAAAAATGCCGATCGTATTTATCGTATCATAAGTATCGACCAAAGCAACAAAAATGCGATCGAGCAGTTTCCGCAAAGCTTCACTGGATTAGGGCCCACTTTTAAAAAGGATTACCCTGAAGTGGAGGAGTATTGCCGGATGCACGTAGCAAAACAGCGGTTCAGGATGGGGAAGGACAAAGATGGTGTGCAAATGCATGCGATATCAGCTGAACCATCAGTATGGAAGTTCTTAGATTTTGATGTTGTAGAAGGTAACCCACGGGCTTTTGTCAAGGGTTACAGCAACATAGTCATCACCGAAAAAATAAAGAAGGAATATTTTGCCAATACCGATCCCATTGGTAAGGTGATTACCAGTTTGCCGGAATACGGAAAGCCGGTTCAATACCTGGTCACCGGAGTAATTAAAGATATCCCGGCGAATACCACGTTACGTGCCGATGTGCTTACTATTGGCGAAATGCGGCCTGTTGATGATGTTCTGAATCCCCAGGGTGATGGAAGTTTTGCTGAACAATACCTGCTGCTTAAACCGGGTACATCTGCTAAAGACTTGCAGGCTAAAGCCAATAAATGGTTCGCCGGATACATTACCAATAAAGAGATGCATTACTCATTTAGCTTTCAACCGATGAAGGATATCTATCTCAGGTCGGCAGATATGTCCGGGGGCGGAGACGCTAAAGGTGATATTAAAAATGTCTATATTTTTTCGGGTGTCGCAGTATTCCTGTTATTAATTGCCTGCATCAACTTTGTTAACCTGACCACAGCACGTGCCTTAAAGCGCGTTCGCGAAGCAGGTATACGCAAGGTACTTGGGGCTGACCGGCGAGAGTTGATCGGACAATTCCTTTTTGAGTCGCTACTATTTTTTGGTATTTCTTTTGCAGCCGGTATTTTCCTTTATACCCTGTTTTTAAAGCCGGTGGAAACCTATCTCGGCCACCCGCTAACTATAATGCTGCAAAGCAACGTATTTCTGTTCATCAGCACATGCGTCATTATGCTGATTGTTAGTGTGCTTACCGGCATTTACCCGGCTTTGCTCGTATCGGCTCACAACCCTGTTTCGACATTGAAGGGAAAGATCAGCGAGCATATCGGCAGTAATTTTCTTAGAAAAGCGCTGGTGGTTACCCAGTTTACCATTTCGGTAGCAATACTTACTGTGACCGTTATAGTGCAAAAGCAGCTGCACTTTATGGATAACAAGGACCTCGGTTATGACAAGAA
>Ga0207064_1093_pt1 | contig 12564 bp, 14 predicted proteins | sample Alteio_BWMinCont_26_FD_153488 | JGI IMG/M metagenome (GOLD analysis project Ga0207064, IMG submission 153488) | Enriched cells from forest soil in Barre Woods Harvard Forest LTER site, Petersham, Massachusetts, United States -... | ecosystem: Environmental > Terrestrial > Soil > Temperate forest >...
CTACGCTGAAGGGCAGCGCAGGTACATGGAAACGTTTTCTGCCTATTCGCGCCAGTTTATGGGTGGTATGGAACGCCCTGACGTGGATAAGGTATCGGGATTGAGCCCGGTTATTGCCATAGAGCAGAAAACAACCAGCAAAAACCCGCGGTCGACTGTAGGTACCATCACGGAGATATACGATTTTATGCGTTTGCTTTTTGCCCGCGCGGGTGAGGCTTATTCTTATGTGACGGGCGAGAAAATGGAGCGCATGTCCGAAGATCAGATATTGAAAACCATTTTCGAAAAGTTTGACGGGCAACCCGTGAATATACTCGCCCCGGTGGTTAAGGGCCGCAAGGGCCATTACCGCGAGCTGTTTGAGCAAATACGCAAACAGGGTTACCTGAAGGTTTGGGTCGATGGCGAAATAATGGACGTAGTGCCTAAAATGCAGGTGGACCGCTATAAGATACACGATATCGATACTGTAGTTGACAGGCTGGTGATCAGCGAGAAGGATAGCAAGCGTCTGCATACTTCCATCCAAACGGCATTAAAGATCGCCAAAGGCATTATCAGGATCGCGGATAAGGACAACAACGTATTTTACTACAGCAAATATTTGATGGACCCGGTTTCGGGCATATCCTATGACGAGCCGCAGCCGAATACCTTTTCATTCAATTCGCCTTATGGCGCCTGCGAGAAATGCGACGGCCTCGGCTATATTTTTGAGGTAGATGAAAACTCTGTTATCCCCAATCCTAAATTAAGTATCCTGAATGGAGGGTTAGCACCTTTGGGAGAATACCGCGAAACCTGGATATTCCAGGTGTTAAAAGCACTGGCCAAGAAATACGAATTCTCTTTATCTACGCCAATAGAAAAGCTCCCGCGCGAAGTGTTTGACATTATTTTGAACGGTTCGCCGGAGATGATCACCGTGGCCGTTGAGTACAATAAATGGAACGTGCAGAGCTACCAGATCAGCTTTGACGGCATCATCCGCATGCTGGAAGAACAGCAGGAGCGCCGCAGCGAGGAGGATATGGACGACATGGAAAATTACCGTGTGCTTAGAACCTGCCCGGTATGCGAGGGCGCAAGACTGAAAAAGGAATCGCTGCATTTTAAGATCGGCGACAAAAACATTTTCGAGCTGGCCTGCATGGACATCACAACACTGCAGGATTGGTTCGCCGATCTGGAAGAAAGACTGAATGAGCGCCAGAACGTAATAGGCCGCGAGATATTGAAGGAGATTCGCGCACGTATCACCTTTCTTTTAGATGTGGGCTTAAGTTATTTAACCCTCGATCGAACAGCACGGACGCTTTCGGGCGGCGAGGCACAGCGTATAAGGTTAGCCACGCAGATCGGCTCGCAACTGATGAACGTGATGTATATCCTGGATGAGCCGAGCATTGGCTTGCACCAGCGGGATAACGCAAGGCTTATTGTCGCCCTAAAAAACCTGCGCGACCTGGGTAATACCGTTTTGGTAGTGGAGCATGATAAGGAAATGATACTGGAGGCCGACCACGTGATCGATATGGGGCCGGCGGCGGGTGTCCATGGAGGCGAGATCGTAGCGCAGGGAACCCCTGCAGAGTTGATGAGTGCGCATACGCTGACCACATCTTATCTTAACGGCGAAAAAAGTATCGCCATACCGAAGAAAAGGCGTGAGGGTAACGGCAAGGTATTATCCCTTAAGAAAGCGACCGGGCATAATTTGAAAAATGTGTCGGTTGAATTTCCCTTAGGTAAGTTTATCGGCGTTACTGGCGTATCGGGGAGCGGTAAATCAAGCCTGATAACGGAAACGTTATACCCCATTTTGAACCATTATTTTTTCAGGGCGAAAAAACAGCCGCTGTCTTATGAGAAGATCGAGGGCATCGATAATGTGGATAAAGTAATCGAGATCGACCAGGCGCCGATCGGCCGTACGCCGCGCTCGAACCCGGCAACCTATACAGGTGTGTTCTCAGATATCAGGAACTTGTATGTACAACTGCCCGAATCAAAGATCAGGGGATATAAACCGGGCCGTTTTTCATTTAACGTAAAAGGCGGTCGCTGTGAAACCTGCCAGGGCGCGGGCATGAAGGTGATCGAGATGAATTTTTTGCCGGATGTGCAGGTACCCTGCGAAGAATGCGGGGGCAGACGGTACAACCGCGAGACGCTGGAAGTGCGGTACCGGGGCAAATCCATCAGCGATGTGCTGGACATGAGTATCGAAACCGCCTGTGAATTTTTTGAACATATCCCGTCCATCTACCGCAAGATCAAAACGCTGAATGATGTAGGATTAGGTTATATCACACTTGGGCAGGCATCCACCACCTTATCCGGCGGAGAGGCTCAGCGCGTGAAACTGGCTACAGAGCTTTCCAAAAAAGATACAGGCAATACATTCTATATCCTCGACGAGCCCACTACCGGATTGCATTTTGAAGATATCAATGTGCTCTTAGGGGTATTGAATCAATTGGTTGATAAGGGGAATACGGTGCTGGTTATTGAGCACAACCTGGATGTGATCAAAGTGGTGGATCATGTGATCGATCTCGGTCCCGAAGGCGGTTCAGGAGGCGGAAAGATATTGTTCCATGGCACGCCGGAAGCTTTGTGCAAAGTAAAAGACAGCTTTACCGGGCAGTTTTTGAAGAAGGAGATGGGGTTGTAAAATATGTACATAAAGTTGTACATATTAATATAATTCCATATCTTTATCAAAATTGATTTGAAATGGAGATTACCACGTACACCTCTTTCCGGAAACAGTTAAAGTCATACCTCGATAAGGTTAAAATCAACCATTCGCCGCTTTTTGTAACCAGAGCAAATGGAGATGATGTAGTTATTCTGTCAAAATCCGACTATGAAAGTATGGAAGAGACTTTCTATTTACTTAAAAGTCCTAATAACGCAGCACGTTTGTTGAAGGGTATAGAAGACTATGGCAAGGGGTTAGGCAAACCAAGAAACCTCATTGAGGAATGAAAATAGTTTTTCTGGATCAAGCCTGGGAAGATTACCTGTATTGGCAAAATACAGATAAAGTGATGCTGAAAAAGATAAATGCTTTAATAAAAGAAACTGAACGGATGCCATTTGAAGGCACGGGCAAACCTGAACCACTAAAACATAACTTAGCTGGCTGGTGGTCGCGCAGAATAAATCTTGAACATCGGATAGTTTATAAGATTGATAACGAGGCTATCGTAATTCTTCAATGCCGATATCATTATTAGTGCCAAAACAAATCCTATAATTCCTAACTTTAGGAATTATGCTCCCACTCCTCATCTCCTCCCAGATCCATGAAGCCGATGCCTATACCATAGCGCGTGAGCCGATCGCTTCAATCGACCTGATGGAGCGTGCTTCCAAAGCATTTGTAGGTTGGTTTGTGAATCATTTCCCCGAGAAAAAGAAAAGCATATCCATTTATTGCGGCACGGGCAACAACGGCGGCGACGGCCTCGCTATCGCGCGCATGCTCGATCAGCATGGTTATCAAAAGATCAGCGTGAACATTGCCCGGTTCTCCGACAGGTCGACGGATGATTTTAATATCAATCTTGAACGGCTTAAATCAACAACAGTTCCTATCCAGGAACTTCATCCGGGCGAAGAATTTGCCGGTGAAAATGCGGAGATCATTATTGGGGCCTTATTAGGTACGGGGCTGAATAAACCCCTTTCAGGTGATTTTGAAAGGCTGGTTACCTATCTGAATAGTCTTGAACGGACCGTTGTTTCTGTCGACGTGCCTGCGGGTTTATTTTCCGATGGCGAGGTGCCGAAGGACGCGGTCGTGCTAAGATCCGACCTCGTCATCACCTTTCAGCAACCCAAGATCAATTTTTTACTGCCAGAATCAGGGCCGTTTGTTAAATGCTGGGAAGCGGTGAATATCGGTATCAATGAAAAATTTATTCGCTCATTGAATTCACCCTACCAATTGGTTGAAGAGAAAGACATTCGCTCCAAATTAAAACCGCGACAGCGCTTTAGCAATAAAGGCACGTATGGTCATGTGCTCATCATAGCCGGTCAACCCGAGACGATGGGGGCAGCATTGCTGGCATCATCGGCATGCACTTATGCGGGTTCGGGATTAACCACGGCTTGTGTGCCCAAAAGCGGGTTAACGGCTTTGAATAGCTATCACCCCGAAGTAATGGCGATCGTGCGTGAGGAACATGAGCTACCTGAAGTAGAATGGACTAAATTTAATACGATAGCTATCGGCCCGGGATTGGGAAAAAGCAACGATGCTTTAACCTTATTTACAGAAGTACTGAAGAATTATGACCAGCCGATAGTGATCGATGCCGATGCGTTGAATATGCTTTCGGAGAATCCGGGTTTATGGAAACATGTGCCTGCGGGATCAATTCTAACGCCGCACATGAAGGAGTTCGATCGCTTCTTCGGCGATCATCAAAACTGGTGGCAGCGATTGCAAACGGGCAGAAAGAAGGCTAAAGAATATGGGGTTTACATCGTGCTCAAAAACGATTATACGATAACGATCACACCTGATGATAAACTCTATTTCAACTCAACAAGCAACGCTGCTATGGCCAGCGGCGGTATGGGCGATGTATTAACCGGCATAATAGCTGCTTTACTTGCGCAAAAATATTCCCCGGAAGATGCCTGTATCATTGGTAATTATATTCACGGAAAAGCGGGGGATGAGTTAGCGGTACCAAACCGTATGCATGTAGTATTGCCGGGCCGGCTGATAACGCAATTGCCGGTGACGATGGCCAAATTAATGGCATAAAAAAAGCGGTTTAGTATTATCCACCGCTTTCCAATTAATATTAACTGATCTTATAAAGAACGAAATACTCGATGTTGTGTGTCTGTTTACAAGACGTTCATAATGATTATTTGTTACAACGCTATGTACTGCAACTTTGTTTTTTAACATAAATTAACAATTCTGCTACATAATGTGTGCCAAAGTCACCATTTAACGCAAAATGCCGCAAGAAAGATGTGTTCATCCCATTGCGGCATCGATCTGAATACTAATTGATTGTCTCTTTTTAGAATTTACCCAGGACCATCATTTCGTCCATAGTAGGGGTCGGGCTGCCGCCGCGCTTTTCAAGCGTAACGGCAAAGGCATCAGCCGAAGCGATAGATTCCATTTCCTTCATGTCTTTTGAAGTGGTGTCAGCATCAAAAACACCCAGGCTAACCGGTTTACCGCCGACCAATGCCCAAAGCTGGTATTGGTGATCCTTATCGTTGGCAGGCATATTAGCGTCGGCCATATCGATCATTACTTTCTTCTTTGCCGGGCTAAAGGCTACCATCAGGGATGACGAAGGCGACTTTTTGGTGCCCTGTAATTTAACCATCCTGAATGACGCATCATGCAAAATTTCCAATTCATGATCCTTAAAGCTCACCGTATTGGCAATGCGCTGGTTTTGGCTTTGCAGGGAAGCGATCAGCGTGTCCGACTGGTCGATCTGCCGATAGGCATTGATCAAAGCAGCCACACTCACGATGAGCAGTACAAAACAAGCAGCAAAGGCATATTTATAAACGGTTACCTGGCGCGGATTGGACATCTCAACAACCCCCGCTTCGGGCTTTTCTTCTTCTTTAGTATTAAAAATCCTATCGTCGGCCAAATTGGTTACCAGGCTGTTTAATATTTTATCCCTTAAATTCTCTGCCGGTTCAACAGCATTTGCATCGGCATATGATTGCAGCGACTTCTCAATTTCCTCCAGCTCGGCCTTTATTGCGGGATGCTTCGCAGCCATTGCCTCCACTTCGAGTTTTTCCTCGTGTGAGACATCTCCCAGAACATAAAGTTCCAAAATCCCAGATTCAATATATGCCTTTATATCTTCCACTCTCAATTAAAATATTTCCTCAACTGCACTATCGCCATTCGTAAACGTGTTTTTATCGTACCCAAGGGCACACCGAGTTCATCAGCGGCTTCCACATGGGTATAACCTTTGAAATATACCAGGTCAAGTATCGACTTATGCTCCGGTTTCAGCGATTCAACCAGGTCCTTAATGCCTAAAAGCTCAGGCTTGTAAACTGTGTTCCTTTGTTCGTCAATAAAAGTTACGTTATTTTCGAGTTCCTGGTTTTTGTTTTGGTTCTTGAAATCCTTTGAACGTAGCTTATCAATAGACAGGTTGCGCGCAATATTGACCATCCAGGTGAACAGGCGGCCCTTCTCGGCGCTATAGCTGCCAAAGGAGTTCCATATCTTCACAAAAGTATCCTGTAAAACGTCCTCGGCAGTCGCGGTATCGATAACAATGCGCGAGATCACGCCAAAAAGCGATGCTGAATACATATCGTACAATGCCTCCGCGGCGATCTTTTCGCGATTCCGCAGCGCAAGTATCAATTCTTCTTCAGATAACGATATTTTGTGTTTTTTGGCCAATCTGCCGTGAAGATAGAAAGCTTTGCTCAGATTTCAAACAGGTGTTTTTCAGCATGATAGGATGAACGTACCAACGGCCCGCTTTCCACGTACCTGAAACCCATATCCAGGCCTTTTTGTTTGTATTTGGCAAATTGCTCAGGATGTATCCAGTCGATCACCGGGTGGTGGTTGCGCGTAGGCTGCAAATACTGTCCCAATGTTAGGATATGTACGCCCGCTTCCAGCAAGTCATTCATGGCTTCAAGCACATCTTCTTCCTTTTCACCGAGCCCAAGCATAATGCCCGATTTGGTGCGTAAACCCGCCTTCGAAATATGGCGCAGGCAATCCAGGCTGCGATCATACTTGGCTTGTATCCTTACTTCTTTGGTCAGGCGGCGAACGGTTTCCAAATTATGCGAAACCACTTCAGGGCGAACTTCCAGCACTCTTTCCAAATTCTCCCAAATACCCCTGAAATCGGGTATAAGCGTTTCCAAAGTAGTTTCGGGGCTTTCTCTGCGGATAGCATTGATTGTTTCGGCCCAGATGATCGATCCGCCGTCTTTCAGATCATCACGGTCCACGGAGGTAATCACGCAATGCTTTACCTGCATCAGCTTCACCGAATTGGCTACGCGGTTGGGTTCGTCCAAATCAACGGCCATCGGCCTGCCCGTAGCCACAGCGCAGAACGAGCATGACCGGGTGCAGATATTACCCAAAATCATAAAGGTAGCCGTGCCTGCACCCCAGCATTCGCCCATATTGGGGCAATTACCGCTTTCGCAAATGGTGTGCAGTTGATGCGTATCCACCAAACCGCGCACATGTGCATATTCCTTACCCACAGGCAGCTTCACACGGAGCCAGTCGGGTTTGCGCTGGGTTTGAGTTACAGGGACTACCGGCAATTCGATCATGGGTACAAAATTAGTTAAAAAGGTTGTAATGGTTGTATTAGTTGTAGAGGTTGGTGTCAGGTGAGTGTTAAATTGATTTTTCAGCCTATAAACATTGAATGTTTTAAAACTTAAAAGTAGATTTGAATATTTCCAACTAATACAACTAACAATGGCAACCGTAGAAACCACATACATAGGCGACTTAAGAACTGAAAACATTCATGTTCAGTCGGGAACAAAAATATTGACGGACGCACCAACCGATAACCAGGGCAAAGGTGAGGCATTCTCACCAACCGACTTGCTTGCGGTAGCGCTGGGTACCTGCATGCTGACCACCATAGCGATCAAGACGCGTAACGACGGCATCAATATCGTTGGTGCGAAATGCTCGGTTACCAAGATCATGACGTCCAGCCCGCCGCGCAAAGTCGCCGAATTACAGGTCAAACTGAAATTTCCAAACCAGTATTCGGAGCAAGAGCAAAAATTACTGGAAGATATTGCATTGACATGCCCAGTGTACCTGAGTTTGCACCCGGATATGGTTAAGACAGTTGATTTCGGATGGGAAGTATTGGCTTGAGTCCGGTAGTCCGCGCAAGTCCGGAAGTCCGAAAGATGGGTTTACTTATTGAGTTCACCTATTAACAAATGTAGCCGGAATAATCTTTCGGACTTATGCGGACTTTCGGTCTTTCGGACTAACCCAACACCGACAACGCCTCTTCAAGCGATATCTGGCCGTGCGATTGGTCGAGAATGCACTCGCCGTTTTTAATTACAAGCAATTGCGGTGATTCGTGGTATACCTGGAAATCTTCTGCTATGAGGTTGGAAAGTTCCCTGTTCCGGATCAGGTCCAAAAAATAAAGATGAAGGCCGTCCGGTACATGGTCCTTATCCATTTCCAGCCTTCTTTTAGCCATCAGGCTGGTTGAACAGCGTATGCTGTGTTTAAAAATAATGCTGTAGCCTTGTTGTTGTTTGATCTCTTTCACCTGCTCCGCAGACTCCAACGGTATCCAATTCATATGCAATACAAAAAATAAATAGCTGCAAAAATAATGCGCAGTGAGCGTATTAGTTCTATAATGAAGAAAAAATGACTATCGGCTGTTTTTAGGATATGAACTGTAGGCCGGGCAAAGTTTTTGGGAGCATGATGCTATGCTCAGCGCTATAAAAGCGAACAGGGCTATGTAAATTATTTTTTTCATCGTTCAATCAGGTTACTTAAACGCAGATCAGCTATTCAATGTTTCAGCTAAGTTAGCCATTTTTATGGCGGTAACAGCAGCTTCGTCACCTTTATTTCCATGCCTGCCGCCCGCGCGGTCAATCGCCTGCTGCTGGTTATCCGTTGTTAATACGCCAAATATAACTGGTTTTGAATGTTTTATTGCAACATTGCTGATGCCATTTGCTACCGCATTGCAAATAAAATCAAAATGCCGCGTTTCGCCCTGAATTACGCAGCCGAGGCAGATCACCGCGTCTAAATGCAAATTGGTGAGCAGCATATCCGCGCCTGCTGTCAATTCAAAACTTCCCGGAACGCTATAGTTAAAAATATTATCGGGTAAAGCCCCATTGTTGATCAAACTCTGGTATGCGCCCTGGTATAGTGCGTTGGTGATCTCGGCGTTCCACTCGGCAACAACTATCCCAAAACGGTATGGCAAGGCAGACGGTATCTCGGTGTTAGAAAAATCAGAGAGGTTTTTGAGTTGGGTAGCCATTTGGGGGATTTGTAATGGTTGTAAAAGTTAAAATGGTTGCAGAAGTTAAAAACGATTTAAATATATCAATTTTCAACCTTTGCAACCACTAAAACCCTTACAACTTCTCTAAAGATGCGCGTCAACCCTGGCGATATAAGCGTCCATACTCTGCGCCTCGTTGCTTTCCGGGTAATCGGTTTTTATCTTTTTGTAGGTATCTGAAGCATCCTTGTAATTATTTTGGGCTTCGTAAACGAGGCCAAGCTTCTTCAGGTAAAAGGGTGAATAAAATTTGTCACTGGCTTTATCAGCAGCTTTTTTAAAGTATGTTTCAGCCTTATCGTAGTCTTTTAATTCGGTATAAGCATCTCCTGTTCCTCCAAGCGCTTCAGCCGCTATAAGGTTATCGTCGGCACGGTAGTTGGTCAGGTTGTCGATCGCTTTACGGTAATCACCTTTATTCAGGTAAGCAATGCCTAAATAATAATAGGCCAGGTTAGCGGCCTTTGTATTGCTGTATTCGGAAATGATCTTTTCGAAGCCCGGATAGCCCTGGTCGCCTTTAATGGCCCTGTCCCAATCTTTTTTTGACCACCATTCCTGGGCCTGGTACATCTGGCTGTCCGCCTTTTCCTGGCGTGGGGCCAGGTATAAATTCTGGTAACCTAAGTAAAGCAACACCATCAGTACAATGGCGCCGCCTATAAAGAGTAAACTTTTCTGGTTCTCGCGTACAAATTTGCCCGTTTGACCAAAATCATCATGTACAACCGGGGGTTTGCTGTTCGCTTGCGTTTTCGACATCTATTCAAAAATTAAGTTTGCAAAAATACGGTTTTCAAATTTGTAGGCAATAGGGAGTTGTAATTATTTAGTTATTAGTGATTAGTGACTTGTGATTAGTCCGAAAGTCCGCATAAGTCGGAAAGTCCGAAAGAGGATATACTAGTCACCAATAACAAATCACTGGTTAACTAATCGCTAATCACTACATTTGAAAAGTATGTATTTACAACATCTTTCAATTATTAATTTTAAGAATTATGAAGCCGCCGAACTGGATTTCAGCGAAGGTGTGAACGCTTTTACGGGCGATAATGGTGCGGGAAAAACCAACCTGCTGGATGCGATTCATTACCTGTCACTATGCAAAAGCTATTTCAATCCTATCGATAGCCAGCAGATCAAACAGGGTACGGATCTCTTTATTATTAATGGTGTCTTTAGCAGGAACGACCGGCAGGAGACCATTTCCTGTGGTGTAAAGCGCAACCATAAAAAGCAGTTCAAACGTAATAAAAAGGATTATCAGCGCCTTGCCGATCACATCGGCTTGTTCCCGCTGGTGATGGTGTCACCTTATGATATCAGTATCATCATTGAAGGCAGCGAGGAGCGGCGCAAGTTTATTGATAACGTCATATCGCAAACGGATAATCATTACCTGGATGAGCTGATTGCGTATAATAAGGTACTGATCAACCGTAACGCCTTACTAAAGCAAATAGCCGATACCGGCCGTTACGATCCTGACCTGCTCCAGGTATTTGACGAGCAGCTCATCAGTTCGGGCAGCCGCATATTTGAAAAGCGCAAGGCTTTTATGGAAAGCTTTACGGAAATATTCAATAAACATTACCAGTTTTTGAGCGGCGATGCCGAGCAGGTCGACCTGGTATATGAATCGCAATTGCTGCAGGACGACTTTGCCTCTGTGCTTAAAAAAAACACCGAGAAGGACCGGGCGCTGGAGCGGACCACATCGGGCGTTCATCGCGATGAGATGCAGTTCGCCATTCATGGGATGCCGATGAAAAAATTTGGTTCACAGGGACAGCAGAAGTCGTTCCTCATCGCGCTGAAGCTGGCGCAGTATAGCTACCTGTACCGGCAAAAAGGTTTTAAACCTTTATTGCTGCTGGATGATATTTTTGATAAATTGGACGATAAACGCATAACCAAACTGATGCAAATGGTATCGAACCACGATTTCGGGCAGGTTTTTATTACCGATACCAGCAGGGAAAAAGTTAAAGCTATCTTTGACCAGATAAGCGTGGATATTAAAGTATTTGAAGTGACAGGAGGAGCGATCAATGCGTAAGGCCAACGACAAAACGCTTAAGGAGGCCATTGAGCAGATGCTGCAGGTTTATAAGATCAAGCGGCGTTATGATGAAACGGGCATTATATCGGCCTGGCCGGAGTTAGTCGGAAAATCGGTGGCCAATCGCACCAAAGAAATATTTATCCGCGACAAGAAATTGTTCCTGCGGATTGAATCCTCGGTAATAAAGAATGAACTTTTGATGATGCGGACGCAGATCGTTGAAAAGATCAACAAGGATGCTAACTCCGTTGTGATAGAAGAAATTATCTTCCTCTAGACCAGCGGCTCCGGGCCCTTACAGGCGACCTCTTACGGAAGTCATCGCTGATGAGCGCATAACCCAGGATGAAAAATCCAGGAGTAATGAACACCAGCTGCACTTCAGGAGGACGGTGCAGGAAAAACAGCGAATTGATAAGGATCACTCCGGCTACTATCGCTGCGTAAACTAAAGACCTTACAACTAATTTCATAAAATAGCGTATTTGATTACGATTGTTTTGACGCAAATACCCTGCCAATGGTTTAACCCACGCATAACCTGCACATTTCCAATAGGTAAAGCTACTTACTTCAATTCAAAAAAGCAAGAAGAACGGGGAAATTATTCCCGGTAAACGGAAGTACAATTGCCATTTACCGGGATTTATGTTAGAATTTTTCGAACGACGAAAAGTAAAAATCGCCTTCTATTTTAGCATTCTCATCCGAATCGGAGCCGTGTACCGCGTTAGCGTCTATCGATTTGGCAAACAGGTTACGGATGGTTCCGGGTTCTGCTTTTGCCGGGTCGGTGGCGCCTATGAGTTTGCGGAAATCTTCAACGGCGTTGTCTTTTTCCAGTATAGCGGCTACGATAGGGCCGGATGACATAAAGCTTACCAGGTCGTTATAAAAAGGGCGTGCCTTATGAACAGCATAGAACTGGCCGGCCTGTTCAGGTGTCAGCCAGAGGTATTTCATGGCCACAATTTTGAAGCCGCCTTTAATGATATGGTCGAGTATAGCGCCGATGTGCCCGTTGGCAACCGCATCGGGCTTTATCATGGTGAATGTTTTATTGGTTTCCATTACTTGTTTTAAATTGGCGCAAAAGTAGCGTTTTGATGTTAATTATATAAGTTCATTTGTGAATTTAAAAAACTATGTCATTGCGAGGAGCAAGGCGGTTGGCGCGTGGCGTGCGACGAAGCAACCTCGTCGAATGCATAACTATGAGTTTGCTTCACGGTCCAGGTAGCCGTCCACCTGTTCGAAATGACATAATGGTGAGACGCTGATAAAAACTAATTCCTAATTTAACCCGACCAAATTCAACCCAATGCAATTCGATCCCGAAAACCCCATTATTAAACTATGCGCCCACGGCATGCAGCTTGAAGGCGAAGGCAAGCACGATGAAGC
>Ga0207064_1094_pt1 | contig 12536 bp, 15 predicted proteins | sample Alteio_BWMinCont_26_FD_153488 | JGI IMG/M metagenome (GOLD analysis project Ga0207064, IMG submission 153488) | Enriched cells from forest soil in Barre Woods Harvard Forest LTER site, Petersham, Massachusetts, United States -... | ecosystem: Environmental > Terrestrial > Soil > Temperate forest >...
TAAAGGCGCCCGCTACACGCTCGCTGAAGCCGTATAGTATAAATGTGAGTAATTTTGAGATATTTGTATCAAACTGATACATGGAAGCCGACAAAATTAAGGAAAGCATTAAACGTGCCGCGCAGGAGTTGTTCCGCAAATTCGGCTATCATAAAACCAGCGTCAACGAGATCGCCAAAAGGGCCAGGATAGCCAAGGCTACCATTTACAAGTATTTCGACAGCAAGGAAGCCGTGTTACATGCCCTGCTGATGGATTATATCAAGGTGAATGTGGACGAACTGGTTCATGGCAACATTACCGAAGCCGACGAAGAGGCCCACCTGAACAACCTCATCATGAAAACCTGCCGCCTCTCCTACACAGTTTGCAACGAGTTTATCGGCTGGGACTTTATCCGCGAATCAGCCAACTCGCAGGAGTTTTTGAAGAACTTGTCGAACGAACTGGAAGACCTCCTGGTCAGTTCCTTTATGCAATTGGGTATGCGGAAGACCGAAAATTATGCCCAGCGTATCCGTTTCCTCATCAAATGCAGCAAGAGTATCGTGTTTAGCTTTGCCTTTACCTCGGTAAGCGACTCGGATGTGCGCAAGAACTTTGTTTCCTTCCAGAAAGAGATACTGCCCTATTTGGTGAAGGCGGCGATAGCCGTGTAGCTTATGGTTGATAGATCATAGTTCATAGCCATTCCCGGTTTGCCATGAACTATGAACCATGAACTATATGCTCCTCAAAACCCCCATAATCCCCCAAAAAGTACTCCATATCCCCCTAAAACCCTCATAATCCCTCTAAAAGCACCTTTTTAACCTCATGTTTTTGTGTTAAACAGCTAATAGTGAGGTAATTAACCGAAAAACGCCTGAATGTTTTTTTGGAGTTCATGGATCATAGTTCATGGATCATAGTTCATAGTATTGCAGAATTGACTATGAACTATCGGCTATGAACCAGCATGGCTATGATCTATGAACTATCGGCTATGAACCAGCATGGCTATGATCTATGAACTATCGGCTATGAACCAGAATGGCTATGATCTATGAACCATACCCCATGAACCAGCAGGGCTATGATCTATGAACCATACCCCATGAACCAACTACAATATACGAAAATTTTGCCGGATTTGGAAATGATTTTGGGCTAATCCCGCGTGACCGGGGGGAGGCAGACCAATACTAATAGTAAATTTAGGTGGCTCTTGTAATGCTTTAGTTATCAAAGCTTTGAAATATAAAAAAGAAGTGTTAGCTTGCTATTCTTTCTTATCGATCACATAACCTTTAACTAGTTTAAACCTTAAAACTATGGCCCGCGACAACAGATTTTACATTTGCCAAATGGACGCCAGCATTGTAGGCGCCTACTACCTGAACTCAGCTTATCCCACTTTTGATCATTTTACCTTTCAGCCCATAATAACGGATGGAAATGCTTCCAATGATGAGTATTTACTCGTCGTTTATGCGGTGGGGACCTCCGGAACGATATTGGGCCCTGCCGGGGGCACTCCACTGTCCAAACCAAAAACCGGCCCTAATCCCGGGCTTAAGGCAAATCCCCAGGTGCAATTTGCCAATATGAAGCTTAATATAGCCGGCCTTCAGGCCTTGTACCCGGGAAACACTGTAACACCCTCACCATTGACGCTTACTCCATTTGCCTATGGCACAACCAACTATGTTTGCTATGAAGTTAATAACCCGGATTCGCCGGCTCTTGCCACCGTTACAATTAACCCGTCGCCGCCTGCCTCTTGATATTGGAATTTAACAGATCGCTTTTGTTATCTTTATAATGATGAGCGTTATACCGGATACCCTATTAGATTGGTCGGAGGTATAAGCTCCGCTCATACCCCTGGCGCATTTGTCTGAACTATGATTCGTATGATTTCCAGATTACTATGATGCTTAAAGCTTAGACGATCAAAATTCCCCTCCTGGGAGGGGGCGCGTAAGGCAGTGAAGTGGCCGGGGTGGGTGAGCGCGGGCACGCGTGCGCCTGCAAGGGAACTGTTGCCGGAATGATACGCATTGGCTAACTTCGGGGCATGAAAAGTCTGATCCTGCTCGCCACCTTTAGCGCTTTGTTGACTTATAGCGCGTGTGCCCAAAAGGTGTACATTGGTTGCCCGGCACAGGTGGATACCAGGCCGAATGCCGGCTTACTCAATAAACAAACTGTGGACCTGGTTATAGTTGATAGCCGGACCATACCGGCCAATGCGAAGATCGAATGCCAGGGAAGTGATGTTAAACAAGTGCTGGCAAACTTCCTGCGGTCGGAGTTTCCCTCCTGCAAAATCACGCTGCTGCCCGATACACTCAGCGCATCAAATATAAACGGGATAAAGATCACTATAGCTATAACGGCGTACCAGGCCAGCCTGAGCAAGTCCGAATGGACAGGATCGGTTAATTACCAGGTAACCATTTCCGACAACCGCAATAAACGGGTTAAAAAAATAGCGGAAACCATCAATAACGAGACCACAAGGCCGAATATCTTCGGCTATAAAGCAGCGAAAAAATGCCTGTTCACCAGCTTTGATAAATCAAATCAAGACCTCCTGGCATTTATTGAGGAATCGTTGAAGGACTAATGGCGCCCGGGCGGGTCGTTCGCTTATACGGCTGCAGGCCTTAGGCGCGGGCCGGTATCCGCTTCCACCCCTGGCGCGAAATCGAGGTTAATAAAAAATAGGGTGTTTTCACGGGTTGCATAAATGACACGATATGCCTCACTTTAAGGCTAAAATATTCAACCTAAATAACTCGCATGCCTTTTATCAGTATGACTCCTATTAAGGATTCAATAACACCAAAATTCACAGCAATATTTAACCCTATCTTTATACTTTATTATTAAGATATGGCAACAGAAGTTAAGTGTCCCAACTGTGGTTTTGGATTTCCGATTGAGGAAGTGATGGCCGAAGAATACAAGAAAGATCTTCGGGTAAAAATGCAGGAATACACTACCCAAAAGGAAGAAGAATACCGGAGAAAAGAAAACGAGTTTAATGTAAAACAGCGCGAGCAACAGCAGCAATTTGAAGAACGGCTCACTGAAGAAAAGAAGCAACTACAATCAATAATTGAGCAATCATTACGCAAAAGTATCGGGTCTGATTATGAAAACCAGTTAATGCTGCTGCAAAATGCCAAAAATGAATCAGACGAAAAGCTAAAAACAGCTAGGCAAAAGGAGCTTGAATTTCTGCAAAAAGAAGAGGCGCTTGTGCAGAAAGAGCAGGAATTGGAACTTGCAATGCAACGTAAGTTGCAAGAGCAGAGGAATGAGTTGACCGAACAAATAAGAAAGCAAGAAGCTGAAAAATTTAACGTAAAGGATACTGATTACCAATTGAAAGTAAAGGAGTTAGAAAAGCAGTTGGACGACCAGAAAAAGTTGGCCGAAGAGATGAAGCGGAAGGCTGAGCAAGGCTCAATGCAATTGCAAGGCGAGGCCCAGGAACTGATTTTAGAAGAACTGTTAACGGATAGTTTCCCATTTGATATTATAAGTGAAGTTGGCAAGGGCGTACGTGGGGCAGATTGCATACAAACCGTGCGCAATAATTTTGGACAAGAGTGTGGACGTATTATTTATGAGAGCAAGCGAACTAAGGATTTTTCAATGGACTGGATAGATAAATTGAAAAAAGATATGCGGGCTATTGGTGTTGATGTAGCTGTAATTGTTACTCAGAGCTACCCAAAGGGTATGGATCATTTTGGCGAAAAGGATGGGGTTTGGATATGTTCCTTTGATGAAGTCAAAGCAGTTGCGTACGTATTGCGTGACGGCGTCATCAAACTTGCGAACCTGGCAAAAGCGCAGGACAACAAAGGCGATAAGATGCACTTGTTATATGATTATTTGATCAGTAACGAATTTTCTGAGCAATGGAAAGCTATACGCGAGGGCTACATGAGCATGCGCATTTCAATACAAAAGGAGCGTGATATGATGGAAAAACTATGGAAAGCACGAGAAAAACAACTGGAGAAAGTATTGTTAAATGCAGCTCATATCAAGGGCTCAATTGAAGGCATTGCAGGAAGTGATACCATTCATTTGAGTTTGGGAGATGAGGAGGATACATTACTACTTGAATAGTTCCTAAACCAGTAATATTAACCTAAATCAATGTCATGAAACTTATAAAATTTGGTGTCAACAATTTTAGGGCGATTGCGGGCGGATTGGAAGATAACCAAATCAACTTCGATGGCTCAAATACTATTTTCATTTTTGGGCAAAATAATGTCGGAAAGTCAACTTTCTTGGCAGCATATGAATTCATGTTTTACGATATCATGCCACAAGCAGATGATTTCTATAAAAGGGATGAATCACGGTCGATGGAGTTCGAATTAGAGTTGGGTGTAGACGCCCAGGACTTAAAATACATCCAATTAAAACAAGAAAAGAAAATTGAATCGTTTAAACAATACCTAAACGAACAATCAATAATCAGAATTAAACGAGTTTTTACTTTTTCCGGGAAAACCAAACCGATAAAAGTTGATAGCACTTGGAACCCCATTACAGATTCTTGGGATGATAAATCATTCGGAAGCATTGGATTAATTCAAGTATTTCAGGCGCTAATGCCCAAGCCAATATTGATCAAGGCGATGCCCACTGAGCAAGAGGTTGAAAGCGTGGTCAATGACATTCTTGCAGGTATGGCAAAGAAAAAGTTGAGTAACGAAGAGTTTTTAGAACTAATAGAGGCTCAAAATAAGGTTAAGGATTTACAGGCTCAAATGTATAATCCCATTTCAATAAATGCATACGAAGACGAGGTCAACAAACATTTTCAAACGCTCTTTCCAGACACTAAAATAGATATTGAAGATTCAGATAAAGTAAAATGGACTGAGGATAAATTCGGGAAAAAATTCTCGGTCACTTTTAAGAAGCAAAAAGCCGATGGATCGCTGGATAATGATACACCAAGTTCGTATCTTTCCATAGGCCACGGGGCAGTAAGGAGCGCTATTTTTTCATTGCTTTTAATGCGTGATATAGCAGAAGAAATAGAAAAACAAGTGGACCGAAAGGAATTCCTAATATTATTTGAAGAACCAGAACTCTTCCTTTATCCAAAGCTTTTAAAAAATTTGAGAGAATTGATATATCAAGTAAGTGAACTCAATTTCCCATATCAAGTTTTATGTGCATCCCATTCACCTCAAATGATTGATTTGTCGAAACGAAACTCTACTTTAATTCGAATGATTAGAAATGAAAATGGCACAAAACTTTATCAAGTTAAAGATGAAGATTTGCAACAAGCAAAAGAGGTGCCTTCAATAGAAGAATTAAAGCAAGCTATGTATGAGGTACTACGCTTTAATCCATATATATGTGAATCGTTTTATGCGGATGAAGTTTTACTTGTAGAGGGGCCCACCGAAGAGATTATAGTTCGGGGTATACTGCAAAAAATAAACCCATCAAAGGACTTGTTTATAGTCAATTGTGGCACTGTAAATAATATACCGTTTTATCAGAAAGTTTATCGAAAATTTGCCATTAGAAGCCACGTAATTTGTGACACAGATGGCCAAACAATTGGCCCATTGGATACTTTCGAAAATCCATCCTTTACAGTCAGCATCCAAAAATCAATTTATGAGGAACACCTTTTAAATTGTGCCAATGACCCGAGAGTCGGTGGCTTGCTAAGAATTCATGACACAACTTTTGAAGTTGCTCATAAACAAGAGAAAATACCGGCTTTACTGAGGTATCCTGACAGCTATTTGGAAAATCATGGCAAGCCATTTAATGCTAACAAATACTGGAGTGAAATTCTTAGCCCAAACTTTGAAGATAATTTAATAGACACGGTGCCTATTATCTCACATTTGAAAGAGATCATAAAATTTGGCTGGAATTAATGGTCAAAAGGTTTACCATTTTTCGGCATATAGGATGTTTACTGTTGTCTTTATAAAACTATTTAGTCCGTGCCCAGCTATAGCCAAAGCTTTCATTTGCTCGATATTATCAATTCCCGCGCTGACGTAAGTGTATAAATAATTCCTATACTTGCCTTTTTCAAACTCAACCATAATATTATCGTCTCCGATTTCATAGCTGACGACTGCAGATTGACCGCTTAAGTTTCTATATCTTGCCATAATAAATGGTGTTTAAGATTTATACTTAATAAATGTATCTCTAATTCATTTATCAAACAACCCGTTAAAACACCCTATTTTTCAATGGGTTATGAAACAAAATATACATTAGCGACTAGATAACGGCCGTTGGTTAATTAGCGGTTAATTCCAGCGTGAGGGATAGAAATGGATACCGGCCGGCGCCTAAGGCCCGCAGGCGTATGAATGTATAGCCCGGCCCGACCACAGCGAGGGGCACGCCCATGCTTCGAGAGCCTCAGCATGGCACCTTAGTCAAACCTATCCGGATTTGGATCTTTTAATTACAGCCGCTCCTATGATGATGAGTACCCATGATATTAAAGGCGTAATCAAAAATACCGCAGCTGCCTTGGTATTGACGGGATTGAGAACGCCGCTATTGGCTATTACAGAAAGTATGGAAAGCAATATCATGCCCAGGTAGTAAAGGATATAACGGTTCCCGGAATAACGCTTTAACCTGTAACTGGCAAACAAAAGCATCATAAAAGGCGATAGTACCCAAATTAAGAAAAGTGCAGGCAGAATTACAGAAGCGTTTTTACGACCTGCATGGAGTGTTAAGATGGCAGATAATATTGCGCCGGTTAAAAGAATTAAAATAGCTGCCGTGCGTAATAAACTATTGAGCGGTTTTATTGTCATCATTCGTCTTTCTTAGATCTCGATAAAATGCTTTTAACCCAATTCCCAATAAACGCTCCCACAACCCCGGCGATAGCCCCCACCAGGCTAAACAACAAATTAAAACCAATAAATACAGAAAGGCTCCGTATGTCGGTTTTGCCCCTGTACCCCATCGTGATATACACCAGGAACAAAAGGTAGCCGAAGATAGCTCCATTGATCATACTGCTCCGGCGGTTTTTACTTATGTAGCCGATGATCAATGCCGCAATGGCCCAGGGGAATATGTCGTACCATCCATAAAATAAATGATAGGACAGGACGCCTAACAATATACCGGCAATGGCAGCTATCGATTTTTCAATTGAACCCTTCATTCGTAGTATTATTAAGCCATTATTTTATTAAATATTTTGAAATCAAATATAAAAGTATTTACTTTGAAAATCAAAGTGCTTTTCAATGGAAGAAACAGAATTGCAAAATGAGCTGGCGTCCATACGCAGCATCATGGAGCGCTCCTCGAAATTTATATCGCTCAGCGGCTTGTCGGGCATACTGGCTGGCATTTATGCGTTGATTGGGGCGGGCGTGGGTTATAAGCTTATCGACGATTACTGGGGCAACGCTTACCTATATCTAAATGGGGTGAAGACATATGTAACCAGCTTTCCTTCTTTTAACCGATATATGATTAGCGATTCATTAGTTTGGAAACTCTTTGCAACTGCGGCAATCGTCCTTTTGGCATCCATCATTACGGCTTTAATATTAAGCAACCGGCAGGCAAAAAAGAAAAATCAGCCTATGTGGGGTTCAGTAAGCAGGCTGCTGATGTTTCACATGGCCGTGCCGCTCCTTGCCGGAGGCGCTTTGATCATTATACTGGTTTTTTTCAAAATCGGAAATCTTCCACATACCTATTATGGCTTGGTAGCGCCGATATCGCTTATATTTTACGGCATTTCGTTGGTAAGCGCCAGCAATTTCACTTTCGGCGAGGTCAAATATCTTGGTATTTGCGAGATCATATTAGGCTTAATTGCCGCTTGTTTACCCGGTCACGGTTTGCTATTTTGGGCGCTTGGTTTTGGTGTGCTGCATATTGTTTACGGTGCGCGCATTTACTTTAAATACGATAAGTGAATATATCCTTTGATAAACTCGATAAAGCCTTTGAGAACCGGGTAAGGCTGCAGATCATGAGCGTGCTGGCCGCCAACGAGCGGTACGATTTCAACTCGCTGAAGGACCTGCTGAACATTACCGACGGCAACCTGGCCTCGCACCTGAAAGCGCTGGAAAAGGAAGAGTATATCACCGTGCATAAAAGTTTCCTCGGCCGCAAACCCAACACCAATTACGAGGCTACCGAAAGCGGTAAAAAGGCATTTAAAAACCACCTGGATACTTTAGAACAACTGATCAAACAACAAAAACTTACATAAATAATGTACCTCGTTCACATCAGGCAACCGGCCTATTTACTCACCCCGAATGCGCTACGCTGTTCGACCCTCTCTGCTGGCGCAAAGAGGGTTGGGATAAAGGAAAAATATAAAAACCCTCTTTATCCCGATAACTATCGAGACGTAGAGAGGGTGACCGAGCGAAGCAATGGTCGGGTGAGTCTACGAAGCCGCATTCAATACGCATCAATGAAATAAATAATTCTATTTTTTTTATCCACTTACTTTGAAAAACAAAGTACTTTTACTTAAACAACATGATAACAGAAGAACAACAACCACAAGGATTTATGCACTGGCTCAAGGAGTCGGTTACGGTTAAATTAGCATTCATCGGCATACTGATCCTATTGCTGCTGATACCATCTTCACTAGTCGATAGCCTGATCACGGAACGGGCGCTGCGGCAGGATCAAACCATTAAAGATGTGACCGACCAGTATTCCGGCAGCCAGCTGATACAGGGCCCGGTTTTGGTTATCCCCTACAAAGAACTGGTTACTGAAAATGACGCAAAGGGCAACCCGGTGACCAGGCAGGTGATCAAAAACCTTTATGTGCTGCCCAACGATCTGCACTATAAGGGCAACCTGGTTTCGGAGGTGCTGCACCGCGGCATTTACGAGGTGCCGGTTTATAACGGCACCATCAAAGTATCGGGCAATTTCACCAAAGCCGACCTCGGCGCTTTATCCCTGAACCCCGACCAGCTGCTGCCCGAAAAAGCTTCGGTGATATTCAGCATCAGCGACCTGAAAGGATTAAAAACCAACCCGCAGGTAAACATTGGCGGCCAAACCCTAACGGCTGAACCGGCAGCGGGCGATAACTTGTTTGCCAACAGTTTGCAGGTGGCGCTCAACCTGAAAGAGTTGATGGACAAAACCGTACCCTTCCGGTTTGACCTTGACCTGAAAGGCAGCGAGGAGTTGAGCTTTTTGCATATCGGCAAAACGACCGATGTCGAAATCTCGGGCAATTGGGACAGCCCCAGCTTTGACGGGCGCTACCTGCCCGATACCCGCGTGGTTAATGATAAAGGTTTTTCGGCCAAATGGCGCATGCTGTATTATAACCGGCCCTTCCCGCAGCAATGGGTAAACGATGTGAGCCTGCTGACAAATGATAAGAAGGCGGCAGATGCCATATTTGGCGTGAAGATGAAATTGCCGGTCGACCAGTACCAAAAAACCACGCGCACCAGCAAGTATGCCATACTGATCATCATGCTCACTTTTGTTTCACTGTTCCTCACCGAACTCATCGGCAAGCGGAAGGTGCATGTATTCAATTACATCCTCATCGGTGCGGCGATGCTCATCTATTACACGCTGCTCCTTTCGTTTTCCGAACAGGTGGGTTACAGCCTGGCCTATCTCATCGCTTCCGTCGCAACTATCGCACTGATCGCGGCTTTCCTGGGTTCGCTGTTAAAGAATAAAAAGGCAGCCGTGATATTCACCTTCATCCTCACGCTGTTCTACTCATTTATTTATGTCATCATCCAGTTGGAGGACCTTTCGTTACTCATCGGCAGCATAGCGCTGTTTATTATCGTCGCCGCGCTGATGTATTCGTCGAGGAAGATCAATTGGGATAAACATTGAGAGTATGAAATATTACCCGATCTGGTACAGCTTGAAGGTCTGGCTGGGCAGCATGCTGGTCGGCCCGTTGGCAGCAACGGTATTGGAATACTGTATTAGCGGCGATCTGAAGGGGTCGGCGGTGTATTTATTATGTTTATACCCGCCGGCTACCCTGGTTATCGCAATAGTAACCTTCTTCGTCTGGCTAATATTTTGGGCTATTATTAATCTCATTATCAGGATCGTGCCCGAACTGTTTCCGCAAAAATGCTGGATCACGTTTGCAGGCATGGTCCTGACTATGGGCCTGTTTTACTTATTTGCCGATGGCGATCTGTTTTCGCCAAAAAACGAATTCTTCCCATTGGTGCTTGGCTATACTACAGGGATAACTGCAGGCGTATGGTATTTTGACCTTGCCAGGCCGATCGTTTTACAGGAATCTTAGACCATTAGCCATGAACAAAAAAAGAAAAAATAAGCTGATACAATTCACTGTGATCTGCATCAACATCACAGCGATTTATTGCATGATGTACCACGGTTTGACGGACCGTTTCGCATCGACTTTTAAACAGATATTGGGTTATATGTTATTAATGGGAATTTTGTCGCTAAACACCTTCTTGCTGATCAAAAAAACTAAACCGTCACAAGGCAGTCATACCGAATGATAATCATCCAATCAAACGACTGAAGGTGAAATAACAAATTTAAATACATCCTGTCATTGCGAGGAACCGGTCGGCCAGGGCTGCGGGGTGACGAAGCAAACCCGTCGAAAGCATGGCGACGAGTTTGCTTTGGCCCCCAAAACCACGCCTCTGCAGGGCCGCGCAATGACAGGGAGGTTGAATTTGTCATGGGCAGGTTAAAGAAATATAATATTTATGTTAAAAAGAAAACAAATCAAATACCAATTTGGTTTTCGGTATAAATAGTTCTATATTAGCTTCCATTAAATCAATTTACCCATGAGTGACGAATTAACCGAATTTTCTGAACTGATCGATGAGAAGTTCGAAATAGAAGAGATAGACCTTGAAGCCGACGATTTCTGGGAAGCTGTTGTGAACTTGTTCATCTAAAGTTGTAAAGGTTATAAAAGTTGTAAGGGTTGAAGAGGTTATTTTAAACAACTTTTACAACCACTACAACCTTTTCAACCACTACAACTAAAATACTACCTTTGCAGCCTGATGAATAAAGCTGCCAATTACCCCGTGTACGAGGATATAGAGATCATTGATATTGCCGAAGAAGGCAAGGGCGTAGGTAAAGCCGGTGATTTTGTGCTGTTTGTCGAAAAGGCCGTCCCGGGCGATATCGCCGATGTGCTGGTTTACCGCAAAAAGAAGAATTTCGGCGAGGGTAAGATCGCGTTGCTCAAAAAGCCATCCGAATACCGCACTACAGCTTTCTGCGAACATTTTGGCACCTGCGGGGGCTGCAAGTGGCAGCACATGACCTATGCGGCGCAATTGCAGTTTAAACAAAAGACGGTCGCTGGTGCCTTGAGCCATTTGGCTAAGATCGACGTATGCGGTATGCTGCCCATTGTGCCATCGCCATCGGACAAATACTACCGTAATAAACTGGAGTTTACATTCTCCAACAAACGCTGGCTGAATGACGGCGAGAACCGCACCGACGAGCAGCCCGATATGGATGCGCTGGGTTTTCATATTCCCGGCCGGTTTGATAAGATACTGGATGTGAAGCATTGCTATTTGCAGGCTGATCCGTCAAATGCTATCCGGAACGCCATAGGCGAATACACAAAAAAACAGGGTATCAGTTTTTACGACCTGAAACGGCACGAAGGGGCATTGAGGAACCTCATCATCCGCACTTCGTCAACCGGCGAATTGATGGTGATCGTGGTATTTGCTTACGTGACGGAGGAAGAGGTCGACGGGCTGATGGGTTTTATTGATAAAAGCTTTCCGCAGATCACTTCGCTGTTGTATATCGTCAACCATAAAAAGAACGACACGATATTCGACCAGGATGTGCTCGCCTGGCGAGGACCGGAATATATTTATGAAGAAATGGTGGACGGTAATGGTAAACCCATCCGTTTTCGCATCGGGCCGAAATCGTTTTATCAAACCAATTCTATACAGGCGCTGAAACTGTACCAAATAGCCCGCGACTTCGCGGAATTCAAAGGCGATGAACTGGTTTACGACCTGTACACCGGCGCAGGAACCATTGCCAATTTTATAGCCGGGCAGGTAAAGGAAGTGGTCGGGGTGGAATACGTACCCACGGCTATTGAGGATGCGAGGATCAATTCAGACATCAATCATATCACCAATACCAAATTCTATGCGGGTGATATGAAGGATGTGCTGAATGCTGATTTTGTAGCTGAACATGGCAAACCGGATGTGATCATTACTGATCCGCCGCGCGCGGGCATGCACCCCGACGTAGTGAACCGGCTGATGGAAATTGAGGCCGGGAAAATTGTATACGTAAGCTGCAACCCCGCCACGCAAGCCCGAGACCTCCTGGTTTTAAAAGAAAAATACGATGTAATAAAAATACAGCCGGTAGACATGTTCCCGCATACGCAGCATGTGGAGAATGTGGTGCTGTTAGTGATCCGAGATTAGTGACTTGTGATTAGTTAATTTAGAGTTTAGAATTTAGAG
>Ga0207064_1095_pt1 | contig 12485 bp, 11 predicted proteins | sample Alteio_BWMinCont_26_FD_153488 | JGI IMG/M metagenome (GOLD analysis project Ga0207064, IMG submission 153488) | Enriched cells from forest soil in Barre Woods Harvard Forest LTER site, Petersham, Massachusetts, United States -... | ecosystem: Environmental > Terrestrial > Soil > Temperate forest >...
AATTGCATAAGGAAGAGCTGGTTTTTGAAAATGTACATTTAACGCAAAGAAGTTATAAATAAGTTGAAAGTTGTGAGTTGCAAGTTATAAGAGGCCTGCAACATACAACTTGCAACATACAACTCTATAAAAAATGAGTAACGGAAACATGAACCTGACGCTTAAAGTATGGCGGCAGAAAAATGCGCAAACAGCGGGTAAATTCGTAACCTATAAGGCTGAAGGTATTTCGCCGGATATGTCATTCCTCGAAATGCTGGATGTGGTGAACGAAAGCCTGGTACATAAGGGCGAGGACCCCATACATTTCGACCACGATTGCCGCGAAGGAATTTGCGGGATGTGCTCGCTGTATATCAACGGGCACCCGCACGGACCGAAAAGGGCCATTACTACCTGTCAGCTGCATATGCGCAGTTTCCACGATGGGCAAACCATTACCATCGAACCATGGCGCGCTGCCCCGTTCCCGGTTATCAAAGATTTGGCGGTTGACCGTTCTGCTTTCGACCGGATACAACAGGCTGGTGGTTATGTGTCGGTAAACACCGGCGGTGTTCCGGATGCTAATGAAATTCCTATCCCGAAAGTGATCGCTGATGAGGCTTTCAATTCGGCAACCTGTATTGGTTGCGGTGCTTGCGTAGCTGCTTGTAAGAATGCTTCGGCTATGTTATTCGTTTCAGCCAAGGTGACCCAGTTGGGTATGCTGCCGCAGGGCCAGCCCGAGCGTTACCGCCGGGTACAATCCATGGTGGCGCAGATGGACGAAGAGGGCTTTGGCAATTGTACCAACACCGGCGCCTGCGAAGCTGAATGCCCGAAAGAGATCAAGATGATGAATATATCAAACATGAATAATGATTATTTCAGCGCGAAGCTGTTCAGGCAGGAAGAACTGCATGAACAATCGCATGGAGATGGATAAGCTAATCCTTTCTATCTATAGGAATTCAAAAGCCTCTCGGAAAATATTCGGAGAGGCTTTTTTGTGTATCTTAGACTTTATCACCTCCTGTTTAAACCAAAACAAATGAAAATCGCCCAAATAATTACCGGCGCCCTTTTATTCGCCCTGGTATTCAACATAACTTCGGCTATAGCCCAGCCGCCAACCCACGACCCCCATACGCCCGGTTACGTTAAAGCTACGGAGCTACCTGATGGCGCCATTCCTTCGGCTGACGCTAACGGGAATTTTATCATCGGGCCAACCCACAACCCCGCACCAGAATCAGTTGTGCAGGCTAATGTGCCACAGGGAAACATATTCAAGCTAACAATGGAGTCGAAGGACAGCAAGATATATCCCGGCATTGCGCGGGAGGCCACGACATTTGGCACTGTCGATCCGAATGACCCGGCCAAGCTGGTGGTTACCACGAGCCATCCTGCACTATACACCCGGCACGTTGAAGTTTATGTTCCCAAACAATATGTACCCGGTACCGCTGCGCCCTTCATCATTGGCGCCGACGGGCCCGATCATATGTTATTCACCGTGCTGGATAACCTGATCGCCGAACATAAAGTGCCTGTGATGATCGCCATTTCTATCGGTAACGGCAGCGGCGATGCCCAGGGCAGCGAGCGCGGGTTGGAATACGATACGATGTCGGGCCTGTATGCCGAATTTGTTGAGAAGGAAGTATTGCCCCTGGTAGAAAGCCAATGCCAGGTGAAATTAACCAATGACCCGGCAGGGCGTGCTACTATGGGGGGTAGCTCGGGCGGCTCTTGTGCATTGATCATGGCCTGGTATCACCCGGAATTGTATCACCTCGTGCTGAACTATTCGGGTACTTACATCAACCAGCAATGGCCCTATGACCCAAAAACACCGCATGGCGCCTGGGAATTTCATGAGCATCTTATCCCGGAAAGTCCTGTAAAGCCAATACGTATCTGGATGGAAGTAGGTGACAAGGATCTTTATAATCCAAACGTGATGCGCGACAACATGCACGATTGGGTGCTGGCCAATGAAAATATGGCGAAAGTGCTTGCCGCGAAGGGATATCCCTACCAGTTCATTTTTGCCCAAAATGCCGGGCACGTAGATCGTGCCGTGAAAGCCCAGACGCTCGCTGAAGCGCTGGAATGGCTTTGGAAGGACTACAAATAACTCAGCCACCATTTGTCTTTATGGCTTTGTTTGTAGGCATCGTAGCGTTTGCATAAAGGGTACAAGGCCACTACGATGGCTATCCAAACCAGGTAGGCTACGGGCAGCGAAAATCCATATCCTTTCATGTCGGATGTGAACCATACCGGTTTTTCAAACAGCCATTTATGCCAGTCTTGCCCGCGTGTCAGGGCTGAAGCACAAAGGGCAACCAGGTGAATAACATAGATATGAATGAGATAATAAAACATCGGCACCCTGCCGTAAACCGAAACCACTTTTACCAGACCGTTTTGCAGTTTTTCGGTAAAAGCTAAAAATAGACAGGCTGCTCCTATCGTCACCAAAACATAGTCTAACGATGGAGGATATTTATTGATATTAATAAAGGACAGGAAGGTAAAAAAGCCATCTTTCTGTGTACTCCATTTTACCGGGTCGCCATAAACATTACTAAACCTAAGCACAATAAATAAGGTTATGGCCGAAGCGCCTATGGTCAGCAGTATTTTCTTCCGTTTTTCAGCGTCGTAAGATGAAGTGTACAATTGCCCGAGGCAATAGCCAAGTGGTGTTATGGCGATAAAAGGAACCAGCGGATATCCTACCAGCAATTGCTCATGGTGCCAGGTAAAAAATCGCTGGTCGTGCAGCAGGGCCCATCCAAAAGCTGGCAGGGTATTACCCTGCACATGGACGCCATCCAGCATATTATGCCCGGCGATCAATATAATACTGATAGCCAGTATCCATTTTAATGGCAGGTGAATCAATCCGGCTAAAAAGATCATACCTATTCCCAGCGCCCACAGCGTAATGAAGAAGAACATCGGGAAAGTAATATTGAAGTTCCACCCCAGATTGGTAACTGCCATTTCAAGAATGACCAGCCAGATTCCGCGTTTTAAAAGAAACGCTGATAACTCCTTTTTACTCTTCCTTTGCCCAACCAGGTAAGCCGACGTACCGGTAAGCAGCAAAAATATCGGGGCGCAAAAATGAGTGATCCACCGGGTAAAGAATATGGCCCCGGTTGTTTTGGTGAGATCGAGCGGGTCAAAATAAAATGAACCGAAAAACAAATAATCTCGCACATGGTCAAGCGCCATAATGATCATAATGGTACCGCGAAGAAAATCGATGGAGGTTATCCTGCTTTTTGTGATGGCTTGCGTTGGGTTCATACCACAAATATGTGATTAATTTATTCCGCGCTAAACCCGGAACTTGCTAAATGTCATTTACTTGACGGAATATTCCAGCAATTCCATCCTGTTCCCAAATGGGTCGAGGAAAAAAAAGCGTTCGCGATCAGCTAAACGCTCTTCTTCGTAAGTTTTAACGCCATTTGATTCGAGCTGCTGCCTTGCCGCTTCCAGGTCAGTCACTTCGAACGCGCTGTGCCGTGAGGTATTCAACAAACCCGGCTCAATGCCGATATGAAAACCAATATCACCGATCTCGAACCAATAACCAGGATGCCGGAATACTTCCGGGCGATGGGTGGGTTTCAGGCCGACCACATCCGTATAAAACTGCCGCGCTTCTTCCAGCCTTTCCGGCGGAACACAGATATGGATATGGTCAGCGCGTTTAAATGTTATCATCCGTGTTCGGCAAATGTGAGGACATAATTATTGTTGTCCAATATAGAAAATTCCGTGGCGCCATAAAAGGTTTTTTCCAGTCCTTTCAATACTTTCACCTTGTCTTTTATTTTATCAAAGAACTCCCGGATATTCTTCAGGTTGATATACAACAGCAGTGAGCCGCCGTTATTCCGGCTGATCTCGGGCAGCTCTGCTTCCAAACTCTGAAAGGTTTGGAACATGATGGTCACACTGCCGTTCACCATCATCACCCATACCAGTTCGTCGCCCTGTTCGGGTACCGACATGGTGACTTCAAAACCCAGCAGTGTGTACAGGGCTACGGTTTCCTGTATGTTATTCGTAAAAATGTTAGGTGCTAAACTTTCCATAATTCCGTTAATTAGTTAAAAGATTACTTTTGCTTAAGGGACATAAATATAAACATATATTTTCGTAAAAAACTAATTTTTTTAGCATTTTTATTGCCGAAAAAGCCAACAATAAAACAATTCAACCATATAACAATATCTTGCCATGGGGAAATTAGAAGACGACTTCAACGCCTACCGCACCCGGATGAACGACCGCATCATGGAGTCGGCCAATACCAATATCAAACGCTTTTTCGCGCTGGATACCACCACCTACGCTGATGGCGCCCTGGATGTCAAGACCAAAGAAATGCTCGGGCTGGTAGCCTCGATGGTTTTACGCTGCGACGATTGCATCAAATACCACCTGGGCAAGTGCCATGAGGCAGGTGTGAATCATGACGAAATGAACGAGGTTTTTATGATCGCTAATTTGGTGGGGGGATCGATTGTGATACCGCATTATCGCAGGGCGGTGGAGTATTGGGACGAGCTTAACGGCAATTAACCAATTTGTCGTGCTGAACAGAGTGAAGCATCTAGTCACGTCATTTACTCGTGATCGGTAATAGATTCTTCGCTATCGCTCAGAATGACAAACAATTTATATTCATCAATATAATCAATTATGTCAACCGAAATCAAACGCTGCACCTGGGCGGGAAACGATCCACTCTACATGGACTATCACGACAATGAATGGGGCAAAGAAGTCCATGACGATAAAATACTGTTTGAGTTCCTCATCCTCGAATCCGCGCAGGCGGGCTTAAGCTGGATAACCATCCTGCGCCGCCGTGAGGGTTACCGCAAAGCCTTTGCCGATTTTGACGTGCAGAAGGTGGCTAAATTCACCGATAAAGATGTTGAGCGGCTGATGCAGGATAGCGGTATTATACGTAACCGCGCAAAGATTGAGTCGGCCCGAAATAATGCGAAGTTTTTCATCGAAGTGCAAAAGGAGTTCGGCTCGTTCGACAAGTATATGTACAGCTTTATGCCGGATGGTAAACCTATTATTAACCATTCATACACAATTCCGGCAAGTACGCCCATATCCGACGCCATCAGCAAGGATATGAAAAAACGCGGTTTCAAATTTTTCGGAACCACCATTTGTTACGCCCACATGCAGGCTACCGGTATGGTGAACGACCATTTACCCGACTGTTCTTTTAAATAAATGATTGCACCGATTGTTTTTTGATTTCACCGATTGCGAAGTGAACATAAATTGTAATTTTGAAACCATCGGTGTAATCATCATCATAAATCGGTGTAATCAAAAACTATGAAAAAGTTATTCCTACTGGACGGCATGGCCCTTATTTACAGGGCGCATTTCGCGTTGAGCAAAACTCCCCGTTTTACTTCGGGTGGATTGAACACCTCGGCGATGCTGGGCTTTACCAATACTTTGCTGGATGTGCTTAAGAAAGAGCGCCCAACCCACATGGCCGTAGTTTTTGATACCGAAGCGCCCACCGAGCGCCATACCGAGTTTGAGGCTTACAAGGCCCAGCGTGAATCGATGCCCGAGGACCTGTCAAAGGCCATTCCCTATATCTTTAAGATCGTTTTGGGCTTCAATATCCCATTGATCACTTCCGACGGGTATGAGGCTGACGACATCATCGGTACCCTTGCCAAAAAAGCTGAGGCCAAAGGCTACCAGGTATATTGCATGACGCCCGATAAAGACTTCGCCCAGTTGGTATCAGACAATATCAAATTGTATAAACCCGGCCGACAAGGTAACGAGGTAGAAATAATGGGCGTGAAAGAAGTGCTGGAAAAGTGGGAGGTAAACGATCCTCTCCAGGTGATAGACATTTTAGGCCTCTGGGGCGACGCGGTTGATAACATCCCCGGTATTCCCGGCGTGGGCGAAAAGACCGCCAAGCAACTGATCAAGCAGTACGGCTCCATGGAGAACATCATTGCCAACAGTCACGAACTCAAAGGTAAATTACAGGAGAACGTTATCACCTACGCCGAACAGGGCCTGCTTTCGAAACGACTGGCTACCATCAACCTGAATGCACCTGTCGAGCTGGACGAAGCGGGATTGGAAATGTCGGCGCCAAGCAAGGACCTCTTAGAACCCCTTTTTGCCGAACTGGAGTTCCGTACGCTGGGCAAGCGTGTTTTCGGCGACGATTTCAGCATTACCGAGACAAGAGCAGTTTCTATCCAAACCGACCTTTTTGGCGAACCCGTATCGGTTGGCCGCACTACGATGACCGTGGATGTGCAGGATATTGCCGAGCCAGAGGGTCAGCCCGAAGCCGGCAAAAACATCAATAATGTTGAGCACGAATATATCCTGGCCGATACCAAAGAGAAACGCGCCGCATTGATAGCCGAACTGAAAAAACACAAGACCATTTGTTTCGATACCGAAACTACGGGTACTGACGCCAATAATTGCGAACTGGTAGGACTTTCTTTCGCCATCAAACATTATCACGGCTGGTATGTACCGGTACCTGCTGATCAAAAAGAGGCGCAGGCCATTGTAGATGAGTTTAAACCCATACTTGAAGATGAGAACATCGGCAAGATCGGCCAAAATATCAAATACGATGTGCTGATGCTCAAATGGTACGATTTGCAGGTGAAGGGCCCGCTATTCGATACCATGCTGGCGCATTATGTGCTCGATCCCGACACGCGGCACAATATGGATGTGATGTCTGAAAATTATCTCGGCTATAAGCCTGTTTCCATTACCGAATTGATTGGTGCCAAGGGCAAGCAACAGGGCAGCATGCGTGACGTGGAGTTCGAAAAGATCAAAGAATACGCCGCCGAGGATGCCGACATTACCCTGCAATTGCGCGATGTTTTCGAACCGAAAATTATACAGGCGGAAGCGGAACCCCTGCTCAATAATATCGAGAACCCGCTCATTTATGTCCTGGCGGATATGGAGTATGCCGGCGTGCGCATCGACCACAATACGCTGAAAGAGTTCTCCAAAGAACTGGAGACCGACATCGCGAAACTGGAGCGTACGGTTTACGATAAGGCCGGCGTTCGCTTCAATATCGCCTCGCCGAAGCAACTGGGCGAAGTGCTGTTCGAGAAACTGATGCTCGACCCGAAGGCCAAAAAGACCAAAACGGGCCAGTACCAGACGGGGGAAGATGTATTGCTGTCCCTTGCCGCCAAGAGCGACATCGTGCGCGACATCCTCGATTATCGTCAGCTGCAAAAGCTCAAATCCACCTACGTAGATGCGCTGCCGCAAATGGTGAACCCCAAAACGGGCCGCGTGCATACTTCCTACAACCAGGCCATCGCCGCTACTGGTCGACTGAGTTCAACCAACCCCAACCTGCAGAACATCCCCATCCGCACCGAGCGGGGGCGCGAGGTGCGCAAGGCCTTTATCCCGCGGGATGATAACCACGTTATCGTTTCCGCCGACTATTCGCAGATCGAGCTGCGCATTATTGCCGAGATCAGCAAGGATGTGAACATGCTGGATGCCTTTGCGCAAAACCTCGATATCCACACCGCCACGGCTGCCAAAGTGTATGGCAAAACGCTGCTGGAAGTAACCAGCGATGAGCGCCGTAACGCCAAGGCTGTAAACTTTGGTATTGCCTATGGCCAGTCGGCGTTTGGCTTGTCGCAGAGTTTGGGTATCCCCCGCAAGGAGGCCGCCGAGATCATCGAAAACTACTTTGCCACCTACCCCGGCATCAAACAATACATGGCCGATACCATGAACTTCGCCCGCGAGAACGGCTACGTATGCACCCTGATGGGCCGCCGCCGCTACCTGCGCGACATCAACTCGGCCAATGCCACCGTGCGCGGTTTTGCCGAGCGCAACGCCATCAACGCGCCCATACAGGGTTCGGCAGCCGACATGATCAAGATCGCTATGATCAATATCCACCGCGAAATGAAGGCCCAGAAGCTGGATGCCTGTATGACCATGCAGGTGCATGACGAACTGATATTCGATGTGCCAACCCACGAGGTGGAAAAGCTAAAACCCATCATCGCCGAGGGTATGAAGAACGCTATCAAAACCAGCGTACCCATCCTCGTCGAGATCGGTACCGGGGCCAATTGGCTGGAGGCGCATTGATTTTTTGAGGTGAAAGGCGAAAGGTTGAATTAATATCGAATAACGAATTTCGAATATCGAACGCCGAAGTCACTTCGATATTCATGATTCGATATTCGGTGTTCGGCATTTAAGAGGGGGCAGGGCTGTGGCAAAACTTTCGTCCTCAAAAACCCCCATAATCCCCCAAAAAGTACTCCAAATCCCTCAAAAACCCTCATAATCCCTCTACAAGCACCTTTCCGACCCCTTGATTTGGCATTAAATAACTCATAATGAGCGTATTAACTCAAAAATGCCTGAATGTTTTTTCTTTTTGGGAATTTGGCATTGGTCATTAGTCATTGGGGATTGGTTGTTGATGACTAATGAAGGGATAGGCCTAATGCCGAATGACAAGTGCCCAATGCCTACCCCAAGATACGAAATTTTTGGCGGATTTGGAAATGTTTTTGGACGTTGCTAACTAGTTGGAGTCACAAAACCAGCCATATTATGCAATCATATTAAAGAAATCAGAATTTGAAACATATCCGAATTTTTTCCCTTGGTGCCCAATAAAATTTATGGTATAAGGAGCAAGATAAGTGTAATTATCTGATGCCTTTTTTATAATCCTAATTTCGTAATCGTATTCCGAAATTCTGGAAATTGCTGCTAAGTCGCCAGCTTCTGCGATCTTCGTATATCTAAGTTTACCTGTGCCTAATCTAAAGTCCAAATTGTTATCAGCTTCAAATGTAACTCTACATTGAGTATCAACAACTCCAGTGTCAATATACTTCATGTTAATAATTGCTGAATACGTCGCTTTAGTCCCTCTCGTATTTCTAAGTGTTAAGGCAGGAAAGAAATCGTAGGAATCTTTACTTAACCAAAAGTATTGAGTCCCTTTTCCAGATACGTCACCAGGATTAGCCATTATTCGCGCAGTATCAGCATGACCCAATGTAATCAACATCGTCACCTCCTGATCATCGTCAAGCCTTATTGTACCTCCAACCTCATCATATAATAACTTCCATGATGGGTGTGTTTTGTCTGTCAGTGATGGTTGATATATATCCCATTTTTGTTTGAAAAAATTATTTATTACGTCACTCCAGGCGAACCCCATTTGAGCGACATACTGTTCATCCAATAAGATAGAGGCTTCAATATTCTGCGACATCCCGGGACCAGTAAAGTTTCCAGAAGATATCACCAGAGACTGCCCTTTAGACGATGTATGCCCATAACATTTCGCATGCAATATCCTCTTCCTGTTTATTACATAAACCTTACAGCCAATTTGTAAGAGTTGTTCAACGACCTGTAAACTTGACAATCGTTGTGATGTACTACCTCCCAGAATTGCAACACAATCCCCTCCCTTATCAATATGATCTTTAAATGTATCATAAAACCTTACTCCCCCATTGTAATTTGAAAACCCAGAGATAATATAAAAAATACCATCACCTGGAGTTTGACCTCGAACCCAAATTTGTTCAAGCATATTCAACAGCCCTTTTGATTGTGAACTTGTTGAATATACATTGGGATGAATCGCGAATTGCATACTTATTTTTTAAAAACTATAAGCGATTCACTTTGCACAGCATTTGAGGAATTTAAACCATATCTCTGGTATGCCTCTAATTTTGTAACTTCGTGAATTTTGAATCCAACTTTTTCTCCAAGGAAAGTAAGTAGTTCGGGTGTATTTATTTCTGTTCGTTTACCTCCAATCATTGTATGATTATGTCCTACTATTAACGCAAAATATTTTTCGGTTTTTAATTGATTATAGACCGATTGGAAGGCCATTTGCATATCATAAAAATATCTATACAATAATGATGGTAAAGCTTTTTTTCGAAAGCCATCAGATTGAATTAACTTACTTGACAGGCTTTTACAAAACGCATTTATTGGTTCAGGTAAATCCAATTTGTTTTCATCTAAGCTCTCACGCCATTTTTCTTGTTCAAGTTTAATTTTAAACTCCCTGCTTCCTATTAACTCACTTTCTAATTCCTTGATTTTACTAGCTTGTATCAGGTTTAACCACACTAAGCTCAATCGTTGCGTATCTATATAAGGAAGGGCTGTGGCGTATGGCGGACTTGTAATGGCAAAATCAAATGATTCTTCTCCCTCTACCTTTTGTTCATCAAACATTCTTATGCCAAGATTATACGCCTTATTCCTTGTACTTATTAACCCAAAATCTGATTGAAACCCTTTTAATTGATGAATAAAGAAATCTATTGCTTTTTCAACCTCTTCAATAAACGGCGTTTCTGGTAAAGGGGAGTTTCTTCTGCGAATTCTTAAATCAGACGGCTCCTGTAAAGAATAATCTCTGAGGATATTACTTACGATAATTAAAAAAATTGAATTAACCGGTTCCACAATGGATAGCGCTGCAGCCTTTAGTGCCTCCATCTCAATTAATGTGTGTTCCGGAAACCAACTGCGCAGATATCTGATTCTTAAGTCACTATCGTCCAACACAATATCTTCTTTTTGTTCCTCAAATATTTCCAAAAATGACCTCTTTTGATTATGAAGAAATTCCCAGGGAACATTTAAGGACGCGACTTTAGTATTTGCAATCATTGCGGCTAAAGGGTTAATATCTGTTCCCATTGCACTTATATTGCTATGAGCAGCTTCAACGATTGATGTCCCGCTCCCACAAAAAGGGTCTAGAATTCTGTCGCCGGATTTGATTCCAAAAATATTATAAAGAGCCTTGACAACTTGCGGATTAAATTTGCCTTTATATTCGTGCAACCCATGAACAGAGTATCTTGTGTTTTGTCTTTTTGACCTTACTTTATCATGAAGTTTTAAGGTATTCTCGTATTGAAATTGTATAGTTTCCAATAAATCTTCCTCAATCTTCGCATGTGAAAAGTAGACCAATTTATTAAAAAGTGTATGATTTTGCGGCGATTTCAGCGTTATCCTATTGTTTTTTTCCTCAATATTTATCGGAGTTAATAATGATTCAACCTCTCTTAACGCGAATTTCTTTTCATATGGGAAAAACTTATAGTTATGCCAAAACAGGTCTATTTCTTTGATTTCCATTTCTTAATAATTTTTTTGAAGTACGACTAAATGCTCCTGCTTTATTCTAGCATGGGATAAGTTGAAGGATTTTCTGGACGAATTTATTGTCCTTTCGATAGAATCAACATGGGTAAAACCGAATTTCTCACCTGCGTCTTTAATTATTTTTTCATTCTCAATTATTCTTCCATGTATCTTGGAGCGTCCAATAATAAAAGTTACAAAACCGTCTTTAATGCAACTTTTACTAAAGAAGTCAAAAAGATTCTCCATTTGTGAAATGAAGTCAAATTCAGTTTGATGATTTTTTTTAAAATAATGTGCTCTTGCACCAATTTCCTGATCCTTAACACTAATTGGATCAAACCCGAGCCACCACATTCTATATTTATGATATAGCCAGTACTCGTAAGCGTTAGGATAAGGCGGAGAAGTAATTACTAATCCAATTGGCTTTTTTAAATCATTCTGGTTGAGGTTTAGCGAGTTTTTATTTAATACGGTTGAGATAGCTTTATACGTAGTCGCATGTTTTATTTCATTTAGTCTTACAACCTTCTGTAGAAAAAAAGCTAATGTATCATTGCCTGTATAGGACTTGTTAATCGCCGCATACCGAGTGTCACTTTCTTGATTTGAGACTTTCACTATTATGCTGGAAACACAAAAACGTAAGGCGTCAGCTACATTTTCATTTTCAATCTGATTAATTGAATTTATTATCAGGGTCAACGATCTTTGAACATCTTTTTTAAACCAATGATCCAGATTTGGAATTGCAGGTATTAAAACATCGCCTGTGAAAGATTTAATATCTTTTGCGATATTGTAAGCTGTAGTTAAAAAATCTGGGGGTAGTGGATTTGTTTTAACTCTTGATAATAGACAAGCAATAGGGTTCAAATCAACGCCTATCGATTCTATTCCCGCATCTTGTGCTTCTGTCAAAGTAACCCCACTACCACAGAACGGATCCAAAATTATAGACCCTTTTGGAATAGGCAAACTCTTAATCAGTGCACGTGGGATATTAGGAATAAACTTAGCTGGATATGGATGAATAGAATGTAAGGCATTATTCTTTACCTCTTTAAAATTCCAATTTACCTTGTTTAATATTGAGGGGTAAGATTCTTCTACATCAATCATTTAAAACGCCTATTTAACTTGTCGTATTTGAAATTAATATCAGACATGTTTTAGTCCGAAAATAAATCATTTCAGTTTTTAAAATCGATTTATTTATCAAC
>Ga0207064_1096_pt1 | contig 12457 bp, 8 predicted proteins | sample Alteio_BWMinCont_26_FD_153488 | JGI IMG/M metagenome (GOLD analysis project Ga0207064, IMG submission 153488) | Enriched cells from forest soil in Barre Woods Harvard Forest LTER site, Petersham, Massachusetts, United States -... | ecosystem: Environmental > Terrestrial > Soil > Temperate forest >...
CTCCTTCCACGAGGAAGCTGCCTTCCTGCATTTCGGGGAGGATATCCAAACCATCGAGTGCAATTCGTTCAAACAAACGTTCGAGGCGCTCCAAAACAACGATGCGGATTACGTGGTGATGGCCATTGAAAACAGCATAGCGGGCAGCATTTTGCCTAACTACTCGCTGATGATGAGCTATAACTTCCCGGTAGTAGGCGAAGTTTACCTGCCTATCCAGTTGCACCTGCTGGCCTTACCGGGCGTAAAGTTCGAGGATGTGAAATATGTAACGTCGCACCCCATCGCCATACGGCAGTGCATCGATTTCTTTGATGAGTACCCCCACCTGAAGGTTGTTGAGAGTACCGATACCGCCGCCTGCGCCAAACGTATTTACGAAGAGCAGCTAACCGATACGGTCGCCATTGCCAATACACTGGCCGCCAAATTGTACGGGCTCGACATCCTGGAACGCCGCATCGAGTCGAACAAAAAGAACTTTACCCGTTTTCTGATCCTCACGCACCACGCCAACGTGGATAAGAAAGAGACCAATAAAGCCTCGCTGTGTTTCCAGGTGAGCAACCAGGTTGGCGCCCTCGCCAAAGTACTGCAGATATTCGCCGAGCAGGACATCAATATGAGCAAGATACAGTCCATGCCGGTTTTGGGTAAGCGTAATGAGTATAACTTTTACGTAGACGTGGAATGGGACAATACCAAACAATACGATACCGCCATCAGGCAGGTGCTGAAATACACGCATAATTTCAACATTTTGGGCGAGTACCAGCGGCACGAGGATGAAAATACCTCCAACGAGCGTGAGCAAAAATTCAGGGCGCAGGAAAAGATTACCCGTAAGTATATTAATGTGAAGAAGATAGTTAAATGAAGTCGGAAGTCCGAGGTCGGAAGTCTGAAGGCAGAAGTCAGAAAAAACAAAACAACAATAGAGCAATAAAACAATACAACAATACAAGAACATGAAAATTGAACTGAACATACAGCCGCTTGCATCATGGATACAGGCGAAATCACAGCCGCTACTGATCGCCGGGCCATGCAGCGCCGAAACAGAAGAACAATTGGTCGCGACCGCACATTTATTAGCCGCGACCGGCAAAGTAACCGCTTTGCGCGCAGGTATTTGGAAACCGCGCACCCGCCCGGGCGAATTTGAAGGCATCGGCAGCATCGGCCTGGAATGGCTCAAGCGCGCCAAAGAAGAAACCGGTTTGCCAACAACTGTTGAAGTTGCTACCGCCAAACATGTTGAAGAAGCGCTGAAAGCAGGCGTAGACATCCTTTGGGTGGGTGCCCGTTCGACCGTGAATCCGTTTACTGTGCAAGAAATTGCTGATGCTTTGAAAGGTGTTGACGTACCGGTAATGGTAAAGAACCCGGTAAACCCCGACCTGTCATTGTGGGTAGGTGCATTAGAGCGCATTAACAATGCCGGTATCACCAAACTGGCTGCAATCCACCGTGGTTTCTCATCGCATGAGAAATCAGCTTTCCGCAACGAGCCAATGTGGGATTTGGCCATTAGTTTGAAAACGCATGCGCCGAACCTGCCTTTGATCTGCGATCCGAGCCACATTTGCGGTAACCGCGAATTACTGGGCTACGTTGCCCAAAAAGCGCTTGACCTCGATATGCAGGGCCTGATGATCGAATCGCATATCGACCCAAGTGTAGCCTGGACCGACGCTAAACAGCAGGTTACTCCTGCCGCGTTGGTTGAGATCATTGATCGCCTGACACTGCGTAAACCGGATGTAAAAGGACATGCAAAAGATATTATGGCTGACCTGCGCGCACAAATCGATAAAATAGATGACGTTGTCTTCCAAAAAATGGGCGAAAGGATGCAGGTGGTAGAGAAGATAGGCAATTACAAAAAAGAGAATGGCATCACCATTTTGCAGGTGAGCCGCTGGGACGAGATATTGAACAAACGCATAGCTTATGCCAAGGCGCTGAAATTGAGTCCTGAATTTGCTGAAAAATTATTGGAACTGATCCACAGTGAATCTATCCGCAAGCAAACCGAGATCATGAACAAAGATCAGGATCAGCCGCTGGAAAAACTGACGCACGCGTAATTATAGATGTGAGATATGAGATGTGAGATATGAGATTTGAGATTTGAGACAGAACTCGATTTGTCTTGTCGCATATCTCAGGTCTCAGATCTCAATACTAATAATAAGATGAAGCAAAACATCATCCTTTCTAAAAAAAGCAAGTCGGTTAGCGGCACGGTTCAGCTTACGGGTTCCAAAAGTGAATGTAATCGGGCGCTGATCATCGCGGCTTTGAGCAACGGGAAGGTTAGGGTTGAAAACGTCTCGGACGCGGCGGATACGGTTACTCTAGCTCAGGCCCTGAAGTCGGAAGTCGGAAGTCGGAAGTCGGAAGTAACCTCCAATTCCGAAATCGAAAATCCGAAATCCGAAATTAATATAGGTCCCGCCGGCACGGCCATGCGATTTCTAACCGCCTACTTTACTTTAGAGGATGGCGAAGTGATCCTCACCGGCAGCGAACGCATGAAGCAAAGGCCTATAGGCATTTTGGTGAACGCTTTGCGCGAGATTGGTGCTTCTATTGAGTATGCTGAAAATGATGGTTTTCCCCCGCTTAAAATAAAAGGTGGCTTTGAGCAGAAGACGGACTCTATCAGCATCAAAGGCGATATCAGCAGCCAGTATATTACGGCTTTGCTATTGATCGCCTCGCAACTGCCATTGAGTCTGACTTTGAAAATTGAAGGTGAATTGACTTCAAAGCCTTATGTCGAAATGACCTTAGCCATGCTCCAACAGGCGGGAATACAGCACCAATGGGAAGGAAACAGCATCCATATCGCGAAGCAGGAATTTAAACAAACAACGCTTTATGTCGAACCCGACTGGAGCGCGGCATCCTACTGGTACGCCATAGCTGCTTTGGCAGACGAAGCGGAACTATTTTTACCGGGATTGACCTCATATAGCCTCCAGGGCGACAGTGTGATCACCGAGATCATGGCGAATTTTGGTATTACGTCACAGTTTAAAAATGGCGGCGTTCACCTGAAGAAAGAAATAAAGCCTTTGCTGCGCAAGATATTCGATATGAAATCATGTCCCGATTTGGCACAAACGGTAATTGTAGTTTGCGCGGCATTGGGTCACGATGCAACTTTTACAGGGCTGGAAACTTTGAAGATCAAAGAGACAGATCGTGTAGCCGCGTTGCAAAACGAACTGGCTAAGATCGGCGTAAAACTGATTGAAAAAGGCCAGGTTTATAAGCTCGATTGCAGCGAAAAGCATATCCCTGAAAAGGTCTTTATCAATACATACGACGATCACCGTATGGCGATGGCCTTCGCGCCGCTGGCTTTGGTGATCCATGAAGTTGAGATAGAGGACTACATGGTGGTCGAAAAATCATACCCTGCATTTTGGATGGATCTCCAAAAGGTAGGATTTGAGGTAAAGGGTTACGGCGATGGCATTGCTTATTATGCAGTTACGCATTTAGATTAAACTAGATTGCTTCGTCGTTCCTCCTCGCAATGACAAATATTAATTAATTTGCAATCGGAATCGGTGTAATCGCAAACCCATCGGTGTAATCAAATCTACAATGGCAGGCAATTCATTCGGGCAATTATTCAGGATAACAACTTTCGGCGAATCACATGGCGAGGCTATCGGTGTGATCATCGACGGCTGCCCGGCGCAACTGGATATCGACCTGGATTATATTCAATCCGAATTAGATAAACGCAAACCCGGCCAGTCAAAGATCACCACACAGCGCAAGGAAAGCGATACGGTAAAAATTCTTTCGGGTGTATTTGAAGGTAAAACCACCGGTACGCCGATCGCCATGCTGATACCCAATGAAGACCAGCGTTCTAAAGATTATACCCATAATGTGGACGTTTACCGTCCCTCCCACGCCGATTATACCTATCAAACCAAATACGGCATCCGCGACCATCGCGGCGGAGGTCGCTCTTCAGCACGTGAAACGGCAGCAAGAGTTGCCGCAGGCGCTATAGCTAAACTGCTATTGAAAACACAGGGCATCGACATTGTGGCTCATGTGAGCAGCGTTGGCAGGATCAACGCGCCGAACGTAGAGATCACCAGTGCTGATGAATTTATTGAAGAACGCGAAAAAAATATCGTCCGCTGTGCCGACCCGGCTACAGCCGAAGAAATGATAGCCCATATCGACGCCGTACGCAAAAGCGGCGACACCGTTGGCGGAAAAGTGACTTGCTATATCAAAAACTGCCCCGTTGGTTTGGGCGAACCCGTTTTTGACAAACTCCACGCCGACCTCGGTAAAGCGATGCTGAGCATCAATGCCGTTCACGGTTTTGAATATGGCTCTGGCTTCGAGGGCAGCGAAATGAACGGCTCGGAGCACAACGACATTTTTATGCCCGGCAATCCCGGCGAGATCAAAACCCGCACCAATTACTCGGGCGGCATACAGGGCGGTATCAGCAATGGTATGCCTATCGAATTCAGGGTGGCCTTTAAGCCCGTAGCCACCATCATGCAAAGCCAGCCCACCATCGACAGCCAGGGCAACGAAGCCGAAATATCGGGCAAGGGTCGCCATGATCCCTGTGTGGTGCCGCGCGCAGTGCCTATTGTGGAGGCAATGGCGGCCTTGGTGATTGCGGATCATTGGTTGAGGAACCGAAATTCTATTTTACCCCCTGCCCCCTAAAGGGGGAACATAGCGTCAAAATTGTGTCATCACAATCAATTTGCATATTTGCACATCCGCACATCTGCACATAAACCAATATCTTTGGTAAATGCTTCCCTCTCCTATCCAATTATACAAAAAAGCATATAGTGGCCTTTCGCGAAACAGCTGGTACCTGTGCCTGGTGATGTTCATCAATCGCAGCGGTACTATGGTTGTGCCGTTCATGGCTATCTATTGCAACAAAGTGCTGCATTTTTCGCTGCAGCAATCCGGGTATATTATGGGGATATTTGGAGCAGGGTCTATTTTAGGGGCCTTGGTGGGCGGCAAAATTACCGATAGGTACGGCTTTTATTACATGCAAATAAGCGCGCTCCTTATGGGGGGCCTTTTATTCTTTTTGGTGGGACTTCAAACAAGCTTTTTTGCCCTGGCCATTTGCTGTTTTATCCAAAGTTTTTTCAATGAGTCATTTCGCCCGGCTAACTCAACCGCGATAGCTTACTATAGCAACGATGAAAACCGCACCCGCTCCTATTCCCTTAACCGATTGGCGGTCAACCTGGGCTGGGCTTTCGGCGGCTTCCTGGGTGGTACTTTGGCCGGTATCAACTACCACCTTTTGTTTTGGGTTGACGGCAGCACCAATATACTGGCCGCACTGCTGCTTTTGAAACTCATTCCTGCTTCAAAAGTGGTGCAATCGATCAAAAAAAACATACAGCCTGTTCGCGAATCGGCATACCGCGACGGAATTTATTTAATATTCATTGCGCTGGCTATACTCTTTGCAAGTTGCTTTTTCCAGCTTTTTAGTATGCAATCGTTGTTCTACAAAACGCAATGGCATTTTAGCGAGCAGTTCATCGGTACCCTGATGGCCGTAAACGGGTTGCTGATTGTGTGCTTCGAAATGGTCATCATTCATCGCCTTGAAGGTAAACGGCACCAATTGCAGTATATACCCATTGGCGTCGTGCTAACCGGAGCGGGCTTTGTGCTGCTTAATTTTTTACCCGCCGCCTACTACGCTTCGTTTGTAGTTATTATTTTTATTACCCTTGGCGAGATCATGGCTATGCCGTTCATGAACTCGTTCTGGATCACGCGTACCACTCCGGGCAACCGCGGTGAATACGCCGCGCTATACACCATTGCCTGGTCAATAGCTCAGATCTTTGGCCCGGTTGCGGGCGCTTTGATCGCCGCACATTGGGGTTACTACCCGCTCTGGTGGTCGGTAGGGATCGTTTGCTTTTTGGCGGCGTTCGGTTTCAGGCTGCTGTATCATTATACTGCTAAAAAGAAGACCGTTGTGCCGCTGGAGGAAACCGTGTTTTAATAGAAACGGCGCTACTTAGACTTCGTGGTCTCTTTCGGGACGATGATGCTGATCTTTCGCCGTTTATAGCCTACGTTGCCATTAAAGTCTGTTCCTTCCATTACAACGACATAAGTTGAGGGGCTGCTGCCCGCGTAAAACGAGACTGTAGCATGACCGGTGCTATCGGTTGTAATATTTGGCTCCCAATCGATAGTGGAGCGCAGATCTAATGTTTTCGCCGTGTCGGCTACTTTATATTTCGGTTTGTAAAATTGTTTGGGCCAGCTGATGGCTAATGGCTTGTAGAGATATATCCCGGGGGTATATTTTATCAGCGCTCCACCACCACCGCGTGTTGTGATCTCAACAAAAGCAAAATCCCTAACCAAGCTAAGCTCTACCGGTGCTTCCATCCATTTACCAATTCTCATGTAGTGTGCGCTATATTTGGCTGAAGAATTAACTTCAATACCCTTAATATCTTCGGCTGTATGTGTCTGCAAATAAGATTGTAAATCAGCGAACTGGAATGAATTTGGGTAAACATCCATAATGTCCACACCGTCAACAATTAGTATTATTGGCTTGTCATGGATAAAATACCAATCACTCGCATCGGCATGCCTGATATATTTTGTTTCAAAATCAAATACTCTTTTAAAGGCCATTTTAGGCAGCCATGAAGGTGTAAAAAAAAGACCCTGCCGGAAGCCTTTGATATTTTCTTTGAATAGCTGCAGCCATGTCTTTTTCCCGGCTTCCTCCAAATCCTTCTCATCCAGGACGACATCGGCGTTGCCCGGCCCGTTCAGGTTATAGGAGCCTTTCACTATTTTTTTAGCCTTTATCTGCACCTCTTTCAGCAAACGCCCGCCACCAGGGAATGCAGACTGTTGTTTCATAGTTGTGCTCTGTTTCATGTAATTCATCAGTGTTGTATCGGTATTGATGTACCAGGGCATCATCATTGGGGCATCTGACGCGTTAAATAAAGGCGTCGCGTATTCGTCCACATCAATATTAACATTAAAACTTTTGCCGGCGCGGTTAACGGCTTTCAGCACAAATACAGGCGTATCCACCCTTGGAAAGCGATTAAACACAAACCTGCCTTCGTTATCCGTGACCGTATCGAAAAGCATTGCCGGCGACCTGGAAAACAAAACAACGTGCGTTTTCTTCACCGCCCCGCCAAAAACATTGTTCACCTTGCCCTGAACTGTAAATTCCTTTTCAGCTTTGAACGGGATGCTGACCTTCGGCTCATAGTTTACCCAACCCTGGGTTATCAGCAAGTTGTCTAAAGCCCGTTTCGCCGTTCCATTATCCCCGAAATAATAGCCCGGCTCTTCCACATAACCTTTCAGGTCGGAAGTAAGCAGCATGCGGGTAATGATATTATTGTTATCCAAACTATCTTCATGCACCTGCGCATCGTCGGTGACCGCCATTGAAAAGTTACCCATTACCGGTTTTCCGGCATTATCGCTGACGCTGAAATGTAAAGCAACGCTATCCTTAGGATTGTAAGTTTGCTGGTTGGACTGAATATCGATATGCAAACTATCTGGGCGGTCAATATAAACCATGCGCTCGTTTAGTGGCTCACCGCCTGCTGTCAGCAAAATAAAATGCGTTATACCTTGCGGAAACCTGCTTTTGGCTATCCTGCTTCGCATGAAGGGTTCCTTACCCAAATCGGCCACAGCGGCATAGCAGGTCACCCCACGTGCTTTGCCGACAAGATAATAAGGTGTATTGACCAGGTCGGGTGTCGCCGCAATTGCAACTTCGAGTGAATCGGCACCGGGCAGGTTTTTAACCTGCAAAAGCGTCCCTGATGTCTTCATTATTGGTAATGGATAGGATTTGACAAGTCCGCCCGGCAGGGTAATCTTAGCTGTATAGCCTTCTCCGGCTTGCGGCTGCATATAGAAGCTGCCCATACCGTTGTGCAATGTTTTAAATGAGGCGACCACACTGTCTTTATGATCGACGATGTTGCCCGAAATTTCAACGCCCCTTCCATCCTCGCCGACGGCCTTGAAGCCTATCTTTGCGGGCAAACCGGCTACCAAACTGCCGCCTTCGGGTAAAAACTGGACGTCAGCATTTTCGGGCCGGTTAAGTATGATCGGAACCTGTACCTTTTTAGTTTTATCCCGGTTTTGCAGAATAATATCAAATTTACCCGCGTTGATCTGCGGGGAAAAGTTCAGATCGATCAGGCCGTTTTTATCAGTCTGCACATTTTGCTTCGAAAATATCCTCCTGCTGTCAGTTAATTCTGCCTGCAATACGGAATCTTTTAGGGGACGCTTATCTATCTCCGTGAGCTGCAATTGGGCGTTCACCTTAGTGCCATTCTTACTGATCTTACTATTAATCAGCCAGCCGCTTTCATTCGTATCGGCAACCCGGATGCTTTTATAAAAAAATGTTTCTTCACTGAAATTGCGCATCCAATTGGTATAAGCCCTTAAAGTATAGTCGCCGGGTTTAAAAATTTTATCATCTAAGGCGATATTGCCCCAGCTAAGGCCGCTGGTCACCGGCAGCAAGTATTGCTTTACTATCTTATTGCTGTCGTTAGCGATGTCCAAATGCAGCAACCCACTGCGGGCCGATAACAACTGCGTGGGCGCATTGAACAGGTAGGCTTTAAGCCAGATCGTATCGCCCGTGGTATAATATGTTTTGTCAAATTGAATGTAAAGCTTTTCGGCGCCGAATTTTGTATTGATGCTATCTGAAGAGGCGGTTAATTTCGACAAGGATGTCTGCTGATCAGATTGCCCGTAAGACAAATAGCAATACAACAGCAAAATGCCGGTCAATAAGGTTCTGTATATCCTGAAAAAGGTTTTCATACCCCGGGGTTTAGGTATTAGGGTTCAACGAATATACCGAATATTTTAGTTTCGCAATAGCCGGGTGGTAACTAAAAGCTGCCCGGTATGGCGCATCGTATGCTCGGCCGCATGGGTTAATAGGCCGATAACCGTTGAAGGTATTTGCGCCCTGCCTACGCCGCGCGTTTCGGTCAGTGTGCTTTCATCGGTATTTCGCAGCTGTGCAATTGCTATACCTACCTGCTTATGGAAATTCGCGACCAGCACATCCAAACCCGGTGCGTGGATTGTTTCCTTGCCTTCCAGCGACAGGTATTCCAGTTGAGCCGGGTTGAGCGCCCCGCCTTTGGCATAAGTGAAAAGCCGGTCGAGTATCCCGGTCAAATGCTGCAAATGAAATGCCGGCGACGCCATATTGGCCGGTTTTACCCACAAAAATATCTCGGGGAAATTTTCCATCATGGCCTCAACTTCTTCGCGAGCCTGTAACAGCGTGTGGGCCACGGGCTGCAGCAAGGCAGGTACGCCTTCAACAGGTCCTCTGAGCCAGGCTTCGCGTTTCGGGGTATTTTCCATTATCCAGATCTGGTTAAATTATTATACGGGCCACCTGGCTGTGAAAGCAAAATATAAACTATCTTCACCCTATAAATTATTCTAAATGTTTAATTTGGTCCCGCTGTAAACTTCGGTCACACCGTTTTTCAAATTTATCGTAAAATTTTATATTGTTGTGGTATAAGGATTGCTGTGTGCCGGGTGTTAACTAATAATCTGATATGATCGCTCCCCGTAATGCTAAAAAATGTGCTGGCCTTATTTTAGCATTTGTACTCGGTTGCCTGTTGCTAACCTACCAGGGCTGCAAGAATAAGCGCGCCGAAATGGGTAAGGTATTGTACAAGCACACGCACAACCCCGCCCTTAAGGACGCCAATATGGACGAATTCGCGGTTGTGTTCAAGCGGGTGCTCGCGGAGAACCGGGATAAAATGTCGAACCCCGACCTGGTGATCAATTACTACGATCAGAACGATTACGAGCCGGTTTTTGTAATGGATCATTTGTGGAACGGCGATCTCGCGACAATAATCTCCTATTACAAAAGAGCAGATGAGCATGGGCTTGATTCTGAGATGTTCCATCCCGGGCAGATCAATGCCCTGATGGGAAAACTTTACAGCAAAGATGCTATAAAAACAACCCGGCAGGCTTACTACAGTATCGCCAAACTGGAAATTGCCGCCGCAAATTCCCTGATCAACTACTCCAACGACCTGCAATTCGGCCTTGTAAGCCCGAAAAAAATATTTTCACGCTATTTTATTAAAACTATAAGGCCCGACAGCACATCTATGACACGCGTCTTCGCTATTGATAATATGAAGGCCTACCTTGATAGTATACAGCCAAAAGATCCCGCATATTTGGCACTGCAGAAGGCTTACAAAGATGGCTTCGTTGCTCCAAAAATGTCAAAAGAAGAGACAAGGCGCATATTGCTGGTTAACCTTGAGCGGCTGCGCTGGAAGAATAAACCGGCCGAAACGCGGTATGTGTATGTGAATATACCCGACTTTCACCTCGACGTGATCGATAGCGGCAGATCGGTCTTAGGAATGAAAGTTTGCGTAGGCGAAGGCCGCAATAAGCAGTATCTGAACAGCCTGGAAAATTATAACGATACCTGCAAGATAGACAACCCTAATCCGCACGAAACGCCTTTACTGAACAGCGTGATACACAGTGTCGAAGTAAATCCAATATGGAACATTCCACATAGTATTGCCACAAAAGAGATCATAGTCGAGGCCGCTAAGGACCCCTATTACCTCGCAAACAAGGGTATCAATGTGTATGATGAGAGGACCGACAAGCTGATCGAGGACCCCGAAACCATTGACTGGAGCAAAGTGACGAAAGAGAATTGCATTTATGCTTTTAAACAGCAACCCGGCGAAGATAATTCATTGGGCAAGATCAAATTCCTGTTTGATAACCAGAGTAGTGTCTATCTCCACGATACACCTTCCAAGGGGGCCTTCTGGTATGCTATGCGCGCCGTGAGCCATGGTTGTGTACGGCTTGAAAAACCGCTGGACCTGGCCCACACGCTTTTCAGCGACACGGTGAAATACAACCTGATCGCGAAAGATATGCAGAAAGATGACCCGACCCCCACAGATATCGCGCTTCGGCCCAAGACCCCTGTTTACATCACTTATGTTACCTGCTGGGCAGATAAAGGCGGACAATTACAATTCCGTAAAGATGTTTACGGGCTGGATATTGTGCTGTACGATTACCTGAAAAAGTACATGCCTGCGGAATAATTACAAGCTTGCATTTATGTATGAACCGCCGCTCCCGTTTGGATAAACGTAACTCGCTGCGGCTTCCTCGTCAAGATATTTAGAAGTATAAGAATAATCGTTTCCGTTGATAAACAGCACCGACCTGTTCTTAATAGTTGCTATCACCTTTTCGACAATTTTAGTTGATACCGCCGGGCAGCCCTCGCTCCTTCCCAAACGCCCCATGCGGTCTATAGTCTTTTGCGATACGTATTTTGCACCATGTACAACAATGCCCCTGGCACGCGCATTATCATTAAAACCTTCGTCAACGCCGTTAAGTTTTAGCGAACGGCCGTGCTTGCCATGATAAATGCCATCGGTAATATAGAATCCCAGGCTGCTGGCGTGCGATTCGCTTTGATTCGAAAAATATTGCGCCATCTCGTCGCCGCTGCCATTTCCATGCGCTACCCATGTATTCAAAACTAATTCTTTATCGATCAGGTCAACGATCCACATACGTTTAGTAGTGCTTGATTTGCCCAGATCTACGATCGTGATAACTGAACTGGTTTGAGGAACCTGGTTTTGCGACTTAAGATTAAAATAGCCCGTAGCCGCCTTTTCGAACACATCAAAGTCCAAACCCGCTGCATGAAGCTGCGCGGTGTTGTATATCTCGTCCAGGTATTGCGTAAAAAGCTCTTTGGCGGAAAGTTTCGCTGTTTTAATTGGAGTACGGCGATGGATATTTTTGATGTTTTCAGCTTTCCAACTGATGATAGTAACAGAGAAGGCTAACAAGATACAGGTTATTAACAAAAAGCTTTTCTTCATTTTCACGTTCCTTTATTTCGGGGTTTAATCAACAACTAAATTGACAAGCTTATGCTAACCAGGGTTATGAACAATTGTTATCCACAAATGTAAATATTTAATTAAAACAACAAAATATTTATAAAATAATATATTGCGAATAAATTAAAAAACTTGCACTGCGATTAAAAATTGTCTGTCAATGGGGTATTATACGAAAAATTGAACATTTGGGTTATGGGAATACTATAACCATTTCACTTTTTCTTCAAGAGAAACTTTCCTTGAACCTGCAGGATGTTCATCAGAGTAGCCTAAGTAGATCACTCCCGCTACCTGGTCGTGTTCCCCCAGGTTGAGAAACTCTTTCATGGCCGGTTTTGTGATCGCGCCGCCGGTACTCCAGAACGATGCGATGTTGAGTGCAGTGGCTCCCAGCAAAATATTTTGAATAGAGC
>Ga0207064_1097_pt1 | contig 12247 bp, 11 predicted proteins | sample Alteio_BWMinCont_26_FD_153488 | JGI IMG/M metagenome (GOLD analysis project Ga0207064, IMG submission 153488) | Enriched cells from forest soil in Barre Woods Harvard Forest LTER site, Petersham, Massachusetts, United States -... | ecosystem: Environmental > Terrestrial > Soil > Temperate forest >...
GGCCGGGAAGGGCCTGAGCCTGGGAGCGCGCGTCAAAGAGCCCGAGTCGGGCCGGGTCATGGAAATGTTCACGACCGAGCCGGGCGTGCAGTTTTACACCAGCAATTTCATGGATGGAAAGATCAAGGGGAAGGGCGGCATCTCGTACAAGAAGCACCAGGCCCTCTGTCTGGAGGCTCAGCATTTCCCCGATTCGCCGAACAAGCCGCAGTTTCCAACGACCATCCTGAAGCCAGGAGAAACGTACAAGCAAACGACGGTCTACACGTTTTCGGCGGAGTAAGCGAGCAGCAGATGCCCGAACTTCGAGTCGCCTTCCGTATCCCCTGAACAATGAACGAGGGACAGTTCCTTGCTTTTGGCAACGGAGCTGTCCCTCGCTTTGTTGGCCCGTCAGCCGGCGTTATTACCAGCCGAGGCTCAGAACGGTGGTCCAGGCGTAGTTGAAGGGTCGGTCGCCCGTGACCGGCACTTCCAGGCCCGAGATGATCCAGACGTTATGGGCCACGGTGGTGCGGACGCCAGGCGTCAAGGAGAAAACCGTGTGGTCCGTGTCGCCCGCATGGCTAAAGGCTTCGTGGACATTCGAAGCCAGGTAAGGCGTCACATCCTGGAAGTAGCCGCATTCCTTGATTTTGAACGTCTTGCCGAAGGCGAGGGAGCAGGTCAGGACGTTCGGGCCGGAACCATCGGTCGGCGCGAAGTCATCGATTCCTGCGCGGACCTGAATAGCATTGCCCAGGTCAGCCCAGAGCGCCAAGAACGGATCGACAGCAGTTTGTCCCTGCCCGATTGCCGCGGTGCCGGTCGGGGCTTCCACCATGATGCCGCCGGCGAAGCTGACGTCCTGGGTTTCGTAGAGCATGACGCGGGCGCGGAGCTGGAGATCGCCGAAAGCGCTCTCGTGGGGGTCCGAGTTGATGCTGTTGGCATACGGTACAACGATGCTGAACTCCAAGCGGCGGCTCAGAGGCGTAAAAATGATGGCCGAGCCGAGATTTTCGTTCGGCGTGCCATGGGCTCCGTGGACGTAGGTATAGAACGGATCGAATTCGCGGCTGAAGAAGCCGTTTGGCGCTCCAACCCAGCCGCCGCGGAGTGCTCCGCTGGAGCCTGGTCCCGCGGGAATCCAGGGTTGTAGCCAGCCTTCCCCGAAGTTGTACAAGCCCAGGGGCGTGAATTCGCTCGGATCGCGACGGTCGAGGATGGATCCCCTGATCGTTTCGAGCAACGTGTACGTTTGCGCAACCCCACCGCAATTCTCGCACGGCGCACTCTGAAATACCTGGGCGGCGGGGGCCGGTATCGCGGACGGCAGAGCCGGTTGCACCAGGGTGGAGTTCGCGGGCGGAACGCCGGGCGGCAATGGCGCTGGTACGCTGCCAGGGGCTTGGGCATAGAGCGTCGAGCCCGTGAGAACGACTCCCATTGCGGATGCGAGCGTTGCAACTGACTTCCGCCGAATAGTTCTCCAACTCATCCCTGATCTCCCTTCCTTATTGGGTTCAGCCAGGCATCGCGGCGTCCTTGCCCGATGTCCAGGTGGCAGCTTGCCTAGTTAGCGATGGTATCGTCTGATCGTGATGGAGCGGTTCATCCACTCCAAACGGATTTGAGCGATTGGAGGTATGGACCGTTTCGGTCGCGCCGGAGATGCAGGTGCGACGGCCTTTAGAAGCAGGCTTGGGACTGAAATGAAAAAAAAGACTCAAGTCGCAAGTATCGCTCAGCTCGTTTCGAGGTAGGGGCGCACGCGTTCCATGGCATCGTCGTCGGAAAGTGCCGCCTTGCCGAAGCCCGGCACGGCCCCCAGGGCAACCGCTTCTTGCTGAGCGTTTTCGAAGTTGCTCACCATCATGATCGGGGTCTTCGCGTTGGCGGGCGTCGCCTTGATTTGGCGGATCACCTCCAGGCCCGGAGAGTGGTCAGCATCCAGCACGTGATTGAGGATGGGCAAATCGGTCCCGCTCAGATTGAAATAGGAGTGATTGGTCAGGTTGATCGGCGTCGACTTGGTCGTGGTCGCCGTGTAGTCGATCCTCAGCTCATTCTTGTTCGTCAGGGTATACGTGACGGCAACCTTCAGCTCGCCGGGATAGCCCTCCTCGCCGTCGGCGCTGACGTAGGTGAACTGAACCGCGGCGCCGTCGGCAACCGTTTTTGGCTCGGCCTTCCAGACGACCTTGTCGAAGCCCTTTTTGCCGCCGTGCAGCGAATTGCCGCCATTGTTGAGTGCAAGCGTGTATTCCTTCCCATCCAAGGTGAACTTACCTCCGGCGATGCGGTTGGCGTAGCGGCCTACGGTCGCTCCGAGGTAAGGGCCGGGGTTGTCTTCGTAAGCGCGCAAATTGTCGAACCCCAGAACGACATCCTCCTTCTTGCCCTTGCGGTCGGGCACGTCCAACTCGGTCAGGGTGGCCCCGTAGGTCATGATCTTGGCCGTCATGCCGTTGTTATTGGTCAATACATAGAGCTCGACGGGCTGGCCGTCCTTGGTTTTGCCGAAGTCCATTTTCTCGATTTTCGATTGCATGATTTCCATTCCCATAGCCCAGGAAGCGCATACCAGGACAGCTACCGCCAGAAGCAATTGCCTGGTAAATCCGAGTTCACGTTCAATCATCGATGAGGTTCCTCCAGGTTGGTCGGCCTAAAAAGGAGCCGCGAACTCAGCGCGTGCTACGCTCGCAACCCGTTTAGGACAATTCTCGCACCCGTTAGTTGGACGCGCGAGCGACGATGGGCGATAACCTCGTCGCTCGCGCGTCCGGCTAACGGGCGCTAATTCACGCGCTGGCCGACACGGCTTTCAGGTCCGCGCGTGTGCCTTCGTAAGTTTCCGAATAGGCCAGGACTTTCGGATCCGGCTCGACCCTCCATTTTTCGCATGCTTGCCGGTAGACGGCTGGCCACCAGTTGGCATGCGCGGTCAGCCCCTGATCGCGGACCGTTGCCCAGTTGCTCAGGATGCGCGACCAGCAGGCGTCGCCATAGTCGAGAGCCTTCTTCCGATCGCCGATCTGAGGAATGTACCACTCGCGGCCGATGGAAGCATGCAAAACCTCGTCGGCCCAGTCGTAATCCTGAATGGTGGCCATCAGGGGGATGCCGGACTGCACGCCGACTTCCCATTCGAAGCGCTTGCCGGTCCGCGTCATCAGACCTTGCTCGATGAAATAGAGGACGGCGTGGCGTTCGAGGGGCGTACACTCGGTGTTGAGCCGATACGACCAGGTGTGGGTGATGCGTGCCCGCGTCCAGTCGATTCCCAGGGCGACGAAGCCGACTTCCCCCATCATGGCATGGCGGGCTTCATCCCAGAGTTGCCGCGACATGTCGCGATAATACTCCCACGGTTGGCCGCGCGTTTCATGGATGATGCTCGCCATCATCTCCGGCACGTCGATCTCACGCAGCCGCTTGAACAGCATCATGAGCGTCTTGGGCTCGGGTGGAAAATCCGGGTTGTAGAGAAATGCCTCCGGGTTCACCCCCTGGTTGTGCAGATCCTGAAAGCGCTCATCGCGACGTGGAATCCGATCGAAGGCATAAGGGGTGCGGGAATGGAGGCGGGCCGGCGCTTGACCCGCGGACTGGCCGCTGCCGTCGAGCCGGCCGCCGGCTGCCAGACAATCGTCGAGTAGCTTGGCCCAGGGCGCGTGGCGGGTTTCGGCATCTACGAGCACGTCGCAGCATTGCTTCCCGAAGGCCGCCATATCCGCCAATTCCAGCAGCGCGAACCGGCAGAGCCGCACGCTCGGAGCGTCCGCCAGGCGATTTGTGTCGCTCAGATGGCGCTCCAGGGCCTCCTGAAGGGCCGGCACGGCTTTTTCATACAAGCCAAAAAGGAGGGCAGCCGTAGTCGGAGCCGAGAGAATCTCGTCGAAGAATACCTGCAGGGCCGGGTCGGGAATATCCTCCAGCCCCAGCGGCGGCTCGCGCATCTCGGCCACTCGACTGCGCAAAGCCTGGACATGTTCGCTACAGAGATAGGCATGATGCGAGAAGCCGGTTTTCAGCTCGTAAATCGGCTCGGCCGTGATGCGCGCATTGAAGATTTCGTGCAAGCGCAGAAAGGCGTAGTGATATCGCTTGAGTCGAGCCACGGCCTGCTCGATGCTGAGCCCGGGCCGGGCTGCTTCTTCCAGCGTTGCCAGTCCTGCCAAAGTCGGCAGCCGGCCAACGAACGAGGATGATTGTTCAGGCGATGAGGCGCTCATAAGCATCTCCAGGGCAGAATATCAATCGAGAGATTGATTATATCCATATTTAATCAAAAAACATTGATTTTTTGCTACATTTTTGGGATAATCTGCCATAGAAATTGACCTTTACCCAAGTAAATTTACCCAAACAAGGAGAATTCATCATGCCAGTTATCCCGAAAATGTCCTGGGAAGGCGCTCCCGCTTTCCGCTGGGTCAAGATGGTAGATGGTAAGCGCTTTAGGCTTACCTGCAAAGAACTCAGCTTGCCCCGCCACCAATGGACCAAAGAAGCCTCGTTGCCTCTTGCTCAAAAGTTCTGGGCCAAGAAGGAAGAGAGGCTTTTTAACACGCATGCTAAGCCCATTGATTACATGATAGCCAACGCAAAGGAAGCAGCAGCGCCCCAAGAAGAACTAGCAGCCCTGGCCGTGGCAAAGACTACCGGCGCTGACCCCGTTGCGGAAAGGATCGAGCATTCCATAGACCTACTTCGTTCAATGGGTTGGACAATCGAACCGCCAGACGGAACGGACTGGATTCATTGGCTAGAAGTCCGTGAGATATTCGGCGGAACGGTTGTAGAGCAAGAGCGGCGCAGGATTCTTGGCCGGAATCGTCGGAATGTTAAAGGTTATTCCCTGGCTGAACAAGTGGAAGCCTTTTTGCTCCAGGCAAAGGCAAATTCAATGAAGCCGGGGACGTTCAGGGATTTATCGAAGTCTTTGCGAAACTTAATCCAAACGGGCAATCTCTCCGCCAACCTGGATTCCCGAACGATTGACGAGACAACCTGCCAGCAATTTTACCTGTTCGTCTCGGCTCATCCTTATGCGCCAGGGGAGAAGGTCAAGCGCTTTGGCTTCTTTCGTCGCTTCGTTAATTACCTTTACGAAACTGGCATTTTAGAACGATTGCCCCGAAACCTTGCGAAATTAAAGTTTAGAAATCAAACGAAGGAAGTAAGGTATCAATTGGACCATAAGCAAGTCTTGGAAGTCTTGCAGAGCCTACCCAAGCGATTGAAAGCCTATTTCCTCCTCGCTGCAAACTGTGGGTTTCAGTCCCAAGATATTTCTGACTTGCGGAAAACTGAATGCGACTTGGAAAAAGGCACGATAACCAGGGCAAGAAGCAAGACGAAGCACAAGGGAGCGCCCACGGTTTGCTACAAGCTTTGGCCCGCCACAATCGCAAGCCTTAGAGAATGCTGGTCAAACCATGAAACTCTGGTTTTAGTAAGTAAAGCCGGAACTCCGTTGGTTGTAAAGAATGAACAATGGGAGAAAAATCTGATCGCTTATCAATGGAAGAATAAGGTCAAGGCTTTTCCGTTGGTTGCTCTCCGCTCGCATAGTGCAACGCTACTGGGCAAATCGTTCGGACGGGAAGAGATTATGCTTTTCCTGGGTCATTCTGCAAAGGAAGTTTGGGACAAGAACTACCGGCTTCTCATGGAAGATAGGTTAGATAAGGCTTTAACCTGGTTAGGCGAGAAATATGGGGCGTAATGAACAGATAGCCCACACGAGATAAGAGCCTAAGTTTAACGGCAAAGCCATTCAGGAGAGAGCCGTTTTAGGCTCTCCCTGTGGATGCCTGTTATTCAATACCACAATATAGGGGGTTTGACCATGACCAAAGCAGTAAATAATCACGAATTCGCTATGGTCTGGTCAAGTGGATTGACCATAGCAAAACGGGTCATTAGGCGTTCCCTTTCCGCTTATTACTTTCATCGTTTTCGCTTCTAGCAATGGCTTAATTCTTCTTTCGAGTTTTTTACGATCATACTGCAACACACTTGAAGCCTCGTTCAAGGTTTTTGGGGGATTGAATGCAGCAAGTATTTTCGCAGTCTCTTCGTTGGCAACAATCGGCCCCTTACTCGGATCGTAGTAATATCGCCCGTCGTTATAACTAAACTTCCAAGAGCCGGAAACACCCCGTCCAGATGCGTGCAGTTTCCTTTCTGCAGACTCTTTTCCGTTTGGTGCTGTAAATGACCATATAGCATCCACGCTTGCCCCAAATTCTGTTGAACCAGAATAATTGTCTTGTTTGTTATTGTGGTGGATGGTAATTATATTTACCCCTGTCTTGTGTGCCAGGTTAGTATAAGGTCTGAGGAGTTTGCCAACCCAAGAGGCATTATTCTCCCAATTATCTGCCGCCGCTATTTCGGGACTTAGCAAGTTTGCGCCACGGATAGTATCAATCCAGATTTGTCCTGGCTTATAGCGCTCTATTAGCCTTTGCAACCAATCGACAGTAAGAAAGTCAGGCAAGCCGGTGTCTCTGTCGATATATCGGAATCGCTCCTTACAGTTGTTGGCTTTCGAGTCGTCTAACCTGGGAAACTTTCGAGCGAAGTAGAATCGCTTGAACAAATCAAAACCCATCTCAAAATCAAGATAGATGAAGGACATCGGCTTAACAGGCTGACCCATTACAAAGCCAAGCGATAGCCAATCAGAAATGAAGTTTGCGCCCCAGTCTGACTTGCCTCGCTTATCTCTGGCAGAAAACAAGGTATGCGTTCCTGAGATCAGCGCCCCTGGAATCAACTCAATAAGTTTGCTTTCTCTGTCCCACATTTCCACAAACGACAAGCCGAGTTCTTTTCTCGGCGTATCTGGCAATCCCGGTTCTAGTTCCTCTATCGCTACTTTGCTTGGCAATCCCGAAATCGCATTATCAATCGTGCGCCGGCGATAATCTTCCCGTTCCCATTTATCCCGAAACAAGCCAGACTTGCGAAACATGGCATCTATCGCTTCGGCATCCGGTCCTAGTTCCCAAGCCAGGTAATTGCAAAGCGCCTGGTCCGCTTCGGATTGACTAGGGTAGTCCTTGCAGGCTTCCCATTCCCCCCGCCATAGCGAGTCAAACCTGCCGCTATACGGACGCCTTCTTGCCCCTTCTAGCGCTTCCCTGAGCCGTTCGTCCGTGATTGGCTGACAAACCATTTGTGTCGCTTGCTTCTCTGGCTCCTGGTCCCTGAAGTAAGTCGCCAGGAAGCGGTCTGCTTGCTCTTGTCTTCCTTGAATGTCGCTTGGCGTTCCCTGGACATGATCGCCGGTAATCGTAAAGAACCGTCCAGAAGAATAGATTTCCAGGTTGCCGCACTTCCTCCCCTTTGTTTCAGCCCAAAACAACAGATGCACGCCATTCCCACTGGGCGAGTATTCCGTATAAGTGTTCATCGCCAGAATAATTTCATCTTTCCGGCTGTCGTTGTTGTCTATGTCGATTCCTGCAAGACCATCGCCAAGCATAATGCCAATCCCGTCCAGGTTGCCTTGATCCTGATACTGACTCAAAGCCGCATTGAACAAAACCCAGGTAGAAGGTTCGTTGCTCTTGGCGAAACCTAGTGTTCTTGCATTTATCGGGATCTTTGTTTTCTTGCCTCCTCTTTCTTCATATCGCCAGCACACCCAGCGACACAAAGCCTTTAGACTGTTTGGAATGTTTTCTGATTTGCCATTGCGCTTTTCAACGTCGAACGCTATATTAGTCATAACACTGCCTTTCATTTACAAAGTGTTTTTTACAAGCGGAGGAGTAATGCTCTCCGCTTGTTGCATATAATCTAGCGATGATACCATAATTCTACTCGTAATCAATCCTACATAGTTGATGACCCACGAACACAAGAAAGCGCCACAAGAGCGCAGGATCAACTTTTGCAAGCAAATGTTGCAGGAAATGGAAAAGAGGCAATGGGATAATGATAATAAGAAGGTGCTATTCGAGATATTTGAAATGATGCTTGAATTCTGCCGGGAAATCAGTTTCTAAAACTTTCGCTGTTGTATTCCGCTTTTCTACCAGCGCAAAGATAATGTGACTGCATTTCGGGAAGCTTGTGGCTAGTGCTGCCAGGCCATCCAAGAACCGATCATCCCCTTTGTGTCGGACGGGTCAGGCCCCAAGGAGTAAATATCCGGTTCACCCTGATTGTTATGCTGACCTGGGTATTGATACAAGTAAGGTCGTTTCCAGGGATCAAGAAGATTGTCTTTCTTTATGTAAGGGGGCTGATGTATCGCTAATTGTTGCAGACTTGACGGGAAATCGTCGTTCGCTAGTCTATATGCCCTACACGTCTGCAATAGCAATCTGACATCCCCTGATGCCACGTCTCGGCGGGTGTAGTCAAGACGGAAAGGATCAAGGATTTCATAACCAATAAACGCCAAAATGCACGCCACAAGCCCGACGAAAAGGACGGATAGAATCAGAAGGCGTGGATGCAGCAACCTCCAGGCCAATAGCTTGTTCATATCTTTTTTGCTTTCGTGGCCTTTCGTCTCTTCCCGCCTTAGCGGTGCCTTGCCTCACAAATCCGATCACAACCCGAGTTGGCGTTTCCAATGGTTCCAGATGTCGTCCATGCCCGGGCGATGAACGCTCTTGTCAATGAGTCCTTTTTGCGGGTCAAATACCACAACAACAGAGCCGCTTGGAATCAGAAACGAATCTGGCTCCCGGTAGTCGGTCCTCCAGCAACGGAGGTCGCCACTGCTCACGTCGTTAATGAGCCCACTCTCCATTAAAATCTTGTCGACTTCGCTCGCTGTCATCCCCACCCGAAGCTTGTCGAAATCTGCTTGCAGGGCGTCCTTGTGAAATGCCAAGTAGAGGGAAGCGACCAAGAGCAACGCTACTGGAACGCCGGCCACGAGCAGCAGCTTGCCACGCTTCCCGATTGCCTTCATGGCTTGATTCCTCCTTTAGGCGAAGATTGGCCGCTCCATTTTAGCAGCGCCGAGAGGCTTGGGAACGTGCGCAGCCCGCAATGAATGTTAGCGACCCGTCCGAGCATACTCTACCGCCTGCCGACCCAACGAGCCAGCAAGAAACGAAGGCGCTTTCCTAGCCGAATTCTGCCCCCACAAATCGCAAATAAAAAACGTGCGAGGTACACGGGTGCGGTTCTGCGAAAAAAGGCCGAAAGTTCACTGGGGGACTTCCTTTGCGAGCGTTGCGATAGGCTTGCTTTTTGTATTATGATAGGGGCAAGTTTAAGCAGGAAAAAGCTGGGGGACCGCTTCTCATGAAGTGCTTCAATCACCCTGACAAAGACGCTGTCGGCATGTGCAACTGCAGAAAGTTCCTATGCCACGAATGTTGCCATCCGGAATCATCTGTTGGTGTCGTGTGCGGGCCTGAATGTAAGGCCAAGGCGGAACGTGTCCTTAAGATTTCCGAGGAGGTAAGCGAAGTTCCTGGGATGGTGAACAGGGTGAATCAGGAAGCCAAGCGCCGACAAAAGAGACTGGCGATCGTGTTCGCCGTTATTAACGTTCTTACCATTCTTATGGCCATTTCATTAGGCTTTTTGGTTTCACGGATTACCGCTCGGCTCAAGTAGCACCGGGGAAGAATGGCGTTTATCGCCAGAGAGCGCAGATAAGCCTAGCATCCGTGTTAAGCGACGTTCCGAGCGTGATCGAACCTGCCTGAACCGCCAATCTGCCTTGGGCGCATCGGAAACCATCCAAAGCCAATTCAGTGGTTTTTCTTTTTGACAGAATGGCCCTTCGGAGGCGATTGGATCTGCTCAAGAGGGAATTTGTGGCCGGAATGCACGCTTTTCCCCTGGCTCGCATCGGTGCAGGATTGGCTTCGCAGGCTGGAAGCGTTTTGGAGCGGTTTTGCGTTTCTTGATTGCCTAAAATGGTTTTAAAGCGGCTATAAGCGCCAGTCCCGAGGAAGCGAGTCGATGCCGAAGATCCTTCGTGCTGCGGGAGAAATCACTTTTTGGACTTGTCGAACTGAGGCAAACAATGACCAAATGGCGAGCCGCAAACATTGTTCTCATCGTTATTCTGGTATTAGTGGCTGGTTTTGCCTCCATGTATGCCTGGATGACCGACGTCCTCTGGAGCAGCCGGTATCAGTCCCACGTTATGGACATCGGTTGCCTTGTCAGTCAGTATGCCCAGGCCCGCATTAGCAACGGAAAGTGGCCAGATCCCCAAGGCCCTTACGGAGCCTTCTTCCATCTGCGTACTTCATCCACTGCTGGCGGCAAACGAATCGACACCTTTAGTGCGGATGCTGACCGTGCCTGGCTACGTATCGAATTGGGAGATGACGGAAGTATCTGGGCCAGAGTCTACTTGAAAGAACCAGGACGTGATTAGATCGCCTTGTCTTCGCAGGCTGGACGCTGATCGGCTGGATTGTCGCTCTTGCCAGGAAGACTGGGAAATAGAGCCGGGCGCAACCTAGAGCCATCTCCCGGACACGGACATGATACTTACGAATGCCGCCCCGCACGAATAACTGGCAACCGCAAGGGATGCGCAGAGCACGAACCACCGAGCACCTTTTTGCCACCAAATAAGCACTGCCGTCAGAGGAAGATGAGACAACAGAAGCCCTCCAATTATCCACTCCGGCCAGCGAGGAGGCAACGTGTCCGAATCGATGTCGTTAACTAGAAGCACGCCGCAAACGAGGATGACTGCCGGAATAACCAAAGGGATAAGAGCCCCGACAAGGGCCTTCCTTCTGTGGGCTTCTGGCAGGATATGGAACAACACGACAGCCCAGATTGTTCCGACGAATATCATGTAGCCAGCGGGCCAAATGAGCTGGAGGATCATGAAACCCTCGACTGCCAGCCGAAAGAAGTATCCCACGCCGCCCATTGCCGATTTCCTGGTAGCCTCATTGCTTTCCCCAAGAATGATACCGGCCCATTCTCAGCCATGCCATTGCTACTGACTTTCGGTAGCGGTCGATCAAGTCAAACCGAAGGGACCAAGAGGCTAGCGGGTCGGCTGGAACCGATGAGAGCGGCTTCAATGCGTCCAGATTCTTACCAGGAAAAAGTCAGTGAGCGGATGCCAAAGGAACAGGAAGACTTGCTCTCGCCTTCCGTCCCGAAAACATCGAAGATTTGGCTGACGAATTGGCCGAAAAATTGGCTGAAAGTTCGCTCAGCCTAAGTCATTATCTGATAAAGTCTTAAAGCGATGGCGACGGGAAGGCATTGCATGAACCCCCTATAAGATTGTCCCTCCATCTTGCCTTCCCAGAAATGGAACCGGCCAGAACTTGTCTTGAGAGGGCGTCTAATTTGCGGGATCGTAAGGCACTAGTCAGCTTTGCTTTCCGTCCTCACAATTCCAACCTATTTCGCTTTTTCTTAGCCCCAACCCTCCCTGGTTTTGCTACTATTTTCCCAAGCGATTACCCAAGAATTGTTTCCCAAAAACGACGAGCCATAAGCCACTAAAAAATCAGGACTTATACATAAATAAAATTGGGTGAATCTGTCTTATGGGAGATTGATTATATCCCGAGCAGATGAGAGCGCCAGCAATGTTTAGCCGCGACGCGAAGCGGAGCGTGAAGGTCGCCAAGCGGAGCGTCGAAATGTGGTCAATCGTCGGAACGGAAGCGCCACACCGGAACCGCCGGAGGCAGCTCGGCGGTGTAATACGCCTCGTCGCCGACCAGCTCGCGCAGACATTTCAGTGCCTGGCGCCGGACCGTAACGTGGTAATAGTCGCAGCGCGCTTCGCGCACTTTATCCCAAACCTGGTAGAGATGCTCGGTCTCCTGCAACGCCGTGCGCAGCTCCCACCAGTGCACTAGCTCGATCGGCTGACGGACGTCGATATGCTGGCGATAGGCTCGATTGAAGGCAAGCAGGTCATTGGCGACGGCGCGCTCGGGGAAACGAGCCGCATCGTCGACGGCAGGAGCGTTCGCTAGTTCGTGGAAGCGGTGGCGGAGGATGTGGAGGTCGGTGGCAAAGTCCTCGGAACGGGCCAGAATGTAGCCGAATTCGCGAGGATCCAGGATTTCGATCTGCACGGCCAATTGCTGCAAGGGCTTTTGCAACACGCCGTGAAGGGACTCGAGCCGGGGCGGGTCGGCCGCACCGGGAGGATTACTCAGAAGAACCATCGCCAAAAGGTAGGGAGTGTGCACCATGCGTCCAAATCTCCTTCATGAGCTACCTGCATAGAATCTCCGTGTTCCGTTGCGACGCAAAACGTACGCGACGACCTTCTCGA
>Ga0207064_1098_pt1 | contig 11931 bp, 12 predicted proteins | sample Alteio_BWMinCont_26_FD_153488 | JGI IMG/M metagenome (GOLD analysis project Ga0207064, IMG submission 153488) | Enriched cells from forest soil in Barre Woods Harvard Forest LTER site, Petersham, Massachusetts, United States -... | ecosystem: Environmental > Terrestrial > Soil > Temperate forest >...
CGCAAGATTCGTACGCAGCAGCGGTTCGCCGCCCGTGAGACGCAACTTGCGAACGCCCAAGGCGGCGAACAGTCGAGCCAACCGCACGATTTCCTCGAACGACAATCGTTCCTGCGATTTCAGGAATCGATAGTGTTCATGATATTGCTCCTTGGGCATGCAATAAGGACAGCGGAAGTTGCATCGGTCCATGACCGAGATGCGCAAATCGTGCAGCGGCCGGCCGAGCCGGTCGAGCGGGTTCTGCGGTCCTTTGATGTCGTGAACGGTCGAGCTCATGGACTCAAGGTTACCAGCGGTACACGGCCGCGACGAAACCTTTTGGAAAGGTGTTGGGGCCTGGAGGAAGCTCGACGAAGCCATCGGTACCCGCGAGGCTCAAGAAGTCTCCAGAACCCTTGGGCGGCCGCGGATTCGCCCAGGGACGCCCCCAGTCGTCGTGCTCGATGACGACGGGCAGAAAATAGGCGAGCGGCGCTTGGAATGCCACCGGCGTCGCCAACGCCAGGCGTTCGGGCGGTTCGCGCTTGGTACGCATGGCGTCGGCGATGGCGGGAATGACATAACGGATCAGGCAGACGAGAGTGGACACCGGATTGCCGGGCAATCCAAACACCATTTGGCCCTGCGGTCCGATTCCAAACCACATGGGTCTGCCGGGTCTTTGCGCAATGTTGTGAAACACCTCCTGCACCCCGAGCTGCAGCAAGACCTTGGGAACGAGATCGAATTTCCCCATCGACACGCCGCCGCTCAGCACCATGACCTCATGCGTCGTCAAATGCAGAGTGAGCCGCTCGCGCAGCAGCGCTTCATCATCGGGCACGTGATCGTCGCCGACGCGGGCCAGGCCGCGCCGGCGCAGCGTGGCGGCGACGGCGTAGGCGTTGGAACGCCGCACCTGGTAATCGGCGATCGGATCGCCCGGCTCGATCAGCTCGTCGCCGGTCGAGACGACCATGACAGCGGGTTGACTGCTCACGCGCACGCGCGCCATGCCGGCCGATGCGGCCACCGCGATTTCCGGAGCTCGCAGCAGCGTCCCGGTTTCCAGCAACAGCGCCCCCTGACGGCTGTCGCTGCCGCGCCTGTGTACATTGTGGTACGGCGAGCTCACCACGGTGGTGTTGAGCGATGCGTAGCCGCCGGCCACATCCAGTTGCTCGACCGGAATGACGCAGTCGCTGCCCACGGGCAACATGGCGCCGGTCATCACTTCGATCGCGTCTTCGCCGGCGCCCAGTTTGATCGGCGGGTTGCCCGCCGCTTGAGTGGCCTGAATCCGAAAACGCCGCTGGCCGCGGCGCAGCGCGGCACTGTCCACCGCGATCCCGTCCATGGTGACGCGATCGAACGGCGGGTGGTCGCGCTCCGCATAGACATTTTCCCGCAGCGTTCCGCCGACACACTGCGTGAGGGGCAGTGATTCGATCGGCAGACACGTTAGCCGAGAGTGGATCGCCTCTTCGGCCAGACGCGGTGTAATGAGCGTTCCAGCCTGCATGATGGAAAGTGGCGGCGGAGTTGCTCCGCCGCACGCATTTACTGCTTCGGCGCGGCCGCAGCCGTGGCCTTGTAAATCTTCAGCTGCTCATTGAATCGTCCAACCACCGCCTGCAGTTCGTCAACGGCGGCGTTGTTCTTCTGCACCAAAACCTTTTGCTGCTCGTCCGCCTTTTTCTTTTCATCGGCCGTCAGTTTCTTCGGATCCTTGGGCGTTGCGGCGTCCATCTCGAGCTTGAGACAATCCAGATAGGAGTTCATCTCGCCGTTGTAGCGATCGAAGTCATGCTTCGCGGCGATCATTTGATCCTTGGTCGCCGTGGCACCGTCGGGGGGCGCGTCCGGAGCGCGCGGATAAGTGCAAGTCGCCTGCGCGTGGGTGGCGGTGCCAAGTGCGAAAACCAGCGTGATCGGTATCCAAGCCTTCATCGGGAATCCTCTTTATCGTTACGAATGAGTTATCGGGGCCAGTACGATCTTACGGCCAAGGACGAAGGGCCGCCAGCATTCGACGGTTTCGCCGTAAGTTGCTGATTTTGTATCTAAATTGGAGTAGTCGGGCGGAATTTGGTTCCCTCGGTGTCGCATCGCGAGCCATTGGGCATATAGAGTTGTCGAAATGACCGCCTGCCGTTCGACTATTGAACGGCGAATCGCGCCGACAATGAAGGAAATTTGCAATGCAGTACTTACTACTCATTTATTCCAACGAAGCCGAGATGGCGGGCAGATCCCCGTCAGCCATCGCGTCGATGACGGAGGAATATACGGTGTTCACCAAGGGAATCATCCAAGCCGGCCAATTCAAGGCGGGCGACCGGCTAAAACCCACGTCCGCAGCCACCACCGTGAGAGTGCGCGGCGGGCAGGTGGCCATCACGGATGGACCGTTTGCGGAGACTCGCGAGCAATTGGGCGGGTACTATCTCGTCGAGGCAAAGAACCTCGATGAGGCCACCGCCATTGCGGCGCGAATTCCCGGCGCCAGAGTCGGCAGCATCGAAGTGCGGCCGATCTGGCCACCGGTGGCTTGAGCCAAGGCGATTGCGCCCGGTGTTGAACATGACCGCACGCGTCGCCGAACGGATAGTCGAAGAAGTCTTTCGCCGAGAGTCGGGTCGTGTTCTCGCAACATTGATCCGCCTGCTCGGCGATTTCGATCTGGCCGAAGAGGCGCGGCAGGAAGCATTCACCGCCGCCGTGGAGCAATGGCCGGCGGCGGGCGTTCCCGCGAATCCTTGCGCCTGGCTGATCACCACCGGACGCAACAAAGCGGTCGACCGCATTCGCCGCGATGCCGTCTTCCGGAGCAAGGTTCAGGGTCGTGAGGTCGCCAGCGCCGAGGCAGATGCCGCCGCCCCGCTCGACGAGCCGGACGACAGCGCTTTCGGCGATGATCGGCTGCGTCTCATCTTTACCTGCTGTCATCCTGCGCTCGGCAGCGAGTCGCAGATCGCGCTCACCTTGCGGGAAGTGTGCGGGCTCAGCACGCAAGCCGTGGCCCGCGCTTTTCTGGTGAGCGAGGAGACCATGGCGCAGCGCCTGGTTCGCGCGAAGAAAAAAATCCGCGATGCCGGAATTCCGTATGAAACTCCTGAGCCGCCCTTGTTCAATCAGCGAATCCAAGGCGTGCTCGCAGTGGTCTACGGGGTGTTCACCGAAGGGTATGCGGCGACGACCGGCACCCGGCTGGTCGACGAAGAGCTGTGCGGTGAAGCCATTCGCTTGGGCAAGCTGCTCGACGAATTGCTGCCGGGAAACTCAGCCGTGCTCGGGTTACTCGCATTGATGCTGCTGCACGACGCCCGGCGCCCTGCCCGCGAGTCCCATGAAGGCGACGTGATATTGCTCGAGGACCAAGACAGAACGTTGTGGGATCGGACCAAGATCACCGAAGGACTGGCGCTGGTCGACGAGGCATTGAGTATTCCCGGACAGCTGAGTCCCTATGCCGTTCAAGCGGCGATCGCCGCGCTGCATGTGCGGGCACGAAAGAAAGAAGAGACTGATTGGCCGCAGATTGTCGGGCTGTACGAGGTGCTGCTGCGCCTGCAGCCCTCCCCGGTCATCGAGCTGAATCACGCGGTAGCCGTATCCATGGTCGACGGCGCGGCGCGCGCACTCGATCTGGTCGACTCACTGCGGGCGCGCGGTCAGGTCAGCGAATATCACCTGCTCCACGCGGCGCGAGGCCGATTTTTGCAGCAGCTCGGGCGCCTTCGCGAGGCCGGCGAGGCGTATCGCGCGGCATTGGGGTTCGCGACACTGGAGCCCGAACGGCGACTGTTGGCGGCTCGGATTGCGACCATCGAGGCGTTGACCGCCGAAGCTTGAATTCAAGAACCGCCGGCCGGAGCGGCATTGCGGGCGTGTAAGGCCATTGCAATGAGAGCCGAACCGCCGAATACCAGGTTAATGCCGATGAGCAGGCCAATCGCCCAAGCCGCCGTGCCCGGAAGCCCCGCGAAAATGATCCCCGCCAGGAACAGATCAACGACGCCGCTGAACAGCATCATCACCCATCGACCGGAAAGCTCGCGTTTATGCTCGAGCGCGTACAGGATCGAAATCACGCCTTCGAGCGTCAAGAACACCGTCAGGATCAATGTGAGGGATAGCGCGCCCGACAGCGGCCAGCGGAGCATCACGATCCCGGCCACGATCCCGAGAACCGCCGAGAGCAGCGACCACCAGAAACCAGGGGCGCTGCGCATGCGGAGCGTCGCGATCAAGCCGACGATTCCGCTCATCAGCAGCAGCCAACCGACAAGGACTTCGACCGCAATCGTGGCGATGGGCGGAACCACGATGGCCAGAATGCCCAATACAAAGAGAACGATTCCCTCCGTCAGAAACAGCCGCCAATGGGCATGCAAGGAGTTCGCCACCGTCGATTGGATTCGATCGAGGTCAGCTTGGTTCGTTGACATGGCGGTCCCCCCGAGTTTGTTCTTAGTGTGGCTTATGTTACTGCCTTTCCACCTCCGCGTGTCGATTGCAAGGCCAGCCAGCCCGCCGCCCGGGGACGAAGGCGATTGAGTTTCCGAATGGCCGCGCGAACGTTACACTGCCCGGATGCGCCCGTAGCTCAGCTGGATAGAGCACCTGGCTTCGAACCAGGTGGTCGGCGGTTCGAATCCGTCCGGGCGCGCATTTTTCGCAAAAAATTCAGCTGACGTTTGCCGATTTCCATTGCTCGTCGGCTGTAATTCGAACCGCCGACAGACAACAAGCCGGGTTCGACAAATCGCCGCAGGCGATTTGGTCGCCCGCAGGGCGAGCCGAGCGTGAGCGAGGCCAAGGGGCCGCAGGCCCCGCAGCAATCCGTCCGGGCGCGCCAAATTCAATAACTTACGCGTGCTCCATTTCATAGCTGTGCTATTGAAGTGCTTTTTGTGCTTTTCAGTTTCCTTTCATTGAGACCTCGCCTGTTGTCTGCCACGTACGCAAGGTATCGCATCGTAGTGCGCGAAGTGAAGGAGGGTATCGCTTAAAATTGAGCGATACCCAAATCTGCAACCGCGGCAGCGAGGTGTGCCCGCACTCGACCCGAAGGCGACGACGCGGCGAGTCCGCTTTCGGGCAGTCTGAATTGACCGACTGCACCACAAATGCTGTAGTAAACCCAATCGTTTACGGAGGAGCGAGCATGCGCAATCCGATCCCTTGCATAGTTAACCGACCATTTCTATTCATTCTGCTTCTGCTCGCAAGCACCGAAGCGGCTGTAGCGACCACCACGGCCTGCTCAAATGAAGCTTCAAAGCGCAATCACTACGGAGAGAAGGCCACTCTGACGTTCAGGACACCAATGGTGGGCCCCGAAAGCATTACTGATGCGGTGAAGGCATTCGCTCAAGTGAATAAGTTCTCGTACAGTTCAGTGGGCGGCTTTGACCCATACAAGCAGCCACCACGGAAGAGCCTGAATCAAATTCTTCAAAGTCCATCGCTCGATATCTCAATAGACATCAAGACCACGAATCGTGACGATATTGCAAGCGCCACGATTTCTACGTTTTCGTTTAAATGCGGTCGCGCGGAAGATTGGCGCCCTTATTGGGTTACATTCAAATCTTTCATCGAAGCAAATAGGTATCCCGTCGTCGGCCTGGCTCCTAGCCCTTGAATGACGGCTCCCGGCAGAGCGGTTAGTGCACCTGATATCCGCTATTGGCCACCGGATTGGGTTGTACCGCCGGTGTCGACCCTCAGGAGGCAGTGGTGACGGGCAGCTTTCGGGCTATGAAGTTGGCGGCAAATGGAGCGAGCGAGAGCTGTAGGAACCGAGACACGCTGCACGGCGGCGTCTAATCAGGGTAGTAACGGACAGATCGGAGCTTACCGTCGTCCTGCAGCCGAATATCCATTTCACCCTCACCATTCTTGAAATCAACATGATAGGTGTCGATGCCTGTAGAGGTGGTGCGCATAAATGCCATCGAGACCACGGGGCCGAGTCCGGAGAATACTTGCTGATTCAACGCGCGCAGAGACTTGAGTTCAGCGTCAAGGTCTGCAGTGACCATGTCGTCATCCAAATGACCCGCGGAGATATCAACGATCAAACGCCGCAGTAGCCGCTCGCCGTCTGCTGCCGGCAGTTGATTTCGAAATCTATGGGTGATGGCGGCCATCTCTGCCAAGATCGGAGCCGCCTGTGGGTCGGAGAGCCTTTTGGCCGAAGCCACAGCGCCTCCCGGTCCCACCAAAGTCAACTCACTTGACTGACCCTCCTCATCGGTCATGAAGCGAATCCTTGTCTCCTCGTCGCGATTGAAGAAGGGATTGGGCGAAGCATCTCTCAGGACGAATTCACTTGATGACAGAGGGTAAATCGGTTGCCTGCCCTCGTCAGTGGATTGGATGGTTAACCCTTTTCCATCTTCTGCGATCGCGGCAAAGCTATCGGGCGACAACCGATACACGCCGACATAACGAGCGAGCGTCACGGCGTCAACGACCGCGACGTGATGCCTGATGGGTCTAAAATCAGGCCAGTTGTACTCTTGAGCGATACTCCGAAGCATGGCGACGTTTAGTTCGTAGCCATTGCCATCGGCCATGATTACTGCACCTTCTCCGTGGTTGTAGGCGACAAAGAGACAGGGGTATCCGTAGTTGCCCCCGTTATGCGTGAACCAGGGGTGCAGCTTGTCATCCCCGACAATGGCGCCGAGCCCGTAGGGATTGAGTTGAGCAGTGAGCATCGCGTGAGCGGTCGAAACTGACAGTAGGCTCCCCTTCCTTCCGGCCAGTGATCCCTGCACTTCGATCACGTAACGCGCCAGATCTGACGGCGTAGTCCAAAGGCCGTCCGGAGCCATTTCCGGATAAATCCGTGGTCCTGTGCTCACCATGTGCCCTTCTCGGTCATGAGGTACCGCAGCGCCTGCAAGTGCCAGATCAGATAGCGGCTGTTCAAAAGTGCTATTCACCATGCCGATCGGCGACAGCACAGAATCCTGCAGGAGCTTCGCAAAGGGAAAACCGGTCGCATCCTCGAGAATCTGACGCAATATTACGTAGCCGCCGCCGGCATAGTGCCACACCATATGAGGAACGGCATCGACCCGAATGGGCGGATTATTCGCGGGAAGCTCCCCGTTCAGACTCTGCAAGAGTGTCGGAAGAGGCTCGCCGGACGAATAGCCGCCAAATCCTGGAACCGTAATTCCCGCGGTATGGCTGAGCAGCTCCCGCAGAGTGACCTTGGTCTTGGCGGTGAACTCGCTGTCTGGAATCCTCCAGCTTTTCAGGTACTCGTTCACGTCTGTGTCGAGATTGAGTTTTCCAGAATCCACGAGCCGCAAGACCGCCAGCGCCGTGATCGGTTTGCTGATTGACGCGGCCTGGAAAAGCGTATTTGGTGTAACCGGGTTACCGCCGACTCTCGCAACTCCAAATCCCCTCGCCCATTGGAGTTTACCCTTGTGAATGACGGCGACACTGACTCCGGGGACGTGAAGCGCTGCCATCTGCTGCGATAGGGTGGTATGGGTGACAGGCTCCCCATCGATGATCAACGCTGGAGGAATGTTCTCAGTAACGTGCTTGATGCGCCGTTCGACGGCGGGATCGACGGGTGTCGCTGCTGAGGCATAAGTGACCAGGAAAAAGAACCCGAGTGCTACCGCTGGCCCGTAACGCATTTCCAATCCCCAATGCTCATATGCTTACGTCATCGACCATCCGCTCTGCGAGCGGTTCAAGTTCCACGTACCATCTTGGAAGGTGCAGGAAAAATTGAGCCTGATAACCTCCTTTATCATGCGCAATAAGGTGGTCTGATAGGAGCTCTTGACTGCCTGCATCCGCCATCCGCGACCTCATTGCCGTCCGGCCTTATCTCCAAGCAACGCATTCAATCCTTCGGGAAGGGTCTGCTGAAAATTAGGAAAACGCATTCTGCTTTATTCTCCTAGCGGCGCGACATAGTGAAGGTTAGGCTCTCCCCCTTGAATTGCCGATTTGAAAGAACGCTTGCAGGACTACACAGAATTAGCGATGGTCTCACGCAGCCATTTGTGCGCGGCGTCGCGATGGACGCGCTCATGCCAAAGCATCGCCATCTCGAAGCCGGGTACATTGACCGGCGGCTCGACTACCCGCAGTCGTCTGGTATCGCGAACCAAGCGCGAAGGTAACATGGCCACAAGATCGGTACTGGCCAAGACCGAGGTGACAAAAAGAAAATGTGGAACGGAAAGTACGACCCGGCGCGCAAGACCGACCTTCGAGAGCACATCATCTGTTATGCCTTGAAAACCTCCACCATCCGGCGACACGATCACATGATCGAGTTCGCAAAATTGCGCAAGCGTCGGACGTCTCTTCAAGCGCGGATGGCCGACGCGGCCTACCAGAACGTACCGCTCCGCAAAGAGCCTCCGCCGATGCAACCGGGGCGGGGCCCCCTCGCTGGTATGGAGGGCAAGATCAATCTCCCCTCGTTCGGCCCACTGAGCGATGCGTGATGGAACGGCTTGCAGGATCGCCAGTCGGGTGCCAGGTGCCGCCGCGCGCATCCCGATCAACGCCGGCTGCAGGATGACCGCCGCGCCGTAGTCTGCGGCGGCCACTCGCCACATGTTACCCGCCGTGGCTGGATCAAACTCACTGGCAGGTGACACCGCACGCTCCAGCGCCTCAAGTGCTTGCCGCAAAGGCTCGCGCAAATCCTCGGCCCGCGCGGTTGGTCGCATTCCTCGTGGCCCGGGTAGCAACAGAGGGTCTCCAAGCGCCTCGCGCAGTTTGGCGAGATGAACACTGACCGAGGGCTGGGAGAAGTTCAGGCGTTGTGCGGCGCGGGTCACACTGTGCTCCGACAGCAAAACATCCAGGGTCAGCAGCAGGTTAAGGTCGAGCCTTCTGAGATTACTCATCGTAATACCCACAATATTGAATATTCATTTCCAATATATCAGACAACAACCTAGGCTGTGCTTTCGGGGAAATTATTGCGGAGTGCCGGCGAAGGTGTCGATGTGACAAGAGTGCCTTTAGGAGAATGTTGAATGTCAGTGAATAGCAAGCCACTCATCGCCATCGTGGGCGCGCTGAGCAAGCAAGGACGCAGCGCCGCGCACACGCTGTTGGAAAGCGGGCGCTATCGGGTACGCGCCCTTACGCGCCGAGTGGACGCCCCTGAGGCGCAAAGTCTCGCCCGACTGGGCGCGGAACTCGTGGCCGTGCCGCTTGAATTGGGGCGCAAAAAGGATCTCGTGAACGCATTTCGGGGCTCACAGGGCGCGTTTCTCATGACGCCGCCCATCGCACCCCCGGCGACGCACGAGGCGGAACTCGGCAAGCAGCAGGCGGATGCTGCGGTAGAAGCAGGTGTGCAACACATCGTTTTCACAGGACTGGAAAACGTGGACAAAATCACCAGGGGAAAGAAGTTTGCGCCGCATTTCACCGACAAGGCCAAGGTCGAGGAGTACATTCGCACGCTGCCCGTCACCAGCTCGTTTATCTACTTGGCGCTTTTCTACACCAATCTGGTCGAGTACTACAGACCGCGCATGGATGGCGACACGTTGGTCTTCCCTATTTATTTACCGAAAGACTTCCGCGCGCCGTTTGTTGATCCGCTGACCGCGACGGGCCCCGCGGTATTGGAGATCTTCTCCAATCGGGAGAAATACGCCGGCCAGTCGATGCCGGTGGTAGGGGACATCATCTCACCCAACGAGATGGTCGAGACGTTTAAGCGTGTTACCGGAAAGAAGGCCGCATATAGTTCAGCGTTCACCCGCGAGGAGCTGCTCCACCACTTCCCGGCCTTTGGTGCCATGGAGGGATTTGTGCGCGAGACTGAGGGAATGGTGCAGTACGCGGTGGAGCATGGTTACTTTCGCAAAGACCGCGATCTGCTGTGGAGCCGACGAGTGAACCCCAACAGTCTCAGCTGGGAGCAATTCCTGCGCACCACCGGCTGGCAGGGCCAAGGGCGATCCTTCGGCATTTGAGCTGTGCAGGGATGGTCACCCCCGTCTCGTCGCGCGAACAAATCCGATGCCCGAGACAATTGGCCCGAACACCGATGAGTTTCAGCCGTCACCCCGGTTTTACTCATGAGAGCGGCGTAACCAGCCGGGCGCGGATTAAAGGAGAGAAGTATGAACATCGCGAACAAAACAGTCTTGATCACCGGTGCTAATCGCGGTATCGGTCAGGCACTCGTCAACGAGGCGCTGAGACGAGGAGCAAAGCGGGTCTATGCCGCAACGCGAACCGGCGCGCCACAGGCTGACAAACGCGTCACGCCCCTAACGCTCGATGTGACCAGCGCATCGCAGATCCAGCGCGCCGCCGAGGTCGTCGATGCCCTCGACATCCTTGTCAACAACGCTGGCATTGCGATTTACGATGATCTGAGCGATATGGCACTGATCGACAAGCATCTCGCCGTCAATCTTTACGGGCCGTTCAACGTCACGCGCGCCTTCCTGCCACTGTTACGAGGCTCCAAGGGGGCCGTGGTCAACAATCTGTCATTAGCCGCACTCGCTCCCTTGCCGGTCATACCCGCCTACTCCATTTCGAAGGCGGCGGCGTTCAACATGACGCAATCGCTGAGGGCACTCTTGGCGAGCCAGGGCGTAAAAGTTCATGCCGTCGTGCTGGGCCCCATCGACACCGATATGAACCGAGGTTTCGATATACCGAAGGCTTCGCCAGAATCCGCGGCGCGGGGCATCTTCGATGGGCTGGAGAAGGACGAAGAGGAAATCTTCCCAGATCCCGCGTCCCAGGCCATCGCCGATGGCTGGCACAATGGGGCCGTGAAAGCGCTCGCGCGCCAGTTCGCAGCTTTCGTGCCGGCGACAGCAGCTATCCGAGGAGCGCCGTGACACATATCCTATACATTGAAGCTTCGCCCCGTAAGGTTCGCAGCGCCTCCATCGAGATTGCGCATGCGGCGCTTGCCGCCTGGCAGACGACCGATGCGAACCTCACCATTGATACCCTGGATCTGTGGGCGACACAGCTCCCGGAATTCGACGGTCCTGTATTGGAAGCAAAATATGCAGGCATTGCCGGTGTTCGTCTGACTGAGGAACAGGCTGCCGCCTGGTCGCACATTCGAGGCGTGGCCGCGCGATTTTTTGCCGCCGATGCGCTGGTACTGAGTGTTCCGCTCTGGAACTTCTCGATCCCATACAAGTTGAAGCACCTCATCGATGTGGTGTCTCAGAAAGACGTACTGTTCACATTCGATGAGCGGGGTTTCGGCGGCCTGCTGAAAGGGCGCAAGGCGCTCTTGATCTGCGCTCGAGGACTGGACTACGGTCCAACGGCCGGCACACCCGCCGGGACATATGACTTCCAAAGACCTTATCTCGAGACTTGGCTGCGATTCGTCGGGATCACGACCTTGGAAACCGTCGTCGTGGAGAAGACCTTGTTCGGCACGGAAATCGATCGGGCGGCGAGAGTATCGGCATGCGTAGTGGCCACGGATGCCGTCAAAAGACTGGTTTGAATCCGAATCAATGCGATCCTCAGTCGCAGTAAGCCCGCGGTTCATGCACTGTTTCCAGCGGCTTGCGCCGACATACCCGAATGCAAGGAGGCTCACTCACGTCGGCCTGGTGCCAGCCATCGAATGCTATGCAAAATGCGTTGGCGCCTGGGGCTCTTATATCAACGAGAGCCCGCGCAACTTAATCAGTACCGGGAAAGGCGCCCCTAACGAGAAGGGATGAAGGACCGATGAGTTTCAGATGCCGCGGCGGTTCTATCCATGAGGGCAGCGCAATTCAGCGCCCCGAGGAGGACACAATGCTTCCACTCATCGGTAAGAGCGTAGTGGTCATCGGCGGGAGCCGTGGCGTCGGGCGACGCGTTGTGGAAGACGCGATCGGCGACAGCGCACGCGTGCTCGCGGTCGCACGGCAGGAGGAGCGCCTCCGGCTGCTTGCC